>Ga0070762_10001750_pt1 | contig 10134 bp, 9 predicted proteins | sample HubBroMetageREF2_FD_66726 | JGI IMG/M metagenome (GOLD analysis project Ga0070762, IMG submission 66726) | Reference soil microbial communities from the Hubbard Brook experimental Forest, New Hampshire, USA - Hubbard Brook CCASE Soil... | ecosystem: Environmental > Terrestrial > Soil > Temperate... | reverse complement strand
CTTTTCGACGACACGAAGAGTCTCCTTGACTTAGATGTGGCTGCCAACCTTGGACACGCGCTCGCCCAGGCAGCGGTGCACAGCTACTGCAAGGACGTCGCAATGTTTTGGGCGCACAACAGAGAGAAATTAAATCTGCGCACGTCTATATTCCCATTCAATCTGGATCAGCTATCTGATATTCCTCGAAGGATAGAAGATAGAATGTGGTTATATATAGATCGAAGAAGTAATTTTATTGAGCGTGCGTTTCTTTTTGTTACAAATCCGTCTTTTATCCTGCCGGAACACGATTATGGCCCGATCACACTATTATAATTCAATCAAATTCGCGGTGACCTCTATATTGGGTCCAACACTTACTGCAATGGTTTCGGCTCTTCTCAAGGCCTATGCAGCGGGACCGAGTGCTGTTGCAGGACCATGAGAGTAAGCAACCTGTTCATCCCGGCCCCAGCGTTGGAGACAAGCGCGCTTCAGGCCACATTCGCTATTGCGGATTAGGCGCGTCCACCCACGCCGCTCCCGCCAGCTGTAGCCGGCGAACCAGGGTCGGAGGCAAGAACGTGTGGGATAGCCAACGCGGCTTTGAGCATTACCGCCGCCGACGCACAAACCATTGCGCATCCGCCCAGTCCGCTCCCATCCAGTTGCAGCCGCCGGACCACGAGGGGGCAAAACCTGCGGGACAGCCAATCCGGCCTTGCGGATTGCCGCCGCCCTGCCGACGCACAAACCATTGCGCATCTGCCCAGTCCGCTCCCATCCAGCCGCAGCCGCCGGACCACGAGGGGGCAAAACCTGCGGGACAGCTGATCCGGCCTTGCGGACCGCCGCCAGGTCGACCGGGGACCCAACACGGCGTTAGTTTCGACCGGCCATTCAATTTTCCTGTGTTGAATGAGGAGGCGGGGTTGGAGATCCCTATGCATCCCGCTGTTCCGGTTTGTGCTTGAGCCGTGGTCGTTACAACGAGCAAGCCAACCGCGCCAATAATCATTGTAAAGAAATGAGCCATTGATCTCCCCTTATACTGGGATTCCCCGGATGACGTCCGAACCGGCGTGGTTATTGCGCTTTTCCCACGTTCTGGCAAGACAGGCTGGCTGGCGGCGCGGGCGGCTGCCGTCACCTTGGGCAACCCGAACGGCCGGTAAGCGTCGGCACCTCGCGTCGGTGTTGTGGCACGGCCGTAAAACGCCTAAACTTACCCCAGTTCGGGAGTCATCTGGAGAATCCCGGTTATATTGAGTGGTCGTAGCCAGCCCCGATACGAACGGGGACCTGAGGCGAGTCGTAGGACAAGTGAAGATGGCAGAGGTCGATTTGCACGCAACAGAAAGGCGCGATATGTGCGCGATCTGTGTAAAAATGCATCCTATGCGCCAGCCCTCTCACGACGGCTTCGGATTATCGTCTTTCCTTTGTACATTTCCGGTCGGTCTCTGCGGCTTCTCCGCGCGCTGCTTCTGCGCGGCGGCCTGCCGTTCGGCGAGCGCCCGTAAAGCAATCGTCTGCTCGTTCACTATCGCCTGCACGGCAGCGAAAACCTCGCTCGCGGGCAAGCCCCGCCGCGCCGCCGCGATCCTCGCGGCATAGTAGGCAAGCAGAGCCGCAAACTCGCTGCGAAACTCCGGCGACGCGTCCGGCACATCGCCCGCTTTGCCGGCTTCGCTAATCGAGGTTGTTAATTGGTCTTCGACCGGGCCCTTGCTGCCGAGCGGCGGTAAGGAGGGTGAATTATCAGCCGCGCGCATCTCCTGCTGCGCTTTGCCAACCAACTTCCTGCCTGCCGCCGTGAAGGATGGCTTGATGAATCCTCCGCTCCTTCCTGTCCTCGGCGGCGCGCGCCTGCGGGGGCGTCGCCATGTGATGTAACGCTGAGTGCGCCGGAAGCTTTCGGCTGGATTGGAGTAGCTCGCCTTCGCGTGGGGCGATCCTGCTTTCGGCTCCGGCGCTGCCCCTGCGCCGGGCCTAATACCCCCGTGTTCGCTGTCGTCCTAGATCAATCTCGATCTCGGCGTCTTGCTCCGTTCCTTGCGGAATCTCGCGCGACAATTGCCGCATGAGTTCCTGCCGGCGTTGCGATGGCGTGGTGTCCTGCGCCTGCTGCGAAGGATCGGGTTTTTTGGGGGGCGACGGCTTCTCGCCCATCAAGGCCGAGAAAATGCTGTCCGCGACCTTGACGGCCGTGCCTTTTGCGCGCCCAACGCCGGGCGTGCGCTGTTTCGGCCCCGGCGCTACGCGCGCCTTTGTCTGCGGTTGTGCTTCCGCCCGGTGCGGCTTTGCCGCCGTCCCCTGCCGGTCGCGTCCTGTCTCCTTGTGCCGATGCGCCCGCTCGCGCTGAACCTGCTTGGCTTCGGCGACGCTGCTGAGGCCGCGCGGATCGATGTCGGCGAAACGCTGGCGAACCTCGGCCGCGTTTACGCCTTCGATGCGCCGCGCCACGCTGTGCACGCCGCCGCCCGGATCGATCGCGACGAAGTCGCGCCGGTCGCCGCGCGCCAGAATCCATCCCTTGTCCTCAAGCGCCGCCTGAAACTCCTTGCCGTTCTTCGTCGTTTGCCAGATCCCAGTCATCAGCTCCCTGGCCTGCTGCGGGCTGAGGCCGGTGCGGTCGGCCTGCAACATCTCGGAATGGCTTGGGGTGCGATCGGGCCGCTCCTTGCCGTCGCGCTCAACATGCGCGCCCTGCACGCGCTCGTGCCCAAATTCCTTTTCGAGCGCGCGGGCAACTTTCTCGTGCTTGTAGTAATTGTTGCTGTCGCTGATCGCGGCCATGCGGTCGAGGTCGATCCGCGACCAGACGATGTGACAGTGCTCGCGGCCTTCCTTTTCATGGACGACGACGACGCGAGCCTGTCCGGTCAAGCCGAGGCTCGCTTCAAGCTTGTCGATCGCATAAGTGCGCTGCTCGTCCGTCAGCCGCTCGGCGGCGCGGGTATTAATCGAGCCGTGATAGAACGGCTTGTTCGTCCGCGCCCCGGCGGCGACGCCTTCCATCTCGCGCAAGGCCCCCAACAAGTCCTGGGCGACCACGCCGCGTATGTCTTTGACCTCGGCGCGTTCGTTGGTGTCGGTACGGGTCAGATGCACGGCGAGCCGCCGCGCGCCCGCGCAGGATGTGCCCTTAATGATCACCGGAGCGCCCCGCGCGACCGAGAGCCTCCATCAGGGCGTCGCGCAGTTCTTCGGCATACCGGCGTATGGCTTTGAGCTCGGCGAGGCCCGGAACCTTCGCGTCGCGATTAAAGGCATGGGCGAGCTGATTGAGGTTCGACCCGACCTTGCCGAGATGTCCCAGAAGCCGCGCCAGCTCCTTGCGCTCGATCGGCGGGCGGCGCACCGCGCGCGGGCCGGCGCTGCCGAGCGCGAGCGCCCTGAGATAGGCCCCGATGCTTAGGCCGCGTTGCCTAGCCGTCTCGTCGATCTGTGATCGTTCTTTTGCGGTGCACCGAACGGAAATAAAACTCGTCTTCGCGTCGTCGACGCGTTTCCGGCCCCGCCACGGGGCCACGGTCTTGGCACGAGGATTCGAAGCCTCGCTCGTCACGGCACGCCTCCCTGAGGCTGTACTGGCGTATATTTGCGGGGACGAGTCGCGTCCTACCTGGGGATGCAACGGGGCCTCTGGCCCCTTGCCAAGCCGTGATGTGGAGCGGAATGCCGGAGGCATTTCCGTGTAACATCACATGGCTTGCACACCGTCCTAATCGCTGACTTTAACTCTACCATATCACCTTCTAGCTTCATTTAACGACTACATACCCAGGCATTCATCACAAAAAACATCGCCTAAACGACGGGCATTTCGCAATCGCACAATCGTCCCTGACTTTAGCTCGCTGTCGCCTGACCGGCCTTCGTCGCCTCGGTTCGTTGACCGTCCAGGGGAATGCCTTTCGGCAGCGATCGGCAACCGTAACGCCCGGCGCGCGGACGGCGGCCTTTCGCGCATGCGAACGAGCCAGGCGCATGACTGGTTGGCCTGCGCACCTCGGGTTTCCGCGTCGGCAAAAGACAAAAAAAGGGGCCGCCCCTTGCGGAGCGGCCCCAAGCCTTACTCGGCTTCCGCCGGAGCCTCGGCCTCTTCGGCCTTGGCTTCGCGAAGGACGATCCGGGCGCCGTTGAGCGGCTGGAAGTCGAGCTTGAGGTACAATCCCTCGCCCTCGTTCTCCGGCCAGGCGGCCCCGATCGCCCGCGCGAAACCGTTCTTGCTGACCGCATAGAGTCTGTGAGTCGGCTTGTTCTTGGTCGTCATGGTCTGTCTCCTTTTCGAGTTGTGAAGCCGCCACAACGGCGGCCTCGATGCGGTTCGCCACGGCAGCGAAGCGACGCGGCCCTCCCCTTGCCGCAGGTCAAAAAAGCAAAGCCCTCTTCGCAAGGCGAAAGGGCTTCTGTCTTTTTTGAGGGATGGGCCGCATTAGTCGCAAGCTGACGTATAGAACCCGCATCTCTTCGAGGCCGCAGTTGTGGCGCTTTCGAAAAAGACGGACCAAGTTGATCGCGACCAAGCAAGCCGACGACAGCGACGATATGCGAGGCGCAAGAACGTCGCGCCTGTGATCGGAAGGAGATCGAACGGGCGCGGCGATGGCCCTCAACCCGTGAGCCATGCCGGACTCTTGGCGTTCAGTGATCGGCGTCGGCGAAGGCAACGCCAAGATGGTTGGCTCGCGGAAACGTCCGGCTGGGGTGCGCTCCGCTCGCGGGCGGTTATCGTCTTTTAGCCCGAACAAGGCTGGTTGTTCGTCGCTCGCGCTGCCCTACTGGAAGATTGCTCAATCTGGACAGCGCGTCCTGAAAAGCGCAGGTTCGATCCGTTCAGTCACCCTTCGGGGCCGTAGAGCTAGCACCGATGCCTTGCCTTCCCCAACCAGATAAAAAAAGGGGTCTCTTTGCATCCCCTGGGCATTTCGCCGTTGCCCTTGCGTTGTCAGCTTTTGGCATCCTCTCCTTGTGGAATCATCAACGGTATGTGGTGCCAATAGTAGTGATTCTTGGTACGGACCTGTATATCGGTGCGATGCTGTGGAAAGCAGCTTGTGTAAGTCAGGGAGTGCTGAACGCCGACAAAATGTTTCCAAAGTACATTCCGTATCGCACTACTGCACTCGTAATGTTGCTCATGCTGGCTATTGCGCTGATATCAGCCTTTGCTGGCCTGTATATCGAAACGAACAGCGTCCACTCATCGACGCTACCGACTGAAGACCTGCGAAATCCAATTGACGCTATCTATTTCAGTGTCGTGACAATTACGACCCTGGGCTACGGTGATTTTTTGCCGTATGGCACGTTGGCAAGGATGATTGTCGTTGGCGAGCTCGCCAGCGGCGTCTTGCTTCTTATTGGGGCCTTTCCGCTTCTTATTTCACGTATGGGCAATCTTGATTAGGGTTGGCAGCGCGTGGCTAAATGTCGAGCATCTGGTGTTGCGATTATCGGGATGCTCTCAAAGAGCGGCGGCGAAATACGGAAATCAGCGAGCGATCATCCCGCGCTTTCCCGGCGCGCGGTCGTGTCCGCAAACAAGGTCGGTTCCCGATAACACCGGCTGCCGTAGGCAACTTCAACGGGCCGGGCCCAGGGCCCGTTTTGCACTCATCCAGGGGTTGCATCCGGTCGCCTTATAAAGCATTGTTTTAGGGCCTAATGGAGCATCACCAATGCCCGTTACCGAACGAACCCGCGCCCGGCCCGCGCTAAACATCACAACACCAAGTCTAACCCGACATGTGGTTGTCTTTTTTCCAGCGCGCGAACCAACGCATGGTGCCGGAGACAACGACCCCCTCGATGATGAGACGACGCGCAACCTGCTTGCGGAATACGTCGAGTTTTTAGCGAAGATCGCCGAACGGAATAACTCGTTAGATTTTCCACTCAATAAAACACTCGAGATTTTTCAAGACAGCCTCGATCAGCATGCCAGCTTTGGTCTTTGCCTTGGAGAATTTCTTGGCTTGCGGTTGCGGGTACTTATTGTCCTGTACACCGAGCATTTCACACTAACGTATATCTTGGACAACTCCCACATCGGCGAGTCTGGTCATCCTCTTGCATCGAAAGCAATCGAGCATGTCGAGCAGTTTGCCAAATTCATACATAAAAAACTCAACGAATACGCCGAGGCGACTGCCAGCGCGGCTGCGGAGGACGTGTACCGGATTACCAACTCTGAGGGCGCCGACAACGACAACAACTTTTTGAACGATATTATTTTCCGTGAAGTGTGGGTTGCCCTGGGTGTCTATTTACGCAACGACAGGTTTCTGCCCAAACTTGGAAAAGATTTCAGCGACCTGATGAAGGGCGACATGCATGGGCTTGTCATAACGGCCAGCTCGCATTCCGACTCTCATGTCGTGGAAGATGATAAGATATTCACCGACCTACAAGAACCTGCTCTGAACGTTGGGACGCTGGAACCCGGTCGCAAGGCCAGGAGGCCTTCACTGGAACGATCACTTAATGATCAAAGAGAGTTCTTCGCCGCAACCCTGGGACTAAACACGTCCCTGCATTATATCGGCGGTCTCCAACGGTCGATGCAGTGGGATGCCAACGCGGTACTCTGCTATGTAAGCGACAAGACGGCTATCTATGGCTCCGCTCTGATCTTATTGAGCGAGCGCGGGCCCTCTAATTTGACCGCACCGCAGATACAATCCGGAAAATATGACTACCTTCGAACATTTCTCATTTTCGACGGAACCAACGATTATAAGCTCGGGCGCCTAGTACGCCGACTGCACGTGCTGGCCGAATTAAGAAGCATGGCATTTGCTGAACGCCGTCAAGTCGCATCCGCGCATAACGCTTTGAGGGAACTTGGGCATGAAGTGTCGGACTTAATCGATGACATGACCGGAACATATGGCGCAAACGGCAACTCAAACGAAATACTCGACACGACGCGACTTGATTTTATAGTTGACAACTTCAACAAAATTGGTCGGAGCAGGAACTTTGACGACAAAGAAGTTGATAACGTTATACGATTTCTCAAAGATGGGAGATCGTCTCATGAAGTCAAGTTCAGAAAATGCAGCGGCGGTTTGTCGTACAGGATCAGTAGAAGCAGATATTATCACGAACTTTATAGAGGCAGAATTGTGGATTTGGCGGCTTCCGATATCAAGGGGTTTCAATCATATGATCGGTTTGTTCTGCGAAATTACGATCAGCAGATACAGTCGATATTGTCCATCGGAGAACGTTATGGTTTGTTAGGAACTCGGGTGGATCGAGCGATTTCAATAGCTCATCCACTTCAACAGAGGAAGGTCGCCCAATACGCGATAACAGTCGCCATAGCGCTAGCTATGGTGCCAGCCCTCGCAGTCATATTGAACGCTCTTTCATTTTACAAGAATGAATACACGGAACGTTTAGGGAAATGTATCGCTGCATTTCTGCCCGTGATTATGATTGTCGTTGTTGGTCTCCTTGCTTGGCAATTGAACGAGGCCGTGCTGCGCGGCCTAACAAGGATGGGCGTGTATGTAGAAATTCAATGGAAATACGGGACCAATGACGCGCGGAAGGGCATCATATCTAAGGTTGTTTCTTGGATTCGGCGAGTGACCGGCCGCCAGGCGCAAGAATCGTCTCCGGACGTATGATGACGCGTTGCCAAACAGCGCGTTGCTGCCGGTGACGCTGAACTAAGCCTTATCCAGATGCAGCCGCCGACGCGTGCCGGCCATTCTCGAATAAAGACGTTGCCTTGCCTCGGGGTTGAAGCCGAAATACAAATTCGCGCACAACACGGCGTAGGTAAGGAGGCCTGAATATGATAAGGCGTATTCGGGATAGATGCTTGCAAAAACCATGTATCCGCCACCGCCGAGTATGATCTTGCCATGCAAGGTCATACGGTCCGCATTTTGCCGGAATTCCCTGCGAATTGACATACGCAACTCCATTACAAAAAATAAATCGACAGCCCCCAATCTGCTTGGGCGATAGCCCTGGAACAGAATGGCGACACTATAAAGTGAAGCAGCAAAATTGTAACAGGCTGGTTCAGCAACAAGAAGATTACGCCTATTCGGGGCTTTTTTCCAAGTATTATTTAATGAAGCATGAAAATCGCGTTGCGAGTACCGCTTTTAGGCAAGTTAGCGCCGCCACATCAGTCGCTTTAACCAGATAAGGTACTGATTTTGTTGTTCAGAATTCGTAGGAAATGAATTGTATTAGGGCGCGCGACACTGCGCGTCCGCAGCATGTCACCAACAGAAATTGCAGCCGCAGGAGCGGCACTTGAAGACGCGGGACCGACTGCGACACCGCGACCGGCCTAAAAAGGCACCCGCAGGAGCGACAGCATAGCGCCTGTCACTTGCTCGCAAGTGACAGGAAAAGCGGGACCGACTGCCTCCGGCAAAGGGGTCCCGAATCTCTTGCGCGAGGGGGCGTCACCGAAGGCCAAGACCCGCAATCCCGCTCGCGGGATCTTCGGGGCTTGGCGAGCGCAGCGAGTAGAACCCGTTCCGGCACTACCGGACGCGCCCAACATTCACTGGCTGATTTTCTGTTGCCGTTTTCCTTCGCGCGTCAGCTCCGGCCTCCAAATCGCTGATACTGTCATCGCCTTCAACGCTCCTCCCGTCAAAATCCGGCTCGTTGACGTGATCCGACTACAAAGCTGAAACGCGCGTACTGCGCACAAGTACGGCCGTATCAGCACGCGTTCCTCCATCCCTTCCGCACCAACCTCGTCCTTCTTTCGGCCATCTCGCACCGTTCCTCGGCTGATGGCTGCAAGCGCTTCCGCCTTCGCCAAGGCTACGGCGGACAGGGACGCACTCCTCCTCTTCGTTCCGGTCGCAAGCGATGCACCCGCCTCGGCCGGCGCAAGGGCCTCCGCCAGAAGGCCGCGATTGGCGCGGCCGGAAAGTGATGGAGGAAACAATGCGCGTGCTGACACTTACCGAACTGATGCGCCTGACGCGGATCGAGCTTTGCGCTCTGCTGACGCGGATCACCAACGAACTGCCGGATTTCCCGGAAGGCTCGCCCGAACGCGACAACGCGCTCACGACCCTGCGCAACATCCGCTGGGTCCTGGCGCGGCGGCGCGACTACTCGCCGTGACGCGCACGGCAAAGGCCGCGCATGCGACGCATGCGCGGCCCGTCGCGCGATAAGCCGCTTACCAGGCTAAGCTGGCAACTCCCATCTCGCCGTTCCCCGTCCGAGACGCACGATCTGGGCACTCTGACGGTCGCCAGCAAAATCGACGCTCAGAAGGCTCGGCATGAACTGGCGCAGACGGTGTTTGATGCCCGTGATCTTGCGATAGTCGGCTGTCGTTACCGAAGCCTCGCTCGTCACAGGGTCGACGTGGATTCGACCTGGCAGTGACGTGTCGAGCGCAGGATCAAGCACACACTCTAGCTTCCAGTGTTGTGAAGACCATTTTTCCACGGGCCCGGCCAATGCCTCGGAGCGGAATGCTCGCCAGATTTGCGCTGTGTCTTGAGTCGGCCAATTCGGTTGATCGGTCAGGGCGGCGATTTCATTCGAGAGAAGCCATTGGTTCATTTCCGCAATCGTGACATAGGCGGGCTGGGTCTCTGTAATAACGACCATCGCCGCTGTGCGCGATGGCAAACCCTTCCGCACAAGCATCGACATCATCATTTGTGGTAAGCCGGTCTCGAGCGTCGCCGCCGCACCGCCTTCGATGAAATCCGACTGCCCGCCGTTGGCGCGCCGCCGCATTCGTATCGCTTCTATCGCCCAGACTAGCCGGTAGATAAATGCGTCTTCAACGATCCGCATGTTGTCGATGCCAATCGCCGCCACATCCGATCCGCTCAACCAAGCCCGGAGAATCCCCCGCCAGTTGCCCGGCAATTGCTCATCAGGGACGAATGGTCGGATTCCCAGGACTCGTTCGGCGATCCCGCTGAGCGCATCACTAAGAGCGGCAACATCTCCGGAGAGGGCAGCTTCATCCGCTTTGTCGAGTAACTCCGTCAGCTCCGCCGCCATTGCGTCGATCGCCAGCCCGGACTCCAGGCCGACGCCCATGGCGAATTGGCTTCTGCGCTGCGCCGCATCGGACTTGTTCCAAATGAGGCGAGCTCGGGCTTGCAGCACCCACAACTGGTGCCCTCG
>Ga0070762_10001749_pt1 | contig 10140 bp, 9 predicted proteins | sample HubBroMetageREF2_FD_66726 | JGI IMG/M metagenome (GOLD analysis project Ga0070762, IMG submission 66726) | Reference soil microbial communities from the Hubbard Brook experimental Forest, New Hampshire, USA - Hubbard Brook CCASE Soil... | ecosystem: Environmental > Terrestrial > Soil > Temperate... | reverse complement strand
AGCCAGCTCGACGATCTTAGCCCGGAACTCCAAGGGGTAGGCACGAGGATGTTTCTTGGCCATTGGTGGACCCTTCTCCACAAAGTGGAAAGTGTCCACGGAACCCGGGCAGCTTCAGGTTGGCTGCTAAGATAATCTTGGATTTGTTCTTGTACGTTCATATGAGCTAACTTCTCTCCTGGTTTTTGCTCCCTTTGGGCCTCGCGGGCGCGGCGGCCGGGGGAGAAGCGACTCATGGATGAAGTGCGAAGACCGTCCCGCAACTACACTCGCCGCCGCCTTGAGAAGTGGCACCGTAGAGCGTGCCATTGATGTTTGTGAGCAGGCCAACCGGAGATTCGCCGCCGCTCGAATTATCGAACTGATGGACCAGTTTCTCGGAGCCGGAGGGGGTAACGGCATAGATGACACGCGTGGTTGTGTCGTCATAGTAGAAGTTGTCCTGTGCCGCACCATAAAGAATCCCGTTCGCTACGGTCAACGTACCATACGGGTAGGTCGCGGCATTTTTTCTCTTGCTGGATTGGAAACTGTACACAACGGTTTCCTTGCCGGATGTCGTGATCGCAAAGACCGTACCGCAACCATTCTTACATTTCCCAGTACCGCCGTGTTCGGTGACGCCGTAAAGCTTTCCATCGACGCTGATGAGACCACCGGCCGGACTTCTACCATCTGGCGAGCCCCCGAATGCGTAGAGTGCGTTTACTCTGCCCGAAGAAGCGATCGTGTAGACGATACCACAACAGCCTCCACCCGCCGTGCCGTAAAGCTTCCCGTTGACGTTCAAAAGAGCGCCGTTGGTTGGGGATCCACCTCCGGCGAAGCTGTAAATTACGGTCTCGGCGCCGGACGGCGTAATCGAGTAAAGCGTTCCGTCGTCGTAAGCGCCACCACTGGAGGTAGTGCCGTACAGCGTGCCCTTGACGTTGACGAGCCCGGCGGCCGGCCCTATGCCGTCCGCCGGCGGGCCGGTAAAGCTATGGAGAACCTTTTCCACACCAGACGGCGTAATCGAGTAAGTCGTGCCTCTTGACACGCTGCCGCCGGCTACGGTTGTGCCATAGAGCGTGCCGTTGACGTCGGCGAGCGGTGCGTTCGGCGAGGCGCCGTCTTTTCGGGCCGTACCTCGAAAGGCGTAGAGCTGCGTCTGCGTACCTGACGTGCTGACTGAAAAGACGGTTCCGCAGTAGGAGTGCTTGCGTTCGCACAGTTTGAGACCGCCGGAATACGTCGTGCCATAGAGCGTGCCGCCGACGTCGAGTAGGCCACTCGGACCCCCGCCGTCTGCCGAGCCGCTGAAGCTGTAAAGAACTTTGAACGTACCCCGCGTAGCCGGCCGCTGCGCTGTGAGTCGTGTCGACGATGCGCTGAACGGCGCGCCAATAGGCGGCTGCGATCCGCTGCAACCGCTGAGCAATGCTGCGGCAACGCTGCAGAATAGTGCGTAGCGACCAAAATCTGGGCGTCTCATCTGCGTTGCTCCTCGGCTCCGTAAACGGATCAGCGGTCAGATAGTTCGGCGTAGCTAACTCAGCCGCCTCGGTTCCCGAGTTGCGGCTGCGGCTCGCATTCGCGAAGCCGTGCAGAGGAGCAGAGGCGCGCGGGCTAAGGTGCCGCCCCTCGGGCGTTGAATTAGCCCGCGCGCGACTCTCTTGAGCAATGCACCACTCGCGCGCGCGGCGAAGCAGTCTCTCTCAAAGCTGGTGGATACCCCATGACGGTACCACCTCAATTCGCTTCATTCCCGGAGGTCGATTGTGAACAGCGTCCGGTCAACCGTCCTTTCGCTGGCGGTGGCTCTTGCGGCCGCACCCGGCATCCCCGTTTCAGCGCAGGGCGTTGCCGCGGATACGCCTTCCAAAACGACCTGGGGCGTGGCGTATACCGTGCCAAGAGAGTGGTCGTCGCAGACGCAAGCGTCGTTCATCGTTATGACGGCGCCCGAAGGGGACGCCCGCGTTGTCGTCGTCGACGAGGGTGAGGCAACGGACGGCGATGCGGCCATCGCCGCGGCCTGGAAGATGTACGAGCCCGCGATGCGGCGCAAAGTCGAAATCGCAAACTCCTCGCCCAGCCGGCACGGATGGGACGAGATCCGCGATGATCAATATACGAGTTCGCCGAGCGAACATCTCGTCGTGGCAGCTGAGGCGCTGCGCTACGGAACGCATTGGACGGTGCTCCTTATTGAAGGCTCGCAGTCGACCTTTGAAAAGCGGGGTGCCGCCGCGAGTGTGATCTTCGAGAGTTTGCGCCCGGGCGATTATAAGCCCGAAAGCTTTGCGCGACGTACAGCCAATCGGCTCGACCCCGCACGGATCGCGGAGCTTATCTCGTTCGTCAAGACAGGGATGAACGAACTCGACGATCCCGGAACGGCGATCGCTTTGATCGATCACGGCAAAGTCGTCTTTGAGGGCGGATTTGGCGTACGTCGCCTCGGCGATCCGACGCCGGTCGATGCCAACACGCTATTTATGATCGCTTCGAACACGAAAGGGCTCACGACTTTGTTGCTCGCGCGCCTTGTCGACGAAGGAAAACTGCGCTGGGATGAACCCGTAGTGGAGAACTATCCGTCATTCCGTTTGGGCAGTAATGCTACGACGAAGGAGGTCGAGTTCCGCAACTTGGTCTGCGCTTGCACGGGCGTGCCACGCAAAGACTTGGATTGGCTCTTGAACACGAATGCGCAGACGCCACCGTCCTCGACCTTCGTCCAGCTGGCCGCGACCGAGCCGACGAGCAAATTCGGCGAGGTATTTCAGTACAGCAACCTTATGGCATCCGCTGCCGGCTACATTGCGGGCCACAACGTCCACCCCGACAGAGAAATAGGTGCAGCTTACGACGCGGCGATGCAATCGAAGATCTTTGCGCCGCTCGGCATGAACGACACGACGTTCGACATGAACCGCGCGCTAAATGGTAACCATGCGAGTCCGCACGGCGACGATGTTAACGGCAACGTCGCGGTTGCGAGCATGGACATAAACATGACGGCGATTCCAATTCGTCCGGCCGGTGAAGCGTGGTCCTCGGCCCACGACCTGATCAAGTACGTCGAGGACGAACTGACGGAAGGCGTGCTGCCCAATGGTCGACGCTTGGTCTCGGCGCAGAATCTGCTGAAGCGCCGCGAACACAACGTCGTCGTAAGCCAGGACGTCTATTACGGAATGGGCCTGAGCGATGATCGCCGCTATGGCATCTCGGTTATTAGTCACGGCGGCGACCTCGTCGGATTTCACAGTGACTTCATTGCAGTTCCCTCCGCCGGCGTCGGAGCCGTGATCCTCACCAACTCCGATCTCGGCGGCGACCTGCGAGATTGGTTCGGACGCCGCCTGCTCGAAGTGCTCTACGACGGCAAACCGCGGGCCGTAGTCGAGCTCGCGGCAGCTGCAAAAAACGACAAAGACGCAATCGCCAAGGAGCGCGCCCTTCTAACGGTCCCCGCGGATCCCGCGCTCGCATCGGCGCTCGCTGCCCACTATACTAATGCCGAGCTCGGACATATCGACGTGAGCACCGATGCACAGGGCCTTGTCTTCGACTTCGGCGCCTGGAAGAGTCACATGGCATCGCGCAAGTACCCAGATGGAACGATCTCACTGATAACGATCGATCCCGGCGAGGGGGGGTTCGAGTTTGTCATGACGACGCAAAGCGGCAAGCGCGCCCTAATCATCCGTGATGGCCAGCACGAGTACAAGTACACCGGAGCGAGCTAACCGGAGCGACGAGGCTCAGTTCCCGGCTCGACGCCTTCTCGCTACGGAGATTGCTAAGGAGACGGAATTGTCGCGCCGATGCGGCATTTCCAGACGTTGCGTTTGAAAACTGGACGCAATGCAAACGGGTGCTCACGCGGTCCCGCCTTCCGTTTGGCCTAGCAAGCAAGCGCCTATCTCTCGATCCCTCGTGCGCCATGCGCGCCCGCACGCTTATCACGCCGGGACGGCTGCCGGCAGCGGCGAACGTTATCACTAGCTCGTCCGTTCTTCTGGCAGGCAGTGTCACATATTATCGACTCTCGGCAGCAAGCCTTACCACCAAGGAGGTACTTCGTGTTCCGTGTTATTTGTTTAGTCTTAGCCTTTACGATCGTTGGCTGTGCCCAACATGTAACGTCCTTCGCCCCAACTGGCTCGCAAACGACGATGCTGAGCGCTGGAGCGAACGCGGTAGAACCGGCCGGCAGCGTGAGCGCCCACGTGGCGTTGAAGAACCAGACGTCCGAGATGGCGGAACTTAAAATTGAGTGGTCGTATGCCGCGGATCCATTTTGGCATGAGGAGGCGCGATTTTGTCTTTTCCCCGGCCGTGGATGGGACACAAAGGTCGTCTTTAACCACATCGAATGGGGGCCCCAAATAAGGTTCAGTGGGGCAGACACAGCCACTTGTGGTCCCAAATCGCACACCACCAGAACCGTAGTTTTTCGTGCAATTAATTTCGATCCCGACGCGCACTTTGAGGCGGTGTACCGATCTCCGTCGCAGCATCACTGGACACTGTGCGCTCACGGAGGCGGGAATAAAGAAGTTTGCGATTCCCGGTGACTTGCTGCTGACGGCGTAATCGGCTTGGCTTTGTGTCGTTCAAGTTGCATCATGAATTAAGGAGCAGAAACGATGAGAACTTTGGCTGTTTTTGGCGTACGCCTATTTTGTATTGCCGCGGTCATCGCACTGCTGACCGAATGCAGCAGTGGCATGATCTCAAGCTCGTCGCCGTCGCGTCCAGACGCAATCTTGCCGCTCAGGAGCTTCACGATGAGCATCCGCTCCCATGTGCTTGTAGGAAGCGCCGAATACACAGTCTACGGCATGACGCACGACCAGCCAGACTGGTGTATGTTGAAGCCGCCCAAACGCAGTCTAAAGCTGAAGTTCGACCAGACTTGGACGGGCGATATTACTCCCGAGACGGAGAGACACTGCATATCCAGGCCAGCCAGATTCGACATTCACTTCATTTCTGATGCAGGCCACGCTGCGGGCTTTTGGTTTCGGAACAATCCATCAGGCCCGTGGGAACTGGAACTCAAGAACGAGGACGGAGTGTGTATCGTTGAGCGGGGCGGTCCGTTGGACATTGAGCTCAAAGCGACGCCGGCCAGCGGGAAATGCCCGCCGTAATGATGCGAGCGGCTCAGCTAATGGCTGGGCAACGACACGCCCTGCGCCGCGAGGGAATGGCGAATTTCGCCGAGTTGTTCAGGCGAGAAAATTTGGCTGAGCGCTTGTTTTAGTTGCGCTGGAGTCATATTGTTGACGTTCGGCCCGAGCCGCTTCAGCTGGCGGAGCTGGCCGAGCGTTGGGTTTGCGGCTTTGACCGCGGTCTCTAGCTGCTGTTTGGTGGGCGCTTTTGACTGTGCCATCGCGGCGCCCCCGGTAACGACGAGAGCTGCCGGCATAACGGCGGTTCCAAGGACGCCAGCCAGCGCGAGGAGGCGAAGTGCTTGCATGAGTACACGTTCTTTCTTAAGCTTAAGCTGGGATTTCGGAGTCCTCTTTTCGAGCGGGCGCAGCCCGATTCCGCTTCATTCATAAGCGCCGTTACGATCGGCGTGCGTTGACGCTCGCTTTCACTATGCACGTTGGCGGATTTCTCTCCCCATTCTTTGTTCGCTCAGTTCCGTCATTCCAAGCAAAGGGCCAAATTGTTCGCGGGCCACGGCGTAGCACTCGCAGGCTGCGGCTTCGAGGCCGCGCCGGTCGAGGATCTTGATCTGTCCATGCGAGTAGCTGATGTACCCTTCGAATTGGAGGGCTGCTGCCGCAGCCGTGACGCCTGAGCGTCGGGCACCTAACATCATGGAAAGGTATTCATGCGTCAGCAAAATCGTGTCGGAATTCACTCGGTCGTGCGTCAACAAAAGCCACCGCGCACACCGTTCATATACGCCGTGCCGGCCATTGCAAGCTGCGAGCTGGCCAAGCATATTCACGTAGGCCTGAAGAAACCTATTCAGGACAACACGGAATTCTGCGTTCGCGGCCCTCAGCAGCCTCTGAAAGTGATCGCTGCTAATGACGACGGCTCGCCCCGGAACTTGACAATAGCTCTCGTTAGCGGACGTGTCGGCTCCCAGCAACAGCGGAATTGCTGAGACACCCTCCCGCCCGACGGTCCCCACTTCGATGGAAGCACCATCGTTCATATGGGTTACAACTGATAGGACGGCATCTATTGGGAAATAGACCTCGCGGATTCGGCATGCAGCTGCATAGATCGGATTTGGCGTCGCGAGAATTACGACGCGGCCTCGTTCCATAACGTCGGTTGCCCATTCGCGCCCCAGGCCGGCCAATACAGCGTTTTGCCTCAGGTCGGCTTCTGTCGGCCGTATTGTTCTCTTAATTGACATCAAAAAGACTCTCTAAGACGATTATCGGCCTGTTTCCCCCGTTTCTGAATCTGGCGATGCCGGGGGATCCCTACTCGCCCTTACGGCCGGTCCTGGCCAGATCCGGGGCTTAAAGTTGTAGGCCTAGGACGCCCTGAATCCCCGAAACGTCTGGCGTCGGGGATTCAGGGTCGAAATCGCCGTTTGTGCGCGGTAAGCGCTATCTCTTAGTGTAGAAAACGAAGTCCCTATCGTCGATCAAAGTTACGCCGCCGGTCTCTGCTAACAGCCGACCTCTTACTACAACCCCGCTGCTGACTGAGATCGAGTCCGCGGCCATGATCGTTCCTCGGAACTTTGCTCCCGTATTGAGTGTTGCCGAAGTGCCAACTTGCCAAAACACGTTGCAAGCGTTGGCCTTATTGATCAGTTTAACCCTGCTGAGGACCGCCGTTGTAAGCGTAGAGGGAACCTGGAAAACAAAGATACTGTTCGGCTTGCTCTGACCATCCAGCGTGAGCGTTCCGCTAATCCCGAGGCTCGTCGCAGCGTTATATAGTCCCGGTTCGATTGTCATTCCGCCAATCTCAGGAGGCACCGCTGTCGGATTTTGGAGTCCCGCAGCATAGTTATATCCGATAGCCAAGTCCGCTTGTGCCTGCCCGGGGACGGAGCCGCCGGCATAGATCTGTCCGTGCTTGACCACGCCTGGACCGAAACCGGTTATGCTCGTTCCCGGAGAAACCCCGAGATTGCCGTCCAAAATCGTCAATCCCGTGCTCGTGACCGTGGAACCTCCAAGTACTGCAAATGACGCGGCGGACGCGAGGGGCACGTCGCCCTTCACGATCGGGCATACCGGCTGTTGGATGAGTGGCTGCGCGGATGTTGCGGACGCCAGGGTAGGGGCAAAACCTGAACTGCTGCCTGCATTACTGCCGCCGCTGCATCCCGCAAGAAGTGTGAAGATTGCGCCTATGCTTAACGCATAGGCAAAAGGAATCGAAGTGCGCATTTTTTACTTTCTGATGAGTTTTAAAAAAGACCCATCGAGGGCCGAACTCATGTACGCAGCATACTCTACAGCAGAGTTACCGTCTGTACGAAAGCGCGCGGATGTACCACCCGGCAGCGACGACATCACGAAAACCCACAAGCCGTTCGCGCTGTATCGTACAGAACTTTAACGCAAGATGGCGTAGGCTCCAATTCTGAGTCGGGCACCTCGGCCCATTCCAAACTCTAGAAAGAACCCAATGCGTACTTCAACTCCTTTCGGTTCTGTGTTAAGCGCAGGCGCGATTCTCGCATTACTTGCCGGATGTGCCGGCGCTGGAAGCGGCGGCAGTTCAACTTTCACGCCACTTTCACAAACCTCAAACGCACAGCACCAATCAATCGTTAAACTCGATTCGCAATTTTGTCCCGCATACAATGCGAATCGCCTTTTTGTACCACTTAAAACATCCAATACGTTTGCTGTACTTGGTGCATCTACGGTCACGAGTACGGGTCTAACGCTGCTAAACGGCGACCTCGGCCTTTCCCCGGGCACTAGTATCACCGGATTTCCGCCGGGAATCGTAAACGGAAGCATCGATGCGGGCACCCCGGTCGCAGCGCAAGCCCAAATGGACATGACCAGGGCGTACAATCATATAGTGGCAATGAAAAACCCCACGCTGTTACCCGCCGATATCGGCGGAACCACAATCGCTCCGGGCTTGTACGATGCACCCACGACCCTCGGGATCACGGGAACTGTCACTCTCGACGGTCAGAATCATGCGGACAGCTACTTTGTGTTCCAGATACCTTCCACCTTAACGACATCGGTCGACAGCAGCGTGACGCTTACAAATAAAGCCAATGCCTGCAATATTTTTTGGCAGGTTGGCAGTTCGGCCACCCTTAACACGGCCTCTGTTTTTAACGGAACCATTTTGGCCGCAGCTTCAATCTCGGTCGGCACTGGAAGTGCCGTGACAGGGCGACTCTTGGCCGGATCGGGTGCCGTAACCTTACTCGACGACGCAGTGTCGACGCCTCCAGGCGGCGAAGGCAGCCCTACGCAGCACCATTCTAGGCTAAAAAACTAAATGGATCTCGAAATAAACACTTAGCCTCAGACTCTGCGAGTTTGCAAACGCTTGGGCGATAAGCATAGCGCCGGCGACAGCGATAAAATCTGAAACGGACTGGTCCAGGCAAAATACGCTGGACCAGTCCGCATCGGCATCTACGTTTGGCGGATTTTAATCTTCTTCCGCGAGCTCAGCTGTAGTGTACCGCCAGTCAAGAAGTCTTAGACCGTCTGACGACCGGCCTTCAAGAAACGGGATCAGGCATGGAACTTTAGCGTCTTGAGATTCTTGCGAGCGGTGCCGAAGTCGCCAAGCTGATAGACGGACGCCCCAGCCGGGGAGAACGTAAACGGTTCGAAAGGTTCGGCAACCATCGCGTCAAGATATTGCTTGGTGCCAACGCCGATCGTCACGTGCGGCATGAAGCTGGTCCCCGAATGGTCGGGCACGAACCTCGCCGCGTATTCGACTAAGAACGGCACCTCATGGAGATCAGGTTCGGATGGCAGCTTAAAGAATGCGTCCGCGGTCGCCGTCGCAACGGAAAACGGGGCGACGCCGCCGATGAGCTTCTGTTGAAGCCTCAACAGGTCGTGGGTAACCTCGACGACGATGCCGGCAAGGCCGATCGGACCTGCCGGGATGTAGTAATACTTGTAGGCCTTGAGTTTCCACGAGAGCGGCTTCTCGGTCGCAACAGCCCCGGCAATCGCGGCATACACCTTCTGGAGGTCGGCCTCGCGGACGAAACGCTGCAATATTGAAATATGTGCGTGATGCGTTTCGTCCAGGGTGTACCCTTGCGGGAAGTTTTGACGCAGGCGGGCGTTATCGGTCAAAGAGCGCTGCACCATCGTTGCATCCGGTTCGATTGCAATATCGATCGCGACGAGCGCATCGGTGGACCGTGCTATTACACCGCCGCTCGAACGCAAGCCAGGAGAAACTGCGAGACGCCCGACTAACCGGAATCCCTGATCACGTCCGGGGCATGGAACGGGTAGATGCCCGAGCGCTCTCCGACTTCTACACCGACTGCGCAGCGCTGAGAATTACTTCGACCACGCGGTCTGGTTGCGAGAGCATCGGCACGTGACTCGAATCGAGTTCAGTCGTCTTGGCTTTCATGCGTTTCGCAAGAAAGCGTTCAAGATCTGGGTTGACGGTGTGATCCTTCTTTCCGACGATGTACCAACTCGGCTTGGTCTTCCACGCAACGCCCGGCGCATCGTGCGCGAAGATGTTGGCAGCCGGCGCGCCCTGTGTCGCCCACACGAGCTGCTGCTCAGTCGCCGAGAGGTCGCCGCAAAAATACGGTAGGCCTTCTTTGGTCAGCCAGATACGTCCGTCGACGACTTTGACGTGCTTGAGCACGTCGGTGGTGGGGAACTTCTGCTGTATGCTCTGCGATGTCTCGCCGGCAGCGGTATCGGGAGCAAGGGCGTTGATATAAACGAGGGCTTTCACGCGCGGGTCGGTTCCGGCGGCCGTGATCACCGTGCCGCCATATGAATGTCCAACAAGCACGATAGGGCCCTTCACCACGTCCATCGCCCACTTGGCAAAAGTGACGTCGTTTTCGGGTGTGTTGAGCGGGTACTGCGCGGCAATGCAATCGTAGCCTTGCGCTTGCAGCGGCCCCATCACTTTGGTAAAGCACGAGCCGTCGGCCCAAAGACCATGACAGAAAACTATGCT
>Ga0070762_10001746_pt1 | contig 10146 bp, 1 predicted proteins | sample HubBroMetageREF2_FD_66726 | JGI IMG/M metagenome (GOLD analysis project Ga0070762, IMG submission 66726) | Reference soil microbial communities from the Hubbard Brook experimental Forest, New Hampshire, USA - Hubbard Brook CCASE Soil... | ecosystem: Environmental > Terrestrial > Soil > Temperate... | reverse complement strand
AACCGCGCGGCTGCAGGTGGAAGAGCGCGTACGGCGTGGACACGCCGCTGCGGTCGGACACGATGGCGCCCGTCGCGCGCTTCATCATCGGCCCGCCCCACGGCTCCCAGCCGTCGAACTGCGAGTTGAGCAGGGCCGTGCCGCGCGTGGCGGTCAGGATCTCGCCCCGGAAGCCGATCATGCCGCGGCTCGGGATGCGGTACTCGAGTCGCGCGCGCCCGTAGCCCGGGTTCGACATCTTCACCATGCGGCCGCGGCGCTCGCCCATGCGCTCGGTGACGACGCCGATGAACTGCTCGGGCACGTCGAGCACCACGAGCTCCATCGGCTCGGAGACCTGCCCGTCGACCGTTTGCGTCACGACCTCGGGATTGCCCAGCTGCAGCTCGTAGCCCTCGCGACGCATCGTTTCGATCAGGATCGCGAGCTGCAACTCGCCGCGACCGAGCACCACGAACGTATCGGGCGAGTCCGTCTCCTCGAGCCGGATGGCGAGGTTGCGCTTGATCTCGCGCGTGAGGCGGTCGCGAAGGTGGCGGCTGGTCAAGAACTTGGTCGCCTTGCTCTTGCCGGCGAACGGCGACGTGTTCACCCCGACGCGCATCTTGATCGTCGGCTGCTCGACGTGGATGCGGGGAAGCGCGCGCGCCTCCCAGCCCGGCGACGTGTCGACGATGGTGTCGCCCACGTCGACGTCCTCGATGCCGGCGATGGCGATGATCTCGCCCGCCTGGGCCTCGGTTGCCGGCGTGCGCTTCAGCCCCTCGACCGTCGACAGGACCTTGATCGAGCCCTTGATGTTCCGGCCATCCTTGAGGACGCCCACCGGCTGGTTGGCGCGAATGGTCCCGGCGACGATGCGTCCGATGCCGAGCCGTCCGATGTAGTCGTCGTGGTCCACGTTGCTGATGAGGATCTGCAGCGGAGCGTCCGGGTCGCCCGGCGCCGGCGGCACCTTGGCGACGATCGTCTCGAACAGCGGCTCCAGGTTCGTCGACGGATCCTCGAGCGACCGCTTGGCGATGCCCAGCTTTCCGATGGCGTAAATGAGCGGGAAGTCGAGCTGCGCTTCGGTCGCGTCCAGATCGCAGAACAGGTCGAAGATTTCCTCGTGGACCTCGTCTGGCCGCGCGTCGGACCGGTCGATCTTGTTGATGACGACGATGACGGGGAACCCGAGCTCCAGGCACTTGCGCAGCACGAAGCGCGTCTGGGGCAGGGGCCCCTCGGCCGCATCGACGAGCAGGAGGGCGCCGTCGGCCATCAGCAGCGTGCGCTCGACCTCGCCCCCGAAGTCGGCGTGGCCGGGCGTGTCGATGATGTTGATCTTGGTGTCGCCGCGCCAGCGGACGCTGGTGTTCTTGGCCAGGATCGTGATGCCCCGCTCGCGCTCCAGGTCGTTGGAGTCCATCACCCGTTCGGTGAGAACTTCGTTGGCGCGGAACGTGCCCGCCTGCCGCAGCATGTGGTCGACGAGCGTCGTCTTGCCGTGGTCGACGTGGGCGACGATCGCGACGTTGTAAAGGGCGTACGTACGGGGGGTGCTGCTCATCGGGGCCGCTCTGCGTAGCTTCCCGGGGGGGATCCTGCAACCTTTTGGGGCATCGCGCGACCGTAGGCGCGGGATATCGCGGTCAGCGAGCGTGGCGATCGAGGCCCAGCCGCGTGCGCGCTTCGACGAAGGCGTCGGTGACGCCGAACGCGATGAGGTCGCGCGCTTCGGGCGTCCTGCCGATCCAGGCCGCGCGGTCTTTCGGGTCGGCGGGAACGCCGCGTGCGATGGCCGAACCCATGACCGGCGCGGAGGCGGCGATGGCGTCGAGGGCCCGCTGGGGATCGCCGAGGGCCAGGAGCGCCGTGCGGTTCGCCCACGCGATGGCTGCGGGGCCGAGGGTGGCCTGGCGCGTACCGATGGTGCTGGCGATCTCGAGGGCAAGGGCGCCCACGTCGGCAGGAATGCTCCTGGGGACGGCGCCTTGCATGCGCGCGAGGGCCGCGTTGAGGGCGCCCGGGTTGATCCCCTGCGCTTGCCAGGACGGCGCGAACGCCTTGAGCCACGCCGAAACCAGAATGCCGAGCTCCCCGGGCGCCGTGCGTCCGAGGGCCGACGCCTTGATCCGCACGAGCTTGAGCGCCCTGAGCGCCAGGAACGTCCCGAGGCGCTCGTCGGCCAACAGCGGATCGCCGAGCAAGAGCGCCGGCGGGCTCGAACCGACCGGAATGCACACGTTGCCGAGCTTCGGCGATGCGAGAACCTGCACGCCTTGCAAGCCGATCGCCGCCGCGACCCGGTTGAGCAGCCGCGCGATCGGGGCCTCCGCGGCGACAGGTCCGGCCTTGAGCGCTCGCAGGTCCACGGAAGTCACAGCGTCGAGCACGTCGCCGGTCTTGGCGAGCAGCGCGCGGAGGGCGGGCGTCATCGCCTCGGGGGCGAGCAGATCGTCGAGGGCCGGGTCGAGCGCCCGCTCGGCGCCCGCGCCCGCGAGCTCCGCGGGCCGGCCTTCGAGGGTTGCCAGCATCGCCTGGGTCGCGCGCGCCGCGTCGACGCGCCCGCGCAGGTCGTAGCCCGCCGCCAGGATCTCGAAAGACGCTGGCGCCAGCCGGCCTGCCGAGAGCGCGCGCCGCGCGTCGGTGCTCGCGCGGTCGAGCAAGATATTGAACGCCGGTGTCTGCTTGTGACGCTGATAGAGTTCGGCGAGCGCGCGCAGGAGCTGCACGTCCTGCGGGAACTCGCGGCGTGCCGTCTCGAGCACCTGCTCGGCGCGCCGCGTGTCGCCGCCCACCTGCTCGTGCAGCGCCGCGAGCTCCACGATACGTCCACGCTTGTCTTCGGGCGTGCGGGCCTTGTTCACCAGCTCTTGTTGCAGCTCCACGGCGCGCGCCCCGTCGTTCTGGCGCGCGTAGATGCCGACAAGCTTGACTGCCGTCTCGACGTCGTCGGGGTTGCGCTTGAGCACTTCTTTCAGGGCCACCTCCGCCCGAGGGAGATTGACCAGCTTCGTCGCGTACAGATCGCCGAGGCGCGCGTAGACGTCTCGCTGCTCATCGGCCATTGGCAAGAGGCGCGCGAGCTGAACGAGCGTCTGCTCCGCCGGTTCCCACTCCTGCCTCGAAGTGCAGAAATCCGCGAATGCCGTGAGCGCGCCCACGTCGTCGGGGTGCTCGTGAAGCGCGGTCTGGAAGACCATCCGGGCGCCGTCGACGTCCCCCACCTCGGCCAGGACTCGCCCGCGCCGCAGCTCGATCTCGAGGCGCTCCTTCGGATCGGTCACCCGCTCGATCCGTCGCTCGAGCAGGCTCGCGAGCTCGGGCTTCATCCGGCGCGACGCGTACAGATCCGCGAGGCGCACGAAGACGTCCGCGTGGACGATGTCGATCGCCGCGGCGCCCTCGAACGCCGTGACGGCGCGGTCCTCGTCCTTCGCTTCGTCGAGCCAGATGTGGGCGGCCTCGTTCAGCGCCTGCAGCCGATGCTCCTCGACGCCCGTCTCGCGCGCGAGGGCCTCGCACGCCTCGGCGGCGCCGCGCGCGTCGCCCGCCTGGCGGCAGGCATCGCGCAGGCGCGCCCACGTGGCCACGTCGCCCGGGTCCTCGGCGGACGACCGACGCAGGAGCTCCAGGCCTTCGTCGAGGCGCCCGAGCCGACTCGCCGCGTCCCCAGCGCGCGCCAGCAACGTGGCCCGCTCGGGGGTCCGCGTGGCGCGATCGACGAGCCGCTTCGTGGCGTCGAGCAACGCCGCGTCGTCGCCGCGAACGCGGGCGTGAGCTTGCAGCATCCGCAGCGACCAGAGGGTCGGGTCGTTCTCCGAGGCGGCCAGATCCACGATGTCGCCCGTCGCCTCCCAGCTGCCCTCGGTGCCGCGCATGCGCAGTCGCCCCGCCGCCTCGGCGTGCGCCGTGCATTCGGCCGATCCAGTGCCGCGAAGCGCGCGCGCGATCGCCGTCAACACTGGTTCGAGCTCCTCGTCGCGCCCCTCGCCGATGAGCTGCTGCTCGACATGGCGCAAGCTGGGTTTGTAATGAGGCTGCTCCTCGAGGATCGATCGGTGCCAGAGAAGTGCGCCGGCCGCGTCGTTGCCGACGGTGGCGTCCAGCGAGGCGAGTCGCTCGAACGCCTCGCGCCGGACCCGCGGATCCTCGGCTCCCTTGGCCTGCGTGATGAGTTCGTCGGAAAGACGCGCGACCTTGGATGCCCGCAGCTCCGCGCGCTCCCGCGCGATGCGCCCGAACGGCGTGTCCGTGCCGGCGGCTGCCTCCGCGCAGCGCAAGGCGCCCGTGTCGTCCCCCGCCCGCTCGTACTCGGCCGCCGCGTCCAGGTAGCCGAGCGTGCGGGCGGTGCCGCTCGCCTCGAGGGCTCGCTCCTCGCGCCAGCTGGCCCGGTCGTCCATCGGTTGCGCCCCGACGCGCTCGTACATCTGGCGGAGGGCCACGTCCGCGGGCCGGGCGTCGTGCGCCTCGCGCAGCCTCTCTTCGGCGAGCGTAGGCTCGGCCTCGGCAACGAAGAGCGCCTCGCGCACGCCATCGAGAGCTACCTCGATCGCGTCGGTGGCATTGGCGCGCCGCTCGCGCACCCAGCGCAGCGTTTCATCGACATCGCCGGCCCTGCGCGCGATGCGCTCGGCGAGAAAGGTCGCGATCGGGAGCGTGGGCGCAGCCCTGTGGGCGCTCTCGAGCAGCTGCGCCTTGGTCGGATCGGGCAGGGCTTCATCCCCGAGCGCAACGGCCTCGATACGCGCGAAGGCGGCGCGCGGTCCCTCGCCCAGCGCGTCGGCGAGCTCGTTCATCTCTGCGACGATGTCGACTTCCTCGAGCGACGCGATCGCGCGGACGGCCACCTCGCAGGTCGGATCCGCGGCGCGCGCCGCCTTGAATGCCTGCAACGCCCCTGGGCGGTCGCCCCCCGCCTCGGCAACGACCGCCGCCGCGAGCGCGCCTGCCGCGCGGTCGGCCGTCGTCTCTCGCGCGGCGCTCCACGCCGCGATGGTCGTGCGCAGCTCCGTCGCGCGCCCGGTCCGGGTCGCCATCTCGAGCGCCACGGGGCGCGCCCCTGCGGCCGGCTCGTCGCCGAGCGCGCGCAGCACGAGATCGATCTCCTCGGACGCCGCGGCCGCGGCAAGTCGCCTGCCGAGGCCTGTCAGCGCGCGCGCTTCGTCCGAGCCCGCCGCGCGCACGGCGCGGGCCCGCAGGCGCGCCGCGCGATCGGGGCCGTCGGCCGGCAAGCTGAGCGCCGTCGCTGCAAACGCGAGCGCCCGCATGTCTTCTCGCTCCGCGAGCGACTCCAGCTCTTCGTCGGACGGGGCGCCGTCGAGGGCCGCGAGCGTGGCGATGGCGACGCGGTCCTCCGCGGCGAGGCCGCCCGCCTCGCTCGAGGCGGCGCGGACGAGCTCTTGCTTCAGGAGTGCGGTGTCGCCCAGCTCGAAGGCCCGCGTGACGAGCGCCCGGTGGGCGTCGGCGTCGCCCGCTGCCGCGAGCGGCGCGAGCCATCCGGCGGCATCCGCGCGACGCGCCCGGTGAGCCGCGCCGAACGACGCCGCCAGCCAGCGAGCCCCGTCGGCGAGCTCGGGCACACGAGCGAGCTCCGCGACGAGGCTCGCCGCCGTTGCCGTGTCGCCCTTGGCGACGGCGACGCGCGCCTTGAGCAGCGTCTCGCTCGGGGTCGCTGCCGTCTTTGGCCCCGCCGCCGCCGCGCCGCGAAGACGCAGGCACGAGGCGATGGCCTCCGCGATCGGCGCGAGCGCCGGCGAGTCGGCGAGCCTGAGCGCTGGTGAGGCGATCTCGCCACGCGCGAGCGCCCTCGCCGCGCGCGCGACGGGGGCGCGCACGTCTCCCGTGGCGACCCGCGCGATCTGGTCCAGGCGCGTTGCTGCCGGTGCGTCCTCGCCGTCCGCGCGAAGGCGTTCGGCTGCCAGGAGCATCGAGTGCACGCGCGCCGGCCCGCCCTGAGTCATCTTCACCTCGGCGTCCAGGGCGGCGAGCACGTCGGCCCCGCCGGCGTCGGAGAGCGCGCGCGCCTGGCGGTGCGCCATGGCGAGCGAGGGCGCCGAGGCGCGCGCGTGATCGGCCAGGATGGCGGCCCGCTCGATGTCGCCGGTGCTCGCGACGATCTCGCTGCACGCCAGTAGCGCGCGCGCGCTCGCGACGTTGTCGCTGAGAGACCGTGCCTCTTCCTCGAGCCAAGTGGCGCGCTCGCGCAGGGCGTCGCGCAGCGCCTCGTCCATCCACTCCGCGGCGGGCTTCTCCTCGGGCCACGTCCTCGTGCGTGGCTCGGCGAGCACCTCGGGCCCCGCCGGGCTGATCGCGCGTACGCCCGACGTGGATTCCTCGACGCGGGCCATCGCCGGCGGCGCGGTGCGCGGCGTGTTGGGCGGGGGCATCGAGGGGACGCGGGTGGCCGCCTGCACCATCCTGTCCATCGCCGCCTGGCTGGTAACCGCGGTGTCCTCCTCGGAGCCGTAGGTGCGTACCGCGGGCGCGTGGATCGATCCCCCGAGCCGGCCCTCGGGCAGCACGGGCGTGTGCTCCTCGGCGAGAGGATCCTGCTCGGGCTCCGGATCCTGGTCGATCGCCTCCGCGTCGTCGAGCAACTGCTCCTCCGCGTTGATCGTCACCTGCTGGGACCGCGGCGGGGGCGGCGCGAACGGATCGGCCTCCGCGCGCTGCTCGGCGAACGGATCGAACGTGCCGTCGGGCGCCACCTTCTCCCTTGCCTCGACGAGCGAAGGGCGCCGCAAGGGCTCGGCGGTCGGACCGTCCGGTCGCGACGACACCGACGTGGCGCTCGTCACCACGCCCTCCGGCGTGTCGCCCTGGATCACGACGGATGGCACCGTCGAAGGCGGCGGGGGCGGGTGCGTCGACTCGCCGCGCCGCGCGAGCAGCTCGCTCGGGATCGTCGTGACGACCGTCGCTTCTTCTTCGTCCTCGGATCCGAGAAGCCGCCGCGGGGGGGGTAGTGGGCTCTTGGGGGGGGGCAGGGGGATGCGCGGCGGCGGTATGGGGCTCTTTGGCGGCGGAGCTTTCGGCGTGGCGCCGATACTCCGCGCAGGTGGCGGCTTGGAGACCTGCGGCGGCCGCGAGACCTGCGGCGGCCGCGAGACCTGCGGCACCGTCGACGGCGCGCGGTAAAGCGGGCGTGATGCGGTGGCGCCGGGCTGCGTGGCCGGCTTGCCCGTGACGACGTCCTTGGCCACCTCGGGCTGCAGGCTGCCCGTGTCCCACTCCGAGAGCGCCTTGTCCCAGTCGACGTCGGCGAAGTCCTCAGGCAGCTTCTTCTTGTCGTCCGTCATGGACCGACCTCGAGCCCCAGGGATTTGCGCAGATCGAGGTACCGGGACGACAGCACGAAGCGCAGCAGGTCCTGGGCGCGTGGGTCGCCCGGCACCGCCTTGCCGAGGCGATCGACCGGCACGCGCAGCACATCGGCCAGCACGATGCTCGGGTCGCCACTCGCCAGCACGGCGATGCGGTCCTGCGAGGCGAGCGCGTGCCGGGTCCACTCGCGCGCGTCGGCGCGCTGCGCGACGATGGCGCGGCACACATCGGGCAATGCTTTGCGCGTCTTGCGAGAGATCTCCTTGCCGACGAGCCGCTCGACCTCGGCGAGCACCGCATAGGGCGGGTGATCGATGCGCACCTCGGCGAGCTTGCAGGCCGCGACGACGATGGCGGCCATCGTCACATCGTCACGCGATCGCGCGACTGTCGTGCCGCGCACGATGGCGAAGAGCTCGCGCGCGACCCGGCTGCGCGCGAGGGGGCTCAGCGGCGCGTTGACGCCCGTACCGACCACGAGCGAGGGCGTCTCGCCGGGAACACCCTGCACGGTGCTCGCGTCGTTGCCGCCCACATAGAGGTCAAACTCATGGATCCCGAGCGCGCCCGCCCATGCGGCGATCTCGTTGCGCAGCGCGATGCCGCTGCGCGGATCGACCTTGTCGCGGCGCCCGACACCGCAAGACTGCAGGCTAGGGCCGAGGGCGACCGCCAGCGTGGGCCCCAGCAGGATGAACAGATCCGCGATTGGTCCGCCGTCGCCCGGCGCCAGGATCGCGCGCATCGACGCCTCGGACACCGCGACCTGGGGAGTCCGCCCGCCCTTGGCCGCGAGCTGCGCGAACGTCGAGTCGGACTGCGAGTCCGCCGATCCGAGGCAGACCAGCGCGCCGAGGGCCGCCTGCTGGAGCGGCGAGTCCTGCAGGCTCCTCGCGACGCGCACCAGGCGCCGGATCGTGGGGACGTCCGTTGGCTGCGCCGCGACCGACTCGCGCAGCGCCACGAGGGACGCCTCGAGTAGCCGCTCTTGCACGTCGGGGGGGTGTGACGTCTGGAGCAACATGTCCACCGCCTCGGCGTCGCCGGGCTTCTCTTCGAGCAGCTTCACGATGGCCGCCCGCGCGCCTTCCGGCTCGTTCAGGCGATCGCGGTGGATCGCCATCGCGAGCCGGGCCGCCTCGATGCGGCCCTCGGCCTCCGGCCGCTCGAGCATCAGCTCTTCGAGGATTGCCGTCGCCTCCGCCCACGATCCCGTGCGCGCCGCCGCTCGCGCGAGCCGCTCGCGCACCGGCAGGTTGGAGAGCTTGGCCTTGTGCAAGGTCAGCAGGATCTGGAGCGCGCGGTCGTGGGCGCCGAGCTTGTTCTCGTAGAGGTCGACCGCCGCGACGCCCGCGGTCAGCCGGTTCTTCGCCGGCGCCGCGTCGAGCGCCGCCAGCCTGCCGAGCGCCGCCGCTGCGTCGTCGAATTGGCCCCGGCGGATGTTGATCTCGCCCAGCAGAGCGAGCGCGCCCACGTGATCCGGATCCAGCATCGTCACGTGCTCGAGCGATTTCAGCGCGCCCTCCTGGTCGCCGCTCTCGCGCAGCACGCGCGCTTGTTCCCAGAAGAGCTTCTGGATCTCGGCTGGTTCGTCGGTGTACTGGAGGCGCCGGCGCACCAGGACGAGCAGCGCTTCGTTGTCCTTGCGCGCGCGCACTCGGCGGAACAGCTTGTCGAACGCTTCCGCCCGCGTGGGATCGCGTTCGAAGCAGGCGAAGAGCGCCTCCTCGGCCGCCTCTTCCTCGCCGATCTGGAGGCAGAGCGTCGCGGCCTCTTCCCAGAAGGCGGCGCCGCGCGCGGCGCTGCGGCAGCGCGCGCCAAGCTCCGACGACGCGCGGATGCGGAGCGCGACATCGCCCGTCATGACGGCGCACGTGCGCAAGCCCTCCCAGGCCGGCAGGTCACCGGGGTGCGCCGTGGCCGCGCGCTCGAAGGCGGCGCGCGCCTCGTCGACGTTGGAGGCGGCGAGCAGCCCCCAGCCGGCGAGGCCCGCCGCGTCGACCGCCGCGTCGTCGCCGAGCACGGACCCGACCTCGAGCAGCGCCGTCGAGCGGCGGCGCGGGTCACAGCCGGGCGGCGAGAGCTCCAGGTTCACCAGGCGCGTGGCCGCCGACGCTCCCTCGACGAGCGGCGTGGGCCGACCGGGCTCGAGGGCCGACCTGGCCAGCGCGGCGCTCGCGGTCATCGCCTCGCGCCCTTCGTCGGGGAGCGCCGCGGCGACGGCCAGGCGCGCCGCGAGCTCCTCCTGCGGCTGCTGGATGGCCATCGCAGCGCCGAGCCACTCGAGCGCCGCGGGCAAACCGCCGCCCGCCTCGTACCATGCCGACGCTTGCTTCGCGACGTCTTCGAGGTCGTTCGCCTCGCGCGCGCGGCGGACCCGTTCAATCGCGCTGAGCACGCGCGCCTCGGCCCCGCTCTCTTCCACGCGGGTCAGGCTCTCGTCGAGAGCCAGGGGATCGGAGGCCCCCGCCGGCGCGATCAGCCGGCCGAGCGCCAGGGCCATCGCGAGGCCGTCGGTGGCCGCGTCGCTGTCCCGGACGCCGGACGAATCGAGCGCATCGAGAGCCCCACGAGCGCCATCCACGTCGCCCGCGGCGAGCTCCAGCGCGAACCGCTCGAGGGCCAGACGCCGCGGCTCTGCCTCCGCGCTGGCGGCCGCGGCGCGCTCGATGGCGCGACGGCGCGCCTCGATCGAGTCTGGCTCGACCCCCCACGACGCCCATCCGACGGCGAGCCTCGCGGCCTCCGGCGCGCCCTGCAGCGCCGCCTCCATCTCTTCGATCGCCGCGACGCGGTCGCCCTCGCGCCACCGCTCGAACGCCGCTTCGAGGCGCA
>Ga0070762_10001744_pt1 | contig 10148 bp, 10 predicted proteins | sample HubBroMetageREF2_FD_66726 | JGI IMG/M metagenome (GOLD analysis project Ga0070762, IMG submission 66726) | Reference soil microbial communities from the Hubbard Brook experimental Forest, New Hampshire, USA - Hubbard Brook CCASE Soil... | ecosystem: Environmental > Terrestrial > Soil >... | reverse complement strand
ACCAATGCAACCTGAACCCCCAAATGCCTGTACTTCACCTAAAAACCCAATTGTTCCAACAACGCTAAAGCCAAACTCGTCCTAATTTGGACAGCCCTGCGATGTATCGTGCCCCTACTTCAGTCGGGGATGTCGTAACTATCGGAGTGGGTGCGTTTGTTGAAGTGATCTTCCGCGAGCAGAGCTTCGAACAATTTGGCGCAATCCTCGGCGTTGGTCCAAGTGAGGTGAATGCGATTGAAACTGAGGACGAATTGTTCCCCGCAAATATCACACGTGACGACACCCCAAGTCTGGTGACTTGGAGCGTGGAGGTGAGTCTGATGCATTCGAAGCGCTACGGGGCAAAGTGAATCGACCTTATGGACATAAGGATTGTGGCTCACGGCTGACCTCGGGGACGGGGCGAGCGTACACAAGTATAGATGATGGGTAAGTGCTCTTGGTCTCAAGGAATTTGAAGGATTTAGAGGTCGTGAAGAATGGGATGGGGTAATTCGAGACAGCCGGGGAGTTGGCCGCCAGCGAACAAATCCATGTTCATGCAGTATCTGCGGATTTCCGTGGGCTGCGGGACGAGCTTAAATCCTTTTCGCGACGACGAGGACGATGAGGATGACCAGCAGCAGACCTAGACCGCCACTGGGATATTAGCCCCAACCGGAACTGTACGGCCAGGTGGGTAACGCGCCGAGCACCAGCAGCACTAGCACGATCGGCAGGATGGTTCGCAGCATGGACGCTCCTTGCGGAAGAGGATATTCGATGGGCGGTCGGAAGGCTATCGAGACAGGGATTGATGGAGAGTGGAGAGAGGTGGTAGTGCGGGAATAATGGAACTGGGGGAGAATTCGGGATGGCCACCTAAGGTGGCCGCTACACAGTGTACACGGTGGCGGTGAGGGGATGCACAGCCAGGAATGGCTGTGCTACAGGTGGCGGTTAGTAGGTGCGGTGGCCGTGGCCGGCTTTTTGGTGTTCTTCCGGGGCGGCGGAGATGCCCATGCGGCGGAGTTCTTCGCTGTAATATTTGCGGAAAAGGACGTCCCACTCTTCGCTACCTTCGAGAATTTCTTTTTTCTGGGAAGTGATGCGCTTGCGAACTTCCACTTCGACTTTTTCTTCTTCGCGGAGGACGTTGGTCATGGTCTGAACCATGTGCTGACGAATGGTGTCGCGATCTTCGACGAAGACGACGTCGTTGCTTTGCACCAGGAGATCGATGACCTGGTGAGAGATGCGTACAATCTTTTCACGGCTCAAGCGCATGCGATGGTTAGCTCTCTTCCCTAGCGCAAAATATATTTCTTGTCGCGGGCAATCTGGCCCTTCACTTTTTTAAACATTTCCTGATACGAAATGCCGGTGCGGCGCATCTCGTCCTGATATTGGGTAAGGATGTTGCGGACTTCTTCGTTGACTTTGTCTTCTACGGTGATTTCTTCGGTCATGCGGGTGCGGACCTTGGCGATGACACCATCGAGGTCTTTTTCCTTGATCTCGATTAATTCTTCTTCAATGAGTTTTTTGACGACTTGCGAGGCCATGTGTCCGATGTAGTCGCGGTTCAGCAGCATCTGTGGCGGTAATCCTTAAGTGGTATGCGAAACAATGAGTGTAACGGGTGAGTAGAGAATTGGCAAGAAAACGGGAGGAAATGGGAAATTTGGTGGAGTTGGTGGGATAAAGCTATAAGGAGTTAGCCCCGTGCAGCGACCCAAGAAAGAGGGATTCCTCACTCCGTTCGGAATGACGTGAGAGGGGGAGCGGATCGGCGGATGGAGGAGTTACGGCTGGAGGAGGTGTCGCACCTATAGCGCTTTGCAGGCAGGACGATATTTTGAGTGAGCCAGAACATTAGGAGCGTTTTTTGTTGCGGAGGCTTGCAGGTCTGGTAGTCTGACGCGCATGCGAAAACTACTTGGGATTGGCACATGGGTCTTGGTGACGCTGGCTGTTGGTAGTTCCCTGCTTGGACAGGATGGCAAGACTGTGGCGGAGCAGGTGACGGCGCAGAATTTGGTGTTCGAGGAGCAATACGAGTCGGATTTGCGGGAGTTTCCAGAACGGGCTACGGCATTCGGGGATTATCGGTACAACGACAAGCTGGCGGAGTATTCGCTGGCGGCGATTGCGCGGCGGAACAAAACGAACCGGGACTTTCAGGCACGGCTGCAAGCGATCGAGACTGCAGGATTTTCGGACCAGGATCAGCTTTCCCACGACTTGCTGATTCGCGTGTTGCAGCAGCGGGTTGCAGATTTCGATTTAAAAGAATATGAGATGCCCATCAATCAGCAGAACGGCATTCACACCTCGCTGGCGGATTTGCCGCTGTCGGTGCCGCTGGATTCGGTGAAGCATTACGAGGATTACGTGGCGCGGCTGCACCAGATACCGCGGGCGCTGCGGCAGTCGGAAGAAGTGTTGCGCGCGGGCGTAAAAGATAATTTGATGCCGGTGCGTTTTTTGCTGGAGAAGATTCCAGCGCAGTGCCAGGGAATTATTGATTCCGATCCGTTCTTAAATCCGACGAAAAAATATCCAAAGGAAATTGGAGCCGAGGAGCAGACGCGGCTGACGCAGGAAATTACCGCGGCGGTCGAGAAAGATGTGCTGCCGGCGTACAAGGAGTTCGCGGAATTTGTGCGTACGGAATATGCGCCGCACGGACGGACGACGCTGGCCATTACATCGCTGGCGGATGGCGAGAAGCGCTATCAGAACGATATTTACGCGCGAACGACTACGCACATGACCGCGGATGAGATTCATCAACTGGGGCTGCGGGAAATCGACCGCATCGAGGCGGAGATGACGGCGATTGCGAAGAAGCAAGGATTCGCGGACCTTGCGGCGTTTCGCGAATCGCTGAAGACGAACAAGAAGTACATCCCCAATTCGGCGGATCAGATTCTGGACGATTTCCGGAAGTACATTGCGCAGATGGAGCCGAAACTTCCGGAACTGTTCACTCTGCTTCCGAAGTCTCCGGTCACGGTGGAGGCGATTCCAGCGTTTCAATCCGCGGCCGCGACACACTATGTGACCGGGACACCGGATGGAAAGAGGCCGGGTCGGGTGGTAGTGGCAACGTCGAATTTCGCAGAGCGGTCGCTGGTGGATGACGAGGCAGTGGCGTATCACGAAGGCGTGCCGGGACATCATATGCAGCTTTCGGTGCAGCAGCAGTTGGCCGGTTTGCCAAAATTCCGGCTGCATGGCCTGGGATTTAATGCGTATGTGGAGGGCTGGGCGCTGTATGCGGAACAGCTTGGGAAGGAAGTGGGATTTTATCAGGATCCGGTATCGGATTACGGAAGGCTGTCGTCGGAATTATTTCGCGCGGTGCGATTGGTCGTGGATACGGGGATACATTCGAAGGGATGGACGCGGAAGCAGGTAGTGGAATTCTTCCGAAAGTCGGGCGCGGTGGATGAACCAACGATTCAGTCGGAGACGGACCGGTACATTTCGTGGCCAGCGCAGGCGCTGAGTTACAAGTTGGGTCAGTTGAAGTTTCGGGAGCTGCGGGAGCGAGCGCAGAAGGAATTGGGGCCGAAGTTTGATTTGCGGAAATTTCACGATGAGATGCTGGATGGGGGAACGTTGCCGTTGGATATGCTGGAGGCGCGGACGGTGAAGTGGATTGCGGAGGAGAAGTCCGGGAAATAAAGAATGCAGAAGGTATGGGACCAAGGCCCCGTTGCACGTGCGGCGGGGTCGTCTGTTTTTGGGGGAAGAAAGAGTTCACCACAGAGGTGCCAGAGGCGCGCAAAGTGAACGGAGAATGAGGAGAAATGTTAAGAGCGACGCCGCCTGGTGTGTGCTCTCGAAGAAGGTGTCGCGCCCACGGCGCTTCATGCTGCAGCGGAAACAAAACTCTATGGTATTGATCGCTATTTTCTGGGGGATTTAGTTTTCGAATTTGCCTTGGATCGGGCCGTAGATTTGTGGGGCTTGCCTGATTTGCGGGGCTTGCCTGATTTGCGGGGCTTGCTTGATTTGCGGGGCTTGCTTGATTTGCGGGGCTTGCCGGACTTGGCGTTTTTGTCTACGCGGATTTGCCAGGCGGTGCGAAGAGCGCCGGCTAGGACGTCTTCGGAGGCGGCGGATAGGCGGATGTGTGTGCTGCCCATGCGGCCCCAGCCACCGGGGATGGGGAGGAAGATGTCGGGGAGGTCGGCGACGAAGAGTTGTTGCTGCTCGGGAGTGAGCATGAGGTTGCCGTAGCCTTGGGATTGCGAGGCGAGGGTGGCGAAGATGCGACCGCCGACGCGAAAGTCGGCGTGGCCCATGTGGGAGCCTTCTTCGGCGCCGGGAAGAGCGAGGGCGAGTCGGCGAAAGTCGTTGGGGGTCATGATTGCGGCTCGCGAAACAATTTAGCAAGGCACGAGATTCTAGAAAAGATCTTGAATCAACTGCTCTCGAGAGATTTCGCGGTAGTTCGCAACGTCATTCAATATTTGAGAAATAGTTCCAATCTTCAGCGAGGTGCGCAGGGATAGTGACGTGGTCTTCGCAACCCATTTGATTTGAAGATAACCGCATGTGGCTACCGCTCTGGCGCGTAACGCTGTAACCAAATTTGCGAAGGGCTCGCGCGAAATCCTCGCCACTCATATCGCGAGGAATTTTCAAACAGGAATAATCTCGTCTTTCACGAGGTGCAGGCGAATGACACTGAGCTTATCGGCGTCTTCAAAATGGCATTTAACGGCATCGCGGAGCATGGCTTTCAATTCTTCGAGAGAGTCCGCTTGGGAAAAGATGGAATGGCCGAGGGCACGGGCTTCGTAGCCGCCTTCGGGAGACTCCTGGACAGCGAAAATAATCTCGCTTTGAGGTGTTGGTGGCACGATTTGATGATTATAAGCGGAAATGCTGGGATTTTGGGAAATTCGGTGCGTGGGTGCGTGGGAAGAGAAAGATTTAACGCAGAGGGCACAGAGGTCGGAGCACCGAGGTCGCGGAGGGTGGGGTGAATAGGTAGAAATCGTGCGGACATGGGGCTCAGTCTGTTGTGCTCCTAAGGGAGGAGAGTTTATTTGAGGTGTTGGGTGCGGGTGGTGATTGGGTTGATGGTGTCGAGATTCGGGGCGAAGCCTATGCCTGGGGTGGTGGGGACTTGGATCGTGCCTTGGGGGGAGACGGTGACTTCGGGAGTGATAATGTCTTGGTGCCAGTAACGTTTGCTGGCGGAGACGTCGCCGGGGAGAGAAAAGTTGGGGAGCGTGGACATGGCGATGTTGTGGGCGCGGCCGATGCCGGCTTCGAGCATGCCGCCACACCAGACGGGAATGCTGTTGCGTTGGCAGAGGTCGTGAATTTTTTTGGCTTGGGTGAAACCGCCGACGCGGCCGAGTTTGATGTTGATAATTTTGCAGGCGCCGAGAGCGATGGCGGCTTCGGCTTGTTCGTAGGTGTGGATGCACTCGTCGAGGCAGATGGGCGTTTGCAGATTTTTTTGAACTTCGACGTGACCGTAGATATCGTCCCAACCGAGGGGCTGCTCAATCATCATCAGATAAAAAGCGTCGAGCTGTTTGAGGAGCGGCCAATCGTCCTGGCGATAGGCGGAGTTGGCATCGACGCTGAGCTTGATGCGGGGAAATTCCTGGCGAATGCGCTGGACGGGGATGAGATCTTTGCCGGGCTTGATTTTGAGCTTGATGCGTTGATAGCCGGCAGAGAGTTCCTTTTTTACGGTGACGACGAGTTCGTCGACGGATTCTTTGATGCCGATGGAAACGCCACAGGGAATTTCAGTGCGCTGGCCCCCGATTAATTGGTGAAGCGGAATGTTTTTGCTTTTCGCTTCGGCGTCCCAGATGGCGGTTTCGGTGGCGGCTTTGGCCATGTTGTGGCCGCGCACCTGTTCGAGGAGCGACCAGACATCGGCGGCGGAGGCAAACTCCTTCCCTTTCAGCATTGGCCACAGAAAATCGTTGATAACGTGCCAGGCGGTTTCGGTGTCTTCGGGAGAGTAGAACGGAGCTTCGCCGGCGGTGCATTCGCCCCAGCCGGTGGTGCCGTCGACATTGGCTTCGACGAGGATGATGCGGCGATGGGTGACGCGGTCCATGCTGGTTTCGAATGGGGCGATGAGTTGCATGTGAATTTCGCGAAGCGTGAGGCTATGGAGGCGCATGGGTTGGGTCCCTTTTAGATGGTGGAATTTGGTTCCGCGTGGAAGCTAAGGCAAAGAGAAGAGAGCTTCATCGCGCACGAACCGCGCGCGATGGCGCAGAGGTCCTCACTCCGCGGACTCCGTTCGGAATGACGGGGTCGACGGACGGAACGCCGAGTGGATGCGTCGGCAGCTGCGTGATCAAAAGTCGCTCCAGGGGGCCAGGCAGTAGTCGACGCCGTCGGTGGTGAAGCGGACGCCGGTGATGGCGTATTGCTTGGCTATCCAGTGCTGGAATTCCTCGCGGATGCGGGACTGGAGTTCGATGAGGCGATCAGTTTGCTGGGTCTTGGACCAGTCTTCGAGTTCGGGAGGGAGATGGATGGTGGCGGGGGCGTCTTCGGGCTCGCGAGTAAGGTCGCTGATGGCGGCGATGACGCGCTTGGTGTCGAGTTGCCATTCGACGAGGAGGCGATCAGTGGGCAGGCCGCGATGAAGCGGGCTGGAAGTGACTCCATAGAAATTCGGAATGACTTTGCGGCAGATGCCGCCAAGGCGATTGAAATTGAAATGAGCGTTGCGGATTTCTAGAGGATCGAAGGTCCATTCGACGAGGCGAATATCGCGGGAAAGAGCTTCGTCGCGCTGGAAAAGTTTGAGGAGACGGCCGACGCGGCGATCGCGATGAGAGGCGAGGACACCGGTCATGTGGGAGTGAAGATAGGGAGCGGTGCCGTGGAGTCCAACGAGGGACATGGAGAACCCGACCATGGTGTCGCCGTCGAAGGCGCCGAGAACCTGGCCACCGGTTTGATGGGCGACGACGAAGGTGACGTAGGGCTCGGTTTCGAGATCGGATTCGCGCCAGACTTCACGCTGGATTTCGACGCAGCGGTGGAAGTCGGGGAGCGTGGTGCATTTGCGGATTTGGATGTCGGGAGTCATGGGAGGGTTGAGAATTTACAGTGAGCAAGCGGAAGAAAAAGATTTACCACAGAGGACGCGGAGATCGGAGCGCAGAGGTCCCGGAGATATTGTGATGAGGTGATCACTTGGAGGAGTCCTCGGAGAGTTCGGATTGTTTGGATTGTTCCCAGAGGGATTCCATTTGGGGGCGGGGGGCTTTGGAGAAGGTGGTGCCTTGGGCGCGGGCGAGGCGTTCCATTTCGCGGAAGCGGCGGGAAAATTTGCTGCTGGCTTTTTTCATGGCAATTTCGGGATCGACTTTTAGGAAACGAGCGAGATTGACGACGACGAAGAGGATATCGCCAAGTTCGCTTTCGATGCGAGCGGCTTGTTTGGGCGAAGCAGTTCCCTGCTTGGTGCGGGCAGGCTTTCTTAGAGCTGCGCGGCTAGACGAGGAATCCGGAGTGGTTTGATTCGCGGCGGCGTTGGCGTGGGTCAGGGCTTCGCGAAGTTCGCGGGCTTCTTCTTGGAGCTTTTCGAAGATGCCATCGACGTCGTGCCAATCGAACCCGACGCGCGCGGCTTTGCGGGTGAGTTGATAGCCTTCCAGGAGTGCGGGGAGAGCGCGCGGGACGCCGTCGAGTAGAGATTCGGGCACATCTTTTCTTGTGGCGGCGGGGGCGTTCGGGGATTTGGCGCGTTGTTCTTCTTTTTTGATGAGTTCCCAGTTGCGAAGAACTTCGGCGGAGGTGTTGGCGCGCTTGGTGCCGAAGACGTGCGGATGGCGGCGAATCATTTTTTCGTAAATTTCGCGGATAACGTCCGTGATGTTGAAACGGTTTTCTTCCTGGGCAATTTGCGAATGGAAGAGCACCTGGAGGAGAAGATCGCCAAGTTCTTCGGCAAATTTGGCGTCATCGGCGGCTTCGAGAGCGTCGAGAACTTCGTAGGCTTCTTCGATGAGGTAGGTGCGTAGGGTAGAGTGAGACTGTTCGCGATCCCAGGGGCAGCCGCCGGGAGCGCGGAGACGGGACATGAGTGCGACGAGTTTTTGGAAGGCGGGGCCGGCGTTGGGAGGATTGGGAAATTTGGATTTAGATTTGCGCGGGGCGCTCCTGGCGGACTTGGATTTGCGGTTGGGCTTGCGAGGCATCTGGTGCGGCGCTGCTCCTTGTTTGATAACAGGCGTTGACGTTGGTGAGTGCAACAAACGTTACACTTTACGGTGGGGCGTCGTGTTTGACAAGGTGTGGAGAAGGCAAAAGATTTAACGCCCTTCGCAGAAAAGTTCAGGGCAAGCAGAGGACTCAGAGGTCACGGAGGTTTTGTCGAGCTGTGAGAATCGTGCGGACATGGGCACAGCGTGTAGTGCCCTACTGGGCCACCTGAAGGTGGCCTCTACAGATTGTGTCCTGGTTGGCGTGAGAGAATGGACGGGGAGGACGGGGCTTGGGGAAAACTGGGAAAGATGGAGGGCGGGGCGCGGGCGGAGGAAGGCATCATTCGCGCGGGCTGGTAATTATTGGTGTGTACAAGATTGTGGAAGGAGTGATGTTGCTGGCGGTGGGAATTGGCGTACTGCGGTTGTTGCATAAAGATGTGGCGGAAGAGGTGACGCACTGGGTGAATTTTCTACGGGTCGATCCGGACAACGTGTTTATTCACCGGATGCTGAAGCGGTTGGCAATTGTGAACGACAAGAGTTTACGAGAATTGGGAATTGGGACATTTATTTATTCTGGGCTGCGGTTTACAGAAGGTATTGGATTGGTGCTACGACAGACGTGGGCGGAATATTTCACGGTGATTGTGACGGCGGCGCTGATACCGCTGGAAATTTTTGAGTTGGTGAAGAAGGCTACACCGGTGAAGGCGGGGTTGTTCGCGGTGAATGTGGCGATCGTGGTGTATCTGATTTGGGAGTTGAAGAGGAGCCGGGCGAAGTAGGGCGAGCGGCGTGGCACAGCCGGAATGGATGTACTACAAGGAAGCGCCGACAATTAAGTTCGAGGCTTGAGGTTAGCGGGAGTGGGCTATGGCGGCGGAGGCTACGCTGGTTTTGGGGGTGTCTGGGTAGAGCTTGCGGTACATGTTGGCGTTGCGGACTACGATCTGGACGTATTCGCGGGTTTCGGTGAAGGGGATGGATTCGACGAGCTCGGGAATTTCGTCGTAGGTGCGTTCGGCTTTCCAGAGGGCGATGCGATCTTCGCCAGCGTTGTAGGCGGCGGCAGCGTATTCGGGCGAGCCGGTGGAATGCTCGAGGTCGGAAATGTAGAGCATGCCGAGTTCGATATTGAGAGTGGGATCGAAAAGCGTGGTGCGGGTGTAGCGCAGCTTGCGCTGCTTAGCGAGAATGCGCCCGGTCTTGGGGAGAATTTGCATCAGGCCAATGGCATTGGCGTGAGAGACGGCGTCGGCTTGGAAAGTGGATTCCTGGCGAATGAGGCCGGCGGCGAACATGGGATCAAAACCGTTGCGTTCGGCTTCACGGCGCAGCGTGGCTTCATAAGGAAGCGGGAATAAAACTTTCCAGACTTGCGGCGGGACTTCGGAAAATTTACGCGAGTCGAAATTGGGAACGGCCTGGCGACCGTAGTTCATGCCGGTGGCGAAATGGCCCTGATCGAAAGCGGCTTGCGCGGCTTCAACGAGGAAACGCGGGGAGGCAGTCGCGGCGTAGGCAGCTTTGAGTTCGAGTTCAGCAGAGGCGTCGAAAGCGATGGTGCGAAGAGCCTGGGCGCGGTTCCAGCGATCGAGGACGGTCGGCGAAATCGGTTCATCGAAGGGGCGCAACGGCGGAGCGGCAGGAAGCTGCGCGAGAAACTCTGGAGCGTCGTCATCGCCGGGTCCTAATTTTTCGAGATGTAATTGAGCAGCGTCGGCGAAGTAGGTGGTGGGAAAGCGGTCGACCGCTTTTTTGAAGTAACTGCGGGCGTGGCCAGGGTTGCCGCTGCGTTCGGCGTCGCGTCCGAGCCAATAAAGAGCGTTCACAGCGCCACCGGAATTGGGATATTTGCGAAGGAAATTGGTGATTTTGTCGCCGGCGTAGGGCTGACGTTCGAGATAGGCGACCCAGGCAATGCGCCATTCGGCGTTGTAGGCATTCTTG
>Ga0070762_10001742_pt1 | contig 10154 bp, 5 predicted proteins | sample HubBroMetageREF2_FD_66726 | JGI IMG/M metagenome (GOLD analysis project Ga0070762, IMG submission 66726) | Reference soil microbial communities from the Hubbard Brook experimental Forest, New Hampshire, USA - Hubbard Brook CCASE Soil... | ecosystem: Environmental > Terrestrial > Soil > Temperate... | reverse complement strand
GGAGACACGGATGCATCACCGAATCGAGACCGGGAGGAAATTGGCCATTGAGCTACCTACATCCAACTGCTAACCCCATTCGCCGCACCAGCAACAGGGCGACAGACGGTTACTCTCACTTTTCCGAAGCGCCAAAGAAAGCACGGCCAAAAAAGTACAGCGCGAACATCCTGTCAGGCAGGCACGTCCAATCGGGATCGAAAGATAAGGATTGGGAAGTAGTTCACGACATGTTTTTGACCGGACGTCCGAGATTCATCCGCCAGGCCTACGCGATCTTGCGAAATCAGGAAGACGCCGAGGACGCCGTTCAGGATGCCTTTCTCTCCGCGTATCGCTACCTGCGCACGTTCGAGGGCCGCTCCGCATTTACGACTTGGTTCACGCGCATCGTGTTCAACGCGTCGCTGATGATCCGCCGAAAGCAGAGAAACTCCCGGCTCGACTCGGGTCCAGACTCCACCACGAACGATGACACTTCCTGGATCGAAAGGATTCCAGCCTTCGAACCCGACCCGGAAACGGTTTACCTTCGAGCACAAAGGTTTCGGCTCGTTCACGCGCTTGTCGAGAAAATGAGTCCTACGCTTCGACAAGCCCTCACCATGGTCTACTACAAGGAAATGTCATGCGTCGAAGCTGCCGCCCAACTGGGAATCAAGACCTCAACCTTTAAAGCGCGACTCTTTCGTGCCCGGCAACATTTGATCAACCAGGTCAATCGTTCCCCAATCGCCTCTGGCCGCGACGAGGCGACACATTCCTCATGTTTTCCTGCAAACGATGAGATTCAAACTTTCCCGACAGCTCTAGCCGAGACCTTGTCCGGCGAAAGACCGTTTTTCATGACGAAACCGATCCAATCCGTCCTTGCTTCCCAAGGCGCCAGATGATCGCACCCCAGAACGACTCGATCGACATGGAAAAGCCCCAATGGCTCACACAAATGGAAACCGTACTGGAGGTTCTGAATGAGGGAGTCATCATCGCAGATGAACATCATCGAATGCTCTTTGCGAATTCACGCTTTCTCAAAATGACCGGAATTGGCCGGCAAGAGCTTGGCATATTTGACCCTTCACGTTTCTATTCTTCGCAAGAACGGGATTTCCTGAAGGAGCAGATAGACGTTGCGTTCCGTGCCGGGGACAACCGCTATGTTTTTTCCCTCCCTCGAAACGGCGGCGGCCGTATGCCCGTGATCATCAGCTCCCGCACGTTCCAAAATTCCGGCCGCCGATTTGGGATCGTCACATTCACCGATATCTCAGAACAGGTTCGCGCCGAGAAGGAACTCCGGTCTGCCAACGAGGAGCTCCGGGAGCGCCAGTCGGAAATCGAAGAAGACCTGCGACTCGCAGCCCGGGTCCAGAAAAGCCTTACACCGCGATCCATGGTCTCGGACGCCCTGAGCGTCGATGTCTTCTATCATCCGGTGCACTCGATCGGTGGGGACTTCGCTCTTTTGAACACGACCGACCAAAGCCAACTCAGCTTGCTCGTTTGTGATGTTTCTGGTCACGGTATCGGTGCGGCTCTCCTCGCCAATCGAATTTACTCGAAGACCACGGCCCATCTTCGCAGTGGAGAACCCTTCACCGATATGTTCGGGGAGCTGAACCGCTTTCTCATCGAAGACATCCCCGGGTCAGGAATGTTTGTGACCGTCGCAGCAGCTCGGATCGATCCGCATCGACGCAGCATGGTTTTTGCCGGGGCGGGCCACCCGCCGGCAATGCTCGCGCGTCGTGGCCAAGAGCCTATTCTGATCGAGTCTCGCAGCATGATTCTTGGCGCGCTGCCCGAAGCCGTCGATGTCACAACCAGTCTGGAGGTGCAGATCGAGCCCGATGATCGGATCGTCGTTTATACCGACGGGATTTCCGAAGCGTTTGATTCCAGGGGAGAAATGCTGGGCGTTCCAGGCGTTCAGGAAATTGTCCGTCAATCGTCCTCCCTGCCTGCCCATGAAATGAAACAGGCCATTCTCGATGGCGTAACTGCTTGGCGCCACGGGCCTCCGACCGATGACATTTCGCTGATGGTGGTTCACGTTCGCTGACAACGATTGAATCTTTTTGCCAAAGAGAGTGCATCGCCGTCAAAAAGGAGAAAACCGCTCCCGGCTGGTCAAGTATCTGACAACGCTGGCCCAAAGACGAAGCCAGGGCGTCCCCCCAACCCCATATATTAGGGATAGACTCCCTAAATCACCGTTCGGACCACCCGGCTGGCAAAGACCCGTTGGGCGCTGCTTTCAGCCCCTCAGTTTTCTTTGCGAACGCAGAAATCGCCGCCACGTCCCGAGTTCCGAAATCCAGCTGACCTCGTAAACCAACTCGCATTTCTCACTAGTGTTCTCGCGTTCGTTCCACACTGTTTGATTTACCGTTTCCCAATACGCGTCGAGTCCCGGGGGAAACGCCGCAATGGCAAGAGCTTCCGAATGGGTAGCGCCTGTAGACATGTTTACAACCCGCTCGTGCCTGGACTCACGCGAGTCTCCGGCACCCTTCGAGCATCTTTCGCAGGACTTCGCTGCATTCCAGCTTCCATTCAAGGGATTTTTTTGACTCGCATCAGGGAAGAAAAAGACGCCAGCGAACCCCTTGTGCAAAAAGGCACTTCGTCGTTTCTGCGCCTTACACGAAACGCGCATGACGACGATCTCGACGAATCCGGTGTCGACCGTCCGCCACCGGTGTCAATCGACCGGCGATAGCGCTAAGCGTGTGACAACCTCGTTTCCGTAGGCAGTTGGTCTGAATACAGGAATCAGCGGAGGAAGGAATTCGTGACGGACCGTCGCAGTGGGGCGAACGAGCAGGTATTTTAGTGCCTTCCTCTTTGTCTATTTGCTCAAGTTCCCGGGCGACTCCTTGAAGCGATTCTTGTCGATTTTTAGTGACCGAATCTTCGATTCCAGCGTCGACCGCGGTATGCCCAACTTGGCGGCCGCTCCTTCGAGTCCGTATACGCGGCCCTGGCTTGCTGTGAGTGCAGCCTCGATCATCTCCTTTTCTTCTGCCAGCAGTCTGCCGGGCAGCTGAGTCTCTTTCCTCAGTTCTGTGAGAAACGGCTGCTTGGTTAGCCAGCTTTCGTCGATTGAAAAAGTTTCTGAGTCGCAAAGGATTACGGCACGCTCGATGACATTCTGCAGTTCGCGGATATTTCCAGGCCAGAGATAGGCCTGAAGCAAATCGAGCGTCTTCTTGTTGACATTTCTTATGTTCTTTCCCGCTTTTCGTGCATAGCGATCGATAAAGTATTCGACCAGCAAGGGAATGTCCTCTTTTCGTTCTCGAAGAGAAGGAATTTCAATTGGGAAAACGTGCAGGCGGTAAAACAAATCGCTACGGAACGATCCAGCGCTGATGGCGGCCTGTAGGTCACGGTTCGTGGCTGCGATCACCCGGACGTCGGCGCGTATCGGGCGCGTCCCGCCGACACGTTCAAACTCATGCTCCTGCAAAACACGCAGAAGGGCAATTTGGGTCTCGGCTGGAAGTTCTCCGACTTCGTCCAGGAAGAGTGTACCGGCATCCGCTAATTCAAACCTACCCAAGCGTTGCTGAGTCGCGCCCGTGAAGGCGCCCTTCTCGTGCCCGAACAACTCCGAAGCGATTAGTTCACGCGGGATAGCAGCGCAGTTCACGCTAACGAATGCGCGCGAGCTGCGATTTGATCGTCGGTGGATGGCGCGTGCAACAAGTTCTTTGCCCGTTCCCGTTTCACCGGTGAGCAGAACGGTCGAATCTGCAGTAGCTACCTTAGTCGCCCGCGAAAGCACCGCCTGCAAGGCCGGCGACGTTCCCACAATCTCTTCAAACATGGAGACCCGATCCACTTCATCTCGCAGAGCCAGGTTTTCCTTGTCGAGCTGTTCCCATAAGAGCTCTAATTCCTCGACCGCGGATTCTAGAGCCGCCTTTTTTTCAAGATGTTCAGCCCCGTCCCAGAACTGGGGTGTCAAATCCCTGAGCTTGAGCGCTCGGATGAAATCCAAAACTATCTTCATGGCGGCGCGAATGCCCATGACACTTTCGGCGTCATGGACAGATTCACTCGGTGAGTTTGTCCAGAGCTTGTTGCCTCGCGACAGTCCGCCCGAGTTGTCATGTGTGTTAAAACGCTGGCGAACTACATCGAGGTCACCGACCCCCTGATCCCCATCTCGGAAAGCTACCGATTGTGTTGCCATAAATCCGAGCTCCTTTGCTGAACGGCCTCTTTTGAGGTGAATCTGTACCTCACTGGGCCGTATTCTCAAACAGAGGCCTTGGGAAGTCCTTCAGGCAACTCTGAAAAAGTATGAAAAACTCAAAATCATTCACGTTAACGAAGTTCGGCTTCCTAGAACTACAGCGATAGAGCAGGGTGGTACCGATCCACCCCCAATTCGTGGTACTCAAAAAGCCATCGATTTCGTGATGTCTTCTTCGCTGTGACCCTTCACTTTTGAGGTTCGGGCAGCATGTACGCAAGCGAAGCTGCGACTCAGCGATGCTCCCGGCGCTGGTTATTAGTCGCGGGAAGCAGTGTACCCGCAATTGAGAGCCTCAAGATGGAAACTTCCAGTGAGAGAGCATTCGGATTGGCTCTCGCCTTAGACGATCTCACTAAGGAAAGAGAGTCGAGCCTAGCCGACAGTGACTTATACCGTTTCGGCCAGTTCGCGCTGGATTCCCGGAAGCGCACGCTGTCTCGCGCCGATTCACCAGTCTCTCTCACCCCTAAAGCCTTCGACGTTCTGCTCTTCCTGGTGCAAAATCCCAACCGCTTGGTCACCAAGGAGGAATTGCTGCAAGCCGTGTGGGGCGACACCTTCGTGGAAGAGGGGAACCTGACGCAATACATTTCCCATTTGCGCAAGGCGTTGGGTGACAATTCGGAAGACACTCGCTTGATCGTCACCATTGCTCGAAAGGGATACCAGTTCACGGCGCGTGTCGCTGTCGCGGAGGCAGCAGAAATCGCAAAACATGCCACGCTTCATGCCGCTGCGACCCAAACCTCAAAAGCCGGTGCGCGACTCATGGAGTTTCCAACCAAAGAGAGTCGCCGCCCTCTGACCTGGACGGCCGCAGCCGCGTTGATTCTGATCGCGGCTTCAGGAATCTGGATCTATTCGCGCGTCCACGGCAAGGTTGCGTTTTCTGCTGCTGACACTGTGATCCTTGTTGTCACAAATCGGACTGGCGATCCCGTTTTCGACGATGCCATGTACACTGCGTTGCGTGTTGGATTGGAGCAGACGCCCTATCTGAATGTGCTCGCGGATCACAAAGTTCGCGGCGCCATGCAGAGTCTCAACCTCCCACCTGACGCGAAGTTGTCGTCCGAGATTGCACGCCAAGTGTGTCTTTCGACAAACAGCAGGATGGTGGTGGCGAGTTCAATCGCCGACGCAGGTAACGGTTTTCGTATCGAGATAGCAGGGATTGATTGCCAGTCGGGCGCAACCGTCACGCGAGTCCAGGAGGACGCCGTCAGCAGAAATGAAATCGTCCGCATGCTGGGTCTCTCCGTGGTGCGACTGCGAGCTGCACTGGGTGAACCCCGAGCTTCAATAGCACGATTCAATAAGCCGCTTGAGGAAGCCACAAGTTCCTCGCCCGAAGCGTTGCAGCTTTTGACCGAGGGATATCGGCGCCATTTGGCAGGGAACCCCATCGAGGCTCTGCCGTATTACAAGCGCGCGACTGACGCGGATCCCGAATTCGCGCTCGCCTACGCAGCTCTTGGACTTGCTTATAAGAGTTCGGGAGATCTCGCTTCCGCGGCAGCGGCGGAGAAGAAAACGTTCGAGCTTCGGAACCGCATGACGGAGGCCACTCGCTTTCATGCCGAGAATCTCTACTACGATATCGCGACCGGAGAAGTGGACAAGGAGTGCTCTGTCGCATGGGAGTGGGTGCAGACTTTCCCTCAAGACTTCATTGCCCACACTAACTTTGCCCTTTGTTCGGAATATTTAGGCCAGCCCGACCAGGCTCTCGCAGAGTCACGCGAAGCGGCTCGTCTGCTTCCGAGTGCGCTCAGCTATTGGAACTGGATACAGCGCAGTATTCTGGCCGACCGCTTCGATGAAGCCGCGGCAATCTTCAACGAGGCGGACAAACGCAAATTCGATGGTACCGAGTTGCGCAGCCAGCGGTTCCTGCTTGCATTCTTAAAGAATGACCAGCATGCGATGCAGGAGCAATTGGACTGGGCCGCTGCCAGGCCGCATGCCGCGCCCTTAATGCTCTACGAGAGATCGAAGGTAGAGGCATATTACGGACGCTTCCGCGAGTCACGTAGTATGCAAGAGCAAGCTGCCGCGCATGGTGGTTCTCCGCCGCTGGCCGCTGAGTATGACCTTCTCTCAGAAGTTGAAGTTGGCAACACCATTCCGGCTCGAAGGGGAGCGACGGATGCTCTTAAGAGAGGGCCGAACCGCGATGGGCAATTAGTCCTGGCGTTTGTCTTCGCGCGCGCGGGAGACGTTGAGCAGGCGCGGAGACTGGCAGACACCGTCGGCCAAAGTGCTCCGTTGGCTACCCTTGTCCAGAATTATTGTCTGCCCACAATCCCGGCTGCTATAAAACTTGATCAGCACGACCCCGCCGCAGCCGTCGAAATCTTGCGTTCCGTCGCGAAGTACGATTTGTCAAACACGGATTGCCTTGAGGATCTTCATCCAGCCTATATTCGGGGACTGGCATACCTTCACCTGCACCAGGGGCGCATGGCGGCAGTGGAGTTCCAGAAGTTGGTTGATCACCCGGGACTCGTTGGAAGAGATGTGATCGGCGCGCTAGCGCGTTTGCAGCTTGGCAGGGCGTACGCGATCATGGGTGACCAAGCCACGGCCCGCAGGTGGTATGAAGAGTTTTTGACTATCTGGAAAGACGCCGATCCCGATGTTCCCATCTATCAACAAGCCAAAGCCGAGTACGCCAAGATCCGAACATGAATTGCATTAGACTGGACGGAGTCGGACGCCGCGGTGCGAAATACCATGCAAGCATGACGTACCAGATCGCCCAGCTCAGACGCGACCTCTCAAACTCCTCAATCCTTGAAGCGATTCTTGTCGATCTTTAGCAACCGAATCTTCGATTCCAGCGTGGACCGCGGTATCCCCAATTTGACCGCAGCGCCCGTTGGTCCAGACACCCGGCCACCGGTATCTTTCAGTGCAGCCTCGATCATGTCCTTCGCTTGCACGAGCAGTCTCCGAGGAAGCTCAGCTTGCTGTTCCGACTCTGGTGTCCGAGGCGACGGCTGCGGTATCCAGTTTTCGTCGATCGAGAAAATCTCTGTTTCGCAGAGTATCACCGAACGCTCGATGACGTTCTGCAGTTCGCGAATGTTTCCCGGCCAGGAATACGCCTGGAGCAAATCGAGCGTCTTCTTGTTGACATGTTTTATATTCTTGCCAGCTTTTCGTGCATAGCGATCGATAAAGTATTCGACGAGCAGGGGAATGTCAGTTCGTCGCTCTCGAAGAGAAGGCATCTCGATCGGGAAGACATTCAGCCGATAAAACAAATCACTGCGAAAGGACCCAGCGCTGATGGTGGTCTGCAAGTCACGGTTGGTGGCCGCGATCACCCTAACGTCAGCGCGGATTCGACGATTGCCGCCGACTCGCTCAAACTCGCGTTCCTGCAATACACGCAAAAGGGAAATCTGGGTTTCGGCTGGAAGTTCTCCGACCTCATCCAGGAAGATCGTGCCTCCGCTTGCTAATTCAAATCGACCCAGGCGTTGCTGAGTCGCGCCCGTAAAGGCGCCCTTTTCGTGACCGAATAGTTCCGAGGCAACTAGGTCGCGGGGTATCGCTGCGCAGTTGACGCTGACGAAAGGCCGCGACGAACGAGCAGATCTCCGGTGAATAGCGCGTGCAACGAGCTCTTTGCCTGTTCCCGTTTCTCCCGTGATCAGCACTGTCGAATCACTCGGTGCAACCTTGGAGATGTGCGAGAGTACGGGTTGCAAAGCGGAAGACGCTCCGACAATCTCTTCGAACATCGAAGTTTTGTCGATTTCTTCACGCAGAGCGACGTTTTCTCGGCGAAGAGTGTCCTCTGCTTGCTTACGATCCTCAATGTCGGTACAGGCAACATACCATCGCATCACCTGCCCTTTGTTGTCGCGCACCGGGTTGTACCTAGCCAGGAACCAACGATAACTTCCGTCCCCTTTGCGCACGCGCAACTCCAGCTCGAAACCCCTGCCGCTCGACGAAGCACGATCCACATAAGCCTTGAGTCGTTCCGAATCTTCAGGGTGAACTCCATCACCAGTACTTCCTTGCCGCCACTCATCCAGAGTCATGCCGAGGTAATCGAGCGTGATGCGATTGACATAAAGACGTTCGCGGTTGGGACCGAATACCGCCACAAGTTGAGGCGTGAAGTCCAGCATCTGCCGGAGCTCCATTTCACTTCTGCGCAGTTCCTCCTCTGCTCGTTTACGCTCAGTAACGTCGATTACAGTTCCTGTGAATTCGATGAGATCACCAGAGGGGCTGAAAACAGGATGACCAGTGCTGTGAATGTCCCTGACGGCGCCACCCGGATGCACAATGCGATAATCCACCTCTTCATCTAACTTTTCATACTTGGCCCTCTTGGTAGATTCCCGGAACGCCGGTTGATCGTCGGGATGAATTCGCTGGATGAGTTCTTCGGTTCGGGGCAAACCATCCCGTGGATCAAAACCCAGAACCCGGTAGCATTCCTCCGACCAATGCCTGACGTCGGTGTCGGGACTCCAGGCCCAACTGCCGGTGTGGCTCAGCTTCTGCGCTTCCGCAGGTACGATTCACTCCTTCGGAGGGACTCCTCGGCGCGCTTGCGCTCTTCGATGTCAGTACCTGTGCCGTACCACTTGACGATTTTTCCTGTTTCGTCGCGCAGTGGTACATTGCGCTGTAGGAACCAGTGGTATTCACCGTCAGCGCGCCTCACTCGCGATTCGGCCACGAAGGCTTCTCCGGACGCAAGTGCAGCGCGCCACTTGTCCACGAACCCTTTGACGTCTTCGGGATGAATTGCGGCGGTCCAGCGCCAGTCCAGAAAATCTGTTTGAGGGAGTCCACCATATTCCAGCCAGCCCCGGCTCAGGAAGTCGAGAGAGCCATCAGGCAAAGCGGTGTGAATGAACGCCGGAGTTGTATCTACCAGATGGCGATACTTGCGCTCACTGGCGCGCAGATCCTCCTCCGCCCGCTTGCGCTCAGTGATGTCGATCACGGTCCCCACTATTTCACGCAGGTCGCCGCGTTGGTCGAGGACCGCATGACTTACGGAGTGGATGTTCCTGATTCCTGTCGTCGGGTGAACGAAACTCAAGTCCACTTCGAAATCCGCCTTGTCGCGGATGGCTTTGTCGAACTGCTCCCGGATTGCCGCCCGCTCGTCCGAGAGGATTCGCTGAAAAAATGCTTCGAGTAGTGGCAGTGGCTCAGCGGGGTCATAACCCAGCACGCGATAGCACTCCTCCGACCAGTAACCGGGTTCACCGGTCGCAGCGTTCCAGGCCCAACTGCCGGTGTGGCTCAGCCTCTGCGCTTCCGCCAAGTACGCTTCGCTGCTCCGGCGGGCTTCCTCGGCAGCCTTGCGCTCGGTGATGTCGGTCACCGCCCCAACAAATTCGCGATTGCCAGATGCATCCTGTAAAACGTGAGCTATCGCGTGGACGTGCTTGACTCGCCCATCAAGCAGCAGCAAGCGATAGGAATGCTCGAAATCTGTCGCCCCCTGAGAGGCACCGTCGGTGACTTTCTGAAAGCCGGCCCGGTCCTGCGGATGGACGCGCTGCGCCACTGAATCTATTGTCGGATTGACAGAGCGGTCGTACTCGAAGATCCGGTAGGTTTCATCCGACCAAATAATCTCGCCTGTGTCAGGTTTCCAACCGAAGCTGCCCGTGTGACTGAGCCTTTGCGCTTCGGCCAGGTAGGCTTCGCGGCGCCGCAGTTCCTGAGTTAGGAGCTCGTGCTCCGTAACGTCCATGACGGTGCCGATGATTTCCGCGGTTTCACCCGACCCGTCCCTAACAGGATGCGCAACAGAATGGAGATACTTAATCGTTCCGTCTGGAAGAACGATTCGGAAATCGCCGTGCGAGTTTGTCCACTCCCTCCCGGTCGCTTCCATTTT
>Ga0070762_10001740_pt1 | contig 10157 bp, 12 predicted proteins | sample HubBroMetageREF2_FD_66726 | JGI IMG/M metagenome (GOLD analysis project Ga0070762, IMG submission 66726) | Reference soil microbial communities from the Hubbard Brook experimental Forest, New Hampshire, USA - Hubbard Brook CCASE Soil... | ecosystem: Environmental > Terrestrial > Soil >... | reverse complement strand
TAATTTGAGCGACGTCGACGCTCCCGCCGGCGAGCGTGACCACCGCCGGGAACTTGCCCGTGAGCTTCGCGAAGACCGTGAACGGGCCCGCGCCGGTCGAGTCGAGATAGGTGAGGGCCATGACCTGCGCGCCCGAGCCTGGGGGGATCGGGGGGATCGTGGCGACGCCGTCGGTGTCCAGGACGCTGGTCGAATAGAACGCCACCACGGCGGCGGGCGCCGGGAGAGTCACCGGGAGGCGCGTGTACCGGTCGATCGTCGTCTCGGTCAGCGTGTACGGCAGCGTCGGCGGCGTGCCCGGCGGCGGCTCGAAGGGGCCGGTCGGTCGGCACGGAAAGGGTGGCGGGGCATACGGCTCGCTGGACTCGCTCGTCATATTCAGGGTGAGCACGCGCGTGGCGCCCGGAGTCGTGCTCGTGGGACCGCCAGCCGCCGCCGCGTTGTTCACGGTCGCCGTCGCGCCTGACTCGCTGCCGGTGATCGTGTCGCCGTGCGCGAACGTGCCGGTGCTGCTGCCCAGGACGAAGTAGAGCGTCCCGCTCTCGTCCACCGCCACCGTCGCGGTTCCGCCGCCCGGAGAATCCGTGACGGTCTCGCCGGGCAGAAACGGTCCGCCCACTTCGGCGGTGTACGTCACGCTGCTGTCGGAGACCGTGTCGCTCCCGACGGTGAGCCCGAACGCTTGCCCGAGCACCGGGTCGCTGCCGGCGGATGTGTAGAGGGGGACCGCCGCGAGCTTCGCGGCGGCCTGCGTGGGCGAGTAGATGGTGCTGGCCGTCGCGACACTGAAGGCGAGGTTGATCCGGGTCGGCATGCTCGCAGCATAGCCGGTTTCTACCGGTCAGCGGCTTACTTCTGCTGGTTCGGCCGGCTCTTGGAGCTCTCGTCCCGCAGCATCTTGCGCACCAGCTGTGTGAGCGGCACATCGAGCCGTTCGGCGAGTTTCTGCGCCTCACGCTGCTCGGCGAGCGTGACCGGGATCCGGATCGAGTGGGTTCGTTTCATTTGCTCGAAAAGAAGTGTACGACGACTTTGTTTGCAGTTCAACACTTGACCAACGGATGAACAGTAGCTAATGAAACGGTCATGAGCCGCGTCGAACTCCACCGCGCCTACAAGTTCCGGCTCTACCCGACGCCGGCACAGGTCGCGGAGCTCGCCGAGTGGGAGCGGCAGCTGCGGCGGCTCTACAACCTCGCCCACAGCCAGCGGCTCGCTGCGATGCAGCGGCACGTGCGGCCGAAGAGTCCGGGGGTCCTGAAGTCCGAGTGTCTCAGCTGCGGGGCGGTCGCAGTCGCGGAGATTGGTACGGACGGCAAGGCGAAGAAGACCGTGAAGCACGCGGTCGGCTGCTCGGTCCTCGAGTGCCGCAGCTGCGGCGGCTCGCCGGACGCCGAGGGTCGGACGGCGCACACGGCCGCCTGCAGCTTCGTCGACTACTACCGGCAAGGCCGTGAGATGACCCAGCTCCTCGAAGAGGACGACCAGCTGGCGCGGGTCGTGTGCTCGGCGCGCCAGGAGACCCTGAGAGACCTCGAGAAGGCGTGGCAGCGCTGGCACAAGATGCCAGGCTTCGGCAAACCGCACTTCAAGAAACGCATCGACAGCTGCCGCATCTACTTCTCGACGCCAAAGTCCTGGGCGGTCGATCTGGGATACCTGTCCTTCACGGGGGTCGCTTCCTCGGTCGGAAGAATCAAGATCCGCCAGGACCGCGTCTGGCCGGGGGACGCGAAGTTCTCGTCGTGCCACGTCGTACGCGACGTCGACGAGTGGTACGCGGTCTTCCCGCTGACCTTCACCAAGGAGATCGAGAAGCCGAAGGGTGGGGCGGTCGGGATCAACCGGGGCGCCGTTCACGCCATCGCGGACTCCACCGGCCGGGTCGTCGACTCACCCAAGTTTTACGCCAGGTCGCTCGGGGTGATCCGCCACAGGGCGCGTTTGCTCGACCGAAAGGTCCCGTTCGGGCGCGCCGTGAAGCCGTCGCCGACGAAGTACCATGGGTTACCGAAGGCGGACATCGACGCCGCCGCCGCGCGTGTGAACGCTTCGCCGGGGCGCCTTGTCTATGAGGCGCGCGCGCGCGGGTCGATTGCCGCCGCAGAAGCGCACCTCGCAGCGCTGGTGCTACCCGCGCCGAGGCAGACCTCACAGTTGCCCAGCGAGGGTCGGAACCGCGAGAGAGCCAGGCGGTTCCTCGCGCTCGCACACCAGCGCGTCCGGCGGCAGCGTGAGTGGTTCTTGCACAACGAGAGCGCCCACTACGCGCAGTCGTACACGAAGATCGCCATCGAGGACTGGTCGACGAAGGAGATGACTTCGAGCGAGCCGCGGGACGCCGAGGAGATGAAGCGCGTCACACGGGCCCGCAATCGGTCCATCCTCGACGTCGGCTGGTACGAGCTCGGCCGCCAGATCGCGTACAAGTCGGAGGCTACTGGCGCTGAGTTTGCCAAGGTCGATCCGGGTCTGCGCGAGACCGAGACGCACGTGCCCGAAGCGATCGTCCGAGAGCGCGACGTCGACGTCTCTGGGATGTTGCGTGGAGAAGCTGGAATCTCCGGCACCTGCTCGCGGTGTGGAGGGCTCCTGCGCGCCTCGGCGAGCGGTCACGCCGACGCGGAGTGTGAGGTGTGTCTGCACGTCGAGGTTGGGGACGTCAACGCCGCCGTGAACGTCCTGAAGCGCGCGATGTTTCCCGGCGCCGCGCCGCCCTCGAAGGAGAAGGCAAAAGTCACGATCGGCATCAAGGGACGCAAGAAAAAGAGGGCCGCGTGAGGCCCCGAGACCTACACATCCTGCCGACCGTCGCAGACGGTCTGACGTTCCTCTACGCGGACCGCGTCCGCGTCGAGAAGGGACTTCACGCGATCTCTCTCGTCGATGCGGAAGGCTCCGTGGACGTACCGTCGGCGGCGCTCTCGGTCCTCATGCTCGGTCCTGGTTGCACGGTCACGCACGCGGCGATGACCGCACTCGCGGAGTGCGGCTGCGCGGTGCTCTTCACGGGAGAGGGTGGCGTTCGGATGTACGCGGCCGGTCTCGGCGAGACCCGCTCCGCCGTGAACCTACTCGCGCAAGCGAGGGCTTGGGCAGATCCGGTCGAGCACCTCGCGGTCGTGCGACGGATGTACGCGATGCGGTTCGACGAGGATCTTTCGCCGTCACTCACTCTCGAGCAGATCCGCGGCAAGGAAGGTGTGCGCGTCCGAAATGCTTACGCGGAGGCGGCTCGTGTGCACGGAATCAAGTGGGGTGGCCGTCACTACGACTCCGGTGATGAGGGTTGGGCTGCCAGTTCTCCCGCGAACCGAGCGCTATCGACTGCGTGCGCGTGTCTCTACGGGCTCTGCCACGCTGCGATCGTGGCGATCGGAATGTCTCCGGCGCTCGGCTTCGTGCACACAGGCAAAGCGCTGTCATTCGTGTACGACGTGGCCGATCTCTACAAGTGCGAGATCCTCGTTTCGCTGGCGTTCCGGATCGCTGCTGAGAATCCACCGAAGATCGACAATGTCGTGCGTCGCGCTTGTCGCGACGCATTCCGACAGTCTCGCCTCATCGAGCGTGTCGTACCGGACATGCAGCACGTACTCGGCCTGCGGCCCGACGTCGTTCGCCTCGTCGACGTGTCGCGCGCAGGCGAAGCAGAGAACGACAACCGAGACGAGCCGGACCTGGAGCTGTGGGATCGCGAGACTCGAGTGGTGGGCGGGATAAACTACGCGTACAGCTACGAGTCCCCGTCACACCCGCATCCCGAAGACGCTGGCGGAGACGAGTCGTGACCATCTTTGTCGTTGCGCGTGTGACACCGGCGCTTCGCGGGCTACTCTCGCGATGGATGATCCAGATCCACACTGGTGTATTCGTCGGGAAGCTCTCGCGTTCGGTCCGTGACCGGATCTGGACGACCGTTCTTGGGCTGAAGCGCCTCGGTCATGTCGCGATGGTGACACGCGACCGCAGTGAACAAGGGTTCTCGGTCGTATTCGCGGGAGAATCCCGCCGGGCGGTGGCCGATTTTGACGGCCTGACGCTCATCAAAACTTTCGCGCCGCTTCGGCGACGCGGGGCTGCCGGAAACTCTCCGGTGGAAGGCTGCGGAGGGGACCTGCTTGTAGAGGAGCCTGTCGAGGCAGCAACGTGAGAGAGCGACTTCTCACACCCTGATCGCACGGTTTAGCCGTTTGACAATTCGCACGGGACTTGCACGGGCTCCGGTTTCTTCTGTAGTTTCGAAGAGGCTAGCCCGTGCGCGCAGGGACGAGTGGCCGCCAGGTCGCTCATGGCCGCTTCAGGAACCGGCTAGCCCGTGCGCGCAGGGACGAGTGGCCGGTCTCCGCCACGAGCGCCGCCTTGATCGTGGCTAGCCCGTGCGCGCAGGGACGAGTGGGGACGGCGGTTGATGGCGTCGTGGACGCTGGCGGCTAGCCCGTGCGCGCAGGGACGAGTGGCGGACCGCCCCGTCTGCAAGCGAGAACTCCAAGGCTAGCCCGTGCGCGCAGGGACGAGTGGGTAGAGGGCGCAGTCCAGCCCGAGCCACCCAGGGCTAGCCCGTGCGCGCAGGGACGAGTGGCAAGCCTCGGGTGCGCCGCTCGCCTGCAGGCCGGCTAGCCCGTGCGCGCAGGGACGAGTGGTCGATCCACGGTCCGAGGACGGGGACGAACAGGGCTAGCCCGTGCGCGCAGGGACGAGTGGCCACGGAGACGCAGCATCGGTCAGCCGCCCTGGGCTAGCCCGTGCGCGCAGGGACGAGTGGCACCGGGGCCACGTTTCGGCTTACCTCATGCGGGCTAGCCCGTGCGGGCAGGGACGAGTGGGCGACGAAGCCGCTGCCAGTGCGGAAGCGCTTGGCTAGCCCGTGCGCGCAGGGACGAGTGGCTCAGACCTCACGAAGGTGCGAGGGGTCTCTCGGCTAGCCCGTGCGCGCAGGGACGAGTGGCGGGCGGGGCGCACGTTGGGGCCCATCCCCGTGGCTAGCCCGTGCGCGCAGGGACGAGTGGCCGTCTGGTGCAACTGGCAACGCCGAGCGCCAGGCTAGCCCGTGCGCGCAGGGACGAGTGGATCGGCTTCCGCGATCGGTTCATCGAGAAGCTGGCTAGCCCGTGCGCGCAGGGACGAGTGGTGGGTTCGAGAGACGAGGACGAAGCCGGGCGCGGCTAGCCCGTGCGCGCAGGGACGAGTGGGAGCGCGTCCAGGTACTTCTGGCGAATCTCTGGGCTAGCCCGTGCGCGCAGGGACGAGTGGCCATGCCTCGGTCTCCTCGATTGCGACGGCGAGGTTAGCCCGTGCGCGCAGGGACGAGTGTGACAACGAACATCACGGCCCCGCGTCCGGGGCACATAGACGAATTGTTCAAGCTGCGCTCGCGCCCATCTCCCCCCCATGGCGTTGTTTCCGTAAGGGGTAGGGTGTTACGCTCCAGGACATGCCCGTCTCCGCCGTCGTCGAGGCTTTCAAGCAAGCGATCCGTGGCAAACACACCACCCGCAAGGACCCCGACCTCGCGCTCGTGTCGCACTGCATCGCGCAAGCGCTCGCGCTGACGCCCGCGGCGCTCGCGGAGGTGACGGCCAAGGTGCGCGCCGGAATCGCGGACGGCACCATCAAGGTGTCCGTGTCCTACGACAAGGCTGGAGTCATCGACGAGACCAAACTGCCGCCGCTGCCCAAGCTGCCGCGGACGGCGATCCACCCACAGCGCCCAGGTAAGGCCGTGAGCGAGCGCCTCGTCACCCGCCTCGTCGCGACGTGTCGGACGTTGAAGGCCAGCGAGATGGTGCTCGTGACGCAGGGGGTGCGCGAGGGGCTGGCGAGACGAGGCTCTCGCTCCTAAAGTCGATCGAGGATGTCCCTCATCCGCTTCTTCTGGGAGCCGCAGTTCTCGGGGCAGTTCATCGGTCCCGAGATGACGGAGGCCGCGGAACTGCAGGAAGACATCATCGTTCGCTACGATCTCGACGACGTGGTCTCGAGCGAGCAGTACGCGGACGGGATCCACTGGTCGTTCAGTAACTCGCGGCTGCTCGGTAAACGATTCGTCGTCAAGGGACATCGCGTCGTCGAAGTAACCGACGTCCATCAGGCTAGCAACGGAGACGTCTACTGGGCGACGCGGGCCCGTGCAGCATGAAGCTCCGCGACCTCGTTGACGCCGACGACTGCTTCGGTTTTATCCGCCGCGAGGTCGTTGACGGCGGCGAGGGCCACCGCGTCGTCGACCGCATCGAGGACGCCGACGGGGTCGAGTTTCCTGTGCCCCAAGTGCTTCAAGGCGAACGGTGGCCGGGTGGGCACGCACGCGGTCATCTGCTGGCGTCCGCGCGTGCCGCCCGACGTCGACCCGAAGCCGGGCCGGTGGGAGTTCGATGGGACGAGTCTCGACGATCTGACGCTCGTCGCCGGCTCGTCGAGTGTCCGGCTCACCGGGGAGGGGTGCGGCGCGCACTTCTACGTCCGTGGCGGGGCGATCGAGAACGCGTAGCCGCGCGCCGATTTGGGCTATCCTAGCGGTCAATGTACGAGGTCAAGCAGGCCGCCATCGCCCGTGCCATCGACATCCTGCGCGGTGGGCCGCTGACGGCGGCGGCGTTCGCGGTGAAGATGTGGCCGGACAGAGCCCAGGGCCGAACCCCGGGTCAGCACTCCAAGATGGGGCACTCGTTCCTGCGCCGGATCGGTGAGCTGAACTACGTTTCGAGAATCGGTGACTTGTGGACGGTGAGCGTCTTTGACGGCCGTTCAGCCGGTATACAGGCCGTGCACGGCGAATCGAACGGCTACCCGTCAGCCGTCGGTTACCCTGTCCCGCCACCGCCCAACGGTTACGGGACTCCCAACGGGTATCCCACTCAACACTTCGCCGGACCTGCGACCGGTCTGCAGGATCGGCAGGCTACCGGACAAGCCGAGCGAGAGCGGCTCGCTCGTCTGATCGGCCAGGCAACCGAACCGGTGCCGACCGTGACTCACGACGCGGCGTTCGGGGACCTCGCGATCCGGGGGGTAGCCGTCGACGCCGCGCTCGGCGAGGCTTGCGCGATCGTTGTACTCTCCGGCCTGCGCAAGAACGTCTACCCGCCCTGCGGCGCGCCCATGCTGGTCGGCCTCGCGCCGGCGGAGGGCGCGCGCGCCCTGTATCTGCGCTGGGTCCAGTCCGGGTCGCCGCCCGAGCTTCCGCGCCCAGGGGCCTGGGTTGTCATCCCGGACGGGGTCGTCGCGACGCCTGGCTACTGGAAGCCCCTAGGGGCCCCGGTAGGCTGGGTCGACCCGGAGGACGTCCGCACGCGAATTGGCCGGCAGCGGGCCGCTGCGGGGCTGGCGTAGGGCTTTTAGCGAAGGTGGCGCTGTGCTAGGGTCTCCCTCAGACCAGCGTGAGTTGGGTCGTCCTCGATAGGCTCTCCGGAGCCCACAGGTCGCTCCTGGGAAGCGATTCGAGGCCGCGCCATAGAGTCCGGACCCCTACCTCGCCGCGAGGCGGGGAGGGGTGGCGCCAAGGAAAACAAGCAGATGGCTGATCACACCCAGAGCTGCTTGTGTGATGCCTGCATGAAGGCTTGCGAGCGGCGGTGGGGCTTCTGGCGCGACGGCGACCCGCCGCCGCGCGGCATTACGGCCGACGACATCGCCCGAGAGGAGCCGGTCTTCATGGCGAAGGTCACGCGCGAGATGACTCGACGGGCCACGCTCGATGCGGCAGCCAGGAATCGTCGAAAAAACTCCCGATGAGCGACCACCCGAAGAAGCCTCACTACCTGCCCGCGCAGCCCTACCTGGCGCTCAACCGCGCCGTGGGAATCGTCGACCGCGAGCTCGACACCCTGGGCACGTTCCTCGTCGGATCCGTGCTGGAGCGGCCCGATTTTCGCGACGTCGACGTCCGCACGATCATGGCCGACGAGGTGTACGACAGGCTGTTCCCGGGCGGCGAGAGCGGGACTGACTCCGACGCCTTCTGGTCGCTGCTCTGCACGGCGATCGGCGGCTACCTGTCGCAAGCGACGGGCCTGCCGATCGACTTTCAGATCCAGCGCATGACGGAGGCGAACCTGCTGCACCGGGGGCTCAGGAACGCGATCTCGAGCGCGGGTGGCCGCTACTACCCGGGCGAGCTGCCGTCGTTCGCGCGGGCGCGCGGGAAGGCCGTTGTGCCGTGAGCGCCGTCGCCGAGCACCGCTGCCCCTGCGGATACGTCGCGGATTGCGCGGACACCGCGCCGGGCACCAGTACACCAGTCGATGCCAAACCGTCGCCGGGTGACCTGACGGTCTGCATCCGGTGCGGGCGCGTGCTGCAGTTCACCGAGGCGATGGGCGTGCGACCCTTCGAGGCGATGGGGCAGCTCGCCGAGTCGGAGCGGGCGGCGATCCGGCGCGTGCAGGCGGCCATTCACAGCATGCGCGGCATCCCGTCGTGAGGAGCGCGCACCATCCGGCGATGGCGGCTCCGGATGTTCCAGAACCGGCCGTTTGACTCCCAACCTTATCGGTCGAATGTGTGCTGGCGTTTCGTGCCGACGGAGCCAACTCTGCGGTGGCGGAGCACGAAAATAGGCATTATCGTTGGCTCAGGAATCGATGGTACGCCCACTCACACCCACACGTGAGCCAGATGCGGCCATCGTCCTTCAGGATGTCCCAACCGTCACCCTCGCGATCCCATACGATGACGTACCTCCGGAGGAGCGGCTCTTTCGTCACTGGCTGAAGGGGCGCGACCCGGCGACGATCGCGGGCTACCGCGGCGACCTGGCAAACCTGGCCGCCTTCATGCGCGACCCGGAGGGTAAACCGCTCGTCCCTCAGGCGGGGCGCCGGAGCTCAGCAGAGGCCGCGCACGCCGCCCAGGTGGCGATCCAGGCCCTGGTGAACCTCGGTAACATGCGTGGGGTCAAGGCGGTGAACGCGTACGTGCTGTCGTACCAGGCGCACCTCCTCGACGAGAAGACTGCCCCGCGCACCATAAACCGCCGACTTGCGGCGATCCGCTCGATGCTCAAGGTGGCGCGCCGGATCGGTCTCATCGACTGGACAGTCGAGGTCGACAGCGAACAGGTGGAGAGCGTCAAGGACACCCGTGGGCCCGGCAAGGACGCGGTCACGCTCATGATGGGAGCACTCGTCAAGCAAGTGCAGGACGGAGATCGCCACTCACGCAGGGACCTCGCCATCTTACGACTGCTGTACGACCTAGGGCTCCGGCGGGGAGAGGTCGCCTCTCTCGATCTCGAGCACTGGGAGTCAGATCGTCGGCGCCTCATGGTCTGGGGGAAAAAAAGTGCGGAGCGTAAGCCACTCGACGAGATTCCAGTCGAGACTGCACGCGCCCTCAACGCGTGGGTCGAAGTCCGTGGCGAAGCTCCTGGAGCGCTCTTCGTGTCGTTCGATCGACGGACGCCAGGACACAGACTGACCGGTTGGAGCATCTGGAACATGATCACTGAATTGGCCGAAAGTCTCCAACTGCGGGCCGCTCCGCACGGGGTTCGGCACACCGCCATCACCGAGGTGCTCAACGAGAGTCATGGTGACGTTCGAGCCGCGCAACGGTTCTCTCGACACAAGCGGCTCGAGACTTTGCAGGTGTACGACGACAACCGCGAGAACCTAGGTGGGCAGCTAGCCGCGAAGATCGCGGCGGATATGCCTGGGCTCGATGAGAAGGAAGAGGGTCCGCGATGACCGCGAAGATACGCCAACTGCGGGTGGTCACGTGACGATCGAGAAAAAGGAGCCGCTCCCTACGGAGCAGGAAGACGCTTTTTTCTACTGGCTCGGCATGCGGCTGTTCACCACGGTGCTCCGCGGTCTTGGATCTATGGGGCATCGTCGACCGCTATCGGCTGCGCGCGATTATCTTCGCCCGCAAAGCGTTCCAGAAGGTGTCGAGCGAGACGCGTGCGAGTTCCTTATTGATGTCACCAAGATGGGAAGAGATGGTGGATTGCGACCCCATGAGATGGTCGAAAAGTGGGGCCATTACATAGGGTGGATGCCTACCACAGATGGCAGGCATGTTAGGTGGTCGCCGGCGCGAGGTTTCCTCGATGAGGAGGTCGCGCATAAAGAAGAAGAGGTAAGCGATGGATGAGCGAAAAAGCGCAACAGAAGAACTGAGAGCCTGGGTGGTCAGTGTCGAACCATGAAAGTCAT
>Ga0070762_10001739_pt1 | contig 10162 bp, 10 predicted proteins | sample HubBroMetageREF2_FD_66726 | JGI IMG/M metagenome (GOLD analysis project Ga0070762, IMG submission 66726) | Reference soil microbial communities from the Hubbard Brook experimental Forest, New Hampshire, USA - Hubbard Brook CCASE Soil... | ecosystem: Environmental > Terrestrial > Soil >... | reverse complement strand
CGCTTGCGCTGCCTCGGCGGATGCGTTCTCGCGCGACCGCTCTCCGCGCTCGCCGCCTAGACGATTGGGGTGAATGTCGATCCGCCCGCGAATCAGCGGCGCGTTGGTAACGATGGCGACCTGCTTAAAGGTTAGTCCGCCGTCGGTGCTCCGCAGGACGAAGACGTTGTTTTTTGCGTCCATGCTCGACGCGAGAACGGTCTTCCCGTTGACCGGCGAGATCGTCATCGCGTACCAGAACCGGGTCGACGTAACTCCCGTAGACTTTTTCCAGGTCGCTCCACCGTCGGTCGTTACCGACAGCGATGACTTTCCGCTATTCAGATCCGAGACGACGATGTGCGAACCATTGCTCTGATCCACGACGACCGCGCCAGGCCAGGTAAACGGCCACGACAACTGCGAAATCGTTTTACCACCGTCGGTCGATTTGAATATGCCTTTCGGGCCGTAAAATCCCGGGCCTGGGTTCGGGCCCGACGTAAGATACATCGTGAGAGGCTTTTTCGGATCGAATGCGATCGGCGTCGTCATGATGCGGCTTGGCGAAATGTTGCTACCTGCAGATGAAAACGACGAGCAGCCGTTGGTCGAGATGCTCAAGCCGGAGGCTTCATCGTAGGCGTAACAGACGCTCGGGTCGCCGGGGCGCAGCTCGTTAAATCCGTCCTCATACAAGCCTTCGATCCTCCAGCTCGAGCCACCGTTCGTCGTCAAATGACTGTCGAAGTCTTGCAACGACACCAGCAGCGTCTGGCCATCCGGGGAGACCGTAAACCGTCGCGCGAGACCGATGGCCGCTGACGCGCTCACGACTTTGTCGTTGTAGCTGCCGGACGAACACGTCGGCGCGTAGTCGAGGCCCTGATCGGATGCAATCCAACAGGCATCGTCGGCTCCGTTGGCCGACGCCCAGATGTTGCGCAAATCGATGATCTTCAGATTCGCCGCGCCGTTTACGGGGGGATTCGCCGAGCCGTCGCCCGTTATGTAGTAGAAGGCACCGTCGGCGCCGACGTACAGCCGGTGTTGATGCACTTGACTAAACGCGATTGCTTGAGTTCCGAGACCATAACCGTAATACGAGTTCTTCAGCACCGCGACCCAGGTCTTGCCGCCATCCGTGGAAGCGAAGAGATTCTGATCCCAGCTGCCATCGTTGGAACTGACGTACAACGTGCTTGGTGCGAACGGATCGACCGCGATTTGGTGTACCATCCGGCTGCTGCCGGCGGTCCCGGTATTCTTCGTGAAGGGCAGCCTGCCAACTTTCGTCCACTTTGAATTGCCGAACCGATAGATGTATCCGTCGCTCATCCCCGCGTACAATGCGCTTCCACCCGAGCCTTGCACGGAATAGATCGCAGTCGGGTGCTGTTTCTTCGATCCCGCCAGCTGCACGCTCCAGGTCTTGCCGTCGTCGCTCGAAGTGAGAATCCCCGCGTCGTCGCTGGCAAAGAGCGACGGTCCAAACGTGGCGAACTGCGTCGCCTGCGCTCGGCGATAGACATTGGTCCACGACGATCCGGCGTTGCTCGTCCGGAAGATTCCGTCGTATTCCGTTGCCGCCAAAAGAACCGATGGATTGTTGGGGTCGATCCAGAGCGAGTTGACCACCGATGCCGCATTGCCGGACGAATCGGTCAGCCCGTTCACCAACGGCGTCCACGTTGCGCCGCCGTCGGTCGTGCCCAAGACCCCGGCACTCGAATAGGTTTCCAACCCGGTACCACGGCCGCCCGCCATGTAGATGATCTTCGGGTTCGATGGATCAACGGCAACGGCGTTGACTTTTCCCGACGTCGGAAACCCATCCGACATGTGCGTCGGGCCAATCGGCTTGAACTGTACGCTCCCAGCCATTGGGTTGACTATCCCATAGCTCGGTTGCATTGCTGAAGGGATGACGTTTGTTCCATTGCTCCCGCGACAAGCAGTAAGAGCGGCAGCAATAAAAAACGATGCGAAAATACAGCGGCGATCGAGCATGACTACATCTCCGAGCTTCAGGTTGGGTCGCGCGTCTTCTCTCCAGGCCGCAGTGTCGCCTGTAAGACTCCGCCAGAATGGCGTTTAATGGTGGAGGCAAGGAGACTCGAACTCCTGACCCTTACGCTGCCAGCGTAATGCTCTACCAACTGAGCTATGCCCCCATGAATTCGCGCCGCGGCGAGCCGTCCGTATTCATGGCATTCAATGAATTGTCATCCTGAGCGCAGCGTTTACTGTGCGGAGTCACATGTTACCCTGGGCGTCACGTGACACCCTGAGCGGAGTCACGTGTCACCCTGAGCGGAGTCGAAGGGTGACAAAGCAAACCACGCTGCAGATGCGGGGATGTAGCTCAGCTGGTAGAGCACCTGCTTTGCAAGCAGGGGGTCAGGGGTTCGAGCCCCCTCATCTCCAAAAGAAAAGCCACCTTACATTATATCGCCTTTTGGGCTTCCAGGTCTTCGCCACGACGGTCGGCCGGCTACGTCGCGAGCGAGGCTGCATATTTTGTATCGGCTTCGAGCAAGTCATCTTTAAGCTCGATGCGGCGCAGGCGGGGTGGGTACGTGCCGTTCGGATGCGCGGCAATCCAATCTTGTGATAAGACCGTCAAGTATTCGAAGTTCTCCCAGACACCGGGGCCATCACGGCGACGAACAATTGCAGTGATCGCAGCGAGTCTTTCCCAGTAGAGAACGACATTGTAAGACCATATCTCCAGCACAAGATCTGGCTCTACCAGGCGCGCCTTCACGAGCGCGCCCATGCTTTCATAAAAGTTGCCGACGGTATATATTTTCGTGATCGACTCTTCGCCGGTTCTCGGGAACCTGTTCAGAATCTGGTAACGGAATGACGGATCCTTTACTTTTTCTGCTAACTCTTTGCCTACAAAATCCTGCGCTCTTTGTAGCCCTGCGCTCTCCGTCGTTCCACGAAGCTCATTGAATGCTGCTATCTGATTGCTGGAGCTGGCATGGCGCAACTGCACAATCGCTGCGATAGCGGTTGCTGAGATGACCAGGAGCGTGCCACACGTTGCGAAGGTATTCAAAAGATCCAGCGACATAAGACCCTCCAATAAGGTGGGATACTTCTCGAGCATTCAGTTGGGCGGCTGATCGTCCCTAGTCGGATTGCCTCGACACGTCCTGGTCGCGACGTGATGGAGGCCTAAGCCGCAATGCAAGAACGGCCTCGCGATCGCAAAGCCGTGTGTGGGGAGCCCGGGGGGTTAACTGCCGGAGCCGTCACGCGGTATATGCCGTTGCTATAGTAATCAGCGAGCGTCATGTACTTGCCATCCCATTGAACCTGCCAAGGAAAGTTTCGCAGGTTTAGGGTGATATTCGTGAACTTACTGTTGCCACGCGGAAGCTCGGCAAAGTCGCTTGTGCCGCCACCGGTGATGAAGAGGTTACCGTGGTTGTCACAGCCGCAGAAATAGTAGAATGCAAAGCCTCCGTCTGAATAGATTTTCGGCGTACCCTGGGCGTCTTGGTAAATTTCAACATCACCGGGGGAAAACTCGTTCGTAACCGCGAGATTTCCCGTCGTCGGGTCGACCGAACAACCGAGGGGAGAACCGCCGGGGTTCTTTACAGTTGCAATCGGCTGAGCGCCGCCGTGCGCGCACTCCAATGATCTCCGGTTGTGCGCTCAGCGACAGTTAGCGAGTTTGGTTAGCGGCTAGCGCATCGAATTGGGCCGTCATGCCTTGCAAGGCTTCCGGCATGGGCCGACGGGTCGCGCGGCAAAATAGCAGAGCTCAAGGAGAGCAGCGCATGTCTTCTTCCTGCCGAGATTTTCTTTGCCGTTGGGCGCTCGCCAAACGACAGAACCTGACGGCGTGGCTCAGCATGATGGCGTTGGCCGCATGCAACGGTACCACACTTGTGTCGTCGCCGCCGAGCGGTCCGCACGGCTCACAAACTTTCGCCTACACCGGTGTGGCCCAAACGTTCACCGTGCCCACCAGCGTCACACGTGTGACGATCACCGCGTACGGCGCTCGCGGTGATGGGGAGTCGGGGGGCAGCGGTCCCCCGGGCGGTCTTGGAGCAGCTGTAAAAGCCACGATTGCCGTTAAATCAGGCCAGTCACTGATCGTCTTGGTCGGTGGTAAAGCTAAGGGAAGCAGCGGTGGCTTCAATGGCGGCGGAAACGGTGCCTACGGCGGAGGCGGAAGCTCCGACGTGCGTTCCGGGAGAGGTACGCTGTCAGAGCGCATCATCGTCGCCGGCGGCGGTGGTGGTACCGGCGGGCTCGGCTTCTTGTATCACAGCGGCTCCTACACGTGCCCGGGCGGAGCGGGGGGCAAGGGCGGAACTAAAATCGGCGGCAGCGGTGGCCTTGGAGGGTGTATCGCCGGCGGCGGAGGCTCGGGGGGGTCTGACAGAACCGGCGGATTCGGCGGCCGCGGCGGACCGGACGGCGGACCATCCCTCGGAGGGAGCCCGGGCTGCCCGGGCTCCGGCGGAGCTCCGGGCATGCTTCTCAATGGCGGCTCGGGTGGTAGCACGTGCGCCGCTTCCGGCGGTGGCGGCGGTGGCGGCTATTACGGTGGCGGAGGCGGCGGAAGCGGGGGTTGTTGCGCAGATCCAACCGGCTTCGGCGCCGGCGGTGGAGGCGGTGGCGGTTCGTCTTTTGTCGAGAAGTCGGCAACCAACGCTCAGCAAACGCGTGGCGGCGGACCACCGGGAAACGGTAGGGTGATCGTCTCCTGGTGACAGAAAGCGCGGCCCTAGCGATTCCGAAACACTCCAAGCTTGAACCTCTATTGAAGAAGTACCGGCTGGTTGCCACGATCGCAGCGCTTCTAACATGCGCCGTCGTGACAGGGTGTACGGCACTTCGTACTGAGCCCACCGTATTCGCGACGAACGCTTCGGTTGTGGCCGGCGGCTACTTGCGCGTTGGCTCCATCGTGCTGCATCCTTGCCGTTTTGGCGGCGGGTATTACTGCGGATCGCTAGTCGTCGCGCTCGATCCATCGGGGCACGTTTCCGGCAAAATCGCGATCGCAATGGCGTGGCTACCGCGCGCGAACCGCGTCGCGCGCTCGGTCGGCACGATCGTCGCGGTTGAGGGTGGTCCCGGCCTTCCGTCGATCGGATCGCGCTCGTACTACCGCGCTCTCTACAGACCGTTGCTCGACACGCGGGATATGCTGCTTGTCGACAACCGCGGAACCGGCCTCTCAGGTGCAATCGTATGTCAGCCGCTGCAGCGCGCGCCCTTGATGCTGTTGCGCGACGTCACCCGCTGCGGATACGAGCTCGGACGAACCTCCGATCTCTACGGAACCGCGATCGCTGCTGATGACTTGGTGAAGATTCTCACGGCGCTGCGGGTCGGGAAAGTCGACCTGTACGGCGATTCGTACGGATCGTTCTTCGTCCAAGCCTTCGCAGGGCGCCATCCCGCCCGAGTTCGATCGATCGTTCTCGATGGCGCGTATCAGGTGATCGGAGGAAACCCATGGTACCCGAGCGATGCGCCGACCTGGCGCCGAGCATTCAATATCGCGTGCGCCCGTTCGCCGGTCTGTGCCCGTCGGCGCGGCTCTTCACTCGGTCGCATCGAACTACTGCTTGCAAGTCTTCGCGTGGAGCGTTCAACGGTTACTGCCTCTGACGTGGCGTTCGTGATGGATTCCGCCGGCCTCGATCCGCTCGCATATCGCGATCTCGATGCCGCCGCGCGCGCGTACGTTGGCGAAAACGATCGTGTGCCGCTCGAGCGGCTCGTCGACGAAGCGTACAGCCAAGAGGAAGGCGCGGGCGGCCGTGCGAGTGGGTATAGCCAGGGCATGTTCGTCGCGGCGAGCTGTTCCGACAACCCGCAGGCCTACGACATGCGACTGCCGCCTGGTGCGCGCACGACCGCGTGGCACCGCGCGCTTGAGCGTAAGCGCGAAGAAGATCCGACGCTGTACTCACCATTTACTCTAGGCGAGTTTCTCGGTATTCCGCTTGACTATGCGTACGTGCCGCTCTGCACGACGTGGCCGGTCGCCGCGCGGGACCATCCGGCGGGGCAGCCGGTGCCGCCGGGGACGCGTTTTCCGAGCGTCCCGGTGCTGGTATTAAACGGCGACCTCGATACGATCACGACGCCGGCCGAAGGCGGCCAAGCCGCGCGCCTCTTTCCGCGCGCGACGCATGTAATCGTCGCCAACACCGGTCACGTTACGGCGCTTGGCGATTTCTTTGGATGCGCGTCCGGTATCGTGCGCCGGTTCACGCAGACGCAACACGTCGACGCGGGCTGCGCCCCACGGGTTCCAGCGCTGCATCTCGTTCCATCGTTTGCGCGCACGCTCGACGAAGTCGAGCCCGCAACGCCGCTTCCCGGAAACCGCGCCACGGCAGCGGAGCTCCGCGCGGCGGCCGCCGCGGCACTTGCCGGCGCGGACGTCCTCGCTCGGTCGTACCAGTTTGGGTTCAGCGCAGGCTCCGGGCTCCGCGGGGGCTCGTACTCGGCGACGCCGACAAACGCTGGAGCCAGCGCGACGCTCTCGGGTATCCGTTGGACGGACGACCTGGCTGTTTCGGGCGCGGCGGTCTTCGATGCCCGCAGCGCTAGCGCACGGGCGCAACTGACGCTGCGCGACGGGGCCACGGGTTCGCTCGACGTCTCATGGGCGACGATCGGCAGCAACGCCGTCGCGCTGGTTCACGGAACGGTTGACGCGCACGTCGTGCACGCCTCGATGCCCGCTCCGTGATCGACTATTTCGCTGAAGCATGAAAATCGACGTTATCGTTAAGCCAGGATCGAAACAACCTGGGCTAGCGGAGGAGAACGGCGCGCTCGTTTTACGCGTCCGCGAGCGCCCCATCGGAGGGGCCGCAAACGACGCCTGCGTTCGCGCCCTGGCGGCTGCCTACGGTGTCGCGCCGAGCGCCGTCACGCTGGTTTCTGGACGTCGCAGCCGGCACAAGCGCTTCAGCCTTTCGGGGCGACGCTGACGGTCACGCCTCCCGGCGAGGTGACGCTCAGCTGCGCAGTCGGTTGACCACCACGTGGGTAGTTGAAGAAATCGACTTGATTCGCCGTGGTCGATACGATGAGACTCGAGCCCATAATGGCGAAACCAACCGCAGTACTGTCGACGCGAACGTCTCCAACCCAATTAGCGTCAAGCCCTCGAATCATATAACGCCGAATTAAGCCGTTGTTGCCTTTTTGCGGGTTTGTACCCTGTCCAAGCGTTATGTTGCGGCCGTCCCATTGAACGCCCATCGGTTGGTTGATAGGCTTTTCTAGTTTGATCTCCTTAAATGATCTGGCGTTCTTGGGCAATTCCGCGAACGCGATGGCGGACGTGTGGCCGATCGTAAAGAGGTTGCTCGCCTTGTCATAGCCGCAGTATTGCGTCTGAAACGGCAGTCCGTAAACTTTGAGCTTGGCGTCCTTCGCATGCGGGTAGATCAAGACAGTGCCGTTACCGCCGTTATTGGTGACGGCAAGATCTCCATCGGCTGGGTCGACGGAGCAGCCGCCCACACCGATGTACGGATCATGCAGCGTCGCAATTGGTTTCGTGCCGCCGTGCGCATACTCCACGATCGTGGAGCTCGAACGAGTGCTGGATGGCTGGGTCATGAAGACGTGGCCGTTTGGATCGGAGCAAAGTTGCGCGGCGAAAACGTCGAGCCTTCCAACTTCCTTACCCGCCGGATATGAAAAAACGAAGACAACGGCGTCCTTTCCGATCAGGCCGCTGACATAGAGCAAGTCCTCGTGTTTTGCTTCCGGCAGCATCCAGGTTTGGCTGCGGGCCGCTTCGCGCAACGCGGGGTCCATAGCCGATACGTGCGGTGCTGCGGCTTGGCCGCACGCGGCCAATGCGGTGGCGGCCGCGCCGACGCCGAGAAGCGTACGGCTAAGTACGATCAGATTCATCGGTCGCTCCAATCCCTTAACGGCAGTGCTTCGATGGCGGGCGTCGTTCGCCTATGCGAGGGCGCAGCGCGGCGGGCGTGAAAGGCATCGCAGCATGGCGCTCTCCTACAATGAAATCGCCGGGCGCAGCTCGGAACGATTGGCATCGCTCAGCGACGGCGTCTTCGCATTCGCCATGACGCTCCTAGTCCTGGATCTTCGGGTTCCGGCAATCGAGGCGGTGCACTCTGAACGCGACTTTGGGCACGCGCTCGCCGCGCTGGCGCCAAATCTTTTGACGTATCTGCTTAGCTTCATGACGCTCGGGATCTTTTGGGTCGGGCAGCACACCCAGCTTAACAAACTCAAGCGTTCCGACCGCGCACCCACGTGGATTCACCTCGCCTTCCTGTTGGCGGTGACGATCGTTCCGTTCTCAACGAAGCTACTGGCCGCGTTCATCACCTATCGCACCGCGGTCGTGATTTATTGGTTCAACATCGTCGGCCTCGGCGCGACGCTCTATTGGAGTTGGGCATACGCGCGCAAAGCAAATCTCATTAAAGACGAGGCGCCGCCCGGCCTCGACGTCGCGGTACGAGGTCGCATCATCACCGCGCAGGCGCTCTACGCGGTGGGGGTCGCGCTCTGCTTCGTGAACACCTATGCGAGCATCGGGTTCATCGTGCTCGTGCAGCTCAACTATGTGTTCGGTCTGCGACTGGGAATACTGCGAAGATTCTAAAGGAGGTTGGGTCGTACGCTGCCCCGTACTTGGCGCCACATGATTACCGGCATGCACGCTATTCTGTACAGCCGCCCTGCTGATAAGCTGCGCCAGCTTTTGGGCGAAGCAGCGCCGCTTTCATCATGAGCTTCGTGCGCGTCCTCGTCGGCACGCGCAAAGGCGCCTTCATCTTAGAGTCGGACGGCAACCGTCGCGACTGGCGCGTCAGCGGACCGCATTTTGGCGGTTGGGAGATATACCATGTAAAAGGCTCTCCTGCCGATCCGAATCGCATTTACGCCTCTCAATCGTCAACCTGGTTCGGACAAATCGTGCAGCGCTCCAACGACGGCGGCCGCTCATGGCAGCCGGTAGGCAATCGCTTTGTGTACGACGGCGTCCCGCGAACGCATAAGTGGTACGACGGCACGCCGCATCCGTGGGAGTTCGCGCGGGTCTGGCATTTCGAGCCATCGCTGACCGATCCCGACACCGTATATGCGGGGGTGGAGGATGCGGCGCTGTTTCGCTCGACCGACGGCGGGCAGAGCTGGGAAGAGCTTTCGGGATTACGCCGGCATCCGTCCGCCGATGGATGGCAGCCAGGCGCGGGCGGCATGTGCTTGCACACGATCATTGTGGACCCGAGCAATCCCAAGCGTATATTCACGGCGATCTCCGCGGCAGGCGCTTTTCGCAGTGACGACGCCGGTGCGACCTGGCAGCCGATCAACCGAGGCCTGCGCTCGGAGGCGATTCCCGAGCCGGAAGCCGAGGTTGGACATTGCGTCCACCGCATGGCGATGCACGAACGCTCTCCCAACGTGCTCTTTATGCAGAAACACTGGGACGTGATGCGCACGGACGACGGTGGTGATTCGTGGAGAGAAATCAGCGGAAATCTACCGACCGACTTTGGATTCACGATTGACGTTCACGCACACGAACCGCAGACGATTTACGTCGTCCCGATCAAGAGCGATTCGGAGCATTTTCCAGTCGATGGTCAGTTGCGAGTCTACCGCAGCCGTGCGGGTGGAAACGAATGGGAGGCGCTTACCAACGGCTTGCCGCAGCGTAACTGTTACGTTAACGTATTGCGCGATGCGATGGCCGTCGACAAGCTGGACGACTGCGGCATTTACTTCGGCACGACGGGCGGGCAGGTGTACGCCTCGGCGGACTCCGGAGACAGTTGGACGCCGATCGTGCGCGATCTGCCCGCAGTGCTGTCCGTCGAAGTGCAAACCCTGACGTGATCCGCGTGGTGCTGCCGGCGCATCTGCGCGCGCTGGCGCGCGTCAACGGTGAGGTGCGTCTTGACCTTGAGGGCGACGTGACGCAACGTGCGGTGCTCGATGCGCTGGAATCGCGCTATCCAATGTTGCGAGGTACGATGCGTGACCACGTGACACAGCAACGCCGCGCATATGTTCGTTTCTTCGCCTGCGAACGAGACCTCTCACACCAGGGGCCCGATGCGCTGCTGCCAAGCGCAGTGGTAAGCGGCACGGAGCCCTTTCTGGTTGTCGGCGCGATGTCGGGCGGTTAGTC
>Ga0070762_10001735_pt1 | contig 10166 bp, 7 predicted proteins | sample HubBroMetageREF2_FD_66726 | JGI IMG/M metagenome (GOLD analysis project Ga0070762, IMG submission 66726) | Reference soil microbial communities from the Hubbard Brook experimental Forest, New Hampshire, USA - Hubbard Brook CCASE Soil... | ecosystem: Environmental > Terrestrial > Soil > Temperate... | reverse complement strand
TACCAGAAGCCCGAAAAATCCAGTTGCGGCAGGCGCTGTTCACCCGCCGCATCCGTCGTCAGCTTGGCGATGCGTTGCTGCGAATTGAAGGAGTGAATTTCCGGGCGCGAGTTCAGGGCCTGGTCGAGCAGCGTCCGTTTGTCGAGCGCCGGAAGGTCGAAGAAATCCAGGTGGTCGGCGACTTCGAGATCCTGGTCGCGAGGCAGATCGAGGAGCGCGGCCAAGCCGTACCGGGTGGTGTGGGTCAGCGTTTCGGCGTCGATCAGATTCTGGCGCTCGTTCTGCAGTTCGACGTTGGCTCGCACGCTATCAATATTCAGACCGATACCAGTTTTTTGCAGTTCGGTTGCCTGTTCGTAGAGTCGTTGTGCGAGTGCGACGCGAGATTTGGCGGCGTCGCGCGTGGCCAGAGCGCGAAGAATCAGGAGGTATTGGTCCACGACGGCATTTACCACGACTTCGCGCGCGGTCTGTTCGTCGGCCCGCGCCTGGTGGGTGCCTTCGCGACCGATCTGGTACGCGCGAATTTTCGGGAAGTCCAGGATGGTTTGCGAAAAAGCGGGTCCGGCGTTGATTATCTGATAGGGGCCCAGATCTGCGCGCTTCGGAGCGCGTTCGATGCTTTGGATATTGTATTGAAGTACCGCGCCGGACGCGGCAACGTTGGCCTGGGGAAGCAAAGCGGAGCGGGCAATCTGACTATTGCGATCGCTTTCCTGCACCAGAATCTGCGCGATGAGCCGCTGTGGATTTTGCTTAAGCGCGAGCTGCACGGCTTGTTTCAGCGTAAGGGGTAACGGTGCAGCCGGGTCCGCCGGTGGCCGCTGCGCGAAAGAAGCAAGCGGCAGCGATAGCTGAAGAATTGCCATCAGCAGGGCGAATATTTGCCGGAAACTCGCGGCCATTTATAAACCTCCCTATCGCCACACGGAAAGCAGGGCAGAATTCTATCCTGAATTGCGGCGAGGCTGGTCTGCTCAAAAGAAGCTGATCTTGAAAGCGCCTGACCGGGAAACGAAATTAGAAGATAACAGACGCTACTCCGGCAGGAAAGCGGCGGCGCACTAGCCGCGGCAGGCGAACTTTGCTCCGAAGTGATTCCAGAAAGCGCAGCGCCGGCGTCCAGAACAACATCGGTTCGCGAATCCGGAAGCTTCACCGTTTGTTTTTCCCCGCGTTCCCATTCACCTGCCGCACTCACCGGTCGGTCAGGCCGCGCCGGGCGGCAGATAAGTTTGCTTTCGGACGCGGTTGTACATCCCATCAGATGCGTCGCCGAGCTAACCCGGGTGCACTCCATCTTGTGGCGGCGACGAGGTCTACAGAATCGGCGATGAGGCCATCCGCGATGTTTGGACGCACTCGGGCGGAACTCGGTTGGACGTGAGTCTGAACTACGCGGCGGACCTCGTCGAGCGGGTGAAAGATAACGGTGTCAGCATAGTTGCGACTCTCGCGGAGAAGGGAAGAGGCGCTCGAGTGCGTTCGTTCTCGAAGTGCAGCGAATCGAGAAAATCTTGCGGCAGGTGAATCGATGTGAGTTTATTGACCGTGTGGCGGGTCTGCCGGTCTTAGCGGCGCTGCTCCGAAATTCACGCTGAATCGTTTGCACCATATGGAGACGGCGCGATATTTCGCCAGGTCCAAATCGCTGCCAAGGGTGTAGTTTTGGTCGCCGATGTTTCCCTTGATAACTCCTAGATCGACGAAACCGGCCTTTTCCACGCTCGCCGCATCCTGCGCATCGTCCGCCGCGACCATGTAGACGTGAACGTCGGGACCATTTGAGGTTTTGAAAGTCGTAAAGCGAAGAACGCGAGTGCCATCTCCCATGCGGTAGATGGTTGCGGTACCTTGCGTCGGGTGCAAAATGCTGTAGAACTGTCCGGATTCCAGCGGCTGTGCCGACGAGTCGCCTTGTGCCATGGGCATTGCTTCATCGACCTGGCGATTGACCACCAGCCGCTCTGGGCGAAATACATACCACGCGACGATTGCCGCAACCACGACAACAGGAATTGCAACTTTTATCCATCTCTTCATTTTTGTATCTCCTTGCGTTCAGGTATCGGGGCCCGTCCTTTTCAGAATGTGTAGCAACAGCAAATCGGCGATTGTTCGCTCAGGCAGAAAGGAACTGTTTGACGAGAACAGCGGTGTCTTCCGGATTCTCTTCCGGGAAAAAGTGGCCACCTTTCATCGCCTGCCCGTGCGCGTCCGGAGCCCACTGCCGCCAGATGCCGAGCGGACCGCCGTCCTTTGCGTAGAACGTGTCCAGCGGACCACCTTCAGCCCACAGATGCAGCATCGGACATTCGATCTGCTTGCCGGCTTGCTTATCCACGCGATCGTGTTCGACGTCGATCGTTGCCGCGGCTCGATATTCTTCACAAATGCCATGAACGCGGGTTGGATCGCGATAGGTCGCAACGTATTCGTCCAGAACCTCCCGGCCGAAGGAACCCTGCCCGAAGGGGTTGTGGAATACCGCTTCGGGGGCGCCCTGCAGATAGCTCTCTGGCAGGGGGTGCGGCTGCGATAGCAAAATCCAAGGCCAATAGGTCTTCGCGAAGCGCGCATCTGATCGGCTCCACGCTTCGAAAATCGGAATCACGTCGAATACCGCGAGACGTTCGACCGCTTTCGGATGGTCCAACGCCAGGCGATAGCTGACGCGCCCGCCGCGATCGTGGCCGATCAGCGTGAACGTCGGGAAGCCGAGTTTGTCCATCACAGCAACGAGTTCCGCCGCCATGGCGCGCTTTGAATAAGGGAAATGATCGTCCGCCGAAGCGGGCATCCCGCTTTGGCCGTAGGCCCGCAGATCGACGCAAATCACGGTGTGATTTTCGGCTAGCTTCGGCGCCAGGAATCGCCACATCAAGCTTGTGCGCGGGAAGCCGTGCACCACCAAAATGGCCGGGCCCGTTCCGTAGCGCCGCACAAAAATTGTGTTGCCTGAAACCTGAACTTGAGAGGTCTCGAACGGGAATGGATGAGTCGGCGGTGCGCTGGCCTGAGCGTTTTTTTCTGCCCGCGCAAGCTGGGTTAAAGAGCTCTCGACCAGGGCGCCGATAGATGCGGCAGTGAAGGTGCCAAGAAAGCTTCGACGTTCCATTACCTCCTCACTCCAGCGACCTTTCGCAGAGGAACGAGCGGACAACAAGGCGGCTTTCTCATTGACCTCTATGCCATTCGAAGTTACGACTTCCATTTCCGCCTCCAGGCGAGTGAACTTAGATTCAGCCACGACCTGCGCTAAATGCCCTTTATCTCGCCGCCATCCATGCGCACCGACGCGCCCGTCATCCACTTCGCCGCCGGCGAGACCAGATAACCCATCAGGTCAGCAACCTCCTCCGGCTTTCCGAAGCGGGTGATGCCCGCTTGCTCTGGAAATTTCTTGATGGCTTCTTCTACTGTGAGATTGTGGGCTGGAGCCCATTTTTCAAAGAAGGCCTGGCGGCGTCCGGTCATCACAGCTCCGGGCGAGATGCTATTGATCTGCACGCCGTCTTTGATTCCTTGTTCTGCGAATGACTTCGCGAGTGCGTCGATGGCTGCATTGATTGCCGCGACGGCCGCGTTTCCGGATTTGGGATCGAGCGCTGCGTTCCCGGACATAAAAACCACGGATCCCGTCGTGGCCTTCAGTGCTTCCCACGCCCGTATCGTCAATCTGCGCGCGCCGTGAAATTTAAGCGCCATCCCGTCGTCCCACTGCGCGTCAGTCATCTGGAACAAATCAATTTGCGGTACGGCGCCGGCAATGTTTAGCAGCGCGTCGATTCTGCCAAAGTGTTCGAGAGTGCCCTGAACGACTGTCTCGCCCGATTGCGGCAGGCGCAGATCCATGGCGAAGACCATCGTCTTGGCACCCATTGCTGTAATCTCGGACGCCGCCGAATCCAAGTTTGGTTTGTCTCGCGCCACGAGCACGATGGCTGAAAAATCCCGCGCGAGTCTCAAGGCTGTAGCTCGTCCTATACCCTGGCTCGCGCCGGTGACAACAGCGACGGACTTGACTGCCGTAAGTGCCATGAGATGACCTCTCCCAAATCATCAATTGAGCCACACCTGCCAAGCGCGTTGCGCCTCGTCGGGCTTTCGCGCCGACCACCGCTGTGAACGCCCTATTGCGAAAGAGTTTTTCGCGCAGCTTCCAGAATTACGTCCACCACCAGCGCCGGCGACGAATACATGGGCGTGTGATCGACGGGATGCGGTCTCACGGTTGCAGCCATCCGATCGGCCATGAACCGCTGCGTCTTGGGATTGATCATGCGGTCTTCTTCGGCGACCAGGTACCACGACGGTTTTGATTTCCACAGCGGCGTTGGCGCCGGTTCTTGAATGCATTGAACCGAAATCGGCCGTTGCACGGAGGCCGCGATTCTTGCCTGATCGGACGACGCGTTCTGTGCGAGCGCGCGGCCAAACGCGTCGTCGGGCATCCACACAAAGCCGTGGGAATCGGGAACCATCTTCGGTTGTTCCGGACTGGGTGTGTCGCGATAGAAGACCTTTGCAACCGTCTCGCCCTCGTCCGGCGCGAGCGCCGTCAAATACACTAGCGATTTGACTCGCTCTTCCTGCACCGCGGCGATCACGGCGCCTGAGTAGGCGTGTCCCACCAAGACCACTGGGCCGCTGGTCCGTTCCAGCGCCCGACTCAAAGCGGCAGCGTCGTTGGTCAAGGACGTGAGTGGGATCGGCGCACAGATCACGCTGAGACCGCGCTGCTCGAGTGGGAGAACGATGTTGCTCCAACAAGAACCGTCGGCCCACGCCGCATGGACCAAAACGATGGTTGAGTTCTGGGGAAATTCGCCCGCGCTCGCAGCCCGCCCAGGCAAACTTGCGACAACGTGTGTGGTGTCTTGCGCTTGCGCAAATTCGGTGAGAGAGCCGTTGAGCGCAACACCCAGGGATGCGGCGGTAAGGGCACCCAGAAAGCTTCGGCGTTTCATTTCTTGCTCCACGTTCGATTTCCCTTTTGCTGAAAAACGAGCTGGCCACAAGCACCCTCTCCATGACCTCGCTCGAGAGCGACTGTCGAGCGGGTAGGGAAGGAGGTTATCGTTGAGCTGCGCCTTCTGTGGCGGACCGGTTGTGGCCACTTGCGGCGAGGAAGCCTTTCATTGCGGAAGCAATTTCGCCGACGTGCGTCTCCGTCGCGAAATGTCCAGTATCAAGGAACTGAACCTTCGCGCCAGGTATGTCTGTCCGGAACGCTTCCGCTCCTGCCGGGATGAAAAAGGGATCGTTCTTGCCCCAAATCGCTAGCAAAGGCGGCTTCGATTTGCGGAAATATTCCTGGAATTTCGGATACAACTTGACGTTCGAGGCGTAATCCAGAAACAAATCGAGCTGAATCTCTTTGTTCCCCGGGCGTTCAAGCAGAGCTGTATCCAGTGTGTACGACTCAGGCGGAATACTTTCCGGATCCGCCACGCCGTGGGTGTACTGCCAGCGCGTTCCCCCCGCCGTCAGAATACTTTTGCGCAGTATGTCTCGATTATCTGCCGTGGGCGCAGCCCAGTACTTCCGGATCGGACCCCAAGCATCCCCAAGGCCTTCTTCGTATGCGTTGCCATTCTGCGAAACAATCGCGGTGATCTGGTCGGGGTGGGCCATCGCCAAGCGGAAGCCGGTCGGCGCGCCATAGTCGAACACATAGATCGCATAGCGACCGAGTTTGAGGGCGTGCGTGAAAGCGTCTAGTGTGAGAGCCAATTGATCGAAGGAGTACGAATACTTTCGTTCCGCCGGAACCTCGGTGAATCCGAAACCGGGAAGGTCTGGGGCGATCACCCGGTAGTCACTGGCCAGGAGCGGAATGAGTTCCCGGAACATGAACGACGAGGTTGGGAATCCATGCAGCAACAGAACTACGGGAGCGTTTGCTTCGCCTGCCGCACGATAAAACACCTGCACGCCATCGGCCTCTAGCTTATGTACGGATGTACGAGGCGGGCTGAATCGGGCATCGTTCTGACTTGGCGCTGCGCGTCTTGTACCTGCTTGGGAAGTCGCTTCACTCATAACGTCCTCTCTTAACTTCTTCACTGTTTAGTGCAGGTGGGATGCCAATGAGCCAAAGCTCACTCGAAGGCAGGACATTGAGTGCAAATCATTCTGGCGTTTGAAGTTTATGACGAGGAAAGCCCTGAAAATCCCGGAGGTGCCTGACAAATCCCTGACGGTTGTCCGTCACTGACGGATTTCCGTCGGATCCACGGACACGAGTAGCCTGTTCGCTTCGACGGCTGGGGCGCTCAGTCGTGGCCCGCCGCCGCGCCGACGCTGTGTTGCGGTGGGACTGCGGCAGACCGCCTTATGCCAAGCTTCTTCATGCGGTAGACCAACGACGTTCGCTTCATCCCCAAGCGCTCGGCCGCGCCATTCTGTCCGCCGATCACCCAGTTGCTTGCTTCCAGCGCACGAAGAATGTGATCCCGCTCCACCTCCGCGAGACTGTTGAGGGGAACATTCGATCCCTTCTGAGGCTGGAACGGCTCCAGTTCAGAAACTGGCGCGCGCAACACGGACTGCGGCGAGAGAATCACCGCGCGTTCAATGAAGTTCTGCAATTCACGAACGTTTCCGGGCCATTGGTATCGCAGCAACGCATCCATTGTCTCTGGAGAGATTACGTCGATTCGCTTGTTCATACGTTTAGCGTAGTGCGCTTTGAAATACCAGACCAATCTCGGAATATCGTCGCTGCGTTGTCGCAGGGCCGGAACCTGGATCGGAAATACCTTCAGACGATAATAAAGGTCTTCGCGAAAGCTCCCTTGTTTCACCATCGCGGGCAAATCCCGATGCGTGGCTGCAATCAGGCGCACGTCCACCTTATGAGTTCGGTTGCTACCGAGCCTCTCGAATTCCTGCTCCTGCAACACGCGCAGCAGTTTCGCCTGAAGTTCCAGAGGGATGTCGCCAACCTCGTCAAGAAAAAGCGTTCCTTTGTCGGCGAGTTCGAAGCGCCCCGTTTTTTGGGAGATGGCGCCTGTGAATGCGCCTTTTTCGTGGCCGAACAGCTCACTCTCAAGAAGCCCAAGAGGGATCGCGGCGCAATTCAGTTTCACGAACCCCTTTTCGCTGCGGCTGCTCAGTTTGTGTATCGCACGCGCGACAAGTTCTTTGCCGGTTCCTGTCTCGCCCTGAATCAGCACGCTGGAATCCGTGGGCGCGACGACAGACACCAGGCTCAAAGCGGTTTTCAGTGCCGGGCTCTCTCCGACAATTTCCCTGAACTCGCAGCGAATTTCCTCTTCGAGATAGAGCCGCTGTTTCGTTTCTTTATCTCGATCCTTGGTTGCCTTTTCGTACTCCAATGTGTTCTCAACTGCCATCGCTACCTGACAGGCCACCTGCTCGAGCAAGATGACGTCGTCGTTCTCGAAAGCATTGTCCGAACGCCTGGCGAGCATCAGTACGCCGACGACCCGATCTCGGCCGACGAGCGGAAGATAACAACCCGTCCTGAGTCCTTCTTCGATAACGCGCTCATAAAGAAGCCGGCCGTCGGGATTCCCGTAAAATTCAGGATCCTCGCGGGCCTGTTCAAAGCTATCGATCCGGACGCTCTTGGCCTTCCGCAGTACCTGACCAGAGATCGAACCTTCCATCGGCACGAAGGATCCCTCGCGGAACGGTCCGCGCACGTCGGAATTGTACAAGTTATTGACGCGTAACTGGCCGCTCTCGGAGTCGGGCAGCAGCAAGGCAGACACGTCACATTGCATCACCTTGAATAGATTCGTCGCAAGCGCCTCAACCACTTGCCGGAGATCCAACCGGGAGGTCACGCGGTTGCTGATCTCCAGAAGCAGCCGCAAGCGATCGCGCTCACGCTGCAACGCCTGTTCCTTCATGTGGCGCTCAATCGCGATGCCGGTGATGTGGCTGGCATTCTCAATCAATTGCAAGTCGGTAGCGTCGGGGCTGCGTGCTTCGCGATACAGGATGGCGAAAGTTCCAAGGACTTTACCTTCACTCGTGAACAAGGGGCGCGACCAAACCGAGCGAATTCCGTAGGGCAACATGAAGTGACGATAATCGTCCCAACTGGACTCGGTGAGGATATCGGTCACGTACACGGGCTCCCGGCGATAAACAGCGGTGCCGCAGGACGCGCCTTTTGGACAAACTTCCGTTCGCCCCACGTGATCGCAAAATCCAGGAAGACTCGGCGCCGCCACGCAATGGAGATAGCTCGCCCCTTCATCGGGAAGCCAGATGGTGCAGAACAAACCCTCGCCTTGAGATTCGACCAGGCGAGCAATGATCGTCAGCACTTCCGGCAGCGGTGACCCGGCGAAAATCAGCTTCAGAATGTTAAGTACAGACTCGCTGGAAAACAGGCCCAGCCGGTTCTGCGCCGGTTCGACAGTCGACAGGACCCGTGCGGGAGATTGGATTGCTCGCTCCATGAGACCTCCTTGCTTTGCGTTACGAGATCCGACTTCACAGCTGTTGATACGGATGCCACACAAACCTAGATGATGTCAGGCGGAGCGTAGATGCTCTTCAGCCATCGTTCGCGAGAGTCCAAAAGCGTGTCCACTGCGAAAGCCGATTTCATAGCCCAACTTCCGGCCGGGTCGCATACTAGCTTATGCCGGGACGGACGAAACTGCCACACAACGGACATCCCTCGCCTCCCAGGAAAGTATTTCTTCTTTAATCTTGATTTACAGCTCCGTAATGAGCTTGCAACATCGCACTCCTATAAGTGTGGCGCATCTCTGATCTTCGGGAGGCGTTATGCGCCGTTTTATCGTCTCTGTCATGCTGGTGTTGCTGCTTGTCTGGAACTTGGCCGTTCCAGCTGCTGTTCGTGCGGATAACAGGCCGAAGACGGCCACCCCCATCAAACATCTCGTCGTGATCTTCGACGAGAACGAGTCCTTCGACCACTACTTCGGCACTTATCCTGTCGCGCAAAATCTCCCCGGAGAGACGCCGTTCCACGCGGCTCCGAACACTCCCGCGGTCAATGGACTGACGCCGACCCTGCTCAGCAATAATCCCAATCAGGCAAACGCCGGCAACCCCACGCGTCTTAGCCCGAGTGAGGCCTCGACCTGCGACAACATCAATAAATACACGCCGGAGCAAGAAGCTTTCGACAACGGGCTGCTCGACAAGTTCAACATCACCAGCGTCGCGGCGGAGTGCGGCAGCGGCTTCTTTTTCGCGCCCAATCTTTCCATGTATTACTACGACGGAAACACCGTCACGGCGTTGTGGAACTACGCGCAGCACTTCGCCATCAGCGACAACTTCTTCGACACCGAGTTCGGCGGGACCGTCGAGGGCCACTTGAACCTGCTCTCGGGGCAAACCAACGGGCTGAGTGTGCTGAGCGGCCAGACGGTCAGTGGTAGTACGGTTGCGAATGGCACGGTGATCAACAACATTAATCCCATCGCGGACGATTGCGCGTTGCCCACCAGCCCAACCGGTTCTGCTCCGAACATTTCCATGACCGGGAATAATATTGGAAATTTGCTGAACAAGGCGAACGTTCCCTGGGGTTGGTTTTACGACGGCTTCGCGCGCACCGGATTCTCGGGCGGGGTAGCGACCTGCAATTCAATTTACAACCCGCATTACGCGCCATTCGAATATTATCCTTCCACCGCGAACCCGCACCACACGCCACCTTCTTCGCCGTCAGCCATTGGAACGAGCGCAGATGCCGCAAACCATAATTATGATCTGTCCAATCTGTGGGAGGCGATGGACGCCGGCAATATGCCGGCGGTGACGTTCATCAAGGCCGCCAAGCCCAACACCGGCCATCCGATGGACTCGACGCCGCTGACGGAGCAAGCGTTTTTGGTGAGCACCATCAATCGGTTGATGCAAAGCCCTGATTGGAAAGACATGGCCATCATCATTGCCTACGACGACTCTGACGGCTGGTACGACCACGTGGCCGGGCCGATCGTCAATCACTCGACGGACGCAAAAAACGACGCGATTCAAGGAACACCCGGCACCAACGGAGCCTGCGGGGCGCTCGGCGCCGGCGCCGACAACGACCGCTGCGGCTTCGGCGTGCGCTTACCGTTCCTGGTCCTTTCGCCCTATGCCAAGCACAACTATGTGGATCACAGCCTGAACGACACCACCTCAATCACGCGGTTCAT
>Ga0070762_10001732_pt1 | contig 10173 bp, 10 predicted proteins | sample HubBroMetageREF2_FD_66726 | JGI IMG/M metagenome (GOLD analysis project Ga0070762, IMG submission 66726) | Reference soil microbial communities from the Hubbard Brook experimental Forest, New Hampshire, USA - Hubbard Brook CCASE Soil... | ecosystem: Environmental > Terrestrial > Soil >... | reverse complement strand
GCGTTCGGCAGCGGCACCCTCAAGGTCAACAACTGCACGCCGACCTGCGCGGCGGGCAAGTACATCAGCTATCCGATCCTCACCGTGCTGTGGCGCGCCGAGGCGTGGCCGAAGCACTCGGGCGGCCGCTACTTCACTCGGCTGACCTGGATCTTTAGCGGCAAGCGCCCCGCTCACGCCCGGGTGAGCCAGACGTTCACGCTGCCCGCCACCTAGCCTGGCTCTCAGCTGCCCAGGTAGCGCAGGACCGCGAGGACGCGGCGGTTGTCGGCCTCGGACGGCGGCAGGCCCAGTTTGCCGAAGATGCTGGCCACGTGCTTCTCGACCACGCCGGCCGAGACCACGAGGGCTGCGGCGATCCCGGCGTTGGACCGGCCCTCCGCCATCAGCGACACCACGTCGCGTTCCCGCGGGGTCAGCGAGGCCACGCCCTGCGCGTGTCGGGTCACACGGACGAGCTGGCTGACCACCTCGGGGTCGAGCGCGGTGCCGCCGGCGGCCACCCGGGCCAGCGCGTCGGCGAACTCGGCGACGTCGGCGACCCGGTCCTTGAGCAGATAGCCGACGCCCGCCGCGTTGCCCTCGAGCAGCCGCGCCGCATACCGGGTCTCGATGTACTGGGACAGCACGAGCACGCCGGTTCCCGGATGCTCGCGGCGCAGCTCGATGGCGGCGCGCAGCCCCTCGTCGGTGTGCGTGGGCGGCATCCGGATGTCCACCACAGCGACGTCGGGATCGTGTTCGGCCACGGCCTCGAGGAGCGCGTCGGCGTCGCCGACCGCGGCGACGACCTCGTGACCGCGGTCGGTGATCAGCCGGGCGAGGCCCTCCCGGAACAGGGCCGCATCCTCGGCGATCACCACTCGCATCGGCCGACCTCCGCCACGTCCACCTTCAGATCCTGCCATGGGGCTAGGTTGTGCATCTCCTGTCATGCAGCTGGAGGCGTGCCTTTCGTGTCGGGCGTGCCTCTCCCGTCATGTGCTCAGGCACTTGCCGCGTGGCTCAAGCGTGCATCGGCAGCGTGACGGTGACCTGTGTCGGGCCGCCCGCCGGGCTCACGACGTGCACCTCGCCGTCGACGGTGCGCACACGCTGGGCCAGGCCGGCCAGGCCACTGCCGAGCGCCTGGTTTGCACCGCCTACGCCGTCGTCGGTCACCCGCATCACGAGTACCTCGCCGCGCCCGGTTAGGTGGATGCCTATCTTGTTGGCGCCGCTGTGCTTGACGGCGTTGGCCAGCAGCTCGGCCGCGCAGAAGTACGCGATGGTCTCGATGGCCGGGGCCGGCCGCTGCGGCGTGTCCGCCGTCAGCTCGACCGGGATCATGCTGGTGGCGGCCAGGGTGGCCAGCGCGTCGGGCAGGCCGTTGTCCAGCGCGGGAGGGTGGATGCCCCTGGCCAGGTTGCGCAGGTCGGCCAGCGCGTCCTTGGCTCCCTGGTGGGCCGCGTCGACAAGCTCGCGTAGCTCGGGATCGGAGCCGGGCTTGAGTCTTTCCCTGGCCATGCCGAGGTTCATGGCGAGCGTGGCCAGCCGGATCTGAGCGCCGTCGTGCAGGTCGCGTTCGACCCGGCGCAGCTGCGCCGCCGAGTCTTCCACCGCTAGCGCCCTGGTCTGCTCCAGGTCCGCGACGCGCTGGGCCAGTCGGCCCGGCCCCAGCATCCCGCGCATCAGCCAGCAGTCAGCCGCGGCCGCTCCGCGCGCCACCCACGGCGCGGCGAGCAGCATCGCCGCGCCGGCCGCGAACGCGGCGAAGGTTCCGCCGATCGCATGGATGTCGAATGTGCCCAGCGCCGTGTACACGGGAACGGGCTGCAGCATCGTGCCCGCTGGGTGATTACGGAACAGCGGCCACCAGAACGGGTAGCTCAGGTCGGCGAGGCCGAGGGCGGCGAGCGCGACCGCGTAGATCTCGGCCACCGTGACCGGCAGCTTGACTAGGGCATATGCCGCGGCCCGCCAGCCGGGCCCGTCGCGGAGCATCGCCGCCGGACGGCCGAAGACGCCGTGGCCTCGGCGCCGCGGCGACGGTCCGGTGATGCGCCGGCCGAGCAGGCCGGCGGCCAGGTCGCGGTGGACCGTTCCGAGGCCGCGACCGGCCCAGGGGATCGCGATCCCCAGAATGAGCAGAAGGGCGAGCAGGGTGCCGATCGCCAGCCAGCCCCTGACCGTGGGCGCGGCGCCTTTCGACAGCTGGAGCACGACCCCCTCGATCGACAGCGCGGCCGGAATGGCAAGCAGGGCAAGCCCCAGCGGCGCCTCGATGAGGCAGAACAGCAGCTCGCGCCTTGCCCGGGCGGTGAACGGGCCCAAGGCAATGGCGGCGAGCAACGTGGCCAGCGGGCCGCCCGGCTGGCCGCGGGGCGGCCCGCCCGTGGCGTCCGGGTTCACCGGGCCGATGGCGCCCATGGGCTCATTGTGCCGTTCAGGCGTCACGGCGGGCGAACAGCCAGCCGCCGGCGGCCAGGGCGACGGCCGCGTACAGGGCGAGCACGCCGAGGCCCGCCCACGCCGACAGGAAGGGCGTGCAATCCGCGGCGCCCGGCCGGCAGGCCGCCGGCTGCGTGGTGGTGAGCGAGTTTCCGACGATGATGATCGGGAGGTACACGCCCACCTGGTGGACCAGATTGCCGATGAACGTCGGGAGCACGAACAGGCAGCCGACGTACACGGCGATGGCCGCGGCGGAGTGCCGGATGATCGCGCCCAGCCCCAGCCCGATCAGCCCGAGCAGGCAGAAGCCGGTCCCGCCCAGCACCACTGCGCGCAGCACACCCGGCTGGCTCAGCGCGGGCGCCGCGATGCCGTGCCGCAGGGCGGCGCCGCCGGCGAAGAACGCGATGAACGAGGCCGCCTCGCCGAACGCCAGTGCCGCGGCGCCGAACACCGCGGCCTTGGCGGCCAGCAGCAGCGGTCGTCGGGGCGACGCCGCCAGCGTGGACCTGATCATCCCGGACGAGTACTCGCTGGTCATCAGTAGCGCTCCGAGGACCCCGCTGAGCAGCAGTGCGGGGAGGATCCCGGCGAGCGCGTTGTTCGTCACGTCCTCGGTACCGTTAGTCGTGTTCAGCCCCACGGCGACGCCGATGGCGACCGCGCCGACGGCGCTAAGAACGAGCGTCCACCAGGTGGAGCGCAGGCTCCGCAGCTTGATCCATTCCATCCGGGCCACGTGCCGGAACCCGTAGCGTCCGGCCGGCATGCGTGCGGCGAGCGCGGTCATCGTGAGCCGTCCCTTCGTGTTGTCGCGGGCGGCCAGGCCGCCATCTCTCGGCCGCCGGGCGCTAGCCCAGCCGCCCGGTACTCGGCGCTCGGCTCGGTCATCGCCAGGAACGCGGCTTCCAGCGACGGGGCACCCGCGGACATCTCGGCCACCGAGGTGTCGGCGAGCAGCCGTCCCTGGCCGATGACGATGAGGCGCTCGGCCACCAGCGCCATCTCGCTGATCAGGTGACTGGAGACGAACACGACCCGGCCCTGGGCCGCGAGTGACGTCAGCAGGTCCCGGATCCAGTGGATCCCGGCCGGGTCGAGGCCGTTGACCGGCTCGTCGAGCAGCAGCACCCGCGGGTCGCCCAGCAGGGCCGCGGCGATGCCGAGCCGCTGCGCCATGCCCAGCGAGAACTTGCCGGCCCGCCTGCTGGCGGCGCTGGTCAGGCCGACGAGGTCAATAACCTCGTCAACGCGACGCGGTGGGATGGCGTTGCTGGCCGCCAGCGCGGCCAGGTGGCTGCGGGCGCTCCGGCCCGGGTGGAACGCCCGGGCTTCCAGCAGCGAGCCGACCTCGCGCAGCGGCCAGCGCAGGTCGCGGAAGCGATGGCCGTCGATGCGGACCCGTCCCGCGTCCGGGCTGTCCAGGCCGAGAACCAGCCGCATCGTGGTGGACTTGCCCGACCCGTTGGCGCCGAGGAACCCGGTCACCGTGCCGGGCCTGAGGTCGAAGCTGAGCGCGTCGACCGCGAGGGTGGAGCCGTACCGCTTGGTCAGCTCCTGAACCTCGATCATGTGACCTCCTTCACAGCTGGCACGCGGGGCGTGCCGTCTAGAGATCACGCTAGGTACGGGGCGAGCCGGGCGTAACGCGGCTACTGCCCGTCTTCACCTGGGGGATTTCCCCCAGCAGCGGCTCAGGGCGGAGGCGCGATTCAGGGCGGAGGCGCGATTCAGGGGCGGTGGGTGCGTGGCTCAGGGCGGACGATGCGGCTCAGGGCGGCGCGGGGCGGCCCAGCCGCCGGGGCGTGGCACCGTCGTCGATGGCGACCTGGTCGAACCAGCCGCACCGCGGCTCCCCGTCCGGCCGGTCGAAGCGGCTCACATACGGCTTGAGGTCGACGACGGGCGTCCCGTCGAGCAGGTCAACCCCGGCGAACCGGACGACCGGGGCCGCGACCTCGAGGATCTGGATCAGGCTCAGCCCGATCGAGTTGACCCGGCGGGGCCCGCGGGTTGCGAAGATCCCCATCCGGCGCTGCTGGCTGCGCAGCAGGAACGGGACCTGCCGCAGTGGCGCCTCCTCCTCGGGCCGGTCCGGCCGGTGCAGCCACGTGAGCAGCCAGGCGTAATCGAAGCCGTCGAGCCCATCCAGGCCCTCCGCGTAGGCGTCGGCGATCTCAACGGTCCCGTGCCCGGCCCGGTTGAGCGCCGCCTGGATCGGCGTGGCCTCGCGTTCGGCGTAGCCGGTGCGGACAACGCCGATCACCGTAAGCGGGACATCGTCCATCCGGCCATGCTGCCACGCCACCGGCGTTGGCCACCGTGGCTGGCGATCGCCGTGGCGGTTCGCGGCGGCACAGAGGACAACCGGCGCATCGATGTACCAAAAGGCCCGAACTATGCCCAGCCCCATCGGCACATCGACGCGATGGCTGAGCAAGGCGGCGGGGCGCCAGCCAATCGCAGGCGCCCTGCCACGGTTCGCCAGGCCGACTACGGCGTGGCGATCATCACCTCGGTGGCCTTGATGATCACGGACACCTGGTCACCGTCCTTCAGCCCCAGACGCTCGCGCGATGAGTCGGTGATCGCAGCCGTGATCTGCCCCGCGTCCACGTTCACCGAGATCTCCGCCATCACGGCCCCCGACTTCACGTTCTGGATCGTCCCCGTCAGCTGATTACGCGCGCTCAGTTCCATGTCTGAATCCCCCCGGATTGCTGTCATCTCTGGATCGCCGCAACTTCTCACGCGTTCCAGTCATTCGCTATACCAATATGTCCTTTTTTCGGTTGCCGAAACCGTGAAAACATGCCGAGGTCGCGGGGGTGGGACGCTTTGGGGCTTGTTGCCGGGCAGCGGGTGGCGGTCGCCGACGCGGGATGCGGGCAGGCGGCGGGAGGAGGAGGAGGAGGAGGAGGAGGAGGAGGGGAGGAGGAGGAGGAGGAGGCGGCGGCGGGGCGACGCGGGGTCCGTGGGCGAGGTGCGCAGGCGGGGGCGCGGTCACGGGGGGTAGGGGCGGATGGCCGAGGGGGGCGTCGAGGCCCAGAGCTGGCCGCCGGCGTCCAGGTTGAGGGCGTCTACGGCGGCGGGGGTGACCTCGGCGGTGATGCTGGGGGTGCCGTCCACTCGGACGCGGACCCGGTCGCCCATGAGGTCGACGGCGCCGATCTGGCCTGGCCAGACGTTTGCCGAGGATTCGCCGTCGGGGCGGTCGCGGCTTACCGAGACGTCGTGGGGGGCGATGAGCGCGAGGACCTGCCCGGACATCTCCTGGCCGGTCACGAGGCGGCCGCCGCCGTCCAGTTCCAGGGCCGTGCCGCGGGCGGTGCCGCGCAGCAGGTTCACGCCTACCAGGTCGGCCACGTACCGGGACTTCGGCCGCGCGGTAACCTCCGCGGGCGTCCCGCTCTGCGCGATCCCGCCGTCCTCGATCACGAACATCCGGTCGGCCAGTGCAACCGCGTCCAGCAGGTCGTGCGTGACCATCACGTTTGCCGCATGCGACTCGCGCAGCGTCGCGCGGAGCTGGCGGCGCACGTCCGTCTTGGTGGACACGTCGAGCGCTGCCAGCGGCTCGTCGAGCAGCAGCAGCTTCGGCTCCGTGACCATCGCCCTGGCCATCGCCACCCGCTGCTGCTGGCCCCCGGACATGCTGCCGGGCCGCGCCTCGGCAACCTTGGCCACGCCCAGGCGCTCCAGCGCGGCAGCGGCCCGCTCTCTGGCCTCGCGCTTGTTGACCCCACGGGCGCGCAGCCCGAACGCGACGTTCTCCACCGCTGACAGGTGCGGGAAGAGCAGGTAGTCCTGGAACATCAGGCCGATCGGCCGCTTCTCCGCCACGACCCTGATGTGCTTGGCCGGTTCCTCGAGCACGGTGCCGTTCAGTTCGACCTTCCCGCCGTCGAGCCGCAGCAGCCCGGAGAGCGCGCGCAGGATCGTCGACTTCCCCGCACCGTTCGGCCCGAGCAGCGCCACGACTTCGCCAGGCTGGACGGACAGGACGGCGTCGAGGTTCAGCCTGTCCAGACGCAGCCGGATGTCCGCGTCGAGCATGGCCGGGTCACGCGCTACGGCGGGACCGGTTGCGCGTCCCGATCATGACCGCGAGGCTGACCACGACCAGTACCAGGCTCAGCGCGATCGCCTCGTCGATTTTGCCCGAGCTCTGGCTGATGTAAATCGCCAGCGGCGCGGTCTGCGTGACGCCGGGCAGGTTGCCGGCGAACGTGATCGTGGCGCCGAACTCCCCGACCGCACGCGACCAGGCCAGCACCGTTCCGGCCAGCAGCGACGGCGCGATCAGCGGGAGCGTGACGCGCCGGAAGACGGTCAGCCGGCTGGCGCCGAGGCTGCGCGCGGCTTCCTCCAGGCGGGTGTTCATCGAGCGCAGGCCCGATTCCAGGGTGATCACGAAGAACGGCATGGCGACGAACGACTCGGCGACGATCACGCCCGGCGTGGTGAACGGCAGCGAGAAGCCGACCGCGCTGTACAGCGGCTCACCGACAAGGCCACGGCGACCATACGCCAGCAGCAGCGCGATGCCACCGACCACCGGCGGAAGCACCATCGGCAGCGTGGTCAAGCCGCGGACCAGAGCCTTGCCGCGGAACTGCACCCGGGCGAGCAGCCAGGCCAGCGGAAAGCCGAAGACCAGCGCGAGCGCCGTGGTCGCGAGCGAGGCGATCAGCGTCAGCCACAGTGCGTCCAGCGACGTCGAGCTCGTGATCACCTTGGTCATCGAGGACCACGGCGCCCTGATCACGAGCCCGGTCAGCGGCAGGATGAAGAACAGCGCCGCGATCGCGGCCAGGCCCGCAATGAGGGGGTTGAACGCCTGCTGCCCCGATCGCGCCACGCCTACTTCCCGGCCGGCTTGAAGCCGAAGCTCTGCAGCACCTTCTGCCCAGCCGAGCCGAGGACGTAGTTGACGAACGCCGTCGCGCCATCCTTGTTCGGCGCGTCCTTGAGCGCGACGATCGGGTACTCGGCGGTCACGTTCTGGTTCGCCGGGATGGTCACGCCGGAGATCTTGTCGCCGCCCGCCTTGACGTCGGTGGTGTAGACGACCCCGGCATCCGCCTCGCCGAGCGTGACCTTGGTGACCACCGAGCTCACGCTGGTCTCCTCGCTCACCGGGTGCACGGTGACGCCGGCCTTCTTGAAGACCTCCTGGGTGTACGTCCCGCAGGGAACGTCCGAGGCGCACACGGCCACCTTGACGTCGGAGTTGGCCAGATCGGAAACGGACTTGATGTGCTTCGGGTTTCCGGCGCCAACCATGATCTCGAGGGTGTTGCTCGCGAAGTTCTTCGGACCGGACGCCAGGTTGTCGTTGGTGACCGCATCCATGTTCGTGGTGTCGGCCGACGCGAACACGTCGGCGGGCGCCGCCTGCTTGATCTGAGTGGCGAGCGAGGAGCTGCCTGCGTAGTTGAACTTCACCGACACGCCCGGATTGGCCTGCTCGAACTGCTTGCCGATCTGGTCAAAGGCGTCCTTGAGCGACGCGGCAGCGAACACGACGACGGTTCCGGACACCTTCTGCGACGCAGAGGTCGTGCGGACGGTGCTGCTCGACGTTCCGCACGCCGCCGCCAGCATCGCGACGATAGCCAGGCAGATGACTGCCACGCCCATCCGGGCTCTGTGAACACGCATGCGCTCTCCCCCGATTAGTCCCACTGTGCCTACCCGCATGGTCACTGAAAGTAACGTAAACAATGCGGAAGGTGATCGGCCGAGGCTGGGAACGCCAAGGGGTCCAGATCGGCTGAGGCTCGGGGCGCCGAGCAGTCCATGATCGGCTGAGGCTGGGAACGCCAAGGACTCCAGATCGGCTGAGGCTCGGGGCGCCAAGCAGTCCATGATCGGCTGAGGTTGGGAACGCCAAGGACTCCAGATCGGCTGAGGCTCGGGGCGCCAAGCAGTCCATGATCGGCTGAGGTTGCGGACGCCAGGGTCCGGGCCGTGCCTCGCCGCTAACCTTTGAGGATGGAGGGATTAGCCGTGCACCGAGACGCCGCCGGGGCCACGCGGCGATGAGGCGGCGGCGCAGCTTGCCGGCCGGGGTGCTCGCGCTGGCCGCGATCGCCTGGGCGGCCGGAGGACCGGCGGCGGCCGCGGTCTCGGCCGGCCCGGCCGGCGGAACCGCCTGGACCGTTTACCACGACAGCCCAGCGGGCACCGGCGTTGTCCCGGACGTCACCTCGGTGAACACGGCGACCAGAGCCTGGACATCGCCCGCGCTCGACGGGCAGATCTACGGCGAGCCGCTGGTTTTCGACGGCCGGGTATACGTGGCCACCGAGAGCGACACCGTGTACGCGCTGAACGCCAGCAACGGCACCAAGGCCTGGTCGGCGCAGCTGGCAACCCCGGTGCCAGCGACGGATCTGCCCTGCGGCGACATCACGCCGACCGTCGGGATCACCGGCACACCGGTCATCGACCCGTCCCGGCGCGAGATCTTCGTCGTGGCCGACGAGCTGGTCAACGGCGCTCCGGCGCACGTGCTGACCGGCCTGGACACCACGACCGGCAAGACCGAGATGACCCAGCACGTGGACCCGGCCGGAGCCAACACCGCCGCGCTGCTGCAGCGCACCGGCCTGACCCGCAGCGACGGCCGGGTGGTCTTCGCCATGGGCGGCAACTTCGGTGACTGCTCGGCCTACAAGGGCAGAGTGATCGCCGCACCGGAGACCGGCGGGAAGCCGGCGATCTTCACCGTGGACGCCGGGGCGGGCGAGTCACAGGGCGCGATCTGGATGGGCGGGGCGGCGCCGGTCGTGGACGGCGGCGGCCACGTCTGGGTCAGCGCCGGGAACGGCTCGGTCTACTCGTCCTCGCAGGCGTACGACGACAGCGACTCGGTGCTCGAGCTATCGGCGACCATGCGGCTGCTGCAGTACTTCGCGCCGAGCAACTGGCCGGCCAACAACTCTCAGGATCTTGACATGTCCACGGCGCCGGCGCTGCTCCCGGACGGCCAGGTCATCCTCGCCGGCAAGTCCCGCATCGTGTACCTGCTCGACGGCGCGCACCTGGGCGGCATCGGCCACCAGCAGGCCAGCCTCGCCAACGCGTGCCCCGAGGATATTGACGGCGGAGTCGCGGTGGTCGGCATGACCGTCTACCTGCCCTGCCAGACCGGCATCGTTGCGGTCCGCGCAGGGCAGTCGCCGCCAGCGCTGCACCTGCTGTGGAGCTCGGGCACCGGAGGCGGCCCGCCGATCGTCGCCGCCGGGCTGGTCTGGACCATCGGCCAGAATGGTACGCTGTACGGGCTCGACCCCGCTACCGGGAAGGTCCGGCAGCAGGCGCCGATCGGCACGGTGGCCAACCACTTCCCCACCCCCAGCGTGGCGGACGGCTTCATGCTGGCTCCGGCCGCCAACGAGGTAGTCGCATTCAGAGCGTCCGACTCCGCCGCCGCACCGGCCGCGACCCCGGCCACATCCACTCCGGCTCCGGTCAGCCACGCCGGCAGGTCCCAGCCGACGACGAGCGGCGGGCTCGGCGCCGGCGGGATCGCCGGCATCGTCGTTGGCGGCCTGCTGGTGATCGCCGCGGCTGCCTGGATTGCTTGGCGGCGGGCCAACGGCTGACTTGGCGGCGCCACACCAACGGCTGACTTGGCGACGCCAGACCAACGGCTGACCAGAAAGGGCTGGGCGCACGGCGGGGAGGACGTCAAAATTGGCGTTAGCCCCAGCTACCCGGAGGTAACGTGCG
>Ga0070762_10001728_pt1 | contig 10186 bp, 9 predicted proteins | sample HubBroMetageREF2_FD_66726 | JGI IMG/M metagenome (GOLD analysis project Ga0070762, IMG submission 66726) | Reference soil microbial communities from the Hubbard Brook experimental Forest, New Hampshire, USA - Hubbard Brook CCASE Soil... | ecosystem: Environmental > Terrestrial > Soil > Temperate... | reverse complement strand
CGCTACGCCAAGCAAAGAAAAACTTTCGGCCACCCGATCGCCGAATATCAAGCCATCCAATGGATGCTAGCCGACATGGAAACAGAAGTCTCCGCCGCCCGGGCCCTAACGCACTACGCAGCGTGGCAACGTGATAAGCAGCTGCGAGGCAGGGAAGCAGGTGCCCCCCAAACCGGTCCCCGCGGTTCGAGCGCCCCGCGCGCGAAACTGTACGCCAGCGAAATGGCCAATCGCGTGGCCTACAAAGCCGTCCAGGTGCACGGCAGCAGCGGCTACTCGCGTGAAACCGACGTCGAGCGCTACTATCGCGACGCCCGCGTCCTGACAATTTACGAAGGCACCAGCGAAATGCAGCGCCTGGTAATAGCCCGCGACCTTCTGCGGCACTGAACCTAGGAGATCGATCGAATCTTGGCTAAACCGAAACGAGTCCTCAGCGGCATGCGCCCCACCGGCCGCCTCCACCTGGGCCATTTTTTCGGCGCCCTCTCCAACTGGCTAAAACTCCAGCAAGAATACGATTGCTACTTCTTCGTAGCCGACTGGCACGCCCTCACCACGCACTACGAAGACACCTCCTCCATCGCTGAAAATACCCTGCAAGTGGCCACGGACTGGCTCGCCGTGGGCCTAGACCCACAGAAATCCACGCTCTTCGTCCAGTCCCAAGTCCTGGAACACGCCGAACTCCACGTTCTCCTCTCCATGATCACCCCGCTAAGCTGGCTAGAGCGCGTCCCCACCTACAGAGAACAAATCGAAAACCTGAAAGGCCGCGAGCTGGGCACGTATGGCTTCCTGGGCTACCCTCTGCTCCAATCCGCCGACATCGTTATGTACGGCGAGCCAAAGCAAGACTTGCTCGTCCCAGTAGGCGAAGACCAAGCGCCTCACGTCGAACTTACGCGCGAAGTTGTGCGCAGATTCAACACGCATTTCGGATTCGAAGTGAAAAGGGAATTAGCGGGGTATCGCGACGCTCTGAAAAAACTAAAGCAATTGGTGGAGCTCCCGCCTTCCCTGACGGACGCGGCACTTCCTGGCGAGGAAACACTCGCGAAAAACCCGTGGGTATTCAAGTGGAGGGCTTCTCAAATTGGCTGGGACAACTTCGGGCGCGAGGTCGGCGAACTTGCGAAATACTTCAAGATGAATTCGATTTTGCAAGAACCCGCCTACATCCCTACTGAAACTCCCCGCCTCCCCGGCCTAGACGGCCGTCGCATGGCCAAATCCTACGGCAACGCCATCTGGCTCACCGATCCCCCCGACGAAATCCGCACCAAAACCCGCAACATGCTCACCGACCCGCAGCGCGTTCGCCGCACCGACCCCGGCCGCCCGGAAATCTGCCCAGTCTTCGCCTATCACAAATTATTTTCGCCGCCCGACACCGTCGCCCGCATTGACGGCGAGTGCCGCACCGCCGCCATCGGCTGCGTAGACTGCAAAAAAGAAATGGCCGAAAACTTGGTGAAGTGGATCGAGCCTATCCAGGCACGCCGCAAACAATTTGAGGCCAATCCACAGCAAGTTTGGGATATCCTCGACACCGGCTCAAAGCAAGCCCAGAAGGTCGCGCGCAAAACTATGAAGCGCGTGCGCAACGCGATCTTCCAATGGGACGAAGCGCGCCAGTCCTCAAATCCAGCGCGTGCAGGAAAGGCGGCAACAGGCGAATAATGGCATCACCCTATCGCATCAATCTACCGGCGTACGAAGGCCCGCTCGATCTGCTGCTTGACCTAATCCGCAAGCAGGAGATGGACATCCACAACATCCCCATCGCCAAAATCACCGAGCAATATCTCGATTACCTCCACCAGCTCGAAAAACTCGACATCGACGTCTCCGCCGATTTCATCTACATGGCCGCCACGCTAATCCACATCAAATCGAAAATGCTGTTACCAGTTGATCCGCTGCTAGCCGCCGAAGAGCAAGACCCGCGCGACGAACTCGTCCACCGCCTGCTCGAACACGAAAAATTCAAAAATGCCGCCCAGCTCCTCTACCAGAAGCAGCAAGTCGAATCGAACGTCTGGTCTCATCCCGATAAATCCCTCTACGGCGGCGACGAAGTCCAAGGCGAGCTAGTCGTCTCCCTAGTGGACCTGGTCAAAACGTTCCAACAAGTTCTCGAACGCCGCAAAGAAGTCCCGCAATTCGGCCTGCGCCACGACACCGTCTCCATCGCGCAAATGATGGACCGCCTGCGCCAGCGCCTGGTACTCACCGACGATCCCGTCTCGCTCATCGCATTCTTCGAAACCTGCGAAACCAGAAACGCCATGATCGTCGCGCTGCTAGCCGTCCTCGAAATGGTCCGCATGCAAGCCGTCATGCTCGTCCAATCCGATCTCTTCGAAGACATCCGCCTGCGCAAACACAAAATGTTCGACGCAGTCTTCGCTGGCCCAGACGCCATGTCCCAAATCGAGGAGCAATACCTGTGATCATCGTGTCCGCAGTAATCGCCGCACCGCGCACCCCAAGGGGAAACGCATGACGCCACAAGAAATCCAAGCCTCTCTCGAAGCCATCATCTACGCCGCCGACGAGCCTGCCACGCTCGACCAAATCTCCAAAGCCCTCGGCATCGAAAAGCCCGAAGCCCGCGCCGCCCTCGAACAACTCGCCGCCGCCTACCAAACCGACGACCGCGGCATCGAAGTCCGCAAAGTCGCCGGCGGCTGGAAGTTCTACACCAAAGCCCAGCATCACGACGTAGTCCGCAAGTTCATCAAGAGTCTGCAACCGCCGCTGCGCCTGACCATGCCCGCGTTGGAAACGCTCGCCGTAATCGCCTACAAGCAGCCAGTCACAGTCCCGGAAATTAACGAAATCCGCGGCGTCCACGTAGGCGGCGTTATCAAAACTCTCCTCGAAAAACGCCTGATCACCACCGCCGGCCGCAAAGAAGTAATCGGCCGCCCCATCCTTTATCGCACCTCCAAACAATTCATGATGCGCTTCGGCCTCTCCGACCTGGACGAACTCCCCAGCTTGAAAGAATTCGAAGCCCTCGCCCAAGCCGCCCTGGGCTCCGACGAAGGCATAGCCGAAGCCGAGCCAGAAGAATCCGCCGCGATCTCCGCCGAAGTAGTCGACGCAGGAGTCGTCGACGTAGAAATTGTCGAAGCAGAAGTAGTCGCCGAAGCAGTAGCGAGCGAAGTAGCGGCCGCCGATGACCTATCCGACGCCGCGGCCTCGGAAGCCGGAACTGTGCCGGGAAACGCCAACGACTCCGTCTCCGACGCCTCCGCCGAACAAGAAGCCGAATCTGAGTACGCCGAATCCCCAGCCCGAATCGCCGTCGAACCATTCTCCGAAGCCCCGCAACCAACGCAATCTCCCGCAACCAGCGCCATCGACGACGCCGACAAGTCCCGCGCGGCAACAGCCAGCGCCGGTTCCGGCGCCCATTCCTCCGACTCGGAAACCTAGCCCGCCGTTGACCTGGCACAGCTGCGGCGCTCGTTCCTTATTCGCGCTCAGGCCCTTTTTCCGTTAAGCTATACATGCACCACGGAGCCACTCAGCCTTCCCATGCTCGAACGACTACAGAAGATTATTGCGCGCGCCGGCATCGCTTCCCGCCGCCACGCCGAAGAACTAATCAAATCCGGCCTCGTCACCGTAAACGGCCAGACCATCACCGAACTAGGCAGCAAAGCCGACGAATCCAAAGACCACATCAAAGTCCAGGGCAAACTCCTGCGCCCGGAAACAGAGCGCGTCTATCTGCTGCTGAATAAACCGCCCGAAGTTGTCTCCACCATGATTGACCCCGAAGGCCGCCGCTCGCTCACCGACTTGCTCCACGGCGTCTCGCAGCGCGTTTTCCCAGTCGGCCGCCTGGAATATCATTCCCTCGGCCTGGTCTTTCTCACCAACGACGGCGAACTGGCGAACCTGATGCTCAAAGCCCATCACCTCCCGCAAACCTACAATCTAAAACTGAAAACTCTCCTCACCTTCGAGGAAATTGAAAGCCTCGTGCAATCGACGGGCGCCCGTATCACGCGCATCAAGGGCAAAGACGCTCCGTGGTACGAAGTCACGCTTTCCGAAGCCCGCCGCGACCAATTGCGCAACCGCCTGTTCCAGACCGGCCATCCCGTAGAAAAAATCAAACGCGTGAAGATCGGGAATCTCGCGCTCGAAGATCTCTCCGCAGGTGCCTATCGCCCGCTGTCAGACGCCGAGGTAAACACATTGCGCCGCATGGTCCAACCAGGCGCGACGCAACTCATCTCAGCAGCGCAGCCCGCAAGCGTCGCTGCTCAGTCAGGCCTGCAGGCGACAACCACCCGCGTGCCCACGCTAGGATTTTCACCGGCGATCCCGCGCCGCCCGTTCGTCAAGCGCCGCCCATATCAACCCAAGCCAAAGCCAGGCGAGGCAAAGCGGACTCTTCAACCATTCGTCCCGCGCGACAACAGCGCGCCGCGCCCGCATCACAATTTCAAACCGGGGCCGCACGATCGCCCAGTGCCGCCAGCGCCTGCCGCAACAATTCCATTCTCGGCTCCGCCACGAAAAAGCTTTCAGGATTCGCGCCAAGGCCATCCCGCGCGCCCCGATTTCAAATCGCGCCATGCTGCCGCAGGCGGACGCCCGTCGAAACCGCCATTCTCAAAATCATTCGGCGCGAGATCGCAGGGCCCGAAAACCCGCGATGAAAAACCACGCGGCCCGTGGAAGCCGCGCCCGCCGTTCAGAAGGGAAGGCGCAGCCGGCTCAAAACCACATCACGGCGGAAGGCCATTCCAAAAATTCCGCCCTGATTCCTTCCGGCCGTCTGAACCAGATTCCGACTATGATCGCCCCATCAAACCAAAATCCGAAGCCCCGTGGCGCCGCACAGAATCATCGCAGCCAAGCGGACGCCCCAGCGCCGGCCCCGGCTCGAAATTCCGCAAATTCCCAGCCGGAGGCAGCCGCAAACCCGGCGCCCCCTGGAAATCGCGCAAACCCTCCGAACCCGGCGCATTCGGCCGCACCAAAAGCAAATTCACCAAACCCGGCGGACGCCCCAGCGGAATGAAGCCCCGCCCAGGCGGACCAAAACGCAGCGGCGCAGGCCATCACAAACCAAAACCAGGAAACTTCACCGGCCCCAAGGGAAGGCGCTGAGCCATCGCAGCGAATGACCAAACAGATTCATGATCTCGTCCCTCCTCACATTCGCGCGCTCGCTCCCTACGTACCCGGAAAACCAATCCAAGAGGTCGAACGCGAACTAAAAATGCACCCGATCAAACTCGCTTCCAACGAAAATCCCCTGGGCCCTTCGCCGCTCGCCATCGCCGCCGCACAAAAAGCTCTCGCCGATTCCAATCGCTATCCCGACGGCAGCGGCTTCTACGTCCGCGAAGCCCTCGCCAAAAAACACGCCGTCCCGGCGGAAAATATAATTCTCGGCGCAGGCTCGACGGAATTGATTGACCTCGCCGCGCGTATCATGCTCACCAGCACCGACTGCGGCGTAGCCTCCCATGGCTCTTTCCCGCTCTACTACATCGCCATCCGCGCCGCTGGAGCACGCCTCCTCGAAATTCCGCTGCGCAATTACGCCTTCGATCTCGACGCGATCGCCCGTAATCTCCCGGCCGACGCCAAAATTGTTTATCTCGCGAACCCCAATAATCCCACCGGCACCATGTTCACCGCTGACGAACTCGATTCCTTCCTCGCCCGCGTCCCCGAAACCGTACTGGTAGTAGTAGACGAAGCGTACTTCGAATACGTCGAGCGCCCCGACTATTCACGCTCCATCGCCGTCGCCCAGCGCCGCCGCAATGTAGTCGTCCTGCGCACTTTTTCGAAAGTGTACGGCCTGGCAGGCCTGCGCATCGGTTACGGCATCGGCCCGGCCGACCTGCTCAACGAAATGAACAAGCTGCGCGGCCCGTTCAACACTTCCGGCGTAGCGCAAGCCGCAGCCCTTGCCGCGCTCGAAGACGCAGAACACGTGCGCCGATCCGTAGAATCCAATCGCGCCGGACTCGCTCAGCTGACGACCGGCCTGAAAGCGCTAGGCATCCAATTCGTCCCCTCCTTCGCGAATTTCCTGCTAGTCGAATTCGGACGCGACGCCGAACCTATTAGCGAAGAACTCCTCTCCAGCGGCGTAATCGTCCGCCCCATGCGCTGGATGGGCCTGCCCACCGCCATCCGCGTCTCGGTCGGCACTCCCGAAGAAAATAAAAAATTTCTGGACTCGCTCGCCGCGGTACGAGACACTACGCCGCGCGAATCTAGGCCCTCCATCCGGCAATTCCTGGAAGGCGATTCCCGGGACATCTAATGACTCAATCCACCAACGATTTCAACGCGTCAGCCAGCGTGTCCGTACACGGCAGCGCTCCGGCCGCGCCCAACGATCCGGTCACAGAAATCCTGAAGACCAGCCGCACCATCGCCGTCGTCGGCCTTTCCAATCGCAAATTTCGCCCCAGCTACGGCGTAGCCGATTACCTCAAATCCGTCGGCTACCGCATAATTCCCGTCAATCCGCTGGAAAAAGAAGTGCTAGGTGAGAAGTGCTACGCCCGCCTGGAAGACATTCCCGAAAAAGTGGACATCGTCGATATTTTTCGCCGCTCCGAATTCGTGCCAGACATCGTTGATTCCGCCATCCGCATCAACGCCCGCGCCATCTGGATGCAAGAAGGTGTAATTCATCACGAAGCCGCCGAACGCGGCCGCCGCGCAGGCCTCTTCGTTCAAATGAACGCCTGCATCCTGAAAGAACACGTCCGCCGCCTCCGCCTAACGCGCGACCCCGCCAGCATCTAATGGCTTCGTAGCGGCGGCGGTCAGGCCAGCGCTCTCGGCGTCGTTTTTGACTTTGGTGTCGAATTGGTAGGGGCACGGCATGCCGTGCCCGCGTATAGCACACCCACAAACTTCACGGAAAAAGTCCAGTCGCTGTCATCCCGAACGAAGTCCCGCGCTTTTTCTGTCCCGCCGCGCTTTGGCAGGCGCGGGACACAGAGGGGGATCTGCTTGTCGTGCGTATCAAACGAAAATCTACATGCCTCACTGCAACCGATACATCACCAGAGCCCGTTTCCCCGGCTCCGTAACTCCGACCGTCTCCCCGTCCGGCGCAATCGCAAAACTATGAAACTCCAACCCATGAAAAAACGGTTCGAACACTCCGTTGTAAACCCCCACCCAAACCAAATTGTTCGACTGCTGCGGCTGCCCGCGCTTCAACAAAATGTGTTGCTCGTCCTTCGCCCACTGAAATTCCCCTATCGCCACGCGCACCACCACCGGTTTCGACTTGCCCACCACGTCACGCACCTCCAGCGTATCGCCATCCTTAAAGTAAGCGATTTTCTTCGCCGAAGGCGTCACAGTCAAAAATCCCGCATATTCCTCCACCGATCCCAATTCCGTCACCCTCTCTGCCACCAGATCCAGCTGCATGATTTTCGGCGCGCCCACCAGCCGCGTATTTTCTTCAATCGCAAATGCCTGATTGCGCTTCGTGTCCCACGCCACCGCCGCAAACGTGAACCCATCGAACAGCACGCGCTTCTTTCCGTCCGCCGGACGCAGCGCATTAATTTGGCTCAACCCTCCGGTCGTCTTCGACAAATACACCAGCGTCTGCCCATCAGCCAGCCACGCCGCATTAAACGCATCTGAAAGGGTCGCCGTCTTCGATCCAGAAATCGAAATTTCCCGTCCCTCGGAGTCCATCAAATACAAAATCGTATTCGGCCGCACCGTCTGCTGCTCATCCAACTGCTGCACGATGCTCCCTCGCGGCTGCGCCAGCTCCGACGTATCCATCTTCACCACGATCCGCTTGCTATCCGGCGACCAAGTCAGCGTGTCCACTTGATAGCTATGCTGATGCGGCAAAGGCGGATGTTTCGAATCTCCCGGATCGCTCGGCTCTTCATCAGGAGAAGAGGGCACTGGCGTAAACTTGTCCCCGTCAATGATCTTCCGCTTCTTTCCGTCAACGTCACCCACCCAGAAATCGTCATGTTCCACAATTAATTTCTTGATCCGCTTCATCCGCTCCACGGCATAAACCACATGATTGTCCTGCGAAATCGCAAACGCCTGCACGTCCTGGTCGAACACCGCCGCCTGCTTCACTTCAGCAATCCCCAACACAGGCAGCACAAGCACGATAACCACGCTGAACCACAGCAGGGCAGAGAAGGGAACCTTGTCGCGCGTCGCATCGGCAGGCGCCCGCCGAAGAGGGCTGGCTTTCACTCGCATCACTTTTCTTTCGTCTCCGCCGGCTTTTTCTGAATCCGCCGAATTTCCTCCAATCGCAACCGAATCCGCGCTTCAAATCCCTGATCCGTCGGCTGGTAATAAACCCGCCCCGCCAAACTCTCTGGCAAACAACTCATGTCCGTAACCTTATCGTCGAAATCGTGCGCGTACTGATATCCCTGCCCATAACCGACATTCCTCATTAACCCCGTCACCGCATTCCGAATCTGCAACGGCACCGGTTCCGCCAAGGTGCTCTGCAAATCATCCTGCACGCGACCGTAAGCCTTATATATAGCATTCGATTTCGGCGCGAGCGACAAATACACCGCCGCCTGCGCCAAAGCCAAATGTCCCTCCGGTGGCCCCAGCAATTCAAACGCCTGCATCGCCGCGATCGTTACTTCCACAGCGTGCGGCTCAGCCAATCCAATATCCTCACTCGCCATGCGCACCAGCCGCCGCGCAATGTACAGCGGATCCTCGCCCGATTCGATCATCCGCGCCAGCCAGTACAAAGCCGCATCCGCATCCGAATTGCGAACAGATTTATGCAAAGCCGAAATCAAATTGAAATGTTCTTCGCTAGATTTGTCATAAGGCAGCAACTTCCGCTGCAGCACATCCTCCAGCCGCTCCTGCGACAACACGCGCCGCCCCTCCGGCCCCGGCTCCGTCCCCATCACCAAAGCTTCCAAAGTGTTGTAAGCCGACCGCGCGTCTCCATTCGCCAGAATCGCAATGCGACGCAAAATCTCCAGATTCGCCGCCACATTTTCTTTTCCCAGCCCGCGCACCGTATCCTCCAGCGCCCGCTCCAGCAACGACACAATCTGCTCCGGAGTGTGCGCCTTCAGCACATACACCTTCATCCGCGAAAGCAGCGGCGCAATCACCTCAAACGAAGGATTCTCCGTAGTCGCCCCAATCAACAAAATGTTTCCCGCCTCCACATGCGGCAAAAAAGCATCCTGCTGCGCGCGATTGAACCGGTGCACTTCATCCACAAACACAATCGTGCGCCGCCCGTAACGACGCGTGGCCTCCGCTTTAGCCATCACTTCCTTGATTTCCTTTATCCCGGAAAGCACCGCGCTGAAAGGTATGAACTCCGACTTCGTAGTCCGCGCAATAATCCGCGCCAAAGTAGTCTTGCCGCACCCCGGAGGTCCCCACAAAAGCAAAGAAGTCAAATCATCGCGCGCAATCTGCACGCGCAAAGGTTTACCAGGCCCAAGCAATTCTTCCTGTCCGATAAATTCATCCAAGCTTTGCGGACGCATCCGGTCCGCCAGCGGCCGCCCCGCCGGCGATTCATCCTCTGGCTGAATAGTTTGAAAAAGTCCCATGTTCATATTACCGATCAGCGTAAATTCTAAATTTCGTCGGGCGGCGGCGGTCTCACGTTGGCGCAGCTGCGCCGCTTGGTTTTGAATTCCTTACAATTTTCTCGTGCCTTCGTCAAACTGAGCTCGTAATTTGGTCCTCCGCGAACGTCGGAGGCATTGTGATCGTCCTGTCCGTCGTCCTCCCAGAAGCAGACCTTGCAGATTTCGTCCTGCCCTCGGCCACGCAGCGTCTTGTACCCGCGGCACGGACACCGATATGTCTTTTCTTGTTCCTAGGCTTCACGATATTCGTGACCACTTCGCTCTCGCTTCAGCTTCGGACGTCATTGCTCAAGCTTTCATCCGCGTTCATCAGCTTTTATCAGTGTTCATCCGTGGTGAAGCCTTTCCTTTGCCGCGCCGCCTCGTACAAAACCACAGACGCCGCCACCCCAGCGTTCAAACTCTCCACCCCAGCGCTCATCGGTATCGAAATCCGCCCATCCGCCGCATGTTCAATCTCGGCCGGCAAGCCAGCACCCTCATTCCCAATAAATATCGCAACAGCCTCACGCAAATCCGCCGCAGCATCCGCCCCCGCG
>Ga0070762_10001726_pt1 | contig 10189 bp, 8 predicted proteins | sample HubBroMetageREF2_FD_66726 | JGI IMG/M metagenome (GOLD analysis project Ga0070762, IMG submission 66726) | Reference soil microbial communities from the Hubbard Brook experimental Forest, New Hampshire, USA - Hubbard Brook CCASE Soil... | ecosystem: Environmental > Terrestrial > Soil > Temperate... | reverse complement strand
CTGCTGCCTGCCACGGCCTATCACTACCGGCTACTCGCGAGCAACGAACAGGAAGTCGCCGGCAAACAGGTGGGCGGCAGGGCGGTCAGTGCTGAAGGCTCGTTCACGACCGCGCCGGGCCCCGTGGTAGCCGCCGAAACAGAGAGCGCGAGCGCGGTTGGGAGTACCAGTGCGGTCGTCTCGGGTAGCGTCAACCCCGACGGGCAGGCGGCGACCTACACCTTTGAACTGGGGGTCTATACCGGTGCGGGAACACAACTCGGGGTTGTGTACTCCGGCCCCGCGGGTGCGGGTGCGACGCCTGTCGGAGAGTCGCTTGCGCTGTCGGGTCTCCAGCCAGGGATGACTTATGCCTACCGGGTCGCGGTGCATAGCGGTGACGGGAGCGCGAAAGGCGCCTCAGCGACGGGCGCGACGCTGACGTTCACGACCGAAGGGCGGCCCGCGGTGCTGAGCATTCCCACCACCCTGGCGATGCTCGCGGTCCCGGACGTCGCGTTCCCGACGGGGCCGGCAGCGGCGAAAGCCGCGCCGCAGCGGCTCACGCGCGCACAGCAGCTAGCGAACGCTTTGAAGGCGTGCAGGCAGAAGCCAAAGAAGCGGCGTGCGGGCTGTGAACGGACGGCCCGCAGGAAGTACGCGGCGAGTCAGACGAAGGGCAAGCGGAAATAGCGACGTTTCGGGCGTGGGCTATGAGGGCCGACGCTGTTACCCGAAAGTGAGAGGAATCCGATGTTTTCCAGGATACGTAAGCATTGCAACGCTACGATTGTCGTGGCTGTTTTCGCCCTCGTCTTCGCGATGACGGGCGGCGCCTTCGCGATCAACACCCACGGAGGCGGCTCGCCCTCCAAAGCGGCACGGGCGGCGGTTAGCGCAGCGGCTGCGACCGCGGCCAAGAGCAAACCCAAGGGCAAGAGGGGCCCCCGAGGCCCCGCCGGCCCCGCGGGTAAGAACGGAGCGAACGGCGCCACCGGGCCAGCAGGGCCGGCCGGCCCCACAGGCCCGGCCGGTGGCACAGGCCCTACGGGCGCGGCGGGTACCGACGGCACGAACGGCGAAAAAGGCACGCCCGGGGCGCCCGGTAGAAACGGCGAAAAAGGCGAAAAAGGGGAAACGGGCTCTCCGTGGACGGCCGGCGGCACACTTCCGAAAGGCAGCACCGAGACAGGCGAGTGGTCTGTTCGGGGCACAGCCGCAGCCGCGGGGGAATTGAGGACTACTACCATCTCATTCCCGATCCCGCTGGCGTCTGTATCGGGTTCCGCGATATATGTCAAGGCCGGCGAGTCTACGCCAGAAAGCTGTACCGGCAACGCTGAAAAACCGGGAGCGGACGCCGGCTTTCTCTGCATCTTCGAAATTGAAGCCACGGGGAAGCCGATTCTTGAACTGATTCACAAGGGAGGCCTGGCATACGCCGGCGCCGTCACGAGCCCGATCGGTAATAGCGATGCCGGCACGACTGGAGGGGAGCTGATCTTCCAGACCGAAGCACCCCAAACACCCGGCGAAGAAGTCTCAAACGAAGGAACCTTCGCGGTAACCGGGTGACCACCGGCCAGCGGTAACGACACAGCGATAACTCCAAGGCGCAGCGCGCCCGGACGGCCCAGGGCGGTCCGGGCCGCACGGCCCCAGGGGAGTTCCGGCCGCACGGCCGGGACTGCCACACAACGTCCACAGAAGGTACCCGTGGACGATCAAAGCAAAACAGCGACATCAGGAGGAACTATGAGAGCAGCAAAGACGATGGGTATCGCACTCTTCGCGATCCTCGCATTCACCGCGCTGGGCGCGGCGGCCGCATCGGCACACACCTGGGAAGACAACAAATCTCCTCTTACCATCCAGAAAGCAGACGAAGGAGAAGCCACAGTCGAAATCCAGTGGTTAGGCGCACGAGGAATGTGCAAAATGCGCCAGAAAGGCAAGCTAGGTGCTGGCGCAGCGGGTCTCATCGAAAGCATAACCAACACATCGGGCGGGAAAACGATCACTTGTGAAAACATCAGTGAAACTGGAGGTGAGTGCACGACCAAAAGCACCATCACGCTTGAAGCAAACGGCCTGCCGTGGAAAACGGAACTTACGACGATAGGTGGAGAACTCCGCGACGTTCAATTCGGCGTAAAAGGTTATGAAAAACAATGGACCATTCGCTGTACAGAAAGCGGAACTGAAGAGGGCAAAACTTACTGCGGCGCTGCCGAAGGTGCAGGGACGAATACGCTCATTCGCAACGCCGTCGGCGGAATCGTAGAATCGGTCTTTGATAAAAACTCTCCAAATTATCTGTGCTATGCGGGAGAACTACGCTTCAGGGGCACGGAAAAACTGAAATTCTCCAGAGAAGAAGGGAACCTGAGCGCGAGCTGACCGCCGCGCAAGCTATATATGAGTCGGGAGGACCGGCGGATCTCAGGAGGTCCGCCGGTCCGCATGCGAGGCATGCGGGGGTGTGCACAACGAGCGCACCCCCTCCGATTCGCTCGCCGAGACGCCGGGATGCGCTGATCCTCGTGGTTGGGCGTGATACCGGCGCGTGACTGCGCCTGTGTCGCGACGCGCATCCCGCCAATACGGCCCTTTACGGGCGGTCACGCGTGTCCTCGGCGATCTCTACCGTCGCGTGGACTCGTCTAGAGCGCGACCGCACGCCCACGCGTCCCGTGCGGGTCGTCGCGGCCACCACACGTCGCTTGTCCGTGCACCGCGATCCTCCGTACTGCGGTGTACGTCCGTGAATCCTTGTGCCAAATCGAATGTTTAGTTGACATTCGAGTTGACAAGCTGCGTAAAACCTGATTTATATGTCCGGGCAAGAGTGCTGTTCGCCGGACGCATGGGGGGATCGCAATAGGGGGTTGGGGTCGAGCGCGATGCGCGACCAGGACGTAGGACGGAGGGGTCTGATGGAGATGAGACTGTTCGTTTGCCACGAGCACCGGATGCTCAGGTCGCTGCACGGCCGCTGGCCGTACAGGCGCTCGCATTGCCGTCACGACCTGCACTGGCTGGTGCGGGTGCAGACGCAGACATACTGGTGTTCGAGCCCGCGCACGCACCCCCTAATGGGTCTGCGCGCGTGCACGCGCCGACCCCAGGGGGGTTGAGGGGGAGGAGGAGACCTGTCCCCTACAGGCCCGAGAGCGAGGTAGGGCGGGTCGGTAGGGGCGGGTATCCGCCGGTGTTGGCGTGCTCGTCGGCGTGCTGTGCATGCGCTGCGATCGCGTCGATCAGCTGCGGCCAGGCCGCACGAGGCAGGTCGTGGCCCATGCCCTCGATCATCAGCAGCTGCGCCCCTGGAATGGCGCGCGCGGTGGCGCGCCCGCCGGACGGTGCCACGAGCGGGTCCGCGCTGCCGTGAATGACCAGCGTCGGCGCGGTGATTGTCCGCAGCTGCGCTGTGCGGTCGCCAGAGGCGATGATCGCCGCTAGCTGACGCCCCGGCCCAGCAGGGTCGTGGTCGCGCTCGTAGCTGGCAATCGCGATCGCGTGCAGATCCTGCGGATCGCGCGGCAGACCGCGTGAGCCGATGGCCGCAAACAGGCGTTCCATGTGTGCAATGAACTCATCGCGCCCCCGCGCAGGGCGGCGCAGGAAGATCGGGTAAACCCGCAGCGAGGGCTGTCCCTGGAGCCTGCTGCCGGTGTTGGACATGATCGAGACCAGCGATCGCACCGACTCGGGGTGGCGTATCGCGAGCGTCTGGGCGATCATGCCGCCCATCGAGGCGCCGATGATGTGCGCGGGCGCGAGCTCGAGCTCGCGCAGCAGCCCGGCGGCATCGTCGGCCATGTCGCCGAGCGTGTAACGAGCGGGGCGCCGGGAGCGCAGCAACAGCTCCGGGACGCTTGGCGGACGACCCGTGAGGTGAGTCGAGCGGCCGATGTCACGGTTGTCGAAGCGGACCACGTGCAAGCCTCGATCGACGAGCGCACCGCAGAAATCGTCCTGCCAGGCGAGCATCTGCGTGCCCAGACCCATGATCAGCAGGGCGGTCGGGTCGGCCCGATCGCCAAAGGTCTCATAGCAGAGCGTTATGCCCCTGCCGACGTCGCAGAACTGTTCTGACACGATTACCGACTCTAGCGTCCGAGATCGGGGTAGGATCGACTGCAATGGCGGCGTCATCGGAATCGAGCGGCACATCGACGGTGGCCGCGCCGCTGGAGCAGGTCGAGATTCGCAAGCTGTCGATCGACACCATCCGTGCGCTGGCGATGGACGCAGTACAGCAGGCCGACTCCGGCCATCCCGGCACGGCCATGGCGCTCGCGCCGCTCGCATACACGCTGTTTCAGCGTTTCCTACGGGCGAATCCCGCCGACACCGCGTGGGCCGACCGCGACCGTTTCGTGCTGAGCTCCGGTCACGCGTGCGTGCTGCAGTACTCGCTGCTGCATCTGTGTGGCTATGACCTCAGCCTCGAGGACCTGCAGCAGTTCCGCCAGTGGGGTTCGCTGACGCCAGGGCACCCCGAGCGTGGACACACTGCCGGTATCGAGGTGACGACGGGGCCACTCGGACAGGGGCTCGCCAACGCGGTCGGGATGGCGATGGCCGAGCGCTTCCTCGCCGATCGCTTCAACCGGCCGGGCCGGGAGCTGGTCGACCACCACGTCTACACGATCTGCTCGGATGGAGACCTGATGGAGGGGCTCAGCCAGGAAGCCGCCTCGATCGCCGGGCACTTCGGTCTCGCCAAGCTAATCGTCTGCTACGACGACAACCACATCACGATCGACGGCACAACTTCGATCTCCTTCGATGGCGAGAGCCACACCGACCGTATGGCCGCCAACGGCTGGCACGTGCAGCGCGTGGAGGACTCCGAGGATCTCGACGCGCTGGAGGCCGCGATCGCAGCGGCCCGCGATGAAGCCGAGCGCCCGTCGTTCATCGCGATCCGCTCTCACATCGCATACCCGGCGCCGCGCGCGGTCGACACCGCCAAGTCTCATGGGGCGGCGCTCGGCGAAGACGAAGTACGGGCGACCAAGCAGGTGATGGGCTTCGACCCCGACCGTCGCTTTTGGGTGGACGAGCGCGTTTATGAGCACATGTCGCTGCGCGAGCGCGGCGCCGCCGTCCAATCCGAGTGGCAGCAGCGCTTCGACGCATGGAGCGAGGCATTCCCGGAGATGGCCGAGGATTGGGAGCTCGCGTGGGCTGGGCAGCTGCGTGCGGGCTGGCGTGAGTCGCTACCCGTGTTCAAAGCCGGCGAAGAAATCGCCACGCGCTCAGCTGGGCAGAAGGTGATGGCGGCCTTCAACGCGTTCGCGCCGACGATGATCGGCGGCGCCGCCGATCTCGTCGAGTCGACCAAGACGCTGTTCGACGGCGCTGGCGAGTTCTCCAAGGTACACGCGGGGCGCAACATCCCATTCGGCATCCGCGAGCATGGGATGGGCGCGATCGTCAACGGCGCCGCCGCACATGGCGGCATCGTCAAGCCGTACGGCTCGACGTTCCTGATGTTCTCCGATTACATGCGCGGCGCAGTGCGGCTATCGGCACTGATGGGGCTGCCGGTGCTGTGGGTGTGGACGCACGACTCGGTAGGCGTCGGCCAGGACGGCCCCACCCACCAGCCGATAGAGCATTATGCGTCCCTGCGCGCGATCCCGCACCTGTGGGTGATGCGCCCCGGCGACGCTAACGAGACGGCCGAAGCGTGGCGGGTGGCGCTCGAGCGCGAGGACGGACCGGTGGCGCTGCTGCTCTCGCGCCAGAACGTGCTGGTGCTCGACCGCGACGAGGTTGCTAGCGCGAGCGGCGTAGAGCGCGGTGCTTACGTCCTGTGGGACTCCTCGGGGCCTGACCCGGAGATCATCCTGATCGCGACGGGCGCCGAGGTGCCGCTGACGCTCGAGGCCGGCAAGGCGCTGGCCGAGCGAGGTACGCGTGTGCGCGTCGTGTCGATGCCGTGCATGGATCTGTTCGAGGAGCAAACGCAGGCCTACCGCGACGAGGTGTTGCCACCGAGTGTGCGGGCCCGTCTGGCGATCGAGCCAGGCGCCACCATGAGCTGGTGGAAGTGGGTGGGACTCGATGGGGGCATCGTCGGTCTGGATCGCTTCGGAGCGTCCGCGCCCGGTAGCACGGTCCTCAAGGAGCTCGGCTTTACCGCCGAGAACGTCCTTGACCGCGCCAGCGCCCTGCTTGAATCGAAACATTGACGCGCTATCGACAGGAGACACATGCCCTCCGACACACCCACTCAACTCGAGCGTCTCTCGGATCTCGGCCAGAGCGTATGGGTGGACTTCCTCTCGCGCGAGTCGATTCACGGCGGCCATCTACAGGAGCTGATCGACGACTACTCCGTCGTCGGCGCCACGTCGAACCCGACGATCTTCGAGAAGGCAATGAGCTCGGGCGACGCGTATGACGAGCAGCTGCACGAGCTCGCCGGCCTGAACGCGGAGCAGGTGTTTTGGGCACTGGCAGAACAGGACATCAGAGACGCATGCGATCTCTTCCGCCCGGTGTGGGACGGCGGCGGTGGACGCGATGGGTACGTATCGCTAGAGGTCGACCCGCGTCTGGCCTACGACACGCTGCAGACCTTTCGCGAGGCGATGCGCATTCACAAGAGCGTCGATCGCCCCAACCTAATGGTGAAGATCCCGGCGACCAAGCCAGGATTGGCGGCGATCGAGGACGTCATTGCCAAGGGTCACTCGATAAACGTCACGCTGATCTTCTCGCTGGAGCGCTACGCGGAGGTCGCGGAGTCCTACATTCGTGGCATCGAGCGCCTCGTTGCCGAGGGCGGAGATCCGGGAAAGGTGGCGTCGGTCGCGAGCTTCTTCGTATCGCGCATCGACACCGAGGCAGACAGGCGCCTGGAGGAATTGAGTCCCACCACCCCCGCGCTCAAAGCGCTGCAGGGAAAGCTCGCGATCGCCAACGCGAGGCTCGCCTACGCCCACTACCTGGAGGCGTTCAGCGGCCCGCGCTGGGAGTACCTGGTGGGCAAGGGAGCGACGCCGCAGCGGGTGCTGTGGGCTTCGACCTCGACCAAGAACCCCAACTACCAGGACACGCTGTACGTGGAGGAGCTGATCGGGCCGGACACCGTCAACACGATGCCCGAGGAGACGATCAAGGCCTACCAGGATCACGGCGAGCCGCAGCCGCGCCTGCAAAGCGGCGTGGAGGATGCGCGGCGACTGCTTTCCGAGCTCGAGCGTGTGGGAGTCGACTACGACGACGTGACGGAGACGCTCGAGCGTGAGGGTGTCGAAAAATTCTCAGACTCCTTCGACGAGCTGATGCAGTCTCTGCGTAGCAAGCAGCAGTCGCTCGCGCCCGCCTAGAGCCTTTTTCGAAAAAATGCCTAGAGATACGGGAGTGGCACCAACACACGGATCGTGAGCGGCCCCGATGGGAACTCGCTGGCATGCACGGTGAACACGCGGAAGGGCTTATCGCGGTAGCTATAGGAGCCGCTGGCGGGGACGTAGCCTGGTAGCGGGCCGAGGCTGTCCTTGACGAGCTGCTGGCCGGGGCTCATGTACATCAGCACCTTGAGTCCCGCTAGGCGCTTGGTGAGTCGCAGATAGCCTTCGTCGTCCTGGATTGAGAGCACGAAGCTGCCGATCGCGTGACCGTGGAGACGCAGCCTGGCGGTGACGGGCGCGAGCACGTACGGGCCGCCGACGTCGGATAGCAGCTGTCCCTCGGCGCTCACTCGTAGGCGCACGATGTGGTGGTTGAGCAGGGACTTGATCGCAAGTTCGGTGGCCGCTGGGCTGCGATTGGCAACCGCTTCCAACAGCGCCGTGTCGTGCTGTACACGCCGGACCTGCTTGCGTGCGCTGTCGCCGCTCTCGCCGCTATAGATCAGCTTCGCCACACGGGCGAGCGTGTTCACGGTCGTGTCCTCGCTGGTGGATCCGCAGAGGGAGGTGGTGGAGCTGACGGGGATCAACAGGTAGATCCGCGCTGCGCCCGAGGGATAGGTTTCGGCTGGGAGCGAGGTGTACTGGTAGCGGACGTGGCCGAGCGTGAGTGCGCCTTCCGCGGGGAGTGCCCCAGGTGGAAGCTCGAGCGAGCCAGCGATGCTGCGCCCGTTCGCCCGTACATCGACGAGGCCCTGGGTGATGCCCGAGGCCTCAATCAAAAAGCCACTATCGGCCCATACGCTCGACATATAGCTGGCGATCGTGGAGCCATTCGCACCACGCAGCGTTCCGTGTAGTGGCGCAAGCGCACTACCTCCCACGTTGATGAACGTCTGCCCGCCGCGTACCACCTGCAGGTTGGTCATGTGCCCGGTGGCAAGCAGCGCCGCGACGGCCGCTTGCGCGGCTGGCTTGTTGCCCGCTTCCACAGCTTCGCGCAGGGCGGCTGAGTGCGTGATCATGTACTGGGCGCTGGCTGTCCTTTCGCTGAGGACACCCTCGTGATAAACACGGCTCAGCACGTTGGCGAGCGTTCTCAGTACCGTCGCCGGGCAGCTGGCATCTGTACCTGACGGCGCGGGGTCGATCGCCGCGACTTCAGCGCTGGCGTGGCTGCCTTTGACGCTCGAGCCACAGCCGGCGAGGATGGCGATGAGCACGAGGATCGTTGCGCGACCAATCCACGATCGGCCATCCGGCGGTGGCATCTCCACGGGCGAAACCATCGCCGCGGATCCTAAGCCCTCGCTAACGATGCAATCGGACTCCCGCGAGATGGGGGCGTGCAGTAACGTCGCATGAGTGGCGCTCGCACTCATAACCGGGGCATCTACTGGAATCGGTCGCGCGAGCACCCTGCGCTTGGCGGCCAAGGGCTGGACGGTGCTGGCGGGAGTGCGCGACCCGGCGGCAGGTGAGCGGCTGCTCGCCGAGGCTGTCTCACCGGGCAGGGTGATTCCGCTGCCTTTGGAGGTGACAGATCCCTTGCAGATCGCGCAGGCGGTCGAGCGGGTAGAGCAGGAGAGCGCCCAAGCGGGAGCATCGGCGCGCGGTGGACTCGACGCGCTCGTCAACAACGCCGGTATCGGCGTCGGCGGTCCACTCGAGCTGATCGCGCAGGAGGACTTGCGCCGGCAGTTCGATGTAAACGTGCTTGCGCAGGTAGCCGTCACGCAGGCGCTGCTGCCGGCGCTGCGACGCGCGCACGGGCGGATCGTGTTCGTTTCCTCCGTCGGCGGACGCGTGGCGACGCCGTTCCTCGCCCCGTACGCTGCCTCCAAGCACGCTGTCGAGGCGATCGGCGACGCGCTGCGCGTGGAGCTGCGCAGCTCCAATATTCAGGTGGCGCTGCTCGAGCCGGGATCCGTTACCACGCCGATATGGGACAAGGCGCGCGCTGATGCGGAGGGCGTGAGCATCCCCTCTGAGCTCCAGGCCCAGTACGGGAACGTGCCGGCAGCGATGGGCAAAGCGCTCGAGGACACGGCGCGGCGCGGTGTCTCTCCGGAGCTGGTTGCCCACACGATCGAGCGGGCGCTGACCGCCCGGCGGATGAAGTCCCGCTATGTCATTGGCAGGGACGCCAGGGCGATGCTCATAGCCAAGCGGCTGCTGCCGGACCACGTGTTCGACATGGTCATCCGGCGAGCACTTGGGGTGTGAGTCGAGGGCATGGAGTTCCAGACGATCTCCTGCGGTGGGCTCACGCCGGCGGCGGATACACCGCTAGCCAGGCGAACAAGCTGGTAGTGGCCGCCTGCGTTTGCAGCATGTCCGGTTCCGCGTCGGCGCGGGGCAGCGGTTGGCCGCTCCAGGACAGTAGATACAGGCCTTCTCCGTTGGCCGCCTGCGTTTGTGCGTCGCGGGCGTTTTCCGCCGCGAGCCTGTAGAGCGTCGAATCGCCCTGTAGCGCGTACAGCGCGAGCATCCATTGCAGGTAGATGGCGTCGTACTGCGGCGAGAAGTCGAGCTGGTTGCCGAAGCGGTGCAGGCTCGTGGCCTCTAGCGCTTCGGCGCGTTCGCATTCGGAAGCGGTGCCCGTGAGATGGCAGAGCAGCGCTTGAGCGTAGATCAGCGGTGCCTCGATGTAGTCGACTGGGGTGGTGCTGATGCTGCTGTCGGCGTACAGCCCTTCACCGCTGGCGAAGCCGGCGGTGTTCGCCCAGGTGAGGAACTTCCGCGCTTGCTCCAGCGCGAACGCGGAGTTGTCCTGTTGGTAGATGAGCGCCGCCAGCAGTGTGTCCGCGGCGAGCGCCGGGCCGGACTTGTAAGGG
>Ga0070762_10001718_pt1 | contig 10215 bp, 6 predicted proteins | sample HubBroMetageREF2_FD_66726 | JGI IMG/M metagenome (GOLD analysis project Ga0070762, IMG submission 66726) | Reference soil microbial communities from the Hubbard Brook experimental Forest, New Hampshire, USA - Hubbard Brook CCASE Soil... | ecosystem: Environmental > Terrestrial > Soil > Temperate... | reverse complement strand
CTTGTATGAAGGCACCGAAGACGAAATGGCCGTCCAACAAACAGTGTTTACGCGTCGTGGTGTGAATCGCGTTTTGCGCTTTGCGTTTGACCTGGCTCGCAAACAAAAAAAACATCTCACTTCGGCAACCAAATCCAACGGCATCATTCACACTATGCCCTTCTGGGACGAGTGCTTTCATAAGATGGCCGCCGATTATCCCGATGTCCGCACTGATCAATTCCACATCGATATTCTTACCGCCCACTTTGTCCGTCATCCGGATTGGTTTGATGTCGTGGTGGGTTCCAATCTTTTTGGTGACATTCTGTCGGACCTGGGCCCTGCCGTCGTAGGCTCCATCGGAATCGCCCCCTCGGCAAATCTAAACCCTGAAAATGAATTCCCTTCTATGTTCGAACCGGTGCACGGCTCGGCGCCCGATATTGCCGGGAAAGGTATCGCCAATCCCATCGGGCAGATCTGGTCCGGCGCCATGATGTTGCGCCATTTGGGAGCGGGCGAAGCAGCGGACTCGGTCGAAAATGCTATTGCCGTGATCCTGGCAAATTCCAATGCGCGTACGCCGGACATTGGAGGAACTGCTTCGACGCGCGATTTAGGTGAGGCGATCGCAAAGCAGGTCAGCGCGACGTAACGCGTTGAGGCGGGATCGATTTGGAAATCGAAGATTCTGGAGCCAGGGGGCGGGAGCGCATGAAACCGAAACACACGGATGCTGTGCCCCCGGTCGATCCGCTCAACCTGACGCGTCGCAACCTGCTGGAATGGGCAGGATTGGCAGTCACCTCAGCGGCATTTCCTGCTGTTGCCTCCGCCATGGGCACCCGTGCCTTGCGCGCGTCACAAAAGGAAAAAAACAGCACCGCTGCAAGTTCGGTAATGAATCCGCTCAGCGTCTACATGAGCGAGGCCGCCAATCGCGCCTTGCCCGAGGCCGTTACAGAGAAAGCCAAGCAGCACATTCTGGACACGCTAGCGGCAATGATTTCCGGCTCGAAACTTCTTCCCGGTCAGCACGCGCTGCAATTTGCCCAAGCTTACGGAGGCAAGGAAGTCTCCACGGTGGTTGCCTCGAAACTGTCGTGCGGTGCAATCGAAGCCGCACTGACCAACGGGATGCTGGCGCACGCCGATGAGACCGACGACTCGCACGCTCCATCGCAATCTCATCCAGGTTGTGCGGTGGTGCCGGCCGCTTTCGCTGCAGGTGAACATTTTCACATTAGCGGTACGCACTTCATCCGCGCTGTAACTCTTGGTTACGACATTGGCCCGCGCGTCACTATGACTCTTGGCGGACAACAGTTCGAGGCTTCGAGCCATTGGAGTACGCATAGCATTTCCCCTTTGTTTGGCGCTGCGGCGGCGGCCAGTTGTGCCGCGAGTTTGAATGCTCAGCAAATGCGCTGGATGCTGGGTTACACCGCGCAGCAATCTTCTGGGCTGGGCGCCTGGAATCGTGACACCGAGCATATTCAAAAAGCCTTTTTGTTTGGCGGCATGAACGCACGGAGTGGCGTGACGTCCGCGCTGCTGGTGCAAGCCGGTTGGACCGGTGTCGACGACATTTTCTCCGGCAAAGATAATTTCTTTCTGGCTTACAACCCCAGCGCCGATCCCTCTGGCTTGATCGATAAATTGGGTGAGCGTTACGAAGTTACGCGGACGAATATCAAGAAGTGGCCGGTTGGTTCGCCCATCCAAGCGGCGCTCGACGCGCTGGAACTTTTACGCCAACAACACCCATTCAGCGCCGACCAGGTCAAGAGCATCACAGTTCGTCTCGCCACCGACGAAGCCGCCATCGTCAACAATCGCGAAATTCCGGATATTTGCGTGCAGCACATGCTGGCCGTCGCGTTGCTCGACAAAACAGTCACCTTCGCATCCGCGCACGATACCGCGCGAATGAAAGACCACGCCGTCCTGCGCGAGCGCGCCAAGATTACTCTGCAGCCGGACGCGGAATTGGAACGGCTCATGCCGTTGCGGATCGCCATCCTCGAGGTGATGCTGACGGACGGCACACACTCGACACGGCGGGTCGACAATGTTCGCGGCACTCCCGAAAATCCCATGACCCGCGACGAAATTGTAGCCAAGGCGCGCGACTTGATAACTCCCATTCTCGGATCAACGAAGTGCGCGAATCTTCTGACAAGGATTTTTGATCTCGAAAGCGTCGGAGACATTCGCGAGCTCCGGCCGTTGCTCCAGCCGTCATGACCACGTCCACGTCCATGTACAAACAAGAGCCGCAGGTGAACTCGTGAGAATCGTTGATATCCGCGAAACGGTGGTGCCGATTAAATCGTCGATTCGTAACGCGTTTATCGATTTCAGTCAGATGACCATCAGTGTCCTTGCGCTGATCACCGACGTGATGCGCGACGGCGAGCCCGTGGTGGGATTCGGATTCAATTCCAACGGTCGTTATGCGCCGAGCGGACTGTTGCGCGATCGTTTCATACCGCGCTTGAGGGCCGCTGATCTTGCGTCGCTGCTAAATGAAGCCGGCGACAATCTCGACCCCGTGCGTGTCTGGAATGTCGTTATGCGCAACGAGAAGCCTGGCGGGCATGGCGAACGCTCCGTCGCCGTCGGCGTTCTGGATATGGCGGTGTGGGACGCTATTTCCAAAATTGAAGAAGTTCCGCTCTACAAGCTGCTTGCCGCACGCTATCGCGGAGGAATTGTTGACGAGAAGGTTTTCGTCTACGCGGCAGGCGGTTACTACTATCCCGGCAAAGATTTGAGTGCTCTGCAGCAGGAAATGTCCAGCTACCTCGACCTCGGCTATTCCGTAGTGAAAATGAAAATTGGTGGAGCGCCGCTAGCCGAGGATTTACTGCGCATCGAGGCCGTTTTGAAACTTTTAAAGACGCCGGATCAATTAGCGGTGGACGCCAATGGCCGTTTTGACCTCGAGACTGCGATTGCCTACGCCAAAGCTCTTGCCCCGTATGGACTGCGCTGGTACGAGGAGGCCGGCGATCCACTCGATTACCAACTTCAGGCCAAACTTGCGGAGTATTATCCGGGCCCGATGGCCACCGGTGAAAATTTATTTTCCGTGCAGGACGCGCGCAACCTGATCCGCTATGGCGGAATGCGATCTGATCGCGACGTGTTGCAGTTTGACTGCGCGCTCAGCTATGGCCTGGTCGAATATCTCCGCATCCTGGAAATGCTGCAGGAATACGGCTGGTCGCCGGCGCGCTGCATCCCGCATGGCGGACACCAAATGTCTCTGAACATTGCGGCCGGATTAGGGCTGGGCGGCAATGAATCGTACCCCGGAATTTTCCAGCCTTTTGGCGGGTTCGCCGACGGCATTCCCGTGCAGAACAGTTACGTCAGCCTTCCCGATATTCCTGGGATTGGCCTCGAGGCGAAAAAAGAATTATTTCAAGTGATGAAGACCTTGGTTGATGACTGAAGGTCGCAGAAATTTCGCGCCTATAGGCAGTAAACAACTTCGAAGAGTTAAAGCCGGTATCCAGGTTTCCAGCGAGGAAGGATCGATGAGCCACGAAGAAAAAGTCGCACGCGAAATCGTCGAGGGCCGCTATCTGTCTCGTCGGCGGATGCTGAAACTCGGATCCCTCTCCACAATTCTCGGCAGTCTGCATCCCAGTCTCCTGAAGGCTGCGTCCGCTTTTGTTCAGTCGAAGTCCGAAGAGCCCGCTTCCGGTGTCAGCCCGTTGATGGTGCAACTGAGCACCTACATGAGCGCGGCCGCCACGCACGCCCTTCCCGACGAGGTCGTCGAGAAGGCCAAGCACCACATCCTGGACACCTTCGCGGCCATGGTTTCTGGTTCAGAGTTGCCCGGCGGTCGCGGAGCGTTGGAATTCGCGCGCACCTATGGCGGAAAAGAAGTTGCGACGGTCGTGGCTTCCAACGTGGTGTGCGGTGCCATCGAAGCCGCATTCGCCAATGGCGTGCTGGCGCATTCCGACGAAACAGACGACTCGCACGGACCTTCGCGTTCTCATCCGGGTGTCTCCGTGGTTCCGGCGGCATTTGCGATGGGAGAACAATTCGCAATCACCGGCACGCACTTCCTGCGCGCGGTAACGTTGGGATACGACATTGGCACGCGAATTACGATGAGCATGGGCGGACCTGCGTATCAAGCGGCCACGCATCGCAGCACACATGGCACAGTTGCTTCATTCGGTGCAGGCGCGGCCGCAGGTTGCGCCGCTAGTCTGAACACGGAACAGATGCGGCTGCTGCTGGATTACAGTGCGCAGCAAACTTCCGGTATCGGTGCATGGTCACGCGACGCGGAACACATGGAGAAGGCTTTTCTGTTCGGAGGAAAACCCGCTGCAGGCGGAGTCCTCGCCGCGTTTCTAATTCGTTCCGGTTGGAGCGGCGTCAGTGACATCTTCTCCGGCTCTGACAATTTCTTCGAGGCGATGGCCCCGCGTGAAAATGGCGTGGTGAAGGCTGACCCTTCAATGCTCACCGACAAGCTGGGCGAACGCTACGAAATTACCCGCACAAATATTAAGAAGTGGACCGTAGGTTCACCGATTCAAGCGCCGCTTGACGCCCTTGCGGGTTTCTTCCAACAGCGTTCATTCACGGCGGACGACGTCAAAACAGTTGTCGTACGCATCGCCACCGACGAGGCTAACACCGTCAGCAATCGCGACATTCCCGACATTTGCATGGAACACATGATCGCCGTCATGCTCATCGACAAAACGGTCACGTTTAAATCCGTCCACGACAAAGCGCGCATGAAGGATCCTGCAGTGTTGAAACAGCGCGCGAAAGTGCAAGTTCTCGCCGATCCGCGCATTGACGCACGCCGTCCTCGTCGTGAAGCGATTGTCGAAGTCACCTTCAACGACGGCACGCAACTCACCCAGTGGGTTCACGATGTCCGTGGCACCGCCGAAAATCCCATGACTCGTGAAGAAGTTGTGGCCAAGGCGCGGGACCTGATCACCCCGGTACTCGGTGCTTCCGAGTGTTCCACGCTGATCGACAAATTGCTGGCGATCGAAACGATTCGTGACATTCGCGAGCTACGGCCTGCACTGCAGAGGAGCTAGCCGAATCGATGCTCGTCACCACCACCATCGCGCCACCCGAATCGTCCTCTCCTCCTCGCAAAAAGCCGTTTTACTTGGGCCTCTCGTTTCAGGTGCTCGTCGGCGTCGCGCTAGCCATCATTCTTGGCTATGCCAGCCCGGCAACCGCCGTCAGCATGAAACCGCTGGGCGATGCGTTCATCCGCCTGATCACCATGATCATCACCCTGGTCATTTTTTGCACACTGGTCACGGGAATCGCCGGCATGGAGGACATGAAAAAAGTCGGTCGTGTGGGCGGCAAAGCTCTTTTGTATTTCGAATTGGTTTCGACGATCGCGCTTTTCGTTGGGCTCGTGGTGGGCAATGTTGTCCATCCGGGAAGCGGATTTAATATCGACGCCTCCACGCTCGATTCCAAAGCGGTGGCCGAGTATGCGGGACAGGCCAAGGCACAGAGCGTCACGGAATTTCTTGCGCACATCATTCCAAATACGGTCGTCGACGCTTTCACTCGTGGAGACATCCTCCAAGTTCTGCTCGTCTCTCTGCTCTTTGGCTTTGCGCTGTCCATCGCCGGCCCGCGCTGCAAACCAGTCATCGATGTTCTGGAGGGCTTCACTCGAGCTGTTTTTGGCGTCGTCGCCATTCTGATGCGCTTTGCTCCTATCGGGGCGTTCGGCGCCATGGCATTCACCATCGGAAAATACGGACTGTCGTCGCTCGGCCCGCTGTTGAAGCTCACGGCCACGCTGTACATCACCGCCATTTTCTTTGTCCTTGTGATTTTGGGAGGCATTGCGCGCGTGGCAGGCTTTGGCATCTTGCGTTTCCTGTGGTTTCTTCGCGACGAGATTGTGCTGGTTCTCGCCACCAGTTCCTCCGAGCCTGCGCTTCCTAACTTGATGGCCAAACTCGAAAAACTTGGCTGCTCAAAAACGCTAGTCGGATTAGTTGTGCCAACCGGCTACACATTCAATGCGGATGGCACCAGCTTATACATGACTCTGGCCGCGTTATTCGTTGCTCAGGCGACCAATACGCATCTCACGCTTCTCCAGCAGTTCACAATTTTGGGTGTAGCGCTGCTCACTTCGAAAGGCGCGAGCGGCGTGCAAGGAGCGGCATTCATCGCTCTGGTTGCCACCATGATGGTCATCCCCACCATTCCTGTCGCCGGCATGGCGCTGATTCTGGGCATCGATCGTTTTCTAAGTATGTGCCGTGCAGTCGTTAACATGATCGGCAACGCCGTCGCCACCGTAGTCGTAGCTCGTTGGGAAAATGAACTAGATCGAGTCGCCCTATCCCACCATTTGCGCGGAGAAACAAATGGCGAGGTTTTGCGTGGCTAGAAATCAGAGTGCGTGAGCCAACGTCCAGGCTTTACAACCCGTCCAACTTCTTCGGAACAATAAATCCGCTTCCGATCAGGTAGTGATAAAGATGGTTCAGCGGCTCGGGCGGCTCGGCATTGTTAGCCCCGATCAGACCGTTCGTTTCCGTCCATTTCCAGCCAGCTGCAGCGAACTTATCCTTCATTGTCGCGGCACGAATTGGAAACACACTTAAGCGCACATTCTCGCGGAAAAGCCGTGCCAGACCTTCCAGCAAAGCCCCGTCGAGTTCCTTGTAATTCTCCTGCATTGCGCGAAACGTCATGGAAAGCTCAATTGCAAAATGCACCGGAGCTTTCGTGAAGCGGTTGACGAACGCACCCATCTTGTAAAGTTCTCGGTCGTGAAACACCAGCACGCCGTAACCAAGTTCTTGCGCCGCCTGAACGTGCTCCAGTATCTGCTCGGCGCTTAACGTCAGTCCACCGGTATCGCCGCCCACACAGGTCAAAGCGAACAAGCCAATCGACCCTTTACTCTGCGCCAGATCTTCCTTCCCCAGCGACGCCAGGGTATCTTCGATCATCTCTCCGTGAGCAGCCTTAATCGCACCAAATTCTCCCGGGGCCATCACCATTGCCTTCTTATATAAAAGTTCGGTGGGAGGAGCGAGTTTGTCTCCGGCAGGAAAGATCACCGCCTCGGCAAGATGCCTGGCCACCAGCGAAGCGTGGACGTGATTAGCATTCCACTGCTCCAGCGCCTCTCCTCGCACCGCGATGAAATCGAATTCCACGCGTTGCGCGGGAAGGTCTGCGGCAAGTTGTCCCAGAAATTCCCCAACGCTGCCAAGATGATGAAACGCCGCATAAATCAGGTTCACGCCCAAAATTCCTACGGCGGCCTGCTGCGCCAGGTTGCTGCGATCACGCAGATTGATGTGCAAAATAATGTCGTTGGGCGGTCCATGAAGTTTCGACTGAAAGCGCAGCCCGATCCACCCGTGGCACTCATTGTCGCCCGCAAAGTTCCGCGCCGACACGGTATCAACGAAGCAGAAAAAGCGCGTCGAGTCCCCTCGATGCTCGTTCAATTGCGCCAGCAGGTGCGCCCACTCGTGTTCCAGCATCGACTGCAGGCGAGGCTGCGAAACATACCGCGTCCCCGCGCCGTAGAGTTCGTCGCTAACGTCCTTGTCGTAGGCCGAAATCGTCTTGGCCACTGTGCCAGACGCCGCGCCCACGCGAAGGAACCACCGTGCCACCTCCTGCCCCGCGCCAATTTCCGCGAACGATCCAAAAACGCTGGGATCGAGATTGATGGAGAGTGCTTTTTGGTGCGTATCGATAGGCTCTGGGGTAGGCACGGTAATTCTCCAGAAGTGCGTTGAGCGCAGCCAACTGAAACGCTAGCACAGTGCCAAGCAACGAACCACAGTTGCTGTACAACGACAGGCGGCACCGGCTACAGTCACAGACCACAGTACGGTAAAGATGCCCATCCGTTGCCAGGCGGTGACCCACTTTTTCGGCTATAAGACGGGATCATCAAACCAGCGGCCGACTACATTCGCTCACTAAGCATCCTCGCTCTGCCTGGGTGGCGGCGGATTAAGGTGTGAGCATATCTTCTTGTCAAACACCGCCTTAGTACCGTACAGTCAGACCGGATTTAACACCCGGCCAAACACAGCCCTGTTCCTGGACCACTACGCGCCTACGGGCGTCAAAGAAATTTTCTGAGGGATAAATCATGAGAAAACTATTGCTAGGTTTTAGCGTCGCTCTCGCTTTGAGTATTTCCCTTGTCGCTCAGGACAAGGAACAAGATCGCGTCGAAAACGCCGGAAAGGTCATGAAGGAAATTCTGGCCGCTCCCGATAGCATTCCGCAAAGCGTTCTGGACAAGGCCGAATGCGTCGTCATTCTCCCCTCGGTCCTAAAATTCGCCGTCGGTATCGGTGGCAGCTATGGTCGCGGCGTTATGACCTGCCGTCAGGGCAAGAACTTTAGTGGCAAATGGGGCGCGCCTACCATGATGGCGCTCGAGGGCGGCAGTGCCGGATTGCAGCTCGGCGGCAACGCGACCGACTTCGTGCTGCTCTTGATGTCTCCTCGCTCCGCAAACAGTATTCTGAAGAGCAAGGTCAAACTCGGCGGCGACGTTACCGCAGCCGCTGGACCCGTGGGACGCGCCGCCTCCGCCGAAACTGATGTCACCATGCGCGCGGAAGTTCTTTCGTATTCGCGCGCTCGTGGTCTCTTCGCTGGCATCTCCCTTGACGGCTCCACTCTCCGCGGAGACAATGGCGCAAACAAAAATCTGTATGGTAAGGAAGTGAGCGCCCAAGATATCGTCTTCAAAGCTGCGGAGCCAATCCCTGACTCCGCGAAAGACCTGGTCGCTACACTCGACAAGGCTTCTCCCGTCAACAAAAGCGGCAAATAGTCTCATCGCCGCGCCAATTTCTGTCGGCGCGCATTGAAGCTCTGGATCCCTGCCAAGAAGCCGAACACCAACGTCCGTTCGCTTCTTGGCGCAAGCTTCCCAACCGGGGTGTATTACCGTACCGTCTGAGTTTTGGCCCACTAAACCAATAGCTTAGGGAACTCCCGTGAATTCATTATTTCGTTCTTCCATTGCAGATTTTTAGATGCATGACCTTGCAGTCGCCCGTTAACCCGCAGCCCTCAATCGGCATGAACTGGTCGTAAGCTCCGAGTTTCAAACGAGAAGTCTTCTCAGCGCAGCGAACCTATATTCATATCTCATTTACACTTCACGGCAACATTCACCCAATCTGCCCCTTCCCAGTGAAACGCGGAACCTCCCTAAAACGTCGAAGTTACAGTGGCGATGTCGTGCCGACTAGGCGGGGTATACAGATACACGCTTCTCTGAGATTCCTGAGGTCTAGCGTACAATTTCCACATTGTGTCTTTTTAACGGGCAACAGGAACATTGCTAACATTCCTGTCTTCGGGAGAGCAAGTGACGGAATATAAAGAAGTAACGGAATATAAAACGGATTCCTTTGAAACCAAGTCGCCGGAGTATCCGCGACGCCACGGAGAACCTCCGAGAAACGTAGACCGCCCGAAGAGCTATTGGTGGGTATGGGTGTTGGTCGCGGTCGCGCTTATCGCTCTAGTTGTCGTATGGCAGCGCCGCAGCACTTCTTCCCAATCGAAAGCAAGCGCCGCTGACAATGCGCCGCGCGCCATAATGGTTTCCGCCGCTCCCGCCAAGCAAGGCGACATCGGCATTTACCTCACCGCATTGGGCACCGTCACTCCTGTTTATACCGTTACCGTAACAAGCCGCGTCCAAGGCGAAATCATGCGGGTCAATTATCACGAAGGCCAAATGGTCCGCAAAGGTGATTCCCTTCTCGAGATCGACCCGCGTCCCTATGAAGCCGCTGTCCTCCAGTTTGAGGGCCAGTTGGCCCACGATCAGGCCGTTCTAAACGAAGCGAAAATCGACTTGGAGCGTTATCAGCAGGCCTTCAGTCGCAACGCCATCGCCAAGCAGCAGCTCGACGATCAAAATCAAGTCGTCCTTCAAGATGAAGGCACGGTAAAAAATGATGAAGGTCAACTCGCCAACGCGAAAGTGAACTTGGTTTATACCCACATCACCGCGCCCATCGATGGACGCGTAGGTCTTCGTCTCGTCGATCCGGGTAACATTGTTCAAGCCGGAAGCACCACTCCGCTCGTGGTCATCACCCAGCTTCAGCCCATCACTGTCATCTTCAGCGTTGCCGAAGACCAGCTTAATCAGATTCAGCAGCAACTCCGTAAGGGCAAAAAATTAACGGT
>Ga0070762_10001717_pt1 | contig 10220 bp, 5 predicted proteins | sample HubBroMetageREF2_FD_66726 | JGI IMG/M metagenome (GOLD analysis project Ga0070762, IMG submission 66726) | Reference soil microbial communities from the Hubbard Brook experimental Forest, New Hampshire, USA - Hubbard Brook CCASE Soil... | ecosystem: Environmental > Terrestrial > Soil > Temperate... | reverse complement strand
TCGTTCAGTGATTCGATTTCTTGGAGCAGCGGCTCCAGAACCTCACGCAACTCCGTGCTTAATCCCGCGGCCAGCTCCCGGTTCACCTGCTGCGTGCCACACTTGGGCAGCCGCTGACCAAACCCGCCTCCCTGAAGGGGAGGGAGTTCGAATTACTCATCATGGTCCACAGGGATCGAAGAGGTGCTTGGTGGGCAACACCGGATTGATGAACTGACGCGGGTTGAGCGAGCCGGGCGAACACGGATGAACAGGAATCGACGGCGAACCAATGGTGCCAGGAGAACCGCCACGAACCGGTGGAAGAACGGCAGCAAACCCTCAACGCTAAGCTCCGGGGCCACTACCAATACTACGGACTACCGACGAACTCCAGGAGCATCTGGAAGTTCTATCGGGGGGTCTGCCGCATCTGGCGGAAGTGGCTCAGTCGCCGAACTCGCGGGAATAGAATGACGTGGGAGAAGTATGAGGCCTCCTCCGTCGCCATCCGTTGTTGCTTCCTCGGATCGTCCATTCTTGGAGCTGGGCGGGGAGTAGCGCCTGAGGAACCCGCTGCGTGGAAATCGGCACGGTGGGATCTGTGAGGGGAGAGAGCGTTGGTGCTGCCATGGTCGAGCTAAACGGGCACGAAGCTGGAAACGGTGGACACAGCCAAGGAACACCTACCGCACACCGAGCTCTCTTCTACTCGGAGAGATAACCCACATCTGGGTTTGGTCAATTCTGACTGTTGCCCAAGTCCCTGCCGGTGCTGCCCAAATAGGTGCAAAGCGTGTGTAATGATCCAAACCAAGTGGCTGTGTTGTGCGCGGCACTGAAACCGCCGAACGTGTTAGAAGCTTATTTTTCGGGGCAGGCGAAAATCGGGCCGGCGTAGCCTTGCAGTGCGCTGGCGGAGCTGTGGTCTGAACATTCACCGTAGGGGCAGTTATTGTCCGCGAACGCTTGATCGTATTTCCCAGACTTAATTTCAGGGACAAGTTTCGCGCCGAGGGCTTGCGCGTCGCGGTCTTGTTCGGGGGTGAGTCTGGCCAGGGAGAAATCGTCGCCGAAGCTGCGGCCTTCGACCACCGCCGCGAGATCCCAGAAGGCGGCGAGGCGGGCGTCGGCCAGCTTGAGCGCATCGAAGCGCAGGGAAGCTTCGTCGGGGAGTTCGAAGACTCTTTGTTTCGTGCCGCAGCGGGCGACGATAGTTTGGGAAGCGGAGTCGTCGTCGGAGGCCGGAGCGCCGGTCTTGCGTTTGGCGGCGCTGATCATGCCTTCGACGTCATCTTCGCTGAAGGCGCAGAGGTCGAAGTGCAGCGCGACTTTTTTCACGGTCGTGTTGGGCACGACGCGTTCGACGGCGCGGACGGTGACGTGGCGAGGGCACTTGGGATTTAGCGGGGCGATGCGGATCTCGCGAACTCTTACGCCGTCCTCTTCTGGGCGCACCTCCAGGATGTGGTCTACCCACTTCGGATCGGTGTGAAAGATGGCTTGGGTCACCACGTAGAAATTTTCGAGCGGCGGTTTCGGTTTGGGATGGTCGGTGACGGCTACCGCGGTCGCGCCGATGAGTACGGACGCGATGAGTAGGAGTTTCGCGTGGCGTTGAGGGCGTGCGGGGTGGATCGCCATTGCGTGAGTATAAGGCAGGCGTGGTGATGAGGCACGCGCGACCGCAACGGCGAAAGATTTTAACGCCGAGTGCCACAAGAACTGTACCCAACCTGTTTGTCACAACTGGTGCAGGTTTTAATGCGATTTCGGCCAGCCTGCACCAATTCTGTCCGGTCGAGCAGCTGTTTTCGCCGCGCCGTCGCGCCACATTGGAACTGAGACGAAATTATGAAACCGTACAGAGAATCGCTTCGCGATGCCAGACACGGCGAAACCAGAAGCGCGGGGCTTCAGAGCGTGCGTCGGGACGCGAGAATCTTTGTAGGTCGTAGCTTTAGCTACGACACAAACACAGCGAAATCAGTGCGGCTTCAGCCACTGAAGTACGGATTTTGTAGTCGTCACACGGAAGCCTGGGTTCTCGCTCGGCGCTCGGTCGCGCGACACCGGACGCGCGCTGTCGTAAATTTCTCGGTGCGCGGGTTGGCCAAAGCTAATCGCTAGTGGCGCAAAGATTAAAAATCGCCGCAAACCATTGAAAATAAACAGTGGCGAACCATGTTCATCGCTAGTTTTTTCGGCGTTTTATGCGGTCGCAAGGCGCTTTCCAGGCCGAACTGCAGCAACTGAGATTTGCGCAGCGGCAAAGCAGGAGCGGCGGCGCGACACTCGCATAGTCATTGTGACTTTGCGTGTGTCGCGCCGGTTTCCGTTTAGAGCGAGCGCAGGAAATTCAGGAGCTCCTGCTTCTGGTTGGGGCTTAAGTTGTTGAACTGGTTGATCACGTGATTGGCTTCGGAGCCGGAGCTGGCATGGGCTTGGATTGCGTTGACCAGGCCGCCATTTGTCGGCCCCGAGCGGCCGTCATGGAGAAAGAAGATGCGCTGGCCAACGCCCCAGAGAGGAGCGGTGCGGAATTCATCGGGACCGGCCGAACCTTGGGACACGTTGTCGGCAAGGCCCGAGCCCATGTTGTGAACGAGCAAGTCGGAATAGAGCGCGACCTGCTGGTTGCTTAGACCCGGAGTGAGGTTTGAAGGACCGGTCTGCAGCGAGGGAGTGTGGCACGCGGTACAGCCGATCTGCTTGAAGATCGCTTGGCCCGCGGCAATGGACTGCGGCGAAGGATTGCCAGGAATTCCCTGAGTCGAAGGAGCGGGAGGGGAGAGGAAGCGCATGAAGTTGGAGAACTCGACGACGTCGCTGGGAATTGCAGCGCCCGAGCTGGTGAAGTTGGTTTCGTCTTCGGGAGTGGGATTGTAGATGCAGGACGACGGTGGATTGGCGCGCTCGTTGGGGAAGGCCTCATTGGTGACGCCCATTTCGACGTTGTATGCCTCGCCGGAAAATATCACCAGAGACTTGTTCTGAGCCTTCCAGCCGAAGCGAGTGATCGAGCCGTCGTTGCCGCTGTAGTTCGGATGGCCGCTGATGCCGAGCTGTTGTTTGAGAGAGGCATTGGCAGCCATATTGGCAAGGATCGTGGCGTCGGGAATGTTTTCGATCAGACCCGAGCCAAAAGTAGGAGTGGGAATGCGGAAGATGATGTTGCCGAGTTTGTTCATCTGCTCGAAGTTTGGCTGGGGCATGACGCAGCCCTCGGCGTCCTGGCGGCCGGCGATGCTGAAGAGATCATGCACGCCGCCGTCGGGAGTGCTAGTGAGACCGCCGCTGGAAGAGACCACGTACGGGAAGCGGGCTTCGCGCACGGGGCCTTCGAGCGAGATGAAGTAGGGAATCGAGTTCGCGCCGCCGAAATCGGTGGCTGCGGCAATCTGCGGATTGGGGCCAACGAAGGGGAAATGCTGGGCGTTGGGGCTGGAGCCGCCAACGGCAGGCTGAGCGTGACAACTGCCGCAGCTATTGGAATTGAAGCCGGGGCCGAGGCCGACACCCGGTTCGCCGGCCATTTTGCCGCTGACGGAATCGGTTTGCAGGAAGCGCGAGAGGCCGTCCTGAAAGAACTGAAGCTGTGCAGGCGTGAGGGTGGAAAGCGGAGCGCCGGCGTTGACAGCGCCAGCGCGCGGGCCGGGATCCTGGGCGCCGCCGGAGGAATTGGTGGGGCCGCTTGAGGCTTCTTGGCCGCCACCGTCGCGCGGACCAAAATTATTCTGCGCGTCCACGCGCATGGTGGCGGCGAGGATGAGCAGCGCGAGAACGGGAACGGACACACTTCGGGTAAAGGCTTTCATGGAGAAGCTCCTTGGCCAGGGCCGTGGGAGAGAGCGGACACACTCCCAGCTAGTGTTAATCCGAAGTTAAAGGCTGGGAAATAACTTGTGGAACGACCGCGACAGCGGTCCGCGTCAGTGCATCGAGAATACGCGGACGGTTATGATAGGCGAGAGGATAGTGCGCGGGAGCGGCGGGCGTCAACACAACCGGGGTACAGTATTGGTACAGGGCAAAGATGAAAGCGAAGGATGTTGGTTAATTGATGAGTTATCTAGGAACAGGTAACAATGTGCCATTTGTGCAGACGCCCGGGGAAAGGCGGAGTCACCAGCTGAAAGTTGATCGTTAAAAGGGAGACCGCGCGGCGCGCTGGATGTTTTACCGCAGAGACGCCGAGGACGCAGAGAAAGGCAAGCGCGATCCCTGCCTGCGGCAGGCAGGCTTCGCCGCGCTCCCTTCGCAAAACCACTCGGGGCAGGCCCTTCGGAGAAACCGCTCAGGGCAAGCAGGCTGGCGGCGATGCTTGGCGCAGCTTTAGCGGAAGGCAGGGAATTTGTTGAAGAGTTTGCCGAAGAGGGATTTGGGGTTGCCGTTTTTGCGGTCGCGGCCGTTGTGGGCGGCGAAGTCGCGGCCGGGGACGCGGGTGGGGTCGGCGGAGTGCGGAGCGGCGGTTTTTTCGATGTGTTCGGGAAGAGGCGCGAGAAGGCGGACGATGTGGCCGAGCCGCTCCTGTTTGTAAGGCTTGGCCATGCAGACGATGGCGCCGAGAGCGTGCGCGCGGGAATAATCGCTGGGGTAAGCGGAGCAACTGGTGAGGACGACCGGGATGCGGCGGAGGCGGGGCGTAGCTTTGACGTGGCCGCAGAGGTCGTAGCCTGGATTGCCTTCGCCTTCGATTTCAGCGACGAGAAGGGAAGGCGTGAAGAGGTTTAGAACTTCGCGAGCGTCGGTGGCGTTGCTGACGGCGATGACGTCGTAGCCTTCATTCTCGAGGTACAGCTTCAAGGCTTCGCGGAGCTGGTCGTCGGAATCCACCGCGAGGACCATAGGTTTTTTTGATTTGGCTTCCGCGGTTTCGGCTGGGGCCGGTGGCGCGTAGATGTCGTTCTGTGCCGCCTCACGCGCGGCGGAGTGATCTTCAACGGCCGCCGCGGTGAAGGTGATGGCCACGCCGCGGAGGCCGTCGCCAAGATCGGTGACGCGAACGACGCGGCCTTTTTGCTCGTTGTGAATGGCTTTGGGGGATTTGCTGTAAGGAAATACGACGGCGACCTGCATGCCGCGGGAATAGCAATCCAGCTGGGTGTGGAACAGAATGCCGGAGCGCGAGACGTCGAAGGTGGTGGCGATTTCCTGGGAGCCGCTGGTTTGCGCCTCGACGGTGCGCACGCGAATGGGCGCGGAAATCAGCGCACGGCGCTTCTGACGACGATCCTGCGGGCGCTCGTGCGCGGAAGCCGCAGCCGATGCGGGCGCGTGATGGCGTTGTTCGGCGACAAACTCTTCGGCGACAGCGTTCATTTCCGCGACGGCTTGTTTCTTGACGACTTCGGACGCGTCGGGGAATTGGCTCTGAGCGAACGCGGAGAAATCCGCAGTGGCGGCGCCAGCGGAGTCGCGCGCGGAAGCGGCGATTTCCTCCAGGTCCATGACTTCGGTGAGAAATGGCGCGAGGGGGCGGATGGGAGCAAGCGGCTTTTCGACAATGAAGAGTTCGGTGCGGCGCGGATCGGGGGATGACGCGTTGATGATGGTAGAGTCATCGGAGAACGCCGCGGCGAGAACCTCGGCGCTGTTGCAGTCTTCAGTATGCGCGGCGGAATCGATCGTTTGCAGGAGCACGGCGAGGACTTCGTCGGGTTGCGAGGGTTGCGCAGTAGATTTTGGAGTGAAGGTGAGAAGCGTGTGGACGTCGGGCGCAGATTCGGGCTGGCGAGGGGAAGGCGCGTCGGGAATGTTGCCCGCGCTGAAGTCATGGGGAAATGCGTCGGCCGGTGAGTTGTAGAGGGCGGCGAGGCAGGCGCTGAGGTCGGCTTCGGCGAATTTTGGGACGTCGAGTTCAGCGACCGGCCGGACGGCCAGGTTGGCCCCCCGGGTCGATCTAGAGCGAAACATTCTGGACGCCTTACTCATGCGCTGCGAGCCTCGCGTCGGAAAGCTTTTCCGACCGATTTAGAATAAGCGGTGGGGCAGAATGGCACACTAGGGTGAAGGTCACATTCTAATAGTACTTCGGGTGGGAGGGGGTTGTAGTACTAAGATGGATCTCCTGTAACCCATTGATAATGGGGCGGGTATGTGGCGGGGAGTGATGCAGCGGCGTCAGAGCTCTTCTGGCACATGGGGAACCGGAAATTCAGCGGCTGACGCGGCGGTCGCTGGCGAGATCCCGAACTTGGCGTTTGCGGAGGGTGGCATCGAGCGGTGAACGGAATACGACGGGTCCGCCGTCCGGGGCAATCTTCGTTGGTAACGGCGGCGCCGTGCCGACCGAGAATGCGGTGATGATCGAAGGGCCGAAGCCTGAGAGGAGCCACAGCAGGAGCGGGTGCGGGACTGGCAAGAGGTGAGGCGCCGAGTGACTGACAGAGCAGATAGGGGCGGGGAGAATGCCTGAGGTTGGGTGGCGCCGAGAAATGCGGTGGCGATTGGAAGGGGAGCGGCTTTTTGTATATTGTACGAAAACGTACAAGTTGGTAGAATTGTACAGAATCGTACAAGGCGGACGAAATGGTGAAGAGACAGTATGCGGTGCTGATTGCGGATGTGGTGGGGTCGAGGACGCGGCGGAATTTGCGCGCGGTGCTGGGAGAGAGACTGGAGAAGGCGTCGCGAGCGCAGTTGAGAGGGAGATTGATCCGGCTGCCCTATGCGATTACGGCAGGGGATGAATTTCAGACGATCGCGTGGTCTTGCGGGAGATTGGCGGAACTGATTTTCGATCTACGGGAGAGGATGTGGCCGCTGCGGCTGCGGATGGGAATCGGAATCGGAAACGTGTCGGGAAAGCTGCAGAGGCCGGTGAATCGGCTGGGAGGAGAAGCGTTTGAACTGGCACGGACCGCGCTAGGGGGAGTGAAAGGCGGCGCGGGAAATAAATTTAAGGTGTTGACGAGGTTCGCATCGAGGGACGCGGTGTTCGATTCCACGGCGAATTTGATTTATGCTTTGCAGGATACATTGTTGCAGAAGATCACCGAGAAACAGTGGGAGACGATTGCAGTGTTCCGGAAGAAGCGCCGCCTGCAGGCGGCAGCGAGAGAGTTGCGATTGGATGCTTCGACGGTGTCGCGGAATTTGAAGCGAGGATATTTCTGGCAAGTAGAGCAGACGATGGAAGGGATGCGGATACTGATCGAGGATCGATGGAAGTAGTTTGTACAAAAACGTGCAAGTTCGAGAAGTTGTATCAGAGCGTGCAAACGGCGGGATGAGATGGAAATACTTACGAGAACAGTTCTGACGCTGTTGCTGGGACATTTGCTGACGGATTTTGTGTTTCAGACGGCCGCGCTGGTGCAGCAGAAAAAGAGCGGACGAGCGATCGGCTACGCGAAGCATGGAGCGGTTTACTTGGTGTGCGCGGTGGCGTTGACGGGATTTTTCGTTCCGGGAGTTGTTTTTTCGTGGCGTTTCCTAGCGGTAGTGCTGGGCTTGACGGTGGCGCATCTGGCGATTGATGGAATGAAGATACGCCTGGGGCGGCGAACACCGGTGGGGGAAGGTGCGGCCGCGTTCGTGGCGGATCAGGGGCTGCATTTCCTGACGATTGTGGTGGCGGCATGCTGGATCGCGCGCGTCGAGCCGGCTGGAGTGCTGCTGCACGGATTGAACCGGCTGCAGACGCCGAGCGATCGAGTACTGCTTTTGCTGGTGGTGTACGTAGCGGTGATTTTTGGCGGTGGCTACCTGATCCGGTTCATGACCAGGCCACTGCTGAAGGGTTTGCAGGCAGGGGAGTCGCAAGCGCAATTGAGCAACGCAGGAATGTACATTGGGTGGCTGGAGAGATTTTTGGTGATGACCGCATTGATTCTGCATTCGCCGGCGACGGCGGGGCTAATTCTGGCGGCGAAGTCGATTGCGCGATACCCGGAGTTCAAACGCGAACAATTCGCGGAGTATTTTTTGATTGGCACGCTTTTGAGTATTTCGGCAGCGACCGTGGGAGGAGTGATGCTGCTGAAAGCACTTTACGGGAATTCGGCGCTGCCGCAGTAGCGAGCTGGAGCAAAAGAGCAGCGGGACGCGGGTCAAGCGCGAGCGGGGGGCAGCGCTGCGGCGCTGCAATTGCGGGTGGGATGACGGATTCGATTGATGTAAGATGTTGCGCTGTTCTCACGGGGTGCGGGGCTCGCGGAAAAAGTAATTGACGTGCAACCGAATCTTGCGTGCTTACCTCTAAGAATTGGAACTTTTTCTTTCTGGACGGGAACCTAGGAAACCACGTGTGTGTCCGTGAGCGCCGTACCAGAATGAGCGGGCCGAGGCAAATGACCAGACAGCAGACCAGGAATTCTTGGACGATGAAGGAAGCAGTAGGCCTGGAAGCAGCCCGGGCGAGACGAAAAGGGTGGTGGATGCGCAACGGGATTTGCGGAATGTGGTTGCTGCCCGTGGCACTGGCCGGATTGCTGGGGATTTCCTCTTGCGGCGGCCCCGCCGTGGGTACTGTAACAGCGGTAACGATTTCGCCGGCCGCGGCGACGGTGCAAATTAACGAGCAGGCAGAGTTCACTGCGCAGGTGGCGGTAACAAGTTCTTCGACCTCTACTACGACGACGATCGTGACGTGGTATGTGAACGGCGTGGCGGGCGGGAGTGAGACGACCGGAACGATCGGGACTTCGACGGTAGATGCGCTGGTGGGGGTTTATACCGCGCCGGCGATAGTGCCGAACATCAACAGCGGGCAGGTGAACATTACGGCGACGACTCCGCAGGTTCCTGGTTCGACCACGAACGTCAACTTGATCACGTCTAATACGGCGATTGCGACGATTGGCATTGGGACGGGGCTGTCCGTGAGTCCGCTGACGGGGACGGTTCCAGCGGGCGGTAGTTTGCAGTTTTCCGCGATTCTGAATAACGTGGCCACCACTCAGGGCATAACCTGGTCGGTGTCCTCGACCGCGGGTGGAAATATCGGAACGATCAGTCCCACAGGACTTTATACGGCGCCGCCGTCACCGCCGCCGGGTGCCGCGGTCACGATCACTGCGGCCGACGGAACAACAACCGCGACGGCTGTCGCGACGATCTTGTTTTCTAACGCAACTTTGGCCGGCCCGTTCGCGTTTTCCTACACGGGGAATGACGGTTCCGGTTTCACGGCGGTAGCGGGAAGTTTTCTGGCGGATGGGCTGGGGCACATCGTGAGCGGTGTCGAGGACAGCAACAGTTTTTCGACCGGTGTGGCCAAGCAGGTGCCGATCACCGGAACATACGTGGTGGGTCCGGACGGGCGCAGTACGGTGAAAGTGAACGTGGGATCTGGCTCCGGGGCCGGACAGGGAACGCAGCAGACTTGGCAGTTAGCGATGGCGAATTTCCAGCACGGCGTATTGACGCGCTTCGACGCCGGAAACACGGGTAGTGGCACGGTGGATCAGCAGAACTTGAACGGATTGACCACCGCGCTGACGACGCTGAGTGGTCCTTACGTATTTAAGGTGGCGGGGGCGGACGCGGAGTTTTTTCCGCAGGGGATGGCGGGAAAGTTTTCCGCGAATGGCGCGGGGAGCGTAACCGGCGGGACCCCGATTTTGGACGTGAACGACAGCCGGAATCCTGCGGGCAGGGTGAGCAAGGAGGATCGGAGCCTGGCGGGAACGTACACGCTGGACACGACGTTTCCGGGGAGCGGACGCGGTACGTTGACACTGACGAGCACGTCCACCGGGCCGATTCAATACGCTTTTTACATCGTGAACACCACGGCGTCGGAACAGAGCACGCAATTGCACCTGGTGGAAATCGATACCAATAATTATTTGGCCGGCGACGTATATGCGGCTCCGACCGGGAGCTCATTCAACGCTGCGAGCCTTGCGAGCGGCAATTATCCGTTCACGGTGGGCGGCACATCGCCTACTGGAGCGTATGCAGCCGGCGGAGTATTTATCTCGAGCGGCAGTGGCGGGACGAGCGGGTTGCTCGACAGCAACAACGCGGGGACGGTGACGACCGACACGACGCTCGGCACGTGCACTTACGCGGTGGATCCGACGAGCGGGCGAATCGATTTGCTGCTGAGTACTGCGAGCGGAACGTGCGCCGCAGGTCCGAGCTCGACGACTCTAGAATTCGCGATGTACCAGACAGCGCAGGCTTCGGCGGTGATGCTGGAGCTGGACGCGACGGCGGTCAGCACGGGTGCGGCGTTCGTCCAGGGAGCGTCTCCAGTTGCCGTGACCGGAAGCGATTCGCTTGGAATGGCA
>Ga0070762_10001714_pt1 | contig 10225 bp, 10 predicted proteins | sample HubBroMetageREF2_FD_66726 | JGI IMG/M metagenome (GOLD analysis project Ga0070762, IMG submission 66726) | Reference soil microbial communities from the Hubbard Brook experimental Forest, New Hampshire, USA - Hubbard Brook CCASE Soil... | ecosystem: Environmental > Terrestrial > Soil >... | reverse complement strand
TGGCCAATCACCGCACCTTCTTCACCGCCCGCGCCGCAGACATGCTATTGAACGATTTTTCGGAGCGCACTGCTCCCGTGCAGCCGGCTGCCCCAACCCGCAATCGCCTCACTCCGCGCGAACGCGAGATCGTGCAATTGCTGGCCGAAGGCAAGAGCAGCAAGGAAGTCGCTGTGGTGCTGGGAATCAGCGTCAAGACGGCAGAAACACATCGCGCCAATATCATGCGCAAGTTGCAACTGCATTCTGTCAGCGAGCTGGTTCGCTACGCTATCAAGAACCAGATTATCGAGGCCTAGTCGAATGCCTGGTTCTCAAGACCTACAAGAACCGGACAAGCTCCAAGCACTTTCGGCTTCCACATCCACCTTCGATCGGCCCGGGTCTTCTGTTTCCAGCGAAGCTCCCGCTCATCTTGAGGACCTCAGGAGAACCAGGCCCATGCCCAAGGTGTTAATTGTTGACGATCATGCTTTTATTCGCCGTGGCATTCAGTCCATCTTAAATGCGTCTCCCGAATGGGAACTGGTTGGCGAAGCGGAAAACGGCATTGCCGCCATTCGTATGTCTCGCGACCTCAATCCCGACATCATCGTTATGGATGTTTCCATGCCGGAGTTGAACGGGATTGAGGCTGCGCGTGCCATCCACCAGCTGCAACCTCAAGTCAAAATCGTTCTGCTCACTCTGCACGAATCGGCAGAGCTGGTGCGCAGTGCGTTTCGTGCCGGCGCCCAGGGATACTTGTTGAAGTCCGAAGCCGAACAGGAACTTCTGCGCGCGCTTCGTATCGTTACTGGCGAAGGTACCTACATCAGCCCGAAGGTCGATCCGCAGGTAGCCAAGACCGTTGTTCACGAAATTTCTTCGAACCCGGGCTGAGCTCGCATATCCAGTCCAGCCCAGACTTTCAACGCGCAATAATTCTATTTTCTTGGTGTCTGTGTGACTGCTCCACTCTTCCATACATCTTTAAGGGCAGGCACCTACAGCGTGAGCCGGATATTTTCTTCCGCGCTGTCCCGGCACCATGTCGCGAAGGGAAGCAGGACACATCACATGTCAGAAAAAAATGTAGCCGTTTTTGGTATTTATTCTGAACGCTCGGCCATCGATGGTGCGCTGGGGGAATTCAAAGAGGCTGGGTTTCGTAATACCGACCTTTCTGTTCTTTTGCCGCAAAACTTGGGCTCCAAAGATCTGGGAACCGAAAAGACCACGAAGGCCCCGGAGGGCGCAACCGCTGGCGCTGGCTCGGGGCTCGTCCTCGGGGGCGCGCTGGGCTGGCTCGTCGGCATTGGTGCCTTGGCCATTCCTGGATTGGGCCCGTTCATCGCCGTCGGCCCGATCATGGCTGCTCTCGCTGGTATGGGAGTTGGCAGCGCCATCGGTGGTTTCACCGGCGCGTTGATCGGCTTGGGAATTCCGGAATACGAAGCCAAGCGCTATGAAGGTCGCATCCGCCGCGGTGGAATACTCTTCTCGGTTCATTGCGACAATTCCAAATGGGCAGACATCGCCAAGCGTATTCTCGAACGCACCGGCGCCGTTGATATCGGCTCCACTGCCGAATCCTCGGGCGATTTCGCCGTCAGCGACAAGCCGTATCCACGCACCGCCACCGGCGTTTCTGATTAATCATTTTCTCTGGGCCCGCGCACCAACTGCGCGAATCTTTAGAACGTAAACTCAAGGAGCGGCTACCATGCCCCAGCAGGATCAAAAATCATCCACCTCACGCGATGCCTTGATTCAAGGTTTAAACGAAGACCTGGCCCGTGAATACCAGGCCATCATCGCCTACGTCACCTATTCGAAAGTTTTAAAGGGCGCTCAATATATGAACATCGCCGGCGAACTCGAAAAGCACGCTGGCGAAGAACTTCAGCACGCCCTCACCGTCGCCGAGCAGATAGACTATCTGGGCGGCACGCCCGGAGTGCAGCCCAAGCCGGTGAAAGTCACTGACGACAACGAAGAGATGCTGCGCGCCGATCTCGCCAACGAAGTCGCCACCATCCAGAATTACCGCGTGCGCATTCATCAGTGCGAAGACCTTCAGGAATACGCCATGGCCGAACTGCTTCGCGAAATCCTTACTCAGGAACAGGATCATTTGATCGCCCTCGCCACCGCTCTGGGCATCGATGCTCCCAGAGTCGATACCGCACAGCCCAGCAGCGAATCTACTGGCGCATCGCAACATCCTCCCAAACAAACTTCCGCTGGCAGATAGTTAGCCGGCAACTTTCAACTCCGAGGTGCTCTATGCCCGAACAAGAAGTCGTCGAACGCGCTCGCCGCGACGCCGAAGAAGGTAAGTCTCCCTCCACCCAAGCCGGCGAATTCGTCCGCGAAGAAATCGAACACGTGCGCGAAGGCAAGCATGGCGCTGCCAACACCAAACAAGCCATCGCCATCGGCCTTTCGAAAGCACGCCGTGCTGGAGTGAAGATTCCTCCGCGCGGTTCCTCCAGCTCGTCGCGAACCCGTTCCTCGAGCTCGCAAAAGCGCGCCAGAACTGGCTCCAAGCGTCGCCGCCCCAGCAGCGAGTCCAGCAGGACACGTTCTCGCGCCACCCTCAATGCCTTGAAGCGCGAAGGCTCCAACAGCGTCTCCCGCTCTGCGCTCGCCAGCCAAGCCCGCTCCACGGCGCGCAAGCGTAGCTCGGCCCAGCGTCACAATTCCGCCCAAAAGGCCGTCCGCACCAAACGCAAAATGGGCACTCTGCGCGGCGGTTCACGCCGCCGCAGCCCTCGGCGCTAGTTTTTCTCCCCGATACCGCGCACTCGCCTGTCAGGAGGCACTTGCGCTCAAATCCTGGGCGATGCTCCAGCCTCACCTCAAGTTACACACTTTCTTATATTTAGTAGCATTTAAGATACTCGAACAGACCTTTTTGCTCCCCATACCCTTGTGGTATCTTCAAAGACGCCCGTAAATATCTCCTCCAGCCCAGGCCGCATAACGAGGGCGGCGTCTGTGCACCCAGACCTTACACAAGGCGCGCCTCCCAGAAGATCCTTAGGTCACACCGTACGCTTGGCCTCGCTTATCGTTGGCGTCGTGCTGGTCACGGCCGCTGGCGGCGTAGCCTACCTCACCGAATCCCGTGTCGGCGCCTATCGCAACTGGATCCTCCACACCTATGGCGTCAAAGAGCAGATTCAAACCGTGCGCGCCACCCTCAACGAAATTCGCTCCAGCTCTTTGCTCTTTTGGATGAATCGCGACCCGAAAGAAAAAGATCATTTCGACGACCAAATGGCCCAACTCGAGCGCACCTCCACGGCGCTCATACAAATGACCGCAGACAATCCTGACCAGCAGGAACGCCTGGCCAAACTCATGCCTCTCGTCGTGCAACAGATCGACCGCCTGAAACACATCACCCAGGCTCCGGTTCGTCTTCCATCCGAATCTCAGGAAATGGCCGAGACTCTCGCAGATGTCTCCGCTTCCAAGATTCAAATCGCCATGCTCCTGAATAGTCTGGAAACCGTGGAAGAGCGTATACTTGCTGAACGCCTGAATCGCTGGAACGTGCTCTATGAACGCAATCTCATTACTCTGATAATTCTCTTCACTGCTTCCATTTTTCTTTTGGTTTTCAATTTCCGTTTGCTGCTCAATGAACTGGCCACTCGCCGTGAACGTGAAGACCTCGATCGTCAGAACCTGGGCTCTTACCGCGCCCTCAGCGCACGCATTCTCGAGCTGCAGGATATCGAGCGGCGCCGCATTGCTCGCGAACTTCACGACAGTGTCGGCCAGTTTCTTACCGGGATGAAGCTCAATCTTGGCCAACTCCGACGCCGCACCTCCGAATCGCTCGAAAGTCCCGCGCTGCTCAATGACACTTTGGATCTTGCCGATCGCGCCATCAGCGAAGTCCGCACCATTTCCCACTTGCTTCATCCACCATTACTCGACGAGCTTGGCTTCGAATCTGCCGCGCGTTGGTACGTTGAAGGTTTCGCCAAACGCAGTGACATTCACGTGGTGATTGAAATTGCCGAAATTGTTGAACGCCTCCCGAAAGAAATCGAACTCGCCCTCTTCCGCGTTCTCCAGGAAGCCCTTACCAACGTGCACCGCCACGCTCGCGCCAAAAACGTTATCGTCGACCTCAAATGCAGCGACAGAGAAGTCAGCTTGATGATTCAGGACGACGGCCGCGGCGTTCCCGCAGAAACTCTTCGCGCTTTCAATGACGGGCTGGCCGGCGGCATCGGTCTGGCGGGTATGCGCGAAAGGCTCGCCGAACTTAGCGGAACTTTGGAAGTTCACTCTGAAAAATCAGGGACGATGGTGCGCGCCACTTTGCCCACCGTCCTCTCTCATTCCGGCGATGCTTCTTCGATCAGTGTGTTCAACGCCGGCGATTAGCGATCTTAACTGCTGCGATCCGTCGCCAAAATCACGATCCCGGCGATTACCGCAATCACTCCCAGCACCGGCGGCAGCGGTACCGTGTGGTGCTCCGACTTCGTCGCTTGTATCGGCCCGATATCCACTACCTTCTTCTGCGTGGTGTACGTGAAGCCCTGATACGCCAGCGCCAGCACTCCCAACGCCAGCAGCACCAATCCCAATACCCGCTTTCCATTCATTTGCTTTCCTCCGTCGCAGTCTCCGTTTGAGTTCCGGCTAGTCACGAAGATTGTTTAGCCGGCTTGTGTATCTACTTTTAGTTCTTCAGCCTACTTTCCTCCATACGCAACTGACCGCAAAGCTCCTAGGGGCAATCGTGTACTGATGTCTTCCGCCATCGTTGCTCCGGTGTTCTTCCTACGGCACTCCTCGATTTAAGGGATAGGATTCTCATCGCCCCGATGTTTTTATTGGCCTCAGCATTTCCGGCATCACCGCAAATTGGCCCTTCCTGCGGAGCTCGCTTTTGATGCTGGCGCAGTGGTTACACAGGATTCGTTACCCAAGGAGGCTTTAATGAATTGGGATCAAATTGAAGGCAAATGGAAGCAGTTTGCTGGTACCGTGAAGGAAAAGTGGGGCAAGTTGACTGACGACGACATTACCGTCATTAAGGGCAATCGCGATCAGTTGGTTGGGCGCATTCAAGAGCGTTACGGAATCGCCAAAGACGAAGCGGAACGCCAGGTGAACGAATTCTCCCACGGCCTGCGCTCTGACACTGCGGACACCACCACGCGCGCCGACAAAGCATACAAGGCTGGCAAGCCTTGATTGGCTGTTCGACATAATTAGCAATTCGAAGTTGCAAGGGTTCACTGTCCCAGAATCGTAATTATCGGAGCCAGGCGCGCATTTGTTTAGCTTTCTTAGCGCAATCTGGCTCCCTTTTTGTTCCTCTTCTCTCTCAAAGTCATCACACGCAAAAGGTGGTTCACGCACATGGCCAGCACGATAAGCACGAAGAAACTTAAGAAAGATACTGAATTGGAAAACCTCCGCGATTTGCTGATCGCGAAACGCGATGAACTGGCGACCCGTATTGAGCAGCGACGTCAGGAAATTGTTGCCGATCAGGAACCCGACGACGAAGTAGGTCTGGCGATGCGCAACTCTTCTGCCGGTATGGCCATTGCCAATATCGAGCGCGAAGTTCGCATGCTCTCAGAAATCGAACTCGCTCTTCGCCTCATGGACAAGGGCGAGTACGGCATCTGCACCGTCTGTGAGGAACCCATTCCCAATTTGCGGCTGCGCGCCATTCCCTGGACTCGCCGTTGCATCTCCTGCGCGGGCGGTGGTGTAATTCGTGGTTCGCGTGACCAAACGCCGGTGCGTGCTGCGTAAATTGTCTCGACTCACTCATGAAATTATTTGTCGTGGGAGCCTTGCTCGACCCGGCTCCCCACGAATGTCTTCGAGGAAGTATCCCGCTTTGTAGGGACGGCTTTAGCCCGGCGCCCGCCCTAAGTCTCTGATTTTCAACCTTAATTTTCCACTTTCTATCTTCCCTAATCCTTCACCTTATTTCTCTAAAAGTTTCTATGTAGCTCTTGGTCCGGCCCCTGCGTCTAACTATGTGTAATGCCTTCAGCGGAGGTTTCTATGGATGGCAAGTTTGACGTCTTTCGTAAACTGCCCGATGGTCAGCCACTCTGGATTCAAGCAGTCGATGGTCTGCACGAAGCGAAATTGCTCTCCCTCCGCCTCGCCGCGACTTCCCCTGGCGAATACTTCATCTACAATCCTCGCGACGGCTCAATCATCTCCGTACTAGACCTCCAGCCCGCCCGCACCTCAGTTTCCCGAAACGCATCGCAGTAAGTGCTGGTTGTTTCCGCTTAGCAAAACACTCGGCAGAATTGTTCTGTCATCCTGTTTGTCCGGAGCCTCGAAGGGACCGAAGGCCCGCTACCTTTGTGGGTCGTAGTGGAGAGATCGTGACAACTCTCACAAATCGTCAACCAAAATTTAATCCTCACGTTTCCCGAATAGGCTTCGCAGTACCCGCTGAAAGTTGCGCTTAGCAAAACAAACGCCGCAGAATTGTCCTGTCATCCCGACCGGAGGCCGCTGTCTTTGCGGGTCGTAGCGGAGGGATCGTGGCAACCCTCCAACATCTGCAACACAATTTTAATCTCCACCGTTTTTTCTCCACCAATGAATTACCGCCAGGGAACCTTCCGCCCGCTCAGAGGGAATTCCAAACGAGCGAGCTTCCCGCCACCGCGCGCCTCCATAACTGGGTGACACCCGCTCGGTAGTCGCAACGTCTAAATTACAAGCTCTTCCGGGTACCAATTAAAGGGACGGTATACGATGGGGAAATTTAAACGCAGCCTACTTCTTTTCAGCTTCCTTCCGCTTTTTGCAGCGGCCACGCTTCGCGCACAAGATCCTGCCGCTCCTCCACAAGATCGGCCAGGCCAAGGTCGTGGTGGCCCAGACGGCGGCCCGCGTCCGCTCGTCGGAAAAATTTCTGCCATTCACAGTGGCTCGCTGGAAATCACCGGCCCCAATGGCCAAACCGTAATCGTAAAGACCACCGATCAGACCCAATATCGCAAAGATCGCGAGCAAGCCGCCGCTACCGATTTTAAAGTCGGCGACACGGTGATGGTGCGCGGTGACGAAAACGCTGATCACACCGTCACCGCCAAAGTAATTGGCGGACGCTTTGGTGGTCTTGGTGGTGGCCTCGGCACTATGGGTGGCGGTGCTCGCGGTGGCCCAGGCGGCGGCCCGATTGGCACGCTTGGCAAAGACTATGTCGTTGGTGAAGTGAAAGCTATCGACCCACCGCACATCACCGTCCTCCGCACCGACAATGTTGTCCAATCCATTGAATTGAACGAAAACACTTCGCTGCGCAAAGGACGCGACAATATCACCATGGCCGATATCCAAGTTGGCGATCACTTGATGGCGCGCGGCGCTCTCGAGAATAATGTTTTCGTTCCCAAGGGCGTTAACGTCGTCAATCCAGAGCAGTGGAAGCGCATGCAGGAAATGCGTAACGTCAATGGTGGCGCCGCCGTTCCTCCTGCACCTCCGGCCACGCCGCCTCTTGCCGCTGCTCCTCCTTCCAAACCAACGGAGCCGCCCAATTGAATTGGCTTTTACGAGGGATCCTCGTCGCGATTTGTATCGTTCTTATTTTCGCGGTCATGATCGTTTGTTTAGCTACGGCGCAAGACGCTGTTCCCCAGCAGCAGCAGCAGTTTCAAATTAGCGGCACCGTGAAGAGCGGCAAAACGGTTCTTCCCGGCGTCACTGTCACTGCCACAAATACCCTGACCGGGAAAAAACTAATAGCGGCGACTGGCCTGGATGGTTCCTTCCGACTCAAAGGCCTGCCGCGCGGTCGTTACGTCGTCAAAATCGAATTCATGGGTTTCGCGATACAAACCCACGAAGTCGTTCTTAATCCCGAAAATCCGTCCGGCAAAGTGGACGCCGAACTTTTGCTCGCTTCCCGTCAGCAGGAAGAAACCGCGCGCGCCAACGCCTCCGCCGCCAGTCGCGGCTTCCAAAATCTTTCCGTCGAGGGCGCGCTCTCCGGACTTTCTGGCGATACTTCCTCGACCGGGGGTAGCGGCGGCGGAAATGGCTCGAGCATCAGTGCCAGCGATCTTTCCTCACTGCCCATGAATGGCGCCGGTGCGGATGTCGCCACCGAATCTTTAAGCATTTCCGGCACGCAGGGACGCTCTCAGGAATTTGGCGTTGGCAACGAAGACGAATTGCAGCAGCGCATCCAGGAATTTCGCCAGCGCGAGCAACAAATCAACGGCCTCGGCGGTTTAGGTGGCGGCCAAACAGGCCAAGGCGGCTCGGGTGGGCGGGGTGGTCCGGGAGGCGGAGGTGCTGGCGGCTTTGCCGGCCCGGGCGGCGCCGGAATGCCCATGATGATCGGACGCATGGGCCGCGGCGGTTTCAATCTTAATCAGCCGCACGGTTTTCTCTACGCGCAAGACGATACCGCCGGCCTCGATGCTCGTCCCTACTCGCTCTCCGGCATTCAATCGCCCAAAGCCAGCTACAACACTCTCCGCTTCGGCTCCATGGTCGGCGGTCCGCTGAAAATTCCTAAGCTCTTCGACTGGAGCAAAACCACATTCTTCACTGTTGGCTGGAATGGCTCGCGAGGCAGCACTCCCTTCGATGAATTCAGCACCGTGCCCACTCTCACCGAACGCTCCGGCAATTTTTCCGGCCTCACCTCACGCAACGGTACCCCCGTCACCATTTACAATCCGCAAACCGGTTTACCCTTTGCCGGCAACTCCATCGATCCCTCCACCTTTAGCCCTGCTGCAGTCGCCCTCTTGAATTACATTCCCGCACCGAATCTTCCGGGCACCACGCAGAATTTTCACTACATCACGTCCGATCAAAGCAGCACCGACGCCGTCAGCCTCCGCCTCATTCACAATTTTTCCGGCACCGGCCCCGGATTTGGTCCTCCCGGTGGACAGGGAGGTGGTGGTCGCAATCGTCGAGGTCCTCGCAACAATCTTAATTTCGGATTCAACTGGACGCGCACTTCAATCGCTCTCGTCAATTCCTATCCGTCGCTTGCAGGCCACACCAACACCCAAGGTCTCAACGCCAACACCCGCTGGACTTATGGCAAAGGCCGCCTTACCAACACCGTCGGTTTCACCTACAATCACAATCGCGCTGCCACCACCAATTTGTATTCCACGGTCACCGATGTCGCCGGCGCCGCTGGCATCAATGGCGTTTCGACCGATCCCTTCAATTGGGGCCTTCCCGGAATCAGTTTCACTTCCTTCGGCGGACTCAGCGATCCCACGCCGAGTCGCGAACTCGATCAGACTTACACCCTCTCCGACACCGTAATCTGGAATCGCGGCAAAAATAATTGGCGCTTTGGCGGAGATTACCGCCGTATCCTGCAAGGCTTTCGCTCTGCCCGCAACGCCGAAGGCAGTTTCGTCTTTACCGGCTTCGCAACTTCCGCCTACGCTCCCGGCAGCACTCAGCCGCTTCCCGGCACCGGCAGCGATTTCGCTGATTTTCTGCTCGGCCTGCCGCAGCAAACCACTCAGCAGTCCGGCACCACCGATTACGAATTCCGCGCCAACTCCTACGATCTCTACGCTCAAGACGACTGGCGCGTCTTGCCCAATCTGTCTGTTAATCTTGGCCTCCGCTACGAATATGTCAGCCCCTACAGCGAAGCCGAAAATCGCATCGCCAATCTCACCGTCGCTTTCAGTCCTCAGTCCACCACCGCATTTCAAGTCCTCTCCGGCCAAAATCCCGCTTATCCCGCGTCACTCGTTCGTCCTGACCGCAATAATTTCGCGCCGCGCATAGGTATCGCTTACCGCCTCGCCCAGCGTACCGTCGTTCGCGCCGGCTATGGTATCAACTACAATCTCGCGCAGTACGGCACTTTCATCCGCAACTTTGCGTTTCAGCCTCCGTTCGCCATCACCGCCACCAACGTCAGTCCCTACGGAAATTTTCTTACCCTGGAAAATGGTTTCCCCCCGCAACCGGTCAATGCTGTCACCAACAACTACGCTCTCGATCCCAACTATCGCCTCGGCTACGTTCAAATCTGGAATCTCGATATTCAGCGCCAGCTTCCCGGCGACGTGCAGCTCAACATCGGCTACAACGGTGCCAAAGGCACTCGTCTCGACACTGAGCGCGCCCTCGTCCCCACCTGCGTTTCTGCAGCGACCTGCCAACTCTCCGCCGCCGAAGCCTCTGCTCCTTTCATCTACGAATCTTCCGAAGGCAATTCCATCCTTCA
>Ga0070762_10001709_pt1 | contig 10242 bp, 7 predicted proteins | sample HubBroMetageREF2_FD_66726 | JGI IMG/M metagenome (GOLD analysis project Ga0070762, IMG submission 66726) | Reference soil microbial communities from the Hubbard Brook experimental Forest, New Hampshire, USA - Hubbard Brook CCASE Soil... | ecosystem: Environmental > Terrestrial > Soil > Temperate... | reverse complement strand
AGGTTATCGACCACAGTCTGCAGGATCTTGTCCACTTCGCCGGTAGGCGCGAGCAGGCCGATCTTTTGCAGATGATCTACGGCATTGTCTTCTGCCATCCGTTCCCACATGCGCTGCGCCTGGACGGGTGCATTGTCTTTGGCAACTGGACGGTCATCTATCGAATTGTCAACTTTAATTTGGGTAAACTCTTCGGCATGGCTCAGTGTTTCCGGATCGTAGGCCCACAGGCGCGTCTGGGCTTTGAGATACAAATCGTGAAATAGCGGGCTAGTGTGTTTTGTACCCGACTCTTCTACATAAACGTAGGAAGGCAGCCACACGTCGGCTTGCAGATTAAAACGCCAACTGTCGAAGTGCAGGTAATGCGTGAAAGTTGAACGGCCAGCGTAGGTCCCGTTGAAGCGGACAATGTTGAGGTCGCGGTCTTCGACCCAGATTCTTCCAGTAAATGACCCTTCTCGCGCTTTTTTCACCGGTTGGACATCGATAACGATGCAACGCGTTTCGCCAAGAAACTCGCGACGCACAAAGGTAAAGTGATAATTCTTCTTCTGGAAGTCTGGATCGAGCACCACCATCTGGGCGAAGCCCTGCGGCAGAAACTTGTAAGTCATCGCAACGGAAAAGGGATTCAAAGCGTGGTGCAGAAAGCCCTCGCGCTGCCTTTCGAACACCGAGTCGCTGATACGACGATTCAGATCGATGCGTCCCAGGAAATACTGATCGCTTACCGGTTCGGCATTGTGATCGTTGTCTTCATGAAGATTCTGGATATAGGTTTCGGCCAGAGGGTGCATACGCTTCATGGTCACAACAAATCCACGTTCGCGCTCCACCATGCGATCGACGGTTTGGTCGAAAGAGAGGTCGGACGAGAGTTTTGGATTTTCCGCCGCAACACCTAGCGTCGCGGCTAGAAGCAGCAAAAAAGCAATCGTTCTGAAACTACGCATAGCGCTCCTCACGAAATAAGTTCGAAAATGATGTGGATTTGAGCCATCGAATCGATGGGCTGACCTTCATGCAAAGCCGGCTTGAACTTGATTTGCTCGGCTGCCTTTACGGCCTTTTCATCCAGTCCGTAGCCCAACCCTTGCAGCACTCGTATTACGCGAATTTGCCCGTCGGATCTGAACAATACTTCCAGGCGAACTTCTCCGTTGACTTTTTGCTTTCGTCCTTCATCTGTGTAATCGGGTTTGGGCTTGAATGTGATTTGGACGGGAGCATCAGCTCCGTCGCTTTGCTGGCGCGATCCGGTTTTGGTGTGGACATTAGCGGCGCTGGTTGCGTCGATCGCTCCGTTGCCAAATCCGGAACTCATCACCACGCTCGAGTTTGTGCCTCCTCCCGCATTGCCGTGGCTCGATCCGCTGGCTAAGTCGAACGATCCCGTTTCTCGCACATTGCCGATTTCGCGATGCTGTAACGCAGGGACACCGTTTGGATCGCCGAAGCCGCCTGTCTGCACTGCTTTGGCAGGTTTGGTGGTGTTCACCGTAATCGGAGTGTTCGTGGAAAACGTACCGGTGGCGACGACTTTCGATGTCAGCGCAACCGGAATCACGGGCATCTTACTTTCCAGTTTCAGCTCGGGCGCAGGCCGATCAGGCTCCTGCTGCTTGTGCTCGGGGATGACGTGTATCTGGCGATTGACTACAAGCGCTGCGACTGTCGCCTCGCTTACTACTGACAGCTTGCTTTGTAGAGTCGGCTTAGACCGTGTCAAAGGAGATTGGATAACGGGCCGCGCCTCGGGGAGCACCACCGGTTGATACGACACGAGATTCGTCACTCGGTAGTCTGCGGACGGAATCAGGTTTTGGTGAAATCGCACGCTAACAAGGGCAAGACTTAGCAGCGATAAAACTTGTACGCTCCAGCCCGTCACGAATGATTTCCAACGTGACTGCGGCGATGTCAATAAAGTAAACAGCAGCGCCTCCACTATCGTTCCCCCACTTAGGCAGAGTATGGGCAATCGCGATGCCACTGCTCATCTCGGACTGCATCGCAAGGGAGGCTTGTATTCGCTGAGGTCTTGAAGTAGCAGAATTCACACCAGCGAAAGCATTTAGCTCGCGCGCTGACTGGTTAGAGGAGGTAGGTTGGAATAAGTTCCACTAGCACGATCGTAACCGTCACAGAGTGTTACCCGTCACGCATAGGTACTCAAGAGCTAAGAGCAGGGCGGAACGAATGTTCACAGAGGAAAAGATTTTCCCACGCGACTAAGATTGGTCAACTGACACTGAGGAGGAGTCGCAAGCCGGGCTCTGAGTGCTTCTGCTCGGTTAATTTTCAACGGGCGATGATCAGCAAACAGGATCGCTGGGCGCCTTTGGCGGAGCAGATCAGGCTCTTCAGGAAGCCTCTACTCTCTATCACGATCCTTCCTTCAGGTTATGCGGTAGAAGCGTCTTTCTCTCTGGTGGGATGGCGTTCAGGGGGATCATCGATTGATGAAGGCGGAATCTTTCTTGCCTTTCTCATCCACTCGGCTGCCCGTTGTTCGGCCTCGAGCAGTTGCTCCATGGTCATAGTCTTGTTGACGTGATTCTTGGCGCGGGTTATCTGTTCGTTGGCGATCAGGAACCACATGTAGGCATAAACCATGTCCTTCGGACCAGCCCGACGCGCCGAGTAGAGTTGTGCCAGCGCCAATTGCGCGGTTGGCAAGCCCTGTTCGGCGGCTTTCTGACAGACGGCTATCGTCGCCTCGTCGTGGCGACCGCCATTGGCTGGATTCGCCAACAGAGAAGGGAGCAGCGATTGCGCTGGACCAGCCTGGCTTAGAGTCATGAACAGCAGTTCGACCCGGCTGGAGACGCCTAACTTGTCGAAAACTCGAAAAAGGTAGTTCTTGATGGTGTGCTGACTCAGGCCCAGACGCTCGGCGATTTCACGATTGGTCAGCCCCTCGGCCAGGCTGCGGACGACTTCCATTTCGCGCTTCGACAACAGATCCAAACCATTCGCGTCCACCGCTCTTACCGTGGGTGAAGACGCCAGGGCTTCGACGGCAAACGACATCTGCAGGCTCGTGGCCCAGATCTGGCCCTCGTGGACGGTGCGGACGCACTTGCATAGCGACTCGACTGAGTCATGACGGCTGAAGATTCCTCTCGCGCCGGCGCGAAAGGCGTGCAGGATAAAATCGCGCTTCGAAGAATCCAGCAGCACTACCGCCCGGATCTGCGGATGCGACGCCCGTAATTCCCGCAAAACCTCAAACGCGCGGTGAGGTTCCTCGTCCAGGTTCGAGCTGATCAGCAGAACGTCAGTTTTATGTGCAACAGCCGCTGCGATCAGGCCGTGGGAATCGGAATCTCCGCTGTTAACGTCCAATCCGCGATCCCGGCTCAGCGCATCGGCGAGCAACTGGGTATGGATTCGTGTATTGTCAACAACCAATACGCGAATCCGCTCCTCTCTCGCGTTTTGGGTGTCCATAAGATTCTCCAGCGAGATCATCGAGCAGTCCCCAAAAAATTAGGGACCCGAAGTCACCAAATGCCACAATCGAAACAAGCTGTGTTGAGAACGAGGGATCTCCCAACCCGGGGGGATTTGTTCTATCGGGGGAGGGTCGAAAAAGCCAAAAGTTGCGAGAACACCAACCAACAGTTAATAAGGGTGCGACACTAACCTTATTACGCTGGAAGCAACCCACTGAAGTCTACCGTATCCTTGGTTAGAATGCAAGCTGAAGTCGCAAAGCGTTGCAGTAGTTGCAGGTCACTGCGACCCTACGATATTGAATCCGTTCGCATAGTGACACTGCGGGAGGCCGGTCTAAGTCTCTCTGGATGCCATTCGACACTGTCATACTTCATACATCGCCTGTCGAATCAATCGGATAGCAGAGAATGAGGCGTGGATATTTTCCAAACTCGAGTACCGGGCGGAGGAGCCTAGCCATCCGGCCTTACGACGTCGAATATCTCCGCTTCATGAGAAATGTTTCTCTAGGCTGATCACCTCACCTGGTGGGGAATGAAGGCCCTGATGCATACGAGAAGTCCGTCGCGGAGAGCGTGTACCTCTTGCAGCGTCCTGCATACGAATGTAATCTGGCTTCACTTTCGGGCAAACAACTCAAGGCAGAGTTCCCATCCCCCGTTGCCTGGTAAGCGGAAACTTTCGAGCCAATGAACCTGTGCCAGGAATTTGACAATTCCAGCAATCGATATGCACTGGGTCTTGACACGAAAAGGTATTTGCAATAATGTTGATAAACTTAGTATAGATTCGTACTCCCCCCTGAATTTCTAAAGCAACATCCCCCGATTGCTGCAACTTTCAGATCCTCCGTCTTTTTGGAGCCATTCGCAGGTGCGGAAGTCACATTGTGACTCAGAGGGCGAAGCTATGAGTGCCGGGAACCAATCGTTGGACTCCCCGAATGTGACGCCAATCGTCGCACCCACCATGGAACAGTGGTACGCGGTGCATACTCGCGCCCGACATGAAAGAGTCGTTGCCCAACGTTTGCGTGAACAAGGCGTGAACACTTTTCTGCCGGTCGTCACCGAAGTGCATCGCTGGAGCGACCGGAAGAAATCGGTGGAGTTGCCGCTGTTTGGCTGTTACGTATTTGTGAAACTGTTTCCAACCGGCGAAGAGCGATTACGTGTGCTACGGATCGACGGGGTGTTTAAGTTCGTTGGCGCTCGCGGATTGGGAACTCCGATCGCTGAATCACAGATCGAGGCGGTTCGAACTTTGATCGGGCAGCAAATACCCTGGACCGCACATCCTTTTCTTCAGATCGGGCAGCGGGTGCGGGTCCGTGGCGGCGCGTTGGATGGTGTCGAAGGTATTCTGCTGGCTCGAAATGACGACAATACATTGGTGGTCTCGGTCGACGCGATTCAGAGATCGTTAGCGGTGCGCATTCAGGGATACGACGTCGAACCGCTTTAGAAGTCTTAGACTCTCGCTTTTTCTCGGTAATCCTTAAAGGAACTTTAATCCTGTGATAGAAAACGCAATCGAAGCGGTACGTCTCCTGGTCGTTAGCAAGGAGCCCACCGTGGTTCGCTCTCTGTGGTCGCTTGGGGAAGCCAATTCCTGGCAACTGGAGACGGTGGGCAGCGGTTGGGAAGCGCTGGAGTTCGTCCAGGCCGGCGTTACACCGGACCTGCTTCTCCTGGATTTACCGCGTGGGGATGCAGACAGCCTGCACATCTTGCGCTGGCTACGTCGGCTTCGTCCTAACTTGCCGATCATCTTGCTCTGTTATCCCGACGATGCCGGACGAAAAAATGAAGCTATTCGTCTGGGTGCGCAAGATTACTTGATCAGACCACTCGAGGACGAGCATCTTGAGAGCGTGATTCGAGGTCAGCTGAATTCACGCAGCGACGGCATTGAAATGGAGCTTGCCAGTGAAGACATCGAACAAGTGAGCGATGATGCATTCTTTGTTGGCGCAAGTCCGATCATGCGCAAGCTTCGCGCACAGGCAGAATTGCTGGCTCAAGCCAACGTTCCGGTGCTGATCCTCGGAGAGACCGGAAGCGGAAAAGATACCGCCGCTCGACTTATTCACAAGCTGTCCGTGCGTTCGGGATTCAAGTTCTTGAAAGTGAATTGCGCTGCGCTACCCGGCGATCTGCTCGAAAGCGAACTCTTCGGCTACGAGCGCAGCGATTCCGCGGGTTCGACGAGATCCAAACCCGGCAAACTCGAGCTTTGTGAAAAAGGGACAGTTTTACTGGACGAGATAGCCGAGATGCCGACCAGCGTCCAGAGCAAGCTTTTGCAAGTATTGCAGAAAAAGCAGTTCTTCCGGCCAGGCAGCGGTGCTCCGGTCGAGGTTGACGTCCGGATTCTGGCTGCGACCAGCGCGGACATCGAGCGGGCGCTTGCCGAAAAGAAACTGCGCGAGGATCTCTATTATCGCCTCAGCGCTTTCACCGTTCAGGCGCCTCCTTTGCGCCAAAGGAAAGATGAGATTCCAATTCTGCTTCGCCACTTTATGCATCATCTAGCGAAGCATTACGGCCTCCCGCCCCGCATTTTTTCACCAGCAGTTCTCGATGCTTGCCATGCCTATTCGTGGCCCGGAAACCTCCGCGAGCTCGAGGAGTTTGTAAAGCGCTACCTCGTGATGGGGGACAAAGAGCTGATCTTTGCCGCGTCGAAGTCAGAACAAAAGCCGGGAAACGGCAAATCGGGCAACGGGAACGGAGCAGGAATTTTGGAACCACCCACGGACACGCTTAACGGAGGCGAAAATGGGGATCGATCCGCGACTCCCAACTCGCTCAAGTCCCTGGTGCAAAGTGTCCGATGCGAAGCAGAAAGAAACGCAATCGCGACGGCCCTCGAGAAAACCGGCTGGAACCGGAAAGCCGCGGCACGGTTACTAAAAGTCAGCTATCGAACTCTGCTGTATAAAATCGAGCAATACCACATGAGCTCTGCAGAAGCCTATCCATCAACGTTTCCTGGGAGTGGATTCAGAGGCAATGGAAAACGGATTTAGGAGCCGACGCCTCCGCGGGGCGTTACAATTGCCCAGCTTGGAGCAAACCATGACAATCACAGCAAGGACGATGTGCCGACGGATGTCCGCGTTCGCCGTTTGCATTCTGATCTCTGGTTGGCTGGCAGCACAGACTGACCCGGCGAAAAACACAAGTAGCTCAAAACCGGGAGCGCAACCCACGTCGGCCGACTCGGGCGCCGGCGCCGTCGCAACCCGGCTTCACGATGACACTTATGTGATCGGCGACGACGACGTTTTGGCCATCAACGTTTGGAAGGAGGCTGAAGTGTCGCGAACGGTTCCAGTTCGCTCGGATGGCAAAATCTCGCTGCCTTTGGCAGGTGAGGTCCAGGCAAGCGGGCAGACGCCACTTCAGTTAGAAAAAGTACTGGCCGCGAAGCTGCAAAGTTTCATCTCCGAGCCCGAAGTTACGGTCATCGTTACAGAAATCAGGAGCCAAAAGTTCAATATCTTGGGCCAAGTTTCGAAGCCTGGAACCTATCCGTTGACCAACGCTTCGACCGTTTTGGATGCGATTGCGATCGCAGGCGGCTTCCGCGATTTCGCCAAGCAAAAATCGATCTATATTCTTCGTCAAAATCCCGATGGCTCAGAGATGCGCTTGTCCTTTAATTACAAGGACGTCATCAAAGGCAAGAACTCGGCACAGAACATAAAACTCCAGCCGCGTGACACGATCGTGGTCCCTTGACAACACGCATGCTAGTTCGAGTCTTGGTCGGTGTCGCTCTGCTGGCCGTCTGCCCTCTCTGGGCGCAGGTTGCTGGAGGCGCCGAAACCGCCGGAACCGGCTCCAGCGGTGGAGGCGGGAGCATGCAAATGCCCGCTCCGGTCAGCGGCGAAGGATACTCGATGGGCTTTACCTCGGAACCCCGATCGAATTATCTCCGCGGCGGACTGGCTTTCAGCACCGCCTACGACAGTGACGCCACGAACGGAAGCAACGGCCAGGCAGTGAGCGACGTGAGCTATTCGATATTTCCTACAATTTCCCTGGACCAGACGCGATCCCGGCTGCATTGGGTTCTCTCCTACAGCCCAGGCTTCACGTTCTACCAAAAGACCAGCGCGCTTAATCAAGCCAGCCAGAATCTGAATGTGAATTTTAGCTATCGTCTCAGCCCTCATGTGACGTTGAGCCTGCGCGATGCCTTTGAAAAGACGTCAAATGTTCTCAATCAGCCCAGCTCGGATCTCGAGCAGCCCGTCTCGGGTGGAGTTTTCGTCCCCAACTATTCCGTGATTGCGCCCATTGCAGACGTGCTCACAAATACTGCGGGCGCTACGCTCACCTACCAGTTCGCCGCCAATGCAACGATTGGCGCAAGTGGGACATTTACGAATCTGCACTATCCGAATCAGGGGCAGGTTCCAGGTCTGTCCGACTCGAGTTCGAAGGGCGGATCGGCTTTCTATAATCACCGCCTTTCGAAAATGCACTACATCGGGGCTACGTACCAATATCAGCTGTTTCTGGCCTATCCTACTCTGGGGCAGAGTGAGACGCAGAGTCACAGTGTTTTCGGTTTCTATACGGTCTATCTCAGACCGACCCTGTCGATTTCGTTTTTCGGAGGCCCACAGTACTCCACCACGCAGCAATTCGGCCAGCCGACATCTAACTTGTGGTCTCCGGGCGGCGGCGCCAGCATGGGCTGGCAGGGGAAACTGACGAGTTTCGCGGCCAGCTACTCGCGAACCGTCACCGATGCCGGCGGTTTGAGCGGCGCAGTTCAGGCGAACACCGCGAATGCCTCGCTGCGTCGGCAATTGGCGCGGAGTTTGAACGCGTCAGTTGGGGCCAGTTATGCCAGCAACAATGTTTTGGATGCTCTGCCCACGTTCAATACCAGTGGACATTCCATCTCGGGCAACGCCTCGGTGCAGCGCCAAATTGGGGAGCATCTGAATCTGCAGTTGCTCTATATGCGGTTGCACCAGAGCTACAGCGGCATTGCAGCAATATCCAGCGTTCCCGACCGAAATCGTGTGATGGCTACGATTTCTTATCAGTTCATAAGACCGCTGGGAAGGTAATGTGGGAAGGCATTTATGGTAGATGAGTTAGAAGAGAAACCGGGAGAAGGCATCAACCTGCAGCAGTATGTCGACGTGATTCGCCGCCGGCATATGTATTTCCTAATACCGTTCTTTGTCGGATGGCTGGTGGTCTGGAGCGCCAGTTGGGTTCTGCCCTCACGGTATAGATCGGGTACGCTGATTCTGGTCGAGCAGCCGAGCATGCCAAAGGATTACGTGACCCCGAACGTGACTGATGATCTGCAGGCCCGGCTGGCGAGCATAACTCAGCAGATTCTAAGCCGTACCCGTCTGTTGCACATCATTGATGAGCTCAACCTGTATGCCGACAAACGCGGCCGCCTCAACCCGGATGAACTTGTCGAGCGTATGCGCAAGGATATCGAAATTGCGTTGGTCTACGATGACCGACATTTCATCACATCCTTTAACATCTATTACTCTTCTCACGATCCCCACCTCGCTCAACAGGTCACGGGCGAGCTGACCAATCTGTTCATCAGTGAAAACTTAGAGTTGCGGCAACAAAAGTCCGAAGATACAACCAAGTTCCTCGAGCAACAATTGGAAACCGCAAGGCAGAATCTGGCCGAGCAAGAGGAAAAAGTTCGAATCTACAAAGATCAGCATCTCGGCGAGTTGCCATCGCAATTGACGAGTAATGTCCAGATACTATCCGGCCTCCAGGGACAGCTGCAAAGTGAAGAGGACGGCCTCAATGCCGACCGACAGCAAAACGCTTACTTGCAATCGATGCTGGAACAGTCGCGTACTATGCAGCCGACGTCGAAGAATGGAGACGCCGCACCTGTAGGAGTTCCTGCTCTGGACCAGGAACTCGACAAGCTCAGGTCACAACTCGCGTATCTCAGCTCCATCTACACAGATCGTCATCCCGATGTCCGCAAACTAAAAGATCAAATCGCAAAGACGGAAAAAATGCGTGACCAGGCTCTGGCCGACCTCAAGGCCGGAGCGACCTCGGGGAGCGGTAACTCCCACGCGTCCACGCCCGATTTGGATGCCACAGCTGGTTCTGCGACAATTCAATTGCAGGGTCAGTTGAAAGCGAATCAAATCGACATGACGAATAAAGAGCATGAGATTGCGGCCCTGAAGGCCAAGATCGACGACTATCAAAGGCGTTTGAACGACGAACCAGCGCGTGAGCAGCAATTCGCTGACCTGACCCGTGGTTATGAACAGTCCAAAGCAAATTACGACGAGCTGCTGAAGAAGAAAAACTCCTCGCAAATGGCCACGAGCATGGAGTTGCTACAGCAGGGTGAGCATTTCCAGATGATTGATCCTCCAAGTCTGCCGTTGAAGCCTGATTTTCCCAATCGCCTTAAGTTTTGCGGCATCGGACTCGGAATCGGAATCGCATTAGGTGGCGCTCTCGCCGGCGGAACTGAGTTTCTGGACGACCGCCTCTACGACGAGAAGGCACTTAAGGAATTGCTGCCCGTGATTGTGATCTCAGAGATTCCGGCCATCACCAGTACTAAAGAAGAAACCAAGCAAGAGAGAAAGCTGTGGCTGAGCTGGGTAACGGCAGGGATTGTTTTTGCGGCTGTTCTGGCAGGATCGGCGATAAGCTTTTTCCGAGGTTAACGTTGGTAGGCAATGTACAAAGCTTTCTACAATCTGAAGCGTAATCCCTTCGAGATCACTCCGGATCC
>Ga0070762_10001708_pt1 | contig 10248 bp, 10 predicted proteins | sample HubBroMetageREF2_FD_66726 | JGI IMG/M metagenome (GOLD analysis project Ga0070762, IMG submission 66726) | Reference soil microbial communities from the Hubbard Brook experimental Forest, New Hampshire, USA - Hubbard Brook CCASE Soil... | ecosystem: Environmental > Terrestrial > Soil >... | reverse complement strand
CGGAGAGGTCAGCAGATGGCGGACGAGGCACCAGCGGCCGGGGATCCAGGCCGCGCGCCAGCCGGTGCGCGAGCGCTCCCTGCGCGCCGAACCGGTTCCCCGCTTCGATCGCCGGCAGCACGGCGAACTCCCCCAGCGTCCTGATGCCCAGCCGGGGCAGCAGGTCGGCCAGTTCCGGATCCTCCAGCGAGCCGACCGGCTGCGAGGCGAGGAATGCCGGCGTCCCGCCCGGCACGACGATCAGGGCCGCGTCCAGGATCTCGGACCGCGGCGCCCGGGCGGCGAGCTGTGCGGCGAACATGCCGTCGGCGACGCCGACCCGGCAGGCGAACCCGCAGCAGGCAACGGCGTCGATGATCTTCCTCGCCAGAACTTCTTCCCCGCCGAAGTATCTGGAAGGCCCGCGGGCGCCGATGGCGCAGGCACCCGGGTGCAGCACCTCAACCCGCGGGCAGAGATCTTCCACCGCGGCCACCACCTGCTCGAAAGCCCGGGCGCCCTCAGTACCCTGATCAGGCCAGTCCGGGCACCACACCACGAGCACCCGCGGCGGCACGTCATCGACCGGCTTCAACCGGTACTCCTTATTTCCGGCCAGAACGGGTCGCGAGCGGCTTTGGTCTGGTCCGCAGCGGTCACCGACCCGTCGGGTCCGGGAAGCCACAGCCACTGGGTCCGCGGCTGCGCCGCCCCGCCCCTGCCATCTGCGACCACCTGGACCCGGCGAGCACGCAGCCGCCCGTGGCCGGTTCCGATCCCGGTCCATTCCTGCTGGGCGATGGAGAGGCGGGCCTGCGCGCCGTCCCACTCCCCCGCCACCACGAGAACGCCGCCGAATCGGCGCACGGTGGCCTCGATCCGCCGCCGGACCTGGGCGGGCGGCCGGTCTGGCGAACGGAGCAGCACGAGCTCACAGCCGTCCAGGAGAGAGGCCACCACCTGTGGCCAGCCGGTGCCGGGGTCCGCGATCATCAGCATCCGGTCTGGGTCCAAACCCGCGCCCGCCGCTGCCGCCACCCCGAGCTGCGGCAGCCCCACCACTGCACACCAGGCTCCCGCCGCCGAAGCGCCCGCGGCCAGCGCCAGGCAGAGCAGGCTCCAGGGCCCGGCCGCAACGACCGAGCCACGCCGCAGCGCTCCGCCGGGAAGCAGCCCCTGCAGGGCCGGAAGTACCGGCAGCACGGCCTCGTCAGACAGGACCGCTTCCCCCGGCAGTGCCGTCCCCGGCAGTGCCGTCCCCGGCAGCGCCGCCCCAGACAGCGCCGCCCCAGACAGCGCCGCCCCAGACATGCCTGCGGCGCGGCGTACCAAGGACAGCTCCGCCCCCTGCGGGGCTTCCCGGGCCTGCACGGCTTCCGCCCTCATCAATCAACTATCGAACATAAATTCGATAGTTGTCAAGCCTCTGACCTGGTGTTTTGTTCCGTCACGCACAGTGGGCGTCAGACGAATCCGGTGTGGGACGTATTGCGCCTGCGGAGCCCGAGCGGGCTGAGCCACAGGAGAAATCCCACGGCGGCGCCTATCACCACCATGAATACCAGGTCGGAAATCCATACCGTTGAGCCGTGCGGGGGATAGACATAGTCCGACCTCCCCGGTTCGATGGCCGCGAAGCTCATGCCAGCCCCGCCCCGACCCGGCAGGACGCCGGCATAGATGACATCGGGCACCGTCGCGCCATTCGGGGACCGGAAGGTTCCCACCAATGCGCATCCGGTTCTATGCGAGCACCACTGATATCCCGCGACGAAAGTCCCGGTCGTGCCCTGCCCGCTGGCCGCCTTGATCGCAGATCTCAGCCCGACCAACACCGCAATCACTGCCATGGCAGCTAGGGCCCCGGCGAGGACAATGGTGATGTGCCTGAACTCACGGCTCCGCCGGCCTGCAACTGCGTCCCGGGAGCGGATTAACGAACGAAGCCTGCGCCGTTCCTGATGAGACAGGCCGTCGGCCGCCAGTTGCTCCCGCGCTTCACGAGCCTGCCTCCGGCTGACCTTTGTCTGCCGGACTGGCGGACCAGAACGCTGCTTACGCGAAGGCACCCGTTCCTCTCAGAGACTGACGATCTTGGTTAGAGGTAGGGATAGCTCGCCGGTAGCCAGCCCTGCCTACCATTCGCGCAGCGGGTCAGGGGCGCGATCGGAGGCTGTCCAGCAAGAACCGGCCACGCCGGTCGTAGTCCTCCTGGTTGGGCCTGGGCAGGTGACGCAGCGCCAGCCCGTTGGCGACGAGGGCCTGGTACAGGTCGTCGGCGGTGCAGTCGGCGCGGAGCACGCCGGCCTGGTGTGCTCGCTCGACCAGGGCGATTCCAGTTGCCCTGCCTGCGTTCCACCGTGCGGCGACCTGTGCGGAGTCTGGGTAGGTCAAGAGGTGCACGTCGACGGCCGCGGGTTCGCGGTATTGCAGGTCGCGCACGTCGGTGATGTAGGTAGCAAGCCGTTCCCATGGGTCGCCAGGCTGTCGGGCTCGGTCCATGATGGTCCGCATCTCGGCACCGACGAGCTCTTCGATGACCGCGTCGATGAGGCCCTGACGGCCGCCGAAGCGGTTGTAAATGGTGGCCTTGCTGACCCCGGCGGCAGCCGCGATCTCCTCCAGGGGCGTGCCCAGCCCGCGGCCGTGAAAGGCAGCAATGGCAGCGGCCCGGATCTGGGCGACATTGCGGGCCGCGTCGGCCCGCAGGGACGTGGCTGACGTGGCGGTGTTGTCCGCGCCGCCCGGCATACCAGCCGCTCCCGCCCCAGGTGTCATGGCTGCTCAGCTTAGCAACTTGACCATGCCGTCAAGTTGACAGTAGCGTCAAGTTAATTCGCTGGCCGGATTGCGGGAGCGCCCATCATGTCCAAGTCCATTGCGGTGTTCGGGGCAGGACCTGGCCTCGGTCAGGCCGTTGCTCATCGCTACGCCCGGGAGGGCTACGACGTCGTCCTCGTAGCCCGCCGAGGTGGCTCGCAAAGGGGTCTACGTCGGCATGCTCTATATAGGTGCCGTCATCGAGCGCAGCGCCTTCCACACCTGGACCACGACGCCCAGTGGCGCCGCCCGGACTGGGGACCGACGGTCAGCCCGGACCATCTCGCCGACCTGCTCTGGAACATGCACAGCACTAAGGACCCGGCCGAAGCCACCTACCCCGAGGCCCATGATGCTGCCCGATGACGTGATCGCAGCCCGGTCCTCGGGCGCGGGGATCGCGGCGTGGAACTGACCGGATCACGCAGATCGGTATCCGACGAAGATCCCGAACGGCGCCGCGACGTGCGTGTCCCGCGCCATGAAGCCGCGGCGCCTTGGCACCTCAACTCTTGCGGCCTACACCGCCCCACAGCCCGGCCGGGCTGCTGGCCTCGGCCTCGGATGCGGGACGCCACTCCGGAACCCGCACCAGCCCCGGCTCGACCAGTTCCAGTCCGTCGAAGAAACGCGCGACCTGAGCCCGGTCGCGCAGGGTCACCTTTTCCGCCATCGTCTGGTTCAGCCGCCTGGCCAATTCGCCCTGCGCTTGGGCTTCGATGTCCGAGGCCGGGTGAGACAGCGCCAGGTAGCTGCCCGCAGGCACCGCGTCGACCAGCGCCGCCACGATGGCGTAGGGATTATCGGCATTGTCGACGTGCTGCAAGATCGCCATAAGCATGATGGCCACCGGCCGGGAAAAGTCGAGCGTCTCTGCCGCGGCACTGAGCACGCGCCCGGTGTCGCGCAGGTCCGCGTCCAGGTAGCTGGTGACCCCGTGCGGGCCGCTGGTCAGCAGCGCGCGGGCGTGGGCGAGCACGACCGGGTCGTTGTCCACGTACGCCACCCGGCTTTCGGGTGCCACGGACTGGGCGACCTCGTGGGTGTTGCTGGACGACGGAATACCCGTGCCGATGTCCAGAAACTGCCTGATACCCGCCTCGCCGGCCAGATAGCGCACCGCGCGGGCAAGGAAGGCCCTGTTGGCGCGAACCGAGAAGACGATGTCCGGGTAGGCCGCGATCGCCTGCTCGGCGGCCGCCCGGTCGGCGGCGAAGTTGTCCTTACCGCCCAGCCAGTAGTCATACACCCGTGCGATATGCGCCACGCTCGTATCAAAGGCCGGCCGCTCCGCGGCGCCCTTGGCAACCTCATCCGGCCCCGGGCCAGTTCCCCGCCCGCCGTCGCTCTCCAAACTGGTGCACCTCTCCCGCCGATCACCGGCAAGCGCCGCGCATGACAACCCGCGCCATTGAACGCCGCGCGACGAGCCTACGCCGGACCGAGCCAGCACCGCGACGGTCTCGGCTCGGCGATCAAGCTCATCAGCACCTGCAACAAGCCCGCTGAACGCGGGGTCCGGCACCCGCCTCCAGCGGACTATAGGAGGTTTACGCTGTCGTTGTGGCTGCTCCGGAGGAGGGGACGGCGGCCGTTTCGTTCGTCGGTCGCGACCGTGAGCTGGCCCGGGTTGTCGGCTTGCTCGACGAGGCGCGGGCGCCTGCTGCTGTGCATGGGCGAGGCCGGTATCGGCAAGACCCGGCTGGCCGAGGAGACCGCGGCGCTGGCTGCGGCGCGGGGAGCGGCGGTCGCCAACCGGCTTGGCCGCTGGCCAGATGGCCGCGAGGCGATCACTCTGATGTGGCGCGCTGCTCGGCGACCGAGTTGCCGCCGTCCACGACCAGGTATTGCCCGGTGATGTAGGACGCACCCGGGCTGGCCAGCCAGGCAATCGCTGCGGCAATCTCTTCGGGTGAGCCGCTGCGACCAGCTGGGGTGGCCAGCCCTTCGCCGCGTTCTTGGGGGGTCTGGGAGCCGGTCGCTATCCAGCCTGGGGCGACGGCATTGACGGTGATTCCGTGCCGTGCGGCGTCGACGGCGGCTGCCCGGGTGAGGCCGAGCATGCCCGCCTTCGCGGTGGCGTAACCGACGTCCGCCCGCATCGCCATGACCGGGCCCGTCACGCTGGCCACCATGATGATCCGCCCCCAGCCGCGGCTGGTCATGGCCGGCACCGCCGCCTTGGTGACCAGGAACGCGGAGGTCAGGTTGCGGGCGAGCGCAGCCTGCCAGGTCGCCAGGTCCATGGACTCCACGGTGCCGGACTCGAACACCGGGTCAGCGACGGAGATCATGCCGGCGTTGTTGACCACGATGTCCAGCCGGCCCCATTGCTCCAGAGCAGCCGACACAAGTCCGGACGCCACGCCCGCATCGGTGAGATCGCCGACGATCCCCGCCGCGTCGAAACCAGCGCTGCGCAGTTCGCTGACCCTGTCGTGGATTCGGGCCGTGGTGGCGCTGATCATCACGGCGGCACCGAGTTCGGCCAGCAGCCTGGAGGTGGCGAAACCGATGCCGTCGGCACTGCCCGCCCCGGTGACCACCGCCACGCGGCCGGACAGGTCAAACGCCGCTGGGATGGGCATTGCCCGATCCTAGTCCCGGCCGTTCCTGATGGAGATCGCCGTCTGGGCCGACCCTGGGCTCGCAGGCGGCGGGCCCGCCACGCGGATGCTCCTGCAAGGATCAGCAGATGGACCCGAAGATCTTCTTCATCACGCTCGCCGTCGACGACCTCGACCGGTCACTCGCCTTCTACCGCGACGGCCTTGGCTGGCCAACCGAGGGCATCGTCGGGCAAGAGTTCCACGACCAGCTCACCGGCGCCGACGGCACGATCGCCATGTTCACCCTCGACGGCGGCCTGCTGCTCGCCCTCTACGAGCGCACCAACCTGGCTAAAGACGCCAGCCTGCCCGCCGCGCCGCCCAGTTCAACCGAGTTCAGTCTGGGCCTCCCAGCCGACTCTCGCGAGGAGGTCGACCGGCTGCTCGCCCAGGCCCAGGCCGCCGGCGGCACACTGACCGCGCCCGCGCACATGCGCCCCTTCGGGGTCTACTCCGGCTACTTCACCGACCCCGACGGTCATCTCTTCGAGATCGCCTGGAACTCCAGGCAATAACGGCTGCTGGCCGCCGCCGCGCGCCCGGGCCCGCAAGCCCTCAGATCTCGCTGAGCGCCCGCCTGTCGATCTCCAACCCGCGTTCCACCTCGGCGAGAGCCGCCCGCACCTTGTCATCGTGTTGCTCCGCGAGCGCTGCGGCCAGGTGCTCTCCGAGCCGGTCGAGATCCTCGCCGACGACACGGCGGACGTCCTCGTCGCTCGCGGCTCCGTGCCAGGCGTGCGGCGGCGTTCGGCCAGCCCCGGACACCATGTTCGCCAGGGGCGACACGCCGAGCGCCTGGTCCTGGTCCATAAGCAACGCGGCCCAGGCTCTCATATCGTCCCAGAGCCGGTCGAGTACCGCGTGCAGGGCGTGCGTCTCGGGAACCCTGCGGTGAGCCTGCCTCACGTCCAGAACCGTGTCGATGACGTCGCTGAGCGCCTGGTTGAGGGCGGCGACCGGATCATCGCCCCGGGGCTGGCTCATGCCGACGCCGATGCGGGCCTCGGGCCTCCGGACATGCAAGGCCGAGCTGATGGATTACGCCTTCCCACGCGGCGGACCTCCTTTCGTCCGGCATCGGGCTCCTGTGGCCCGGCCGGTCTCATGAAACCGCTCAGTGAACCAGCGAGTGAAACGGCTCAGTGACCAACTAGGTACTAACGCACAGAGCGTACCGAGGCGAACCCTGCTCCAGCGGCGACCTGGCCAGGCTTGGCTCAGCTAATCCGGAACACCGCCGATGGCCACCTTCGCCACAGCCGGTCATCTCCGACTCTGGGGCCGCCGTCCCCGGCCGCTCGTGTATCTTCACGGCGGCAGCAGTCCGGCTCGCCGACGCTGGAAATTGAATTCGCTCCCGAAAATAGCGCAAAGCATTTCAACCAAGTCCTGGCAAGGCTCTGCCTGACGTCTTCCCTAAACATGCCATCACGTATACTAACTGCAGAAACAAAAAGCACACCTCGCCAGCCCAGGAGCACCGCCATGAGCGCCATCGTGACCCCGTTCGCCAACGAGATCACATCGACCGTGAATCCTGTGATCGTCGGCGCGAGCGGCCGGACGACGACTGGCGACAACGGCGGGGGCCGCCAGCCGGCCGCCGTGAAGGCCGCGCGTGCGAGGGCGGCTACCAGCAAGACCGCCCCGGCCAGGAATGCGGGGGCGACAGCGATGGGACCGAGCGGGTACCGGGCAGAGTTCGGCGTGCTGACCGACGAGCAGATCGTCGAGGCCGTCCGCGCCAGCTTTGAGCCCAGCGAGTGCACACTGACCGACGAGCAGATAGTGGCCGCCATTGGCTGGACGCTCACCGTCAAGACAGCGGTCACGAAAGTGAAAGCGCTCCTGGCGGCCTAGCCGCCCCAGCGCACAAGATCACCGCTGGTCACCGCCAGTGGCGCCCTAGTCGCCAGTCTCGGTGCATTATTAATTAAGCAGCCCTCGTGGCAAATATAAGGACGGAACGCCGGGTTTTTGGCCTGCGGACAGCATGCAGTTGGCAGCGCAGCGGCCCGATATACCGTTTGTGTTCCGCCACGTCGTCCACGTAAACCGAGGCGGCCATCGCGGTGCCAAGCCAATGCACTGCCGCGAGCCGCGCGTATTCGATGTTGCTCCCGGGTGCCCGCGCCGTGCGCGATGCCGATATCTATGCTTTTCACGTGGGCACCAGCTTCGTCGAGTACCGCGGATCCGGTTTCTGGACCAGGGATGCCGCGCTGGAGACGGTGCTTGGCCTGCTGGTCGCCGAGTTGCAGCCGCTTTGCGGCGGGGAGGACAGGCTCAGCGCAGTCCTCGACTACTGGACCCTGCAGGCGACCGCCGGCTTTACCGGCTGCATATCCCCCGACCTGGACAAGAACCTGGCCAACCCGAACCTAAAATCGCATGCCATCGCCGCGCTTCGCCACGTCCTGGCGGCCCTGCCAGCCGATGGGCTAGTACATGCAGCCGACCCCCGGTTCCTTGACCGGGCCGGGCACGTCACCGCCGGACAGCCGTGGCATTGCCCTGCCGCGCTTGCCTCGTGGGTGATCGAGGTGAGCAAAGCGCTCCTCGACCTTGTCGAGGGCAACCTTCCTGACACCTCGGACGACTTCTGGTTCATCGATGGAGCTGGGCGGCACAGGCTGCCACGCACCGGGCGCAGCACCAAGCCCGTCTAGCGGCACCGGCAGCACTCGCCGACAAATGCCAACTAGCTGAGCAACGTGCAAGATCACTCCGACTGGCCTGGCATGATAGAGGTTAATGAGCAAGTCATCTTCCCACCGCTTCCCTGTGACCGTTACCCAGCTTCCGGTCACCCGCTGCCAGATCTGCGACCGCACCGTCGCATACAAGCCCGGTAACCTCACCAAGGTTCTGACCGACCACTACCGCCAGGCCCATCCCGAAGCGCTAGACCTCGCATCGCGGTAGCCGGTCGCGGACATGTGGAGCGGTTCATCTGTATCGTCGTGCCGCACCCTGGTGCAGGCGGTCCTGGATCTACCGCCAATTCTGGATCGCCCGGCCGAGGGTCTCGCTTACCTCGGTCCTTAGTACCAGGGCTAGGGACGCCGCCGTGACCGTGCCGGAACTGAAGCGATCGGTGGCGTGAAAGTAATCCCAGAAACGGACCAGTCCGTCCGCACCGTCAGCGCAGAACATCCTTGCTGCGAGTCGGAGCCACCGGTGCTGGTACCAGACGTAGTTCAGCGGGCTCATCGGCTGATCACCGCCCGTGTAGTGGGCTTCGAGCTGCTCTAGCGTGCTGTAACCCTCGGCGCGCATCCGAGCGCCCAGGCGCCGGCTCTGCGCGCCCACTGTGGGGAGCACTTCGAGCGTGTTCAGGCTTTCCGGCTGCCGCGTTGCGACGAATGTGTGCAGGGCCAGGTTGGCGAAGATCTCACCCAGCCAGAAGGTCGGCAACTTCAGATCTCCGAGCACCTCGAAGGCGTGGCCGAGCTCATGGATCGTGACGAGGTCGAAGAACGGCTGCAGATCCAAGCCGCCTGCGCCGTCAGGGTATGCCGCTAGCAATCGCTTATAACCGCGCGGCGATGCGTCGCGAATGTCCTGCCCGATCGCGATCCAGAAATCTCCGCTTCCCGCGGGCATCACCACGATGCCGGGCCGGATCTGACCATCGTCATCGTTAAAGAACGGCAGCCCGTATGGTTGCCTGCTCTCCCAGTCCGCCTGGTCGGCCACGATCACAGCGATGTCGGGCTCGACTCCGGAAAACAGGCAGCTGAAGTACCCGTAGGCGCTCGCGGCGACATCGGCGGCAGCACGCGCGCGCACCAGCGCCCTTTCGCTGTAACGCACCTCAAACGGATAGCCGCCCAGCTGAGCGAGCCCTGATCCCAACGCCACCTGCCGAAGCGTAACGGCCAGCAATAGCCTGGATAAACCGCATTTAGCGCTGCTCTTGGTCGTCGCAGGCTTCCCGAAGCTGATGTCGACGCTCGTCTCATCAGCGCACGAGATACTGCTGCGGTGGTCAGCGACCGTGACGAAACGGGCCGCGCCGCCGTCGCGTATAGCACATTCGATGGTGGCCGGCCGACCTGGCTGGGCAGGCTGGACAAGGTACGCAACGTGGTCCGGCAGGAAATGATCGCTCGCCAGCTCGACAGGCACATGCGGGGACACCCAGGGCGCATCCTCGACGTGGGCGCCGGGCAGGGAACGCAGTCCATCCGGCTGGCCCGCGCGGGCCATCAGGTGCTCGCGGTCGAACCCGATCCCGACATGCGCACGGCCTTCGGGGCCGCGCTGGCCGCCGAGCGGGCCGAGGTGCGGGAACGCGTGACCGTGCGAGACGGCTCGATCGGCGGCCTCGCCGCGGTAACAGATGGCGGAGCCTATGACGCGGTGCTGCTGCTGGGGGTGCTGATGTACCTCCCAGCCAGCGAGCCGGTCATCGCCGAGCTCGCGGCGCACGTCGCGCCGGGCGGGCTTCTCGCCCTCGCAGCCCGCACCACAACATCCGCGCTGTGGCGTCCGGCGGCTCGCCAAGACTGGCAGGCGGCGCTCGCAGCGTTCAAGGAATTCGACCTTGCTCAGGCCGAACGGCGGGACATGCGCTACATCAACGAACTCGGCACACCGGCACGGGCTGACGATCTCGGCGTGCTCACGAGCACAGCAGCCGCGCACGGACTGTGCCTGGAGAACTGGTACGGCGTGCGGATCGCCGTCGACCCGGACGAACTCGACCCGCCGCCGCCGTCCGATCCTGGTGAGCTGGCGGCGCTTCTCGACGTCGAAGAACGTCTGGGTGCCACCGACCCGTACCGGCAGCTGGGCCAGCTCGCGCACCTGATCCTGCGCAAACGGGGCGACCTGC
>Ga0070762_10001703_pt1 | contig 10258 bp, 8 predicted proteins | sample HubBroMetageREF2_FD_66726 | JGI IMG/M metagenome (GOLD analysis project Ga0070762, IMG submission 66726) | Reference soil microbial communities from the Hubbard Brook experimental Forest, New Hampshire, USA - Hubbard Brook CCASE Soil... | ecosystem: Environmental > Terrestrial > Soil > Temperate... | reverse complement strand
ACCCTCCCCGCGCACCGCGATGGCATTGCTCAGGACCCACTCGCTCTGCCGGACCCAGACACCGTCGGCCACCTGATTCAGCACGGGTTCACTCTGTCACCCGCGCCCTGCGACACGCGTACAGGCTCACCCGTCGCTACGCCAGCGTCGAGCATCTCATGTCCGTCCTGGCCTCCGCCGGCTGCGACGGCCGGGGATCAGAACTCGCCGGGGAACACGCCCGGCGGAACCTGCGTGAAGGTGCTGTGGTTGCCGATGGCGTGGTACGGATACAGCACCGTCATCTGGCTGTAGCCTCGCTTGCCCGGGTGTCCCTTGACCGGCTCGCTGCGCCAGAAGATCAGGTCCACGTCCTGGTGCGACCATTTGCCCTGCGCGCAGTTCGGCTCGCAGTTGTCGACGTACAGCACGCCGGTGGCGGTGGCCGTCGAGGTGTTCCAGACGCTCCAGTGCAGCTTGGTGAAGGAACCGCTGCCATCGCAGAACAGGTCGAACGTGCCCGGCCGGACCTGCGGCTTGTTCGCGCAGTCATACACCGCGACGGACGGCGCCGCGGACGCTTGAGTGGTGTCGTGCGCGGTGGCCGCGTGCGCGGCGAACGGCGCGCTGACCGCTACCAGCGCGGTGGCCGACAGGGCGATCGCGGCGAACCGAGTCAATCTCATGGATGTCCTTCCCGGGAAGTTCGTATGAGGCACTAACTACAGACGCCAAGGGCGTCCGGCTGGTTGTCGGCCGCCGCCAGTAACCACTGCCTGAGATAAGAAAAATCTTTTTAATTATCCTGAACGGGCAGTGGTTTTACCTCCCGCAAATGATCGGACCGGTGCGAGCAGAATTCCCGCTGCGCCGCGGCTTCTCCATTTGCCGCCAACCCGCTGCCCGGGCAGAGGACAGATCAGTAGCGCCTGGCTGCGGTGATCCTGTTGCGGACCGGACGCCCGCCGTCGAGCCGGCGGACGTTGTCGATGAACAGCTCGGTGATGCGCCTGTTCTCCTGCGGCGACAGGGCTGCCGTATGGGGGCTGAGAATGACGTTGGGCAGGTCCCACAGCAGGCTGCCCGGGTCTGGCGGCTCCTTGGCCGTGACGTCGAGCGCCGCTCCGGCCAGGCGTCCGGCCCGCAGCAGCTCGACGAGCGCGCCCTCGTCCACCACGCGGCCCCGTCCGACGTTGACCACGATCGCGCCGGCCGGCAAGGCGGCCAGCACCCCGGCGTTTACCATGCCGAGGGTGTCGGGCGTTTCCGGCAGCGTGATCACGAGGACGTCGGCCCGGGGAGCGAGTTCGGCGAGCCTGTCCGCGCCGCCGTACTCGTCGACCGGGGCTTCCGGCCGTTTCCCGCTGGAGTTGATCCCGATGACGTACATGCCGGCTGCCCTGGCAAGCTGCGCGATACGGGATCCGATGGCGCCGATCCCCAGTATCAGCACGGTGCGCCCGGCGACGTCCCGCACCGGATAGTGGTCCCATCTGCGCGCGGCGCGGTCGTCCTGCAGGCGGGGGAGGCCGCGAGCAAAGGCGAGGATCCCCATCAGCGCGAATTCGGCCAGCGGCCCGGCGTGCACGCCGCTGCTGGTGGCGATGACGACCCGGGCCAGCTCCTCTTCGGACAGCCCGGCCGCCTCGACCTGCTGTCCGGCGCCGGCCGAGGTGGCCTGGACGTAGCGCAGCCTCGCCGATTCGCGCACCAGCCGGCGTAGCTGGTCCGGATCGTCGCCGGGGATGCCGAAGCTCACCTCGGCCTCATCGAGCATCTGCGTCCAGCGGCGCTGCCCGTCCCCGGTTCGCCGGAAGCCGGCCTGGCCGCGGTGGTCGCCCTGATAGCGCGTCGGCGGCAGCAGCTCGGGTTCGTAGCACACCTGGTAATCAGCCAGCTCCGAGCCGATCTCGCTCACCAGCACCGGTTCGAGTGGCGTCGCTATGACGATCCGGGGGAGCCCGCACACTCCGGCGATTCTACCTCATCGGCAATGTCAGTGCTCGATTGTACGTTCACGTGTGTCCGGTCATCGCGGCGCGGCAGCCGCCCTGGTGCAGAGGAGTGCTCCGTTGTCAGTTTGGGAGAGATCGAGCACGGCGCGGGTGATAGCACCCGCACGGCCGCGCAAGCTTGCCAAAGTCCCGTTCGTCGAACTGGCCGACGGGCGGTTGCAGGGCGTGGTATCCAGCGGCTCGGACATCGAGCGCGTCTACGTCTCGTCGGTCGCGGCCGGCACCTACGCGTACGCCTGCAGCACCAACAACAACCGGCCCTGCGGCGGCGCACGGGGCTCATTCTGCAATCACATCCGGGCCCTGATCGACGACGCGGTGCTGCAGTACGGCGCCGAGCGCGTCGCCCGCTACCTGAGGGTCGAGGTCGCGGACGGGGAGCCGAGCGCGCAGAGCATCGGCGCCGCGATGAGCGCGACGTCTCCGCCGCAGGGCGACATCAGGGCCGCCGCGGCCGTCTTCAGCCGGTTCCTCCGCCACCTGGCCTACCTGGAACTGGCCCCCAGCACCGCGCCCTTGCCGGAGATGCAGTGGTTCCCGCCCACCAGGCCGGTATCGTGATGCGCGCCGACCTGCTCGGCGGGACCATCGCCGGGCTCGACGATGCCCTGGCGGCCGTCGACGCCTTCGACCGGGTCCTCGTCGCAGGCCTGCTCCGCCCGCAGCCCGCCCAGGCGGTCGGCCTGGCACGGCTTGCCCGCGCCGTCGCGGGGACGCCGCTTGCTTCCCCGGTCGCCGAGGCGGCCGGGAAGGCAGCGGCAGGAGCCGCGGGCGAGGACCACTTCGCCGCCCTGGCCGCCGCCCGGACCGCGTTGCTCGGCTCCGTCCACGACGCGCTGATGACCCAGGTCGCGGAGGCGACCGGCCGGCCCTGCCGCGAGGAGCCCGGCACGGCGCCCTGCAGGCGGCAGCCGGCGAACGTGCTCGCCGCCGCCCGTTCCTGGCTGTCCGATCTTGCCCGCTCCGGGTGGCGGGGCCTGGACACCGATGTGGTCTCCGGGTCGGCGCAGATCATCTCCGCGATGCTTCCGGACCCGGCCCTGCGCCGCCTGGCCGTGCTCCTCGACGGCTTCGCCGCCGAACTCGCCGCATCCTGCCCGGGTGCGGCCCTGGAACGGATCCCGGCGCGCCGCTGGGCCGACCTGTGGTCACGCGCGATGCTGCTGACGCTCCCCGGCGCGGCAGGCGCGCCCGTGACCGGCACGGCGACCGGCCGCCTGCTGCCCCTCGGCATCGACCTGCAGGAACACCCGACCGCCGTGCAAGCCCAGGTCCACGCGGTCTTCGAGCCCGCTGACGGCACCGGGCTGCGCCTGGTGCGAGCCAGTGTCTCGGTGCCGAAACCGGACACCGTCATCGGAGCCGGTGTCTGGCAGCTGCTCCGACCGCACATGTCGCTGCTGGCAGCCGCCAGCCAAGGCCGCTCGATGGACCTGGCCTGCATGCCTGTCACCGCCGAGGGCGACCTGATCTGGAGCGACGATCACGCTCGCCGGGGCGAACCCGCCGATCCCTTCGCCACCGCCCGTGTCGTCTTGCCCACCGCCGCCGACGCGGCCACCGCGCCGCTGGACCGGCACCCGGCGCGGATCGCGGTGCCCGTCTTCGTCGCGGGCTACGCCGTCGGGAAGGACGACGACGCAGTCGTGTTCACCGTTGCCGGGCGCCCTCTCGCCGTCGATACAGGCCGCATTCCGGCCGCGGGACCGCTTACCCCCGAGGCCGTCGCGGTGTCCGGTGCCTGCATCGGGCTGCTCCGCTGGGACGCCGGGTCGTTCAGCGTCCAGCCGCTGGCCGTGCAGACGACCGGACGGAAGGGGGCCGTCGCGGTCCACGCCGGGGGATGGGCCGGCGGCACGACCGACAAGGCCGCCGTCAAGGCCGAGAATGCCGCCACCGACGCCACGTCGGTGTTGCGGGAGCGCGCCGGAAGGCTGTTGCGAAAGTGACCGGACGCAATCCCGGGGTGGACCCCTACGAGAACCGCCGCCAGGTCCTGTACTGGCGGCTGCTCGCCCGCCTCTTCGACCACGAGGAGCAGGCGAGTCTGGAATCCGCGAGCCTCGCCGTCGTCGAGGACATCGGTCTGCCGACCGCGCTGCTGAACCCGCAGGTTTCCGTCGATTCGATCGTGCAGCGCCATCCCGGGCTGGCCGCCGAGTTCGACGGCCTGATGGCGCCCGAGCCGGACGCCGGCGGTACCCGCGACCGGGCAGCCGAAGTACGGCGCGCGGCGCTGATGTCGAAGGTGCTGCTCAACGTCTTGGCGCCCAGCCCTGGCGCGGTCACCGCCGGGCAGCTCGCACGCTGGCAGTCCGACGCCGGCTGGCTGGAGCGGGCGGTCGGCTGCAGGCCCGGCGAACTGCGCGGCGGCCGCGGCGGCACTGGCGGCGGCACTGGCGGCAGCGGCACCGCACCCGACCTCAGCCAGCTGATCCCGGCGATCGGCCCGGAACTCAACGCCATCGAAGCCGACCTCGTCAAGCGGATGCACCTGCGCGAGGTGCTGTCGGACCCAAGACTCGCCGCGCGGCTGACCCCGAGCATGTCGCTGATCGAGCAGCTGCTGCGGGACAAGAACAACCTCTCGGGCCTGGCCCTGGCCAACGCCAAGGCCCTGATCCGCAAGTTCGTCGACGAGGTCGCCGAGGTACTGCGCACCCAGGTGGAAAGGGCGACGACCCGCGTCCTGGACCGCTCGGTCCCGCCCAAACGGGTGTTCCGCAACCTCGACCTCGACCGCACGATCTGGAAGAACCTCACCAACTGGAGCCCGCAGGAGGAGCGGCTGTACGTCGATCGCCTCTACTACCGGCACACCGCGCGCAAGACGACGCCCCGGCGGCTGATCGTCGTGGTGGACCAGTCGGGTTCGATGGTCGACTCGATGGTGAACTGCACCATCCTGGCGTCGATTTTCGCCGGGCTGCCGAAGGCGGACGTCCACCTGATCGCGTACGACACGCAGGCGCTCGACCTCACGCCGTGGGTACACGACCCCTTCGAGACCCTGCTGCGTACGAACCTGGGCGGCGGCACCGACGGCACGGCCGCCATGACACTGGTCCAGCCGAAGATCGCCGAGCCCCGCAACACCGTGGTGGTGTGGATCTCGGACTTCTACGAATACCGGCGCGAGCCGGTGTTCGAGAGCATGGTCGCGGTGCACCGCTCCGGGGCCAAGTTCATCCCGGTCGGCTCGGTGACCAGCTCCGGTCGCGGCAGCGTCAGCCCGTGGTTCCGGGAGCGCCTCAAGGACCTCGGCACGCCGGTGATCTCCGGCCACATCCGCAAGCTCATCCATGAACTCAAGACGTTCCTCGCTTAGCTCCGCCCAGACCTAAGTTCACAGCGAAAGGCCCCTGACATGTCTGACCTGTTGCGCGCACCCGCCGAGATCAAGTACGCCGAGGAACTGGACTGGCTGGAGTCCGTCGACGACGGCCCCAGGCCCTTCTCCTGGCGCCTGTCCCCGAAGATGGTCCGGCTGTTCGTCTTGGGCTCCGAGCGCTCCGACGGCCTGGACCGGGAGATCTCGCAGAAGTGGTTCGGCGACCGCGGTTTCGTCGAGCGCTCCATCGTCACCCTGGCCTCCGACCGCGGCCTGCTGCTCATCGGCGACCCCGGCACCGGCAAGAGCTGGCTGGCCGAGCTGCTGGCCACCGCTATCAGCCGCAACTCCACCCTGGTCGTGCAGGGCACGGCCGGCACCACCGAGGATCACATCAAGTACTCCTGGAACGTCTCCATGGTCATCGCCAAGGGCCAGTCGCGCGAGTCGATGATCCCCTCGCCGATCATGACCGCGATGGAGACCGGCGCGATCGGCCGTTTCGAGGAGCTCACCCGCTCCACCAGCGACGTCCAGGACGCCCTGATCTCGATCCTGTCCGAGAAGTACATCTCGGTCCCGGAGCTGAAAAGCGACAACATTGTCTTCGCCAAGCCTGGCTTCTCGATCATCGCCACCGCCAACAGCCGCGACCGGGGCGTCAATGAGCTGTCCTCGGCGCTCAAGCGCCGCTTCAATTTCGTCCGCATCCCGGTGGTGACGAAGAAGAAGAGCGAGGCGGAGATCGTCCGCTTCCGCACCGAGGAACTGCTGCGCCGCCACCAGATCGAGCTGGACGTGCCGCCCACGCTGCTCGACGTGCTGCTGCAGAGCTTCGCCGACCTGCGCGTGGCCGCGGCCGCGGCAGCCAGCGACGACGAGAAACTGGAGTCCGCGCTGTCCACCGCCGAGCAGATCGGCGTGCTCGAGGACGCGATCCTGCACAGCAACTTCTTTGGCGAGCGCGTGCTGACCGCCCGCAAGCTGGCCTCCTCGCTCGTCGGGTCACTGGCCCGGCGCGAGCCCGAGGACCTGGCCATCCTCAACAAGTACCTGCACGGCGTCATCGAGCCGCGCAGCAGGGAAGACGGCGGGTCCTGGCCGGAGTTCCTGGCGGGCGGCCGCGACGCGATCGCCGCCTTGTCATGAGCGGCACCCACGAGGGGACTCTCGAAGCGGGGACCTTGGCAGCGGGGACCTTGGCAGCGGGGACCTTGGCAGCACTGCGCTCGCAGCTGCATCAGGCGGCCGCGACGTTCGCCGACGGGCCAGACGCCGTTGCGGGCATCCTCCTCGGCATCGTCGACGACGTCGATCGCGCGGTGCGCGAGCCGCTGGAGATCTTCCCCGTCTGCCACCACTCGCCCGCCTCGGCGATCGCGATGGTCCGCCGCCTGCGGGAGAAACAGCCGAGAGTCGTCTACCTGGAACTGTGCGAGGACATGGCGCCGCTGCTGACCGAACTGCGCAACTGTAGGCTCCCGGTGGCGGTCCAGGCGTTCGCGACCGAGGTGGCCGGCTTCCCCGCCGAGTGGTCCCCGCTGTCGGTGGTCGCACCGGTCACCGAGGCCTCGGCCGAATACCAGGCGATCGCCTACGCGCTGGACACGCCGGGCGTCGAACTGGTTCTCGTCGACCGTTCCTCGGACCACGTGTTCCAGTGGGACGCACCGCCCGCCAGGGAAGACCCCGCCAGCAAAGACACGGAAGAGGCCGCGCTGCACGGCGACGCGGTCGGCGTGGAGATCGGCGACCTGCGGCCGCGCTTCGCCGAACTGGAGGAACACCTGCTGCGCCACGGCAGGGTGCGGCACTGGTCGGAGTGGTGGCACCAGTACATCGAACTGCCGCTCGGCGACAGCGACTACGACACCTACCGCCAGGTCATGATCCTGATCGGCAGCCTCTTCCGGCGCCTCGCACCCGGCGACCCGGGCAGGGTCCGCGTCGATGAGGACCGTGAACGCCACATGTGGACCAGGATGCGCCAGCACCTGGCCGCGACCGGCGCCGATCCCGCGGACTGCCTGTACGTCTGCGGCGCCTTCCACGCGGCCAGCCGCGTCGCCGAGTTCGGCGTGCACGGCACCGACACCTTCGAGATCAGCGCGCGCAGCGCCACCAGGTGGCAGCACGGCCTGATTCCCTCCAGCCACGCGGCGATCGAGGCGCAGTTCGGGCTCGCCGCAGGCTCCGTGTCCATCGCCGAGACGGTCTGGGCGAAGAACGTCGGGCGCACCGGCGTGCAGCCGTACCAGCTGGCGGGACAGGCGGGCGCCAGGAAAGCGAAGGCCAGTAAGACCGCTGCGGTGGCCACGTGCGGGCCGGCGGTCCCGGCCTCGGACAAGCTGACCGGCTTCCTGCGGCAACCGCCCGTGCTGGACGGCCTGGACGAGGCTGAGCTGCTCGACTGGTCGGTGGAGATCGTGCGCGTCGCACGCCGCAACGGCTACCTGGCCTCCACCGCGGACGCAGTGGCGGTGTTCGAGACGTCGATCCTGCTGGCCGGAATGCGCGACCGGGCCAGGCCCACCCCCTACGACTTCCAGGACGCGGCGGTCACCTGCATCGAGAAGGACACCGTACCGGGCCGGCGCGACGTGCGCCGCCTCGTGGAGAGCATGATGGGCGGCGACCGGATCGGGCAGGTCGGCTACGACGCGCTGCCGCCGCTGGTGCGCGACGTCTACGACCGGCTCGCGCCGCTGAACCTGAGACTGCAGTCGCGCGGCGTGCAACGGGCGCTGCTGAACATCGCCTCCCAGCCGGAGCTTGCGCCGTGCTCCGACGTGCTGTGGATGCTGCGCTACCTGATGCCGCAGGGCGCCGCACGGCCGATCATGGGTGAGCGTCGGCTCGGCGAGCGGCCGATCCAGGAGTCGTGGGACCTGGCGCTCGGCACGCACCAGCGGGCACTCATCGAACTCGGCTATGAGGGCATCAGCATCGACCAGGTTCTGGAGCAGCGCCTGCGCCGCGCGGCGTATGGCCCGCACGCCACCGCGGCGACCGTCCTTGAGGCTGTCGAGAACGCGACGCTGTATCTGCGTAGCCGCCGCCTCGCCGACGAGCTGGGCACCCGCGCGCTGGAGGTGCTGTCGGCCGAACGCAGCGTCGATGGCGCACCCGAGGTGCTGCGCCACGCACGGCGGCTGCTTGCGTACTACCGCACCAGCGAGCCGGTGCTGCCTGCCTGGATCGAGTCCTTCGTCAAGGCCGGCTACGCGCACTACTGCACCCTGCTGCCTACGGCCTTCACCAGCGACGACGCCACCGTCCGCCAGGTGGCGGCGATGCTGGGCTTCCTGTTCAGCATGGAGAGCCTCGCGCTGTCGCTTGGCTGTGACCGGACCCAGCTGGAACTGGCGGTCGCCCAGTCCCATCCCGATGACCCGCCGAAGACCGCGCTGCTGTGGGCTGCCCGGACGCAACTCGGCCAGCTATCACGCGCTGACCTGCGAACCCGGTGCGACGAACTGCTCGGGAACCCCCTGGTGGTGCACGCCTATCCGCGCTATCTCAGCGGCTTCGTGCACGCCCTGGAACCCGTCCCGGCACTCGCCGACTTCGTGGTGGAGATGGTGTCAAACGCGTTCGGCCGACTGCCGGACCCGGTGCTCCTGCCCTGGCTGCCGATCCTGATCAGCACCCTGCGATCGGACGGCGCCGAGCGGGCCCCCCTGCTCGTCCGTGAGGCCGGGCGAATCTTCCCCGGCCGGCTCTCGGCCCTGGACGAATGGGTTCCGCCGTGGCGGGCCGAGCCGGAGCCGGAAGCCGTGCCCACCGCAACGGGCACGGCCGCCGGCCAGGGTATCGCGCTGCTCGCCGCTCACCCGGCAACCTGCGATGCGGTGGCCAGCCTGCTGGGCTGCCAGCGTGACGACGGCCGGGCGCCCTCCGCATGCGCCGGCACGTAAATGGTTGTCTTGCGCGCCGAAGACCGCGATTGCGCGCAAGCAAGATCACCTATTACGTTAGTACTCGATTTGTGCCCAGCGTGCGCATCGAGCGGATGGGGCTGCGACGATGCAGGTTGCCGAGATCGCCAGGGACGAGACCGCCGAGCGGGCCAGGCTGCTGCGAGTCCGCAGTTACGAATCGAGCTGGACCTGTCCGCTCAACGGGGCCCACAACTTCGGGACGGCGCCCTGGGTGCTTCCGCTCGTTATTGACAAACGGTGATATCGCTAAACAGTGATAACACCCAGGTAGCCGGTGGAGGCCCCGGTCAGATCGCCGCTACCGCTCCGTTGGCCGCCGCTAGGTCGAAGCGGGCCGGGTCATAGTCGTCGCCCGCCCACTCCCGCATCTCGTCGCGTTCGGCGCCGGGCGGCCCGGCCAGGATTTCCTTCAGCCGTTCGAACCCCCAGACGCCGCCGCTGTCCTCCGGCGGGCAGGCGCCCTGGCCGGCGATGCACGCGGGGTAGATCTTGCCGTCCTCGGCGATGGTGCGGGCCTCCACGACGAGCTCGTGCTCCCAGCCGTCGCCGAAGTCGTATTCGTAGCTCATCCGGGTCCTGACCCTGGCCACGTCGGCAAGGCGTGCCTTCGTCTCGTCGGCGTAGCCGAGCTCGCCGTCCGGGTCCGAGCCGTAGCTGGCCTTGCCGATCTGGAATGCGTGCATATGGCAGTTCTCCCACCCCATGGCGGCCTGGATCACCCGGTGGACCCGGCTGAGCGGGTAGGCGGCCGGGATGAGCACCTGGCGCCACACCGGCGGGTCGTCGACGTCCCGCAGCGTGATCCGCACCTGCAGAACGGGGTCGCCTGGCGCCGCCATGCCGCGCAGGCGGCGGATCGCGAAGCGGCCGAGAGCGGTGAGTTCTGCCGTGTCGCTCGCCTGGTCAACGACGACGACGGCGAGGATGCCTAGCGCCGCGACGGCAATCGTGACGTCGACGTCGATCGTCCGGCGCAGCATCTCCATCTGCTG
>Ga0070762_10001702_pt1 | contig 10259 bp, 11 predicted proteins | sample HubBroMetageREF2_FD_66726 | JGI IMG/M metagenome (GOLD analysis project Ga0070762, IMG submission 66726) | Reference soil microbial communities from the Hubbard Brook experimental Forest, New Hampshire, USA - Hubbard Brook CCASE Soil... | ecosystem: Environmental > Terrestrial > Soil >... | reverse complement strand
AACGATGCGGGAGAGGAATTCGGAGAGCACCGCCTGATCGACTTGCTGCGACGATGCTCTGGGCAAACTTCGTCAACCGTGGTTGCCTCGATTGTGGATGACGTAAGGAAGTTCAGTCCTCACGAGCAGTTTGATGACATGACGCTGATTGTCGGCAGATGCAGATAAGCGTGCCGCAACACACGGGATTGTCATAAGAACTGCTATGAAATTGCAATGCCATGCATACGAAGCCTCTACCAGCGGTTAAGGAGCGATCGCGCAATAGACTGATAACACGCCGCTTAGGCGCGATCGCTGAATAGTGTTAACCTGGCATCCCAGTTGCTAACGTCGGTGATGTCAATAAACTCTATCACGACGATAGAGTTTATGGCATACTCGGGAGCGCTATGAAAATCTCGCAAAAAGGTTTGTACGCACTGCAGGCAATGATGATGCTGTCCCGGCATCACAACCAGGGGGCGATTCGCATTCGCGACATTGCTTATGAAGAGGGGCTGCCGGAGAAATTCCTGGAGCTGATTCTTTTGGAACTCAAGAACGCGCGCATGGTCGAGAGCGTGCGCGGCGCCAAGGGCGGGTACCAGCTGCGGCGGGCGCCCTCCGAAATCCATTTGAGCGAGATTATCCGCCTGATTGACGGTCCACTGGCGCCCTTCGGAGATGCTGAGCAGTTGCGTACTCTGATTAATCGCGATGACGAACATCGCGCGCTCTACCAGGTCTTCCTTGCCGTGCGCGACGCCGCGGCCAAGATTTTGGAACATACAACTTTGTCCGACATCGTGAATGGCAAGGGCAGGGAATCTTCCAAGTCCGGCAGACGAAAGAAAAAGGCTGAGCCATCCAGCGTTCTGCCCATGGTGGTTCACGGGAATCCTAGCCGGGGCAAAGACGAATAACGGTTTGAATGTTTTGGTCTTCCAGACCATGAATTCCGGCTGCAGTGAAAATGGGGGTTAGCGCCGGCAAGCTGGCCCCCGGTTGGTCCGTAGTGAACTCTGTGGTGTAAAGCGACTCAGGTGAGTCGAAAACAATTAGGAGCGTCTACAAATGAAAGCAAGTAAGAAATGGTGGTCTATCCCTATAATGTCCATCATGATAATCATGATGATCCCATTAGCCGGGCTCGTATCTGCCCAAACCGATGCGCCGGCTCCAACCCCGCCGAAAAAGCGTGCCACCTCGACCAAACCGGCCAGTACGGTCACGGTCAGGGAAGTCCAGGAGTTGAAAGAAGCAGTCTCCGCTCAGCAGCAGCAGATCAAACAACAGAACCAGTTAGTCGATCAGTTAAGATCGCAGCTCCAACAGTTGTTGGACGCCACGCAGCAAGCCAACGCTGCCGCGCAAAAAGCGGCAACCGGAGTCGACCAAGCGCAGAGCGCCGCTGCGCAAGCTCAGCAATCGGCCACCCAGGCACAAGGCCTCGCGACTCAGGCTTCCACCAACGTAGCGCAAGTCCAGTCTGCCCTTGCCCTCGTAGATACCAAAACCCAGGATGCCGGCAAACAGTTGAGCGCGCTGGAAGCCCTGGTGGGACGATTCCGCTTCAGCGGTGACGTCCGGATCCGTGGCGAGTCTTACTTCCAGCAAGGGATTCCCGACGACAACCTGGCGCGCATTCGCGTGCGCTTCGGAATCGATGGCCAGCTCAACGAAGACTTCATCGCTGGCTTTGCTTTGGCGACGGGCGCTCTGGGCAATCCAACGTCGACCAACGAGACCCTTAGCAACGTTTTCGATCGTAAGACCATCGCGTTGGATCGAGGATTCATCACCTACAATCCCATCGCGCATCGTTGGCTCTCGCTGACCGGCGGAAAGTTCGCCTACCCATGGCAACGCACTTCGGTTACGTTCGATCCCGATCTCAACCCCGAAGGCTTCGACGAAAAAGCTTCGTTCGATTTCTCCGGTCCGTTGCAAAATATCAACATCCAGGGCATCGAACTGCTCTACAGCCAAGCTAACGGAAAACCAGGTATTTCTTCCCAGGATTCCTATGCCGTAGGCGCGCAGTTCGCTGGCCGCCTCGTATTCGGCCCCTGGACTCTTACGCCCTCGTTTCTCACTCTGAAGTGGAACCGCCCAGACGCGATTTTGCAGGAAAGCGCATTCGCAACTGGAGCCACCACTACCGGCTTTCAGCCGCCCACGCCAACCGGCGGCACGGCTCCCGCTCCGATTACTGGTATTCCGATACCCGGCGAAGGACAAGGTTGCGCGAAGGGTACTGGTTTTCCCGCCTTCGCTCCCTGCGTGTTTGCGCCCAATGGCATGACCAACGCAACCTACGTCGATTCCAAGGGGGTGCCCCACTTTTACTCTGGCTACAACTATGCGGATTTCATCCTTCCCAACCAGATCCAGACGGGATTCCGCCGCTTGCCGGTCAATGTATTGCTCGAGTTCCTCGAGAATCTCGATGCGGAAAATCATCCTCTCAACACCAAGGGGGCCGTTATCAAGACTCTGGGAAGTCAAAACAAGGAATACGGATTTGACGCCAGCGTCGGTCAGGTCAAAAACAAGAACGACATCCAAATCGGCTACGCCTGGTACCGCGAAGAACAGGACGCAGCCATCGCTTCCTTCGTCGAAAGCGATCAGAGAGCCCCCACCAACGTTCTGCAGAACCGCTTCTACGCTCTGTGGAAGTTGCGTGCGAACACCCTCGCCAGCTTTACCTATTGGCGTGGGCGCGTGCTGAACACCTACTTGGAAAATAACGCAGCACTGTTTAACAACTACAACAGCCTTGCCACCATCTCCAAGGCCGGAGAGCAGGAGCCGTATTTGAACCGCCTGCAATTCGACTTGATCTATACCTTCTAGGCGGCAGTTTCAAGCCTGGGCGGATTGAAGTAAAGCGCACTTAGCTTAGGGCTTGAAAGACGCTCCAGCCCTGGGACCATCGGTCAGTCAAGGCTTCCCAGCCTTGGCTGGCCGCCTGGTTTCCACGCTCGACCGAAGAGCGTCCAAAGTCGAAGGGAGGAAACTCAATGAGCGGCCGCAAATTAAAGCTATCCCTTGATGGATGCGCGGTAGGTCTCGCGCTTCTGCTGGCGCTGTTGGTCCGATTGAATATCTTTCCGAAGATTCCCTGGTAGTTCGACTTCATCCGCAGGAGAACCGTATGAGTACTTCCGTCGCGATCGAACAGCAGACATCAACAAATCGCTCCGGGCTTCTGAGCCTTATCCCGGGTGTGATCCTGCTGGCTGCCATTGGCTATGCCGGCAAATTCATCGAGCAATCGATTTCTCGCTACGGTAAGAGCCATCACTTGAGTCTACCGAATATCGAGTATGTGCTGTGGGCCATCCTTATCGGCCTCGCCATATCGAATACGGTTCGCATTCCCGCGCTGTTCAAGGCGGGCATTGCCACCTACGAATTCTGGCTGAAAGTCGGCATCGTCCTGTTGGGCGCACGTTTTCTGCTCGGCGACGTCATCAAACTCGGAGGCCTGAGTCTGACACTCGTGGTGATCGAACTCGCCATCGCCATCGCCCTGATGACGGTCCTGGGCCGCGCATTCAAGCTCAGGCCGAAACTGATCACGCTCCTGGCCGTAGGTTCCTCGATTTGCGGTGTCTCCGCCATCATCGCAGCCAAAGGAGCCATCGATGCCGACGACGAGGATTCATCCCTGGCCATCGCCGCCATCTTGGCTCTGGGAGCCATCTCGCTTTTCACTTTCCCCTTCATCGGACATCTTCTTCGCATGAGCAACCACGCGTACGGCTTGTGGAGCGGGTTGGCGGTCGATAACACGGCCGAAGCCGTCGCTGCGGGCGCTCTGTACTCCGACGCTGCCGGCAAGATTGCGGTCCTAGCCAAGACAGCAAGAAACGCGATGATCGGGTTCGTCGTTCTCGGCTACGCGATCTATTGGGCGAGCAAAGGGCAGGCTGAAACTGTCCACAACAAGGCTTTATTCTTATGGCAGAAATTTCCCAAGTTCATTCTTGGATTTCTGCTGATCTCGCTCTTGGCGACCTTGGGCTTTTTCAGCAAGGAACAAGTTGGCAGTCTGGGAAATTTATCCCGATGGGCTTTCTTGCTTACCTTCGCGGGGGTGGGACTCCGCACCAATCTGCGCGAAATGCGCCAGCAGGGATTGCGTCCCTTCATTGTGGGAGCCGTGGGAGAAATCGTGATTGCGATTGTGACTCTCGGCCTGGTTCTGGGCGCTGATAAAGTCTTTCATCTTTCTTAAGCGCCCAGAGGGTTGAAATAAGAGGCGAGATCTTACTGCTGATCTGCCGCCTTGCAGCTCTTCGAAATCGTCCGAATGTCCGTGTCCACGTTCGCTACCTGCAAGGGGACGCCGTCAACTCCGCGCGCCGTATCGCTCGGATTGCTGCCTGCCTTATCCGGATTGATGCCCGTCTTGATGGTCCCAGGAAGCACTTTGCCTTTCACCTCAACTTCGTGGTGGAGTTGCTTGTCCAGTTTGTTACCCACTCCCTTCAACACGTACACCAAGCTAGTCTTGTCCTCGACCACAATGTAGTTTCCGCGTTGACCGTTGAGACAGCCGCGAACCGTGCTGACGTTGCTCGCGGGCGGGGTGGACGAATCTTGTGCGGCTGCTACTGCCCCAATGAGCAAAAATCCAGCGGCGGCAATCAGAGTTTTCGTGCGATTCATGCAAATCCTCCTCGAAAATTGTTGGCCAATGGCATAGGGCAGTTTGGCGGGGAGTCTTTATACCCTACTAATACAATCGGCTTACATATATTGCAAAACGGCTCTAACAATAACGATTTCGTGCCAACCCTGTCAAGCGAAAAGTCACCCTTAGACGCTGGCTTCAATAAGAGCAATCGTGATTTGACGCCAACTGACGCACAGTCCGGGGCCGACAAAGGTTCATTATTCTTGTATTGTCGGCAACAGAGTCCAGATCAGGGCAGGCTGTCGTTCGGGGCCGCCGCGCAGCCTGACCTGCGCCCCTTCCACCAGCAAGGCGAGCGCGGTCAAGGCTCCGACTTCCGGATGCGTCATCGCGGAACCAAGCGTTGTGCGGCGTGCTCACAAAGAGGCCAGTGACGTCTTTCGATCCGCAGCAACGCCGCGTCACTCGGAGGTCATCCTGGAGATCGACTTCAGCCTAATGAAGCACGCCGCAACGAAGGGCAGAGTGGATGATGAAAATTCAGCGCTGCCCGATGGGATCTAATCGAGCTGATTCTTCGACCGAATCCACTGGTCGATAAGCGACGTCGTCTTCGGCGGGACATGCGTCCTGGGTTCGGTTGAGCGCCGTGCGTTCCTTGCACGCCACCAATCGTCCGGACTGAGCTCCCGCGGTTTTGTCGACGGTGTTATTGCCGCTCTGTTTGAGTGCCGCGTCCTTCAGATGAACCTTCCCCACAGTCGCAACCGGTGACGTAGAGATGGCGGTCTGTTGAAAGTGATGGGCGGCGACCGCTGGTTGCAAAGAGTGAGCCGCCGCTGCTGGCTGGACGGGATGAGCGACGGCGGCGCTCGGCGCGGGATCATACCAGTCGGGATTGACATCTTGTTGGCCATAGGCCGGAACCAGTAGTAGGGTAAAAATTGTGCCAAACAGCATTGCCGTCGAGGTCAGTACGCTACACCCGATGCCTTTTAGTCCGCTCATGAAATCACCTCTGTTGATGGATTGATTTCGGTTCCCGGAAGTTACCCACGGAAGAAATCATTTCGCTGATCTTGCACCCGATTGCTGGTGACGTCCATAGAGGCAGTCTGAATTGATCTGAAGCGATCTGAATATCGATGGGAACCACCATCAGGACAGCAAGGCAGGCAGTGGTCGCGAGCGCGGCCTTGCGCAGTGGGGATTAAGGTTCAGACTTCGTTCGGTCTTCGGGGGCAGGCTTCGGGGTTCCCCGGGGGTTTTCTGGATCCAGCCCGGCGGCGGTCATGATGGCGCGTCCCAGTTCTTCCGGGGAAATGACAAAGGGCTCGGTCGGCGCCTGACTCCTGGCATCTTCTTCGGCTGTGGGCGCGACGAAGCGGTAGCCCCGGCCGACTACGGTCTGCAGGTACTGCGGTTCGCCAGCATCGTCCGCCAGGGCACGGCGGATCTTGCGGATGGCGGTATTGATTCCTTGTTCGACATCGACGAACACATCGTTGCTCCACAACTCGCCGGAGATCTGTTCGCGCGTAACCAATTGCCCCCTCTTTTCGACTAGAAACATGAGCAATTGCAGCGGCATGCCCTCAAGCCGAACCGGAATGCCACGGCGGCAAAGCTGAAAGCGACCGTAATCCAGTTGAAAATCGTCGAAGCGGATCTTCTTCTCGGTCAAAGTACAACTCCTGCGTCGCTTGCATGCGCTCGGGCGGTTTCGCTGTACAGGCAACGCTGCAAGCCGCGTCTCTAGGGGTTCAGAAATTCTGTTCTGCCGGCCTTGCTCTGTCAAGCGCCATCTTTAGGCAAATTGCACGGCTTGTGAAGCCGTGCCTGGCTAAGATCATTTATCCGGCTGGTTCTTTTCCTTTTTATCCCGCACCGATTTCGCGATTTCAGGCAATCGGCTCAGCAACGCCGAATACTTCAGCCACAGCTTATGATCGACCGCTGGAGTTCCGCTCACAATCGCTCCGGACGGAATGTCGCCAGCGACGCCGCTTTGCGGTGTGACAATGGCGCCATCGCCGATCTTGCAATGACCCACGACGCCGACTTGCCCCGTCAAAATCACGTTGTTTCCCACGTCTGTCGAACCGGCGAGGCCGACCTGCGACGCCAGCAGCGAATGCTCTCCGATGTGCGAGCCATGGCCAACCTGGACCAAATTGTCGATCTTCGTGCCGCGCGCGATGTGGGTTTCACCGACACTGGCTCGATCGATGCAGGAATTGGCTTGGATTTCCACGTCGTCATCGATGACAACGGGCATCGGTTGCGGGATTTTGTGCCAGTGGCCAAGATCATCTTTGGCGAATCCGAAACCATCCGCGCCAACGACTGTGCCATTCTGCAGCAGCACATTGTTTCCCAGTCGGCAGCGCTCGCGAACTACCGCGTGAGCATGGGCCATAAAATTGTCGCCGATTTTCACGCCGCGGTATATGACAACGTGCGCCAGCAGAACGGCGTTCTTCCCGATCTCGACCTCTTCGTCGATTACCACATACGGTCCAATGTGCGCACCTTCGCCAATCCGGGTGGAAGCGTGAATCACAGCCGTCGGATGAGTTCCAGATGCGTATTTATGAGCCGCATGAAAAAGGCCGATGGCACGCGCGAACGCCAGATACGGGTTCGTACTTCGCACCATGGCAGTCGCGAGAGCAGGGAAGTCCTCCGCGACGATGACCGCCGATGCCTTTGTCTTCCTGGCCGCAACCGCATACTTTGGGTTGGCCACGAAAGTGAGCTGGCCCAGGCCGGCTTCTTCAATTCCAGCGACGCCCGTGATCTCGGTATCGGGCGAGCCATTTTCCAAGCGTGCGCCCAGCGCAGAAACAATCTGTGCAAGTCTCATTGGAGTGTTAGCAAACGAGACCGATTGTAATCGACGCGCAGGCCAAGCGGAACGGGTTCACGAACCACCACGAGGATGCGAACCCCGAGACCTGCTGGCGCCTGATCCCCCGAACAGGCGTCAGCAGGCTATTGGGTGCGCATCCCTGATGGAAATTTCCCCCTACGGTATAAAGCGACAAACCGGACGAAGAAACCTCGCGAAACCTCAGAAAAGGATTGGCACAGGCGATGCTGGATCCTGCAGGAGAAATATCTTTGCGGAGCTTAGAACCACAGCCCCCATATCCAATCGACGCTGGCGTGGGTAATGGTCGACGCGGTCACGCGCCTATTTTCACGCCACGCCCGTCCGTAGAAAATACCCGCGATCGTGGCCAGCAACACATAGCGCCAATTGAAATGTGTCGAACGCTTATTGAAATGCGAGAGTCCGAACAACACCGACGCGATCACAAGCGCTGCTCGTCGTCCCACACGGCGTTCAAGCAGATTCTGCACCCAGCCGCGAAAGAAAAGCTCTTCCGGCACGGCAGTGAAAAAGAAGATCGCGATCCATCGCAGCGCCGCCGAGCCGACCGATGGATAGTTAGCATGAGGATGAATGAATCCGAGGCTCAGGCCCAGCGTTAAAACCAGAGGCGTGAAGAACACGAGCTCGCGCAATCCGCTTTTCCAGTCGGTCCAGCGCAAGTGAAAATCGAAACCCGTTCCACTGAGCCGGCGAATCGCGAGAAAGCCATACAAGCCGATATCAACCAGTAGCAATTCGTTCAGCGCACGCAGTCCGCTCGGCCAAGCGGAATCGAACCAGCGCAAATCAACCGCCAGCCCCAGCGCCAGCAGAATGATGGCGTCCCGCCAGTCGCCCTGTTGCTCCGGATCGGCGTCCGCGGCTCGCTCCAGCAACCACGCGATTACGATGGGCAGCCCTGAATAGAGCGCAAACCATTGCCATCGAAAAATATGTTGAGAAACCGAGACCAGAACGTAAGGCAAGACACCGACCGCGGGAAAGATGATGCGTGCCGCGATCGGCCAACGCCGAACTGCTCGCGCGATGCATTCCGCGGCACACCCGAACGCTACAGCCGGAGCAAGTTCTATCACCAGAGCCGCGACCGCGACCGGAGTCACATTCTGCACAGGCCATTATCTTAGCCGCAATGATTCGATTCCAGTCGGCGGTGCTAATGCATGTGCTATTGCGTCCCAAATCATTTATCACCGCGAGTTACGCGTCCCGCGAGAACTACTATCGATCGCATCGCTCTGGTGTTCCCGATCGCTCTGTGAATCCTCCACAAACGTATCTTTGGACAACACCGTTCCGAAGATGACCAGAAACAGCGGCCAGAGCGAGGATACAAGCGCCTGTTGAAAGAGATTATGCACGAACCGATGATGCTCGAACCCGTAGTCATGGACGGTTTGCACGAGCACCAGGATGGCAGCGGGCAATCCCCCCATCGCCGCCGAACCATTCGCGAGGATGTGGTGCCAGTGTTCAACCGCCCCGCTCAGCTTGGCATACAAAATAAACATCCCGAGACCAGCGAGAAGAGCTCCCGCGATTGATTTGATAATCCGAACTGTTGTCTGCGGAACCATGTCTGCCTCCTCGGGCCGTTTTCCCTTGCTCACCTATTAGTCGAATAAGAGGCCGCAAAATCGACAGGTCGAGTATTTGTTCAGGAAAAATTTAGAGACAATATAGAAGCCTCCGCCAGCTCTCGAAGAGTTGGCCGGACAACGGGTGTACACTGTCGTCGCCCAGGCCAGGTCCCCCACGGGTCCCGGGCTAAATCACGGAGGATCAAAATCATGAACAGGAAACTGTGGAGATTTTTCGCAGGGCTGAGCGTGCTGACGATGTCCGCCGTCTGGGTCTTGCCGGCATTTGCACAGATGTCAGAAGTTAAAGAAAAACCGCCAATGTATTCGTACGTCGCATTTTGGAATATTCCACGCGCGCAGTGGGCAGAAATGGACAAGTCGAATGCCGCTAACGCGAAGCTTCTGGACAAGGCCGTCGCCAACGGAACCATCGTGGGCTATGGCGACGACCAGAATTTAATTCACGGAGCCGACGCTCCCACTCACGACGGTTGGTGGTCAGCCATGTCGATGGCCGGAGTGCTCAACATGCTGGACCAGTTCTACAAAGCGGGCAACCCCACGAGTCCAGTGCTGGCTGGTGCTACCAACCACTGGGATAACATTTTCGTCAGCCGCACTTACAACTGGCATTCCGGATCGTGGAAGGATGTGTACAGTCACGGATCGTCCTATAAGTTAAGGCCGGATGCGCCCAACGATGCGCTGGAGACGCTCAGCAAGAACATGATCGGCCCGCTGCTCGAAAAAATGCTGGCCGACGGCGCCATTCACGAGTACGAAATCGACAGCGAAGCCGTCCACACGCAAGCCCCGGGCACGTTTTGGATTTTTTACGTGGCGGCCAACGCCGAGAGCATAGACAAAGTCGACGCCGCAATCCGGGAGACTCTGAAAGCGAACCCGCTGAGCGGCCCGGCATTCAGTTCCATGACCGACTCCACCGAGCATCGCGACTATCTCTCGCGCAGCAGCGCGACCTATAAATAGTCCTCGATCTCGCGTCAGCGCTGGCACCACCCAAAAAACGGGTGCCCCTCGATAAGAGCGAAGGCTCTGTCAAGGGCAGACTTCTTCTGGGCGGTGCGATGAGCACCGCTGGGTTGCCAGAGAAGGTTGAGGACCAAGGCCCTGGAATCTCACGCTA
>Ga0070762_10001701_pt1 | contig 10261 bp, 13 predicted proteins | sample HubBroMetageREF2_FD_66726 | JGI IMG/M metagenome (GOLD analysis project Ga0070762, IMG submission 66726) | Reference soil microbial communities from the Hubbard Brook experimental Forest, New Hampshire, USA - Hubbard Brook CCASE Soil... | ecosystem: Environmental > Terrestrial > Soil >... | reverse complement strand
ACGACGAGGCCGTTCTCCGGCTCCAAAAGGATCTCGTACCAGATTCGGACGCTCACAACCGAGAGCACGAGCACGAATAGCAGCGGGATAACCGTCCACCAAAACTCGAGCTTGCGGTTATCGTGGATTTGCACGCCGATCGCATCGGGCGCGTCCGAGGCCTTGGCGCGGAAGGCGATCGCGAAATAGATCAAATAACCCGCGACAAAAATATAGAGCGCGCTGCCCGTCGCCGACATGAAGCGAATGAGATCGTCGACCTGCCGCGCCGTTACGATTGCTGCGGGCAGGTAACGCTCCAGCGGAAAGACGTAGCAAAAGACGATCGCCGCGACCGCTAGTGCCGCCAGGACCGCAGTGACCACCCAAAAGCCGCGACCGAGTCGGGCCGGCTGCGCTGTTCTCTCTACCAAATAATGCTCTCCCTCACCGTACTATATGCGCTCCGCGCGCGAGTCGCACCGACTAAACGGGCTGTTAAGAGCCCCTATTGGCTGCCCCTGCAAACTCCCGAACCAGCCAGTCCACGTTCGTGATGGCGGTTCCGACGACGACGGCATCGGCTCCGGCATCGAGCGCCGCCCTGACGTCGGCCGGCATGCGAACCCCGCCCTCGCATACGGCGAACGTACCCAGTCGCGAAAGCTCGGTAACGAGATCGAACGCGGGAAGTGTGTGGTTCTTCGTCGGCGCCGTATAACCGCAAAGCGTCGTCGCTAAGATGTCGGCGCCGGCGGCGCTCGCCGCCGCCCCGTCTTGTGCGGTAGCGCAATCCGCCATCGCCAGCCGGCCGGCGGCGTGGACGGCCCGGATCGTATCGATGAGCAGGCTGCCGTCAGGCCGCGGCCGGCCCGTTGCATCGAAGGCCACGATCTCGGCGCCGGCGCTGACGATCGATCCCACCTCCGCAAGCGTCGGAGAAATGTAGGCCTCGAATCCGGGATATTCGCGTTTCACCAACCCCACGATCGGCAAAGCGACGCGCTGACGCACCGCGAGCAGATTCTCGACGCCCTCGATGCGGACGGCTACGGCCCCTCCGTCTTGCGCGGCTCCGGCCATTGCCGCGATAACTTGCGGATCGTCGAGCGCAGAACCACGCCAAGCCTGCACGGAAACGATCAGTCCGCAGCGCAACGCTTCGAGCACGCTCATCGCTGGAGCTTCGGCATGGGCAGCCCCAGCTCGCGGTACGCGAGCAGTAGCGCGCCCGCTGCGGGCTCGTATTTCGCGCGCCCGACTTGGGCGCTGGGTATGGCGGCGAGAATGCCGCCCCTCACGCGCTCGCAAAAGTCCGCGTCGGCGAAGAGTCCGCCGGCTAACGCCGCTCTGGGCTCTTTCATTGCGACCATCAGGCGATGCGCGAGCACCGCAAGCCGGTCGGCCCCCTCCTCCGCAATCTTGCGGAAGCGCCCGAATCGAATTGCGACCGGCGTAAAGGCGGCGAGCCGCTCGCGGGTCACTTCTCCCGAGTAAACGGCTCGTGCAACTTGCCGAAGCGAGCCCATCGCAAAGAAATCGCAGGCCGCGTGCGCTTCTTCGCGCAGAGAGCGGTCACCGTCGTCCTCGGCGGCCATCACGAGTGCGAGCGCGTCGCGAGCAATCCTAAACGCGCTTCCCTCGTCGCCAAAGAGAAAGCCCCATCCGCCGAGCGTCTGCGAGAGACCATTTTCGTCGCGCGCGTAAACGACGGAACCGGTACCCGCAATCACGACGACGCCAGGCGCTCCGGCCAGCGCGCCCGCATGCGCCACCGGAGCATCGTGCATCAGAATAAAACGCTGCGTTCGCATCTCCGGCATCGCACCGTAGACGCGTCCTTCGTAGCCGCTCACGCCCGCCGCGATCGCTGCAAACTCACTCTCATATGGGAGATCCGCGTCGCGGCACGCATCTGCGAGCGCGCCGTGCAAGGCGTCGCGCAACCGCGTAGAACCCGCGCCCGCGCCTACCTCGTCGGCCGGCCCCGCCGTGCCGCGCCCGAGAACCCTTCCATTCTCGTCGCCAATCACCGCAGTCGTCGAACTCTGTCCGCCGTCTATTCCTGCGAACAAATCGCTCAAGCCCGTGCCTCAAGGAACTGCGCCGCGTAAGCATCCGCGGCCGCTTCCCGCGCGTGTTTATTCGCGAGCACGGCTAGCTCGCCGATCGCTTCGCGATGATGGTAGAGCTCGTGACAAATGGCCCGCACAACGAGATCCGCTTGCAACCGGATGTGGATCCGTATCTCCGGCCCCGCCGGATCGTACTCCGCACGAAGTTCATCCCTACCCCAATCGCCCAGCTCCGCAAAGCGAACGCTCACGCCATACGCCCTGCACAATTCAAACACGGCGTTCATGCGTTTCGGCGCAAGTCCACGCCGTCGGCGACGAGCTGCGCTCGCAGTTCGTTGGTGTCGATATCGGCCACGGCTACCCCGCGCGCACATGCCAGCGCAGCCGCCGTTCCCGCTGCCTGCCCGAGGGTCATCACCGTCGGCGTCAAGCGCGTCGAGGCGAGTGCTTCGTGCGTCGTGGAGATGCAGCGCCCCGCAACGAGCAACTGCTCGCGATTGACCGGCAAGAGCGTGCGGTAGGGAATTTCGTAGCTCGCTCCCGGCGCGAGGCGTTGCGTGGCCGTTCCGCTGCCGCTTGGGTTGTGCACGTCAATGGGATACGCGCTGCGCGCCACGGCATCGTCGAAGCGCCGAGCCTGCAAAACATCGTCTCGCGTTAGCGTGTACCGGCCGACGATGCGCCGCGATTCGCGAATCCCCACTTGCGTGCCGGTTGCCGCGATCCGCGCGCCCGCGAAACCCGGCACGCGCCGCCGAAAGAACTCCAACAACTGCATCGCCTGCAGACGCGATTCGACTTCGGCCCGCGTCAGGTCATCGGGATCGAGCGGATCGATGTTGACGACTCGCGTCATATTGACGGTCACCTCATCCGGATACGGAGAGATAAAAAATGAGACAAGTTCGCGCGGGACGTCGACGAGCCCGTCCGCGCGCGCTCTTTCCCAAAGCTCGTTCAGACCTGCAACTGCCGTGAGCGCGGCCGGCACTCGTTCCTGCGGACGCAGCGAGCTGCGCATCTCGTCGGGATGTTCGCGGAGATACGCGGCAAGGGCCGCGAGGTCGACGTGGCTCAGTCGAAACATCAACGTCGCCGGCTGAACGCGTCCCCGCTCGTCGCCCTGTTGCGTGGGGACGCCGGCAGAAGCGGCTACCAGTGCATCGGCGGTTGCGTCGATGACGACCTTTCCGCGATAGCCGCGCGTGCCGCCAACCGTCGCAAACGTTGCTCCGCAAACGGCATCCCCATCGAGTTGCGCCGATAAGAAGTAGGCATGAAGCAGCAACGACACGCCCGCCTCACGCATCATCTCGAAAAGCAGCGCTTTATGCACTTCAGGATCGAACGGGGTAATCGTCGCAACGTAGTCCGACGAGTCGGCAAGGTGGCCCGGCGAAGCGCCCTTGCGCATCAGCCGCTCGACCATCTCTTGCGCGATGCCGCCGACGATGCGTTCGTTGGCGGAATGAAAGGTCATCCACGGACCAACCATTGCAGCGGTCGCAGTGCCGCCCAAAAAACCGTAACGTTCGAGCAGAAGCGTATGGGCACCGTGACGCGCCGCCGCAATCGCCGCCGCGCAACCCGCATTGCCGCCGCCGACGACCAGCACGTCGAACTCAGGCGAGTCGGAGCGCGTAGAAGCTCGCATTTCTGCGCAATTCGTCGCCCCGCACGGCAGGCCATTTCCGAGGGCCCGGCAATAGAGCGGGATGCAAGTTCAAATTGCTTCCCAGGAGCGCAATTGGGCAATGGCCGCGCACCTGAGCGCGCTCATCGCCATCGCAGGATTGCCTTTCGGTCACGTCGTCGGCCCGTTGGTCGTCTATCTGATCAAAGCGCACGAGTCGGAGTTCGTGGCAGAGCACGCGCGCGCATCGCTCAACTATCAGATCACGGTTTCCATCGTCGCAGTTGTCGGCGTCATCGCCGCAGTCGCCACGATGCTCGGCTTTATCGCGAGCGGCTCGGCGCAGCAGATGTCCGATACCGGAACGGGCCTGTCCTTCGTCGTTTTCTGGATTGCGGTTGCGATCGCCGTTCTGTTGGTTCTGCTGCTTTCGCTCATCTTCATCATCGCGGGGACGGTCGCGGCGAGCCAGGGCCGTTCCTACACGTACCCGTTCGCCATTCGCTTTCTGCGTTAGGAGCCAGCCCATGTTGATGCAACGAGTTAAACCTCTTTCGCGTATTCTTGCACAGGGCGCGGATCATGAGCACGGCCTCAAACGCTCGCTCGGCCCATGGGCGCTCACCGCCATGGGGATCGGCGCGATCATCGGCACCGGCATCTTCGTTCTCACCGGGGTCGCTTCGGCAACGCGCGCGGGCCCGTCACTCACGTTTTCGTTTGTCGTCGCGGGCATCGTGAGCGCGCTGGCCGCGCTGTGTTACGCGGAAGTCTCCAGTAAAATTCCGATCTCCGGCAGCGCCTACACCTACACCTATGCGACGCTCGGCGAGTTCCTGGCTTGGATCGTCGGCTGGGCACTGGTCCTCGAATATGCGCTCGGCGCCGCGACCGTGAGCGTCGGGTGGTCCGGCTATTTTAACTTCATTCTGCATACGCTGTTCAATCTGAACATCCCACAGGCGTGGCAGCACAGCCATTGGGATGCGACGCCGGGAATTGCGAACTTGCCCGCAGCGGCAATCATCTTTCTGATCACCGCGCTGCTCGTGCGCGGAACGAAGGAATCGGGCACCGTCAACGCGGTCATCGTCGCAATTAAGATTGCGGTCGTACTCTTCTTCATCGCGATCGGTCTCGGTCACATCAATCCCGCCAACTATCACCTTCCGCCGGGCCCGCTCGCGGGTGCGGGCGGCTTCTTCCCCTTCGGCTGGGCCGGCATGTTCGGCGGTGCCGCCTTCATCTTCTTCGCATACATCGGATTCGACGCCGTCTCGACGACCGCTGAAGAGGCGCGGAATCCGGCGCGCGACCTGCCGATCGGCATCATCGCAAGCCTCGTGGTCTGCACGATTCTCTATATTATCGTCGTCGCGATCCTCAATGGCATGGTGCCGTTCTACACGCTCAACGTTAACTTCCCCGTTGCATTTGCAGTCGACAGCGTCGGGCTCGCTTGGGCGGGCGTGATCATTTCGTTCGGCGCCATCGCCGGCTTAACGACGGTGCTCCTCGTTATGATGTACGGACAAACCCGAATATTCTACGCGATGTCGCGGGACGGACTAATCCCTGCGCTGTTCGTTCGACTACATCCGACGTGGCGAACACCGTGGATCTCGCAAATTCTGTTCGGTGTTTTGATCGCGGCGGCGGGCGCGCTCTTCCCAATCAGCATCCTGGGATCGCTTACGAATATGGGAACGCTCAGCGCCTTCGTGCTCGTCTCGATCGCCGTACCGATATTGCGCAGCCGCCATCCGGAGACGCAAGGTAAGTTCAAAGTCCCGTTCGGCCCCTATCTGATTCCCGTGCTCTCCGCAGTTACCGCGCTGTTCTTGATCTATTTCCTGCGGCAGGGGAACCCGCTGGTGTGGGGATTCTTCCCGCTGGTGTGGCTGGGGTTCGTAATTTGGCTCGTCGTCGGCCTGATCTTCTACTTCTGCTATGGACGCCACCAGAGCACGATTGCCCTCGAAGAAACCGCAGGGCTCGCGATTCGCCAACCGCCAGTAAATTAAAATCTAAAGGAAGCACCGAGCTGGGGCGCGCTAACACAAGAACCGCAAAGCTTCGGTGATCGGTCGCAGGTCAAAATGGGAAATCCAGCGCCTTCATGGCGTTAGCTACGACACGCATATCCTGTTCGCTCACTTCGATTAGGCCTCGCCGAAATGGGAGTCCCCAGTTCGGCCCAGGATGAATGAACGATAATTCGCCGCGCAGCGGCTCGATGGGCGCCGCTTGTGCCTTAAAATAGGTTACGTCGCGGCGCGTCGGCGAGAAGCTGGGCGTCTGCGGATACAGATACGGCTCGCGATCGCGGATCCTGCCAATCGCAGTGAAGCTTTGCACGGGAACTCCCGCGTGCAGTTGCGATCGAGGTGAGTAGAACGCCATCAGATCGCCCGGCAGTAAACGGCGAACCGGAGCCGATTTCCCGTGACCGAGCTGCACGAATCCACCGGCTACTGCAGCTTGTACGTGATCGGCGGAGGCTACGCCGACCCAATATTTCACGGCGCGCCCGCATGCACGGTAACAACGATCCCGCCCGGTGCAACGAGGTAAACATCCGGCCAAATGGTCACACCGCGACCCCTCGACCGCTTGCATGAGGTTCGCCCGGGCGCGGGGCGGACCGCGACGGGTATGGGCCTGGTATTAAAGACGCGCACATGCACCGGCCGCTTCCACGTCGTCGACGACGAAGGCGATGAAATCGGGACCGGTAAGGCTAGGAGAAGACATCGCCATCTTGGAGGCTTTGCTTGAAGAAGGCGAGTCGGAATCCAGCAATGCGGCAATCGCGCGGCGCTGCTTCATTACACCCCAATCCGCCAACCAAATGATCGCGGTGCTGACCGACAGCGAGCTCGTAGTTCGCCGTTCGAGCACTCGGACGCCACGCATACGATATGCCTTAACGAGGCGTGGGCGGGCAAAATGCACCAAGGCTCGTGAGCGCGTGCTGGGCGTCGAGGAGCGTATGCTTGCGGGTCAGACCGACGCCGATCGGAAGCGCATCGCAGCGTTCTTGGAGCGGTGCGCGCGCGCCCTAGAGGGCAAGCCGTAGTCGAGATCCCGAACCGGAACGCTATTCATACGATTGCAACTCCAGCAGGTTGCCGTCCGGATCGAACACGTGGAAAGAATGCGCCGTATCGCCTTGGGCGCCAAAGTTGCCGGTCATCTCACATACGATCGGAATGTTGCGCGCTTTGAGAAATTCGGCTATTTCCGATGGCGAGTTCCCGAGGGTGAGCGCGATGTGGTTGAGATTTCGATTCGGCGGCGTGGCATCGCGGTGTACCGGGTCTAGAAAATCGACGATAGTGCCGGCGTCGATCCTGACCGACGGAAAGGGGACGCGTCCGCGGCGGAACTCGTCCGTTCGTTCGGGGCGAAGGCCGAGAATGCCGGCGTAAAACGCGAGGCTTCGTTCGGCATCGGAGACGTTGAGAACGACGTGGTCGAGTGAATGTATCTTTATATTAAGCATCTTGGTGTTAAGGTATCAAAAAGGAATGCGGCCGTCAAGTGTCTTAACATCGAGATATGCAGGACCGGATCGATCGAATACTGGCACAGTGGAACCGCGAACGGCCCGACCTCGATACGAGAGCCATGGGGTTGGTCGGCCGAATTCAGCGCGCTGCGGGTGCGCTCCGCCCTCGCCTCGACGATACGCACGGCCTATCGGGCCTTGCGGGCGAGTCGTTCGACGTTTTGGCCTCTCTTCGGCGCTCGGGCCGGCCTTATCAACTGTCTCCGACGCAACTGTATCGAGAGATGATGCTCACGTCGGGGGCGATGACCAATCGCATCGATCGGCTGGAGGACGCCGGCCTGGTCTCGCGACGACCCGATCCGCAAGACCGCCGCGGCACGCTCGTCCGGCTTACGGCAAAGGGAAAGGCGCTCATCGATGCCGCAACCACCGAACACGTGGCCAACGAGGAGCGGCTGCTGGCCGCCTTGAGCGCACGAGAACAGCTACAACTCGGCGAACTGCTGCGAAAGCTGCTACTCTCCTTGGGAGATGGCGCCGATTGATCTGGAAGCTCCTTCGATGCAAGGACTAACGGTCAAGAGTCAAGACTCATCGCTGGGGCGATGGACCGTGGCGCGATGGACGCCTTCTGCGGATTCGCCTCTTCACGATACCGTCGAGGGCATTTGGTACTTCGAAGGCCATCTGACGCATGCAAGGGAGCGAGTGTTTCCGGATGGGGCGGCGGAACTGATCGTGATGCTCGACGAACCGCATCGCGATGGAGACGACCCCGCGCTCGCCGCGTTCCCGACAGTATGCATCAATGGATGCCGTACGCAACCGTCGGTCGTCGTGAGTCCGCCTGGACGTTGCCGCGTACTCGGCATTACCTTGGCACCGGCCGGGGCGTGCGCACTCTTGCGTTCCAACATGAAGCATCTCGTGGACGTAACGGTCGACGTCCGCGACGTGATCGGGCGAGCCGCAGACGAACTCGCAGAGCGCTGCGCGACCGCTGCGCAGATCTCATTGTCGGACGAACGACGGAATGCAGCCTCTGTCGTTTTCACCGCGGTGGATTGGCTGTTGCCGCTCACGCGCGGCGACCGCGATGCGTTGGTGCAGTGGACTTCAACGAAGATTCGAGAGGCGCGAGGCGCGCTCTCGCTCGAGCAGCTCGGCGCTCGGCTGGGCGTATCTCGCCACGAATTTGCGCGGCGCTTTCGCGACCGCACCGGATTGACGCCAAAACGTTTCGCTCGGATCGTTCGTTTTCATAACGCCCTTTCGCTCCTCCATCGCAGCGAGACGATCGCTGCCGTAGCCGCCGAGCTCGCCTATTACGATCAGGCGCACATGTACCGCGATTTTGCCGAGTTCGCCCGGCTTACGCCGGGCGACTTCGTATCGGCCACACGGTATCCGGAGTCGCCCAACCTGGCCGAACTCTGAACAATTTTCCAAGACGCAGCCGGTGCAATGCCCTATGCTATGCGCCATGAGTACGACACAAGTGAGGACTACAGTGCAAACCATTTATCCGAGCGTTCGCTACAATGACGCGAAGGCCGCAATCGTCTGGCTCAAGACGGCCCTTGGTTTCGAGGAGAAAGAGGTCTGCACCGGCGATGGCGACACCATCGCACATGCGGAGCTGCACCTGGCTGGTAACTTGATCGTGCTCGCCAGCGTCAAGGACGATCCATACGGTACGAGCCCGAAGAACCTGGGAGGCGTTACGGGGGGAATCTATATCGCGTTCGACAGCGCTGCCGATGTCGATAGCCGCTACGCCCGCGCCAAAGCCACGGGTGCCGAAATCATTCGCGAACTCGAGGATACCGATTACGGCTCGCACGAATTCGGCGTGCGCGATCCGGAAGGGCACATTTGGAGCTTCGGCACCTATCGCCCGCAGGCGTAATTCGGGATTTACGTTTACGCTATTCGAGAATCTTTCCGGTTGCGAACAGAACGCGCGACGGCGTGCAGAGGTCGGGCGCGTCGCCCTGCCAGACCACGCCGGCGAGCGCGTTGGTCAGCGTGTGGTTAATCTGCGCGTTATGCGTGAACGTTCCCCGATCGATCAGCGTATAGTTGGTCCCGTGATAACTCACGAAGAAGTCGACTTCGGTCGCGGGAGTTTGGTGCGCGTTGTAATACACCACGTTGACGCCGGTCGTCTGCGTGTGATTTGCGTTCTCGACCACGGCGCAGCGCTGAACCTTGATGCCGAAGGCGGAGACCGTCTTCGCCGAAGCCCCGCACGGCAACAACAGCGCCGCGATGGTTAGCCCGGTAGTTACGAGGCGTCGCATTTCTGCTCTCTCCTTTTCGTTATTCGTTGCTCCGTTTTGCACTTCGGTCAGGCTGAACCGCAGCCCTAGCAACCGTTCGGTGTCACCCTAAGCGCTGCGCGGCTCGATCAGGATGACGATCGACTCGTCGGGCGCGCAGCCTTCGACTTCTTCCGTTGCGAGTGCAACGGCTTGGTCGGTGCTCGTCAGGCCTTCGTATGCTGCGATGCGCGCACGTCGCAGCAGATAGAGGGCGGGCAGCGCGCGGCCTACGTCGCCGAACTGCGTCGCGCGCTCTACCGCGTCACGAACGAACGATTCGACCTTAGCCGCCATCGTTCGAATGAGCCGGTAATCGCGCAGCGTGAGCCGCACGACGCCTCGTTCGTCTATCACGCGAAGATCGCGACGGCGCCCGTAGCCGCTCAAAGCGCCGGTCAGCTCGACTCGATCCAGTTCGGCGGCGTCGCAGGCGAACGACTGCGCCGCGATCGTTCGACGATCGGACTCGCCACACGCCTCGCCGGCCGCGGCTTCCACGAGGGCCGTCGCCCCGGAAGCGGTAGCGCAAACCTTATTCCGCTGCGTATCGATCTCAATCTCGACCACGACCCGCTCGGGAGCGGCACCGGCGGCGATGACGCGGTCGGCCGCTTCACGCCGAATCTGCGCGATCTCTTTCGGAGAGGGTGACGCAATCGTGCGTTCCACGACGTCGCGCACCAGCGCCAAGGCAACACCGATCGGCGCGATCACCTCGGCGTCGCGCGCGAGC
>Ga0070762_10001700_pt1 | contig 10262 bp, 9 predicted proteins | sample HubBroMetageREF2_FD_66726 | JGI IMG/M metagenome (GOLD analysis project Ga0070762, IMG submission 66726) | Reference soil microbial communities from the Hubbard Brook experimental Forest, New Hampshire, USA - Hubbard Brook CCASE Soil... | ecosystem: Environmental > Terrestrial > Soil > Temperate... | reverse complement strand
CTCGCAGGATCTGGTTGGTCTGTAGCTCGTTCTAAAAGTTCATCAAAAATATACTCGTTGTAGGTGTTGAGACATGTCTCCGGTTCTTATGCCGGGTAATCAGCCACGCATCGCCCCTCAGACAGAAAAAGCGAGCGAAGGACGGGTCATCGGGAATAAAACGAAACGCGTGGCGGTCTACCTTTCGAGGAGTTATCAGGAGGCTCCATGAATAAGCTTGGCCCGCGTAGCCTGTTACCCGCGTTGGGCGCGATCGTATTGTGGCCTGCGCTACTCTTCGCACACCCCAGGCCGGCGCCGGCGCCCACTGACGGCGTCCAAGTCATAGAAGTCACCGCCAAAAAATATGAGTATTCCCCCGATCCCATTCACGTGAAGAGCGGCTCGAAAATTCAGCTCAAGATCACCGCAGCTGACCATGACCATGGTTTTTCGATTTCCACTGTTCCCGACGGTCCCAACTCGAATGGTTCCGACGGTTTGGTATTTGCTTCGCCCCAAGAGTGTTGGCAACTCAAGAAGGGTGAAACAACCACGATTGAATTCGTAGCGCAAACTCCGGGTACCTACTCATTCAAGTGCTGTCATGTCTGTGGACTTGGGCATCGAGGCATGAAAGGCCAGCTCGTTGTAGATCGCTAAAATCCCGTGTCAGCTTTTTCGCAAGTTCATGCACTCGGTCGCATTACGACCGAACCAACGCATCGCCGAGAAATGCCAGGCTGAACCCTCCGCAAGACGCATGGATCGTGCGAGGGGCGATTCCGCGTCACCTGGTGTCCGGGACATTTGACAGGCGAAGAGGTGCAAGGTGCGGGCTTCGAATACGCTGAGTTGAGCCAGATGATGCAGCTGTACGATCCTGCCAAGCTGGCGCAAGGTTGGAATCGAGTAGCGGGTGAGGAAATTTATTTTATCGAGAATCCCGGCTTGGGCTTATGGGCGTCTCGAGATCGCTTTTAGGGATGCGACGGGGCCGCGCGAAAATACGCTCGTCATAATCCGCTGCGGCCAAATAAGTATTCTGCAACGACAACGCAGAATTAAATGGGTCATGGAGGAAGTAAACAAAATGTTTCCCGCTCTGGACTTGTCGGGCAAGGTAGCGGTGGTGATTGGCGGGACATCCGGAATCGGCAAGACACTGAGCCTGGGGCTGGCGGATGCCGGCGCAAACGTGGTTGCCACGGGACGGAACGCGGCGAATGTGGATGCGGTCGCCCAGGAAATTGAAGCACGGGGGCGGCACACGCTGAGAGTAACCACCGACACGCGCGACAAAAGTTCGTTGCAACGATTGCTGGCGGCCTGTCTGGAGCGTTTTGAAAAAGTCGAAGTCCTGCTGAATTGCGCGGGTAAGATCAAGCGCGCGCCCACATTGGACTTCCTGGAAAGCGATTGGAACGACATTCTCGACACCAACCTGACGGGGACGCTCCGCGCCTGCCAGGTGTTCGGAGAACATATGCTGAGCCGCAAGAGCGGAAGGATCATTAATATTGCTTCGCTGAACAGCTTTGTGGCCCTGCACGAAGTGGCGGCATACGCCGCGAGTAAGGCGGGCGTCGCGGCGCTGACGCGGGCGCTGGCGGTGGAATGGTCCAGAGACGGCGTCTTGACGAATGCCATCGCTCCCGGAGTTTTTCGCACGTCGCTGAATGCGGACCTGCTGGACAATACGCCGCGCGGCAATGAATTGTTGCTGCGCACTCCGATGGGAAGATTCGGCAAGCTGGACGAACTGGTGGGAGCGGCCGTGTTTCTTGCGTCGGATTCGGCATCGTTCGTGACTGGACAGATTCTTGTCGTAGACGGCGGATTTCTGGCCAGCGGCGTTAATCAATAGCGATGGCCAGAATACGATGTTGCGCCATCAAGCCGCGCTTCGCTTCTGGTAGGCGATTTTCTCCAGGCGGGCGATCAGCTCACTCCCCAAATTGGATTTCGTCACGAAATATTCCACTTGAAGCGAGTCCGCAAACTGCCGCATTAACCTCGGGTCCTGCGCGCTCATGATTACAATCGTGGCAGAGGGAATGGCATCCCGTAATTGCGCTGCCAGGACAGTGCCATGAACTTGAGGAAGCGAGAGATCCAATAAAATCACGTCCGGCATTGCCGAAGTGGCTCGCTCAACCGCGTCACCTCCACCAAACGCTTCGCCGCACACCAGCCATTTACTCGAGTCCGAACTCAGAAGCGACTTTATCGCCGCGCGGACACGGTCCGAATCATCCACAATGAAAATACGCAGCGTCATAATGAGTTATGTGCTGCAAGATTTGGCCAAGGTGTTCGTCGAAAGGCCATACGGTAAAAACTGTATCGAGCGTTCTCTGCCAGGTGTCAAAAACCAACTCCCTCTAGCACGCAAACTGAAATATACTTCCGACAATCTAGGAACGAAAGAACGCGCTTCTTCTCGTCCTAAAGGAACCTATCCGTGTCCTCGTTGCGTGTTCTGTTGGTCGACGATCACGAACCCATCCGGAAAGGGATTCGAGACCTTTTCTCCTCCCGCGCAGGCGCTGTTGGTTCCTATCACAAGCCCAGTCCAAGAGAATCTCGCGGGAGTGCTGATTGCCGCTCTCAACCCCTACAGGCAACTGGATGCTGGCTATCGAGGATTCATCGATCTCCTAGCAGGTCAAATCGCGGCAACCCTGCCCGCTGCCGCGCTTCCTAAAACCAACGCTCGGCTGCAAGCACTAGAAGCTAGAGGATGATCCCGCTGTCTCGCCGCCGCGCTCCGGCCTACGTCTAAAACAGACTTGGGCCCGCCTTGGCGCGGCCCGTGTAAAATACCAGTGCGTCGTGAGACTGCCCATTGCCGATGATCCTACAAGGCTATTTTCGAATCCTGAACTTCTTCGACATCGCCGAAGCGATTGAGCTCGAAAAGCTGCGCTCCCTGCTCGGACCAGAGGCCGGTCCACTCACAGCTGCATTCCGTCACCGTACACCCGAATATTCTCAAGCACAGCAAGCCCCCATCGTCGAATCGGTAGGTTCCATCACGCTTCTGACCAACGAGAAATTGGACGCTCGAATCAAATATTATTGGTTTGGTGTTGCAGCTGTCGAGCTTACCGCACTGTTTGAATGCGACTTGGACGCTTTGTGCGTGCGCTCATCTCGTTGGATGAACGCTCCGGAAGTCGAGGACGCTGCGGAAAAACTGCTGCGTGAACACTTGAATCGTTTCGGCCCGGCGCTCGTGAGGCCCTCGCCAAAATGGCTCGATGAAGACTATTTGATCATTGACGTCGAATCAGCCAAGCATCGGGACGGCCAGTCAGCTACCGCCGCTGAACTACTTGACTCCCATTCCGATCAGATTTCCAAACTGGTCCGCGGAGAAGTTGTTTCGGTCTCGACTGCCGAGCGTGATGAGATCGTGCGTTCAGCTCTTTCCTATTATCCAGGTGACCTGGTGGTTGTCGGCTGGGCGGCGGCGCTTGTTTACGATAGGCCAGAAGCCACGCCAGCTGTCATAGAAATTCTGGAGTACGCGAATACTCAATTGCTTGAATTCCGATATTACGACGATCTGCTGACCAACTTGCTGTCGCAAGTCTACAGCTCTCTGGAAGGCCATGAGAGCTTTTGGTCCCGCTGGCGATTATCCCGGCGCGCAGGCCGCCTGAATCGAATTCGCCTGGATATCATGGACCTGGCGGAGCGAACTGAATACGCGGTGAAATTCATCAGCGACACATATTACGCGAGAGTTTACAACGTTGGCGCAGCAAAAATTGGTGTCACCGATTACAAGACGCTCGTCGGTGAGAAGTTGAAAACCGCGGGAGAGCTTTACGAGTTCATGGTGGATCAGTTTAACGAACGGCGCATGTTTGCGCTGGAAGTGGTTGTCGCCATCCTTGTGCTGCTCGACGTAATAGCCCTGCTCCGAGGTAAGTGAAACGCTTATTCGGAAAAATGATAATCGAGAATCCATGAGCCGGATTTCTCGTCCCTTCACATTTTCTTGTAAGCGGCCTCGCGAGCGAGCGGCGCATCCAGGAACAATCCGAATCGTTCTTCGATTTGCGAGCGAATCTCCTCACCCCGTCCCCACTCAGATTCCTGTTCCTCGACTTTTATCTCTGTAGCGGCACCACTCACTCGAGGGGGCGCTATTGGGAGGGTCTGGCAGCCCTAAGACATTTAGCACGTCTCTCAGGAAAGCCAGGAATTCACGATCCTCGCGTGTCACACCTACCGATATCAGCACAATCTTCAAAAGATTAAGCAGGCAGGGCGATCTGTGGAAGGAATTTTGGCCCTCAGCGCAAACACTCGAAAAGGCCGTCGACCGAGCGACCTGGTAAGCTGACGTCGCGTTTACGCAAGCGCCTGCTCCCTGCACCACGCGATACCACCTTAATTCTGCTGGCTTACCCACTTCGCTGTATGGCGCGCGTTTCGCAGACGCTGTCATATGGCAGGGTGCAAGTTCGTCGCATTCAACACAAATTCAATCCATCAATCTAAAAGGACACTCGAAATGCTCTTGCTCATCATAATTTTGATTTTGTTGTTTGGTGGAGGCGGCGGCTATTACGGATATTCGCGATGGGGTGCGGGCGGAGGGCTCGGCGTCGTCGGGACTGTCCTCGTAATAGTGCTGGTGCTCTACCTGCTCGGCATGCTGCGCTGACCCTGTGAATCTCTGAGCTATGAAATACTGAGCCAAACTAGGAAAGCTCACTTGAGGCGTTGTTGAAGGCCAGACGACCGATCGACCATGCTTTCGGAGGTTGCGGGTGGCTCACCTTTTCTGACTGCCCAACCGACCACGCCAAGAATTTCCGGCTGCCAATCCTGGCCACAGGCCAGAGTGCCGGTTCAGACGCAGCGTCTCTATAGCTGTCCCATCGAAATCCTACTTCGGGTTGCGACCCGGGCGCGTCGTCGAGGAAAATACTCTCCGCCCGCGCTCAAAAAACCTGTACCGAACCTGTCCCTCGCAATCGGTACAGGTTTTATTCAATTTCGTACAGCTAGTACTGGTTCTGCCCCAAATCTGTTCCGTCGCACAGCTGTTTTGACCGCGCCTTCGCGCTACATTCAAACGGAAACTAAAATATGAAGGCGCACACACGATCGTTTACCCAGAGAACCTGCCACTGGCAAGTTCGAAGTGCGTGCCCTGAGCCGTTATGCCGCCAGTGGGAGGGACGAAGGGCCGTCCCGCTATTCCTATTTTCTGCCTGCACTCGCCGCCAAATTCTAATCGGTAGTGACCCATTATTAGAAACGGCCGCAAATGATTGAAAACAAACAACAGCGCCCCGTTCTAATCGGTGGTTTTTTAGGCACTCTGCGCAAACGCGTGCATTCGCCAAGCAGTGGTTGGGCCGTAACGCAGCCCTTACTTAATTCTTGGCTGAATTAACACTTACTTGTCAATTTCTCCAAAACGATCCGCTGGCAGGACCCTTTCCCAGGCTGCCAACTCCAAATGGTTTTCGCGGCGTACAATGAGGAAGCAGGAGGAGCCATGTTTAACGCCGGACCCGCCAAGAAAGTGACCGTCTATGTTGGACAGGACCAGCAATACCACGGCGACTCAACGTACACGGCGATTTTGCAATTCCTCTTCTATCGCAAAGTTTCCGGAGCCACGGTTACGCGCGGCATCGCCGGTTTCGGCGCCAATCACCGCATGCAGACCGATCGCATCCTGGCGCTCACAGAAAACCTCCCGATGAAAGTGGAATTCATTGAGACGCCAGAGAAGGTCGAAGAACTTCTTCCCAAGCTGCGCGAAATGGTGGGAACGGGCCTGATCGAAATTCAAGACACTACGATTGTGAAGGCCGCCGAGAGTTCGGAACAAGCGGCACGCCAGGTCAGCCCGCCTGCACTAAAACAGGCCGGAACAGCCAAGCTGATGCGCATCTTCGTCGGCGAAAATGATAAATGGAATGGCAAGCCGCTGCACAAAGCCTTGATGGAAAGCATGCGCGCGAACGACATTGCCGGCGTCACTGTCTATCAAGGCATCCTGGGCTACGGCGCCAATCGCAGGATTCACAAGGACGGCGCGCTGCATCTCTCGCACGACCGGCCGATGATGTTGTCGGTGGTGGATACCGAGGAACGGCTCCGCGCATTTCTTCCGGTGCTGGGCGACATGGTGCAGCAGGGCCTGGTGGTTTTCTCGGATGTGGATGTTATCAAATACACGCACAACTATCAGGACGGCGAGCGCAGGAAGGCGGTGCGCCCATGAAACTGAAAGGGAGGGCCAAAATGTTGCGCGTTTATTTCGGTGAAGACGACAAGTGGAAGGATAAACCGCTGTACCGCGCGATTGTGGAAAAATGCCGCGAGCTGGATCTTGCCGGCGCTACTGTCTTTCGCGGAATCGAAGGGTATGGCGCCAGCACGCTGATTCACCGGTCACATCTTCTGTCCTTTTCCCCGGACGCTCCCATCATGGTCAGCGTCATCGATTCCGACGAAAATATTCAGAAGCTGCTGCCGATTCTGGACGAGATGGTGAGCGAGGGACTGATCGCCATGTCCGAAGTCGAAGTGATCAAGTACTCGCACCAGGACGGACTTCGCTCCGAATAAGCCACGCACAGAAAAGAGCCGCGACCGTAAGGCAGCGGCTCCGTGTAGGGGTGGGGGCCCCTAGGCTGTAAATCCTTCGCGACAACTCAGAACAGCAGCTTCAACCCGAATTGTATCTGCCTGCCTGGATTTGCAGATTGCACAAGCCCGAACGTGCCTGCCGTGCCCGTACCGCCGCCGCTTGCTCCCGTCGTTATCACGCCGTTGCACGACGGTGCGCAGGACCCGGTTGGAGCAGAGAACACGGGCGTGTTGGTGAAGTTGATGAATTGCGTCATGAATTGGAGATTGAATCGTTCGGTGATGTGGAAATTCTTTGTGAGGTTAATGTCCGCGGTCGCAAGTCCAGGTCCGCGGAATGAACCCACGCCACAATTTCCGAAGGTGTGCGTTCCCGGCAAGGTCACGGCAGCGGGATTCAAGAACTGCAATCCGATGTTTCCCGCGATGTTCTCCAGAACGCCGCTGCCTTTTTGATTGACGCCCGCCACGCAGTCAGGACGATACGCGGCGCCCACTCCGCCTCCGGTATCGGACTGGTCGGGCGCGGACGGATCGATCGCGAATCCGGAGTGAACATTGAATCCCGTTGCAACTTGCCATCCGCCAATGATCTGGTTGACGGCGCTGCTCACACCGTCGCCAAATTGCCGCCCGCGACCGAACGGCAAATCGTAAATCACGTAGCCGTTGAACGCGCTCGCGATGTCGCTGATGCAGCGGCCATAGTCGGCCTTCTGGTCATAGATGTTCTGAAAGAAGAAGTATCCGCCTCCGGTTTGGCTCACGCCGAGGCCCTCTTCGTCGCCGTACTGGCCGAAATAGCCGAGCGAGTTCGAAAGGCACTTTGACCAAGTATAGTTCGCCTGAGCTTGGACGCCGTGCCAAGGACGCTCGATCAACGTAAGTTCGAGCGCGTTGTAGCGCTGGATGGCGCTGGAATCGTTGTAGCGCACGTTCGCTCCGGCGGCGACGAGCGGCGGCGCAAACGGGCTCGGCGTCAGCACGCCACCTGAGAGCATTTCCTGGTTCAGCAGATATATGTCGGTCATGTGGTCGATTTTGTTGCCCACGTAGGCCGCGGAAACCGTGGTGCTGTTTCCGAACTGGCGTTGAATGGTCACGTTCCACTGCTGGTCCACGGCCGGCTGCAGATTCGGGTTCGTCAGGTGCAACGTGGTACTGGACAAGCAGTCGGGCGAAAAGGCCATCAGCGCTGCGGCCGTGCAGGGAGCGCTCGGAAACGCGGTATAGCCCTGATCCAATGTGAAAGGAGGCAGGGCCAGTCCCGTGTTATTCGCTTCTCGGTTCACTACGAAGGGAGGATTTACGACGGCCAGGTTGTTGACGCCGTTGCCCTCCATGTACGTGGAAATCCCGTACGCCGCACGCACCACCGTGTTGGGCATGAATCCCGGCTGCCACGCGAGGCCGAGGCGGGGCTGAAAGTTATCTATGCCGGTATAAGTGTGGTAATTCGCACCGATCTCCGGCGTACCCGTGAACCGGTTGAAATTGACGTTGTGGGAGCTATCGGTATCGCCGCGGGGCGTTGTGATTTCGTAGCGCATGCCCAGGTTCAGCGTTAGGGATTTGGTGATGCGCCAGTTGTCCTGCACGAAGGCTCCGAATAAGCTGTTCCGCAAATGAAAACTCAGCGGCGTTCCGAGGGTCACGTCGCTGGGCAGTCCGAGCAGAAAATCAGCAAAGCCGTTGCCGGGCACTGTGCCAGTCGCGCTGTTGCCCGTGTACTGCCCGCTGAACGAGAACGAACCCGCCACGCCTTCATTGCCAGGGTACAAGTCGTTCATATAGTAGTGAAAATATTCAAACCCGAAGTGAATCGCATGGTTACCGTGGGTCCAGGTCGCGGCGTCTTCCAGCTCGATCGTGGTGTCGTGGAAAATCTCGACGCCATCCGTGCTGCCCAAGCTGGTGAACGTTCCACCGTCACAAGCGGTACCGCTGAAGGTGAGGCACGGTAGAATCGTGCTGGGAACGCCAGGGATTCCAAAATTTGCCGGCAAGTTGATGCCGGTTGGGTTCGTATAGACCTGGTCGTTCGCCGGGAAATCCTGGAAGCCGGCGCGGAACTCGTTGAGCAGCGAGGGCGAGAAGGTATGGGCATAGTCCAGCACGAAATTCTTCAACGGATATTCCCGGGTAAGGTTCGGCAGCAGAGCGATGCTATTTGTGGTGTTGTTGATTACGTACTGCTGTGACCAGCGTCCCATGATGTGGTCCCTCTCGGACGCCTGCCAGTCAATCTTCATGTCACCCTGGTACGAGTCAACGTAGCTGTGCTGGGTGTAGCTGGTCTGATCTGCAGCAGGGAACAGCGGAGAATTAATAATATTCTGCGCGGCGGTGCTGAGAATCGGCACCTGGTTGTTCAGAAAGGGCGTTCGGGTTGCCGGATTCGCACTGGAATTGGGATTGTAGAGCTGCTCCGAAGGAGTCGTGCAGATACCGGCTGTGAAGCCGGTAGTACAAAGTGACGAAAAGTCGCCGGTGCGAAATGCTGCAGGCACCGGGGCGAAGGCCGTCGAATTCGCGGGCGTGTTGTAGAGAGATTCCTGGTAGTCCATGAAGAAAAACAGCTTGTTCTTGACGATTGGGCCGCCGAACGTGGCGCCAAAATCATTCCACTGTAGAGGATTGCGCGGCAGAATCGCGCCGCTGCCGCCGGGCTGTTGATTAAATACGGAAATAGCCTTGTTCTGCCAGGTGTTGGCGTTCAGGTCGGTATTGCGCAGGAATTCGAAGATGTCGCCGTGATACTGGTTGGTGCCGGACTTCAGCGTCTCCACCACCACGCCGCCGATGTAATTGCCGAAGTCTGCCGGAGCATTTCCCGCGATGATGTTGAACTCCTCCACTGCGTCCACGCCGGGCACGTAGCCGACTTCGTTGTTATCGGCCTGGTTGGTATCCATTCCGTCCAGCGAAAAATTGTTGTCTTGCTCGCGCGCGCCGTTCACATAAGGACGCCCCGTGCCGAAGGTGGCTTGCGGCGCCTGGAATGCAAAGATGTTCGGACTCACGACTCCGGGTGTCAGCAGCGTCAGCTGATTGAGATTGCGCGTGGATAAAGGCAGTGCCGTGGTGGCGTTGGAATCCAGCAGCGTGCCCAGTTCCGTCGAATCCGTTTGCAGCAGCGGCGGCGCGGCTGAGACCTCTACGGTCTGCGACACGTTCCCCACCTGCAGTTGGAAGTCAATGCGAGCGACCTGGTTCAGAATCAGCGTGAACGCCGGGTGCACTTGCTTGGAGAATCCGGGGGCTTCCACGGCCATTTCGACATTGCCCACCGTCACCTGTGGAAAGTTGTAGGCGCCGGAACTGTTAGTCTGCGATGTCATGGTCGTGCCGCGATCCACGTCACGCGCGGTGACAGTCGCATTGGTGACAGCTGCGCCTGACGGGTCGGTCACCGACCCGGTGATAGAGCCCGAAGCTTGCTGGCCCCAAGCCGGGGGGGCCACCGCGATAAACCCGATTACAAGTAACACGGAAAACAAAAACGCCAAGGCTATACAGCGCGAATTCTTGTTCACGGAAGCCTCCTGCTTGGATTCTGTGCGGTGAAACGCCATGTCAACCCCCAGCACCCTGAAAGATGGAAAGAGCTATATAGCGGAAAATAAGTGTTGTCAAGAGAAAAATGTGAATGTATA
>Ga0070762_10001699_pt1 | contig 10262 bp, 6 predicted proteins | sample HubBroMetageREF2_FD_66726 | JGI IMG/M metagenome (GOLD analysis project Ga0070762, IMG submission 66726) | Reference soil microbial communities from the Hubbard Brook experimental Forest, New Hampshire, USA - Hubbard Brook CCASE Soil... | ecosystem: Environmental > Terrestrial > Soil > Temperate... | reverse complement strand
GCGAGATATACAGGCGGCCCGCCGAAGTTTGGCGGACACAATCAGAAACTTCTCCCCCTTCAAAATCAAACAGGCACGGAGAGCTGTTCTCGACACCTTTTTCCGGTTTAGCGTCGTGCTGGTGCAGCGCCGTAATACTCAGAAACATGAATAAAATATTGGCTAGATGCATTTGTTTTCGTGCGCCTCAGTGGTCCAGCGCCAGTTTCTCCCCGGGGAACAGCAGTGTAAAGCGAGTGGACCGCCATTGCCGGAAAAGTGGAATTTCGTAGTGATTTCCGGTAGCTGTTAAAGAGCATTTCCTGGGACATTGCCCCGAGGCGTGATCAGGCCCACGCGATCGATCCCCGCTCCGCGCATCGTATCAATCGCACGCGCGACCTGTGCGAACGCGATGTCTTCGTCACCGTTCAAGAAGGCCACCTTATCAGCGCGATCCTTGAAAATAGCGGAAAGGCGAGTGCTAAGGGAGTCCCAGTCGCACTGGTCCTCGTTAATCATGAGCCTTCCGCCTTGCAGCACCTGAACCACGACGATGCGAGGATCGACTGGCTCGGGTTTCGATTGCGGCGTAGGAATGAGGACGGGCAATCCAGTGGGTACGCTCGGCGTGATAACCATGAATATGATAATCAGCACCAACAGTACGTCGATCAACGGAACGATGTTAGGTTCCGAAACCGGCCCGCGTTTGCCTCCACCAACTGCAATTCCCATGATCAGGACTCCTTTTCGTGTGCGCCGCCATGGCAATCCAAGTTCCATGGCAGAGGTGACAGTGGTGCATCCTTGTTCGCCTGATTTTTTTGACACCACTGCCCATGGGATTGTGCCGAAAGGACGAATGATCGGAAAGAAAGGGGTAGAGCCTCCGACAAGTTTCCGATTACCAGGCAAGTGGAATTCAATCGGTAAACACAAGTCCGTTCTTTGGGCACTTCCTCTGAAACACTCCCTGGGATGAATTCATCATCATCCCGAAGGGGATGGGGGCCATAACTTGCGCCGGCGATTCTCCAGCAACTCCACGAAGTTACTCGGAGTGCAGCATCGTAATTGGATCGAGGCGCATGGCACGCAGCGCCGGGATACAGCTGGCGGCGAGCGCGACCGTCGTCAGTACAAGGGTGACGCCAGCGAAGGTGGGCAGATCGATCGACGATACGCCGAAGAGCAATCCGGCCATGAGGTGCGAAACAATGAGCGCGCCGGCCAAACCCAGCCCGGCGCCGGCGGCGGCGAGACCGAGCCCACGGCGCAGAACCATCTTGAGGATGGTTCCTCTTTGCGCCCCCAACGCGAGACGAATGGCCATCTCGCGTCTTTGTTCATTCACAACATAGGAGATAGTTCCGTAGATTCCCAGGCCCGCGAGCAGCAGAGCTGTGCCAGCAAACAGCGCCACCATTTCCATGGAGAACCGCCGCACGGAAAGCGAAGAGGAGAGAATGTCGTTCAAAGTTTCCGCGTGGAAGACGGGAAGGTTCGGATCGACGGCCTGGACTTGTGCGCGGACCTGCGCAGCGATGGTGGCGGGATCCACGTGTCCGCGCAGAAAGAAAGCTAGATCTTTTGCGTGGCGCTGGTAGATGTCGAGGTAAACTTGCGGAATCGCGGCGTCCGCAAGCGATTCTGTGCGCGCATCGGCGATTACGCCGACGATGGTGGTCCAGTCCGGCTTGGAAGCACTCAACCGGACGCGCTTGCCGACCGGGTCCTCGCCCTTCCCATCTTTGCCGGGCCAGTACATGCGCGCGGCGGCCTGATTGATGACCGCGATCGAAGGCGTGTTTTCAAGGTCCTGGTCGACGAAGAGGCGTCCGCGCAGGAGCGTCATGCCGAGCAGGTGGAAATATTCCGGTGAGACGATCGATGCATCGATCAGAGGAGGCTGACTACTCTCGACGTCGTGGCCCTCGCGGATCAAGGGGAACATGTTGAGATCGTTCTCGTCATGGCCGAGGGGAAGAGCCGCCAGATCGCCGACGGCCGTTTCTTCCACACCGGGAAGCGTCCGGTTGCGGCGGAGAACTTCGCGCAGCATCACGGCTTCCTGCGCGGCGGTGCTGTAAATGTCGGTTTTGGGATCGTTGGGAATCGGCAGCCAGGTTTCGATTGCCATGACGCGGCTGGGATTGAAGCCGGGCTGAACCTTGAACAAGTCCCAGAAGCTGCGCAGCAGAAGACCGGCGGCGATCATCAGCACTAGGGACAGGGCTAGTTCACCAATCACCAGAGCATGGCGCAAGCGCGAGCGCTGCCGGGAACCGCTCGAGCCACGACCTTCCTGCCGGAGCGTCGTGGTCAAATCGAGGCGGCTTGTGAGCCACGCGGGGGCAAGCCCGAAGATGGTTCCGGCGGCGACGGAGACGACGATGGCAAACGCCAGCACGCCCCAGCTAATGGAGATGTCATTGAGATGCGGCAGGCTTTCGGGAACAAATTGCAGAAGGAATTTCCGGGTGCAGAAGAGAACCGAGAAACCAGTGAAGCCGCCAAGCACGAAGAGCAGCAAGCTCTCGGTGAGGAGCTGACGAATGAGGCGCGTTCTTGCGGCGCCCAATGCCTGGCGAACCGCCATCTCGCGTCCTCGCGCGCTGGCGCGAGCAAGTAGCAGATTGGCGACGTTGACGCAGCTGATCAGCAGGACCAGGCCCACCGCGCCAAAAAGCAGAATGAGGGACTGGCGAACGTTGCCGACTAGAGTCTCGGCCAGGGGAATCAGGCGGATGTTCCATGCGGCTTGCGCAGGATAATCCGCCGGATATTGCTTCTTCAGCGATGCAACCAGCGCGTCGATACGTGCCTGTGCCGACGCCACCGGCAGACCCGGTTTCAAACGCGCGAAGGCCGTCCCCAATCGCGAGTTGCGCAGCGGAGGGTCAAACGGCACAGCGGCAAAGCCGGCTGCCGCCCACACCTCCGCATTCCGCTCCTCGCTGGTCTTGCCCTGGTCGCGAAAACCAGGCGGCATCACGCCCACCACTTGATACGCATCGTTATCCATGCGCACCGTTTTCCCCAGAATGTGCGGGTCCGCTCCAAACGCCCTCTTCCAGAGCCCGTCGCTGATCACCGCCTCCAGGTTGAAGCCTGGCGTGTTGTCGCCCGGATCGAACGTGCGCCCCAACTGCGCGCCCACTCCCAGCATCGCAAAGTAATTCGGCGTCACAACCTTCACCGCGATACGCGTGGGCTGTGCGCTGCCCGTAAGATTCGAGGAGCCGAAACCGTCGAGGGCCACGTATTGAAAAATGCCCGAGTTCTCCAGGTCCTTCCACTCAGGAACCGAAACGCTAACATCCTGTGCGCCCACACCCGGAAGATCGTCCTCAATGCGCACCAGTTCGCTGGGGTGGGGGTAAGGCAAAGGATGCAGCAGCGTGGCGTCGATGACGCTGTAGATCGCGGTGGTGGCTCCAACGCCCAGGGCCATGGTGGCGATCACAATCAAAGAAAATCCGGGAGATCTCAGAAGCATGCGAACCGCGTACCGCAGATCGAAAAACAAATTCTCGAAGAAGGAAATGCTCTGCTCGGCGTGATGGTCTTCCCGTATCGCTTCGGCCGCGCCCAGCTTGAGCACGGCCTGCCGCCGCGCCTCGGCAGGTGACATCCCCGCGCGCAGATTCTCGTCGGTCTGGAACGCGAGATGTTCGGCGATCTCTTCCCGCAGGCGCTGGTCGGCACGGTGCCCGGTGGCGAAATTCGACAGGCGTATGAAGAAGCGTCGCAGGAATTTCACGGTAAATCCTCCGCTCTCACATTGAAAAAGCGCTCGATGATTTGAGCGGTTTGCTCCCAATCGCTCGTTTCCGTCCGCAGTTGCTTCCGGCCGGCCGCGGTAATGCGGTAGAAGCGGGCCCGCCGGTTGTTTTCCGAAGCGCCCCATTGCGAAGCGATCGAGCCTTCGTGCTCCAGCTTCAGCAGCAAAGGATAGACCGTGCCCTGATTCACAGCCAGCAGGTCGCCGCTGATCTGCTCGATCCGCCGGGCGATGCCGTAGCCGTGCTGCGGCCCCAGAACATCCAGGGTTTTCAGAACCATGAGCGCCAGCGTTCCCTGCAAGACGTCCGGCTTTTCCTTCATCGAGAGTCTCACCTCTAGGTTTCCAACAGGAATAGTGGCATGCTTCCTTTTGGAAAACAACAGGAAGTTTTGAACTTTCTTTCGACGACAAATCCAGAAGAGCCGTCGGGAAACCGCCGGGACATTGTTCATTGAAGACTGCGTAGTTTGCTTCCTGAATGAGGCGGGTTTCCAGCGTCGGACTCAACTCCTGATTAACTTATCAGGAGTTAGCAACTGCTCTCAAAGCTGACGGCTAACAGAAGAGCTACTGCGGGAAGCCGATGCGGCGCACGAGCTCTTGGAAGCGAGGATCGGAGCGCAAGGAGTCATATACAGGCTCGTGCGTAAGAAACGTTAGCCAGAAGTCGTGCTGCTGATAGCCCTTTTCGAGCCAAGCGAAGGCCTGTTCCTTGTCACCTAGACCAATGTAAACCTTCACAAAATTGCTCGGCGCTATATAAACGCTCTTCGACTGGGTCTGTAAATCCTTTAGCACCTTGTGTGCATCCGCACCGCGGCCCATTCGACCGTAAATGTAACCCATCGTCGCGTCGGGCTCTGCCGTGAATTTGCCAGCCTTTTTCAATTCTTCGAGGGCTTCAGGAAACTGACCCTGCTCGGCCAGCGTCTTGCCGAGATACACATGCGCGGGCCAAAAGCGGGGTTCGAGATCCAAGGACTTGTGTAATTGGGAAATTGCCTCATCGTAACGCCGAGCCTCATAGAGAGATTGCGACACCATGAAATTTGCTGGTGCGGACACGGGATCGAGTTCAATTCCGCGTCGGCCTTCGCGAATCGATTCTTCAAGTTTTCCTTCTTGACGCAAGAAATGTGCATAGGTGGAATGCGCGAGCGCAGAATTTGGGTTTAACCGCAGCGCCGTTTGATATTCCTTCTCTGCGCCCTTCCAGTCCCAGTCGTAATCAACCAGGCCGCTGGCCAAGCAGATATGGGCTTCCGCAAGACGGTCGTCAAGCTCCAAAGCGCGCCTGGCGGCGGACATCGAGAGCGGAGCAACGTCCGCTGGAGCGACGTTGCTATTGAAGATCAGCGCCCGATAAGAATCCGCCAACGCAGCATAGGCCGCTGCGTAAGACGGATCTTTTTTGATGGCGGATTGAAACAGTTCGATAGCCTGTCGTTCGTCAGGACCGTTGCGCAGGTTTAGGTGGAACAGACCGCGAAGATAATCTTCGTGAGCCTCGGGATCGACACTGTCGTTATGCGCGAAGTGCGCTTGTTCCTGTGGCGTGAGCTTCAGCTGAATTTCATCCACGATGGCCTGGGCCACTTCGTCCTGCAGTCGCAGCGAATCGCGCAAATCGCGTTCGTAACCCTTGGCCCAGAGATGCGTGTCACTGGGACCCTGAATTAATTGTGCGGTGATGCGCACGCGGTCGCCTTCGCGTTCAACCGACCCCTCCACCACGGCATCGACATTCAGCTCCCGAGCAATCTGCGGAACCGACTTCTGCGTTCCCTTATAGCGCATTGCAGACGTGCGCGAGACTACTCGCAAGGCGCTGACCTGTGATAACGCGGTAGTCAATTCTTCGGTCATGCCGTCGGCAAAATATTGCTGTTGTGCATCGCCGGAAAGATTCTCCAGCGGAAGCACGGCAAGCGAGTGAATGCCCATAGCCGATGCGCTATGAAAAATTCTGCGTCGCAAAGCACCTACGTTGGCAGCGAACAGAGCGACGACGATAACAACTAAAACAGCCAGCGCGATGATGACTGGAATCCGCGGACTTCGCTTCGCGGCGATTGCAGGAGCGGCGGCGGAGGGAATCGCTGAGGACGGAACTACCGAAGAGGAGGAAGAAGTGTCCGGCCGCGTCTGAACGGCTTCTAACGCTGCGCAAATCTCGCCGGCCCGCTGATAGCGATGTCCCGGCTCTTTCTCCAGGCAACGTTCGATGACCGTTTGCAGTCCTGCAGGAGCTTGTGGTGGAAGCGGCGGGAGGGGCTCGCGAAGTATCCCGGAAGTCACCTCGAATCCTGTATTCCCTCGGAACGGTCGATTGCCTATACACATTTCGAACAGCACGACTCCTAGAGACCAGATATCGCTGCGCGCGCTGGCTTGCTCACCGCGGAGAATTTCCGGCGCGATATACGGAAGCGTGCCGACAATTGTGTTGGCATTGGCGGCTGATTCGTTTGAGCGGGTGGCATCCGCGAGTTCCGTGTCGCTGCAAAACCTGGCAAGACCAAAGTCCAAAATCTTCACTTGGCCGGCGGGTGTGATTACGACGTTGGCCGTCTTAATGTCGCGATGGATGACGCCATGATCGTGAGCATGCGCCAACGCGGCGGCAATCTGCGCTCCATAACGCAAGACCAGCTCTGGCCGCAACCCTCCCGCGGGGATCAGTGAATTGAGCGGCTTGCCCTCGACCAGCTCCATAACGATGAAATGATCGCCGCCGGCTTCGCTCACTTCGTAGATGGTGCATATATGTGGATCGTTCAAAGCCGAGGCGGACTGCGCTTCGCGAAGCAGGTCCTTCTGCGCATCGGAATTGGTTTTCGAATACGGTTGCAAGATCTTCAGCGCGACATCGCGTTTCAATCGCTCATCCCACGCACGATAGACTTCGCCCATGCCTCCAGCCCCCAGCTTTCCTACGATTCGGTAGTGCGAAATGGTCCGGCCGATCAGAGGTGAGGAGTCCGGCATTTGCGCTCATCTTAGGTTGGGGAAGAAATCAAGTCAACGAAGAGAGACTCATGGGCTAAGTCCTGATAACGCTCTATCACTTAAAGCGTCCTCCGGTCGGTTTCGGTGCACGCTCAGATCGCAGCATAGTGTCATCCGTTTGTCATCCGGGGCGTCTGTGCACTCAGAGTGAGGACGGCGGGCAATTTTTTCGGCCGATTCCTGGCCGGTGACATTGGGCGCTCGGTATCGCCTCCCGCGGTATTGCCTCGCGTGCGACGCGAATAACAACTCTGCGATTCACTCGAAGTGCACGAGCGATGGCACTCTTTTTCCAGCCCCGTGCCCATAGGTCGCGGATGAATCCTTCGAGTTCACCAGACACTTGGTTGTTGGCGCGACGGACGTACGGTGCAGGTGCGCTAGGTCGCACCTCAATCCCCTTGGCTGCTACCCATTCGTGCCACTCGGACATGTCTTTGCCTTCAGCTTCCAATTCCCAAAAGCAGGCCACAAACAACGTTTCCAGCAGTTCTCCCGGCAAGGCACGGCGACAATCCCTTCGGTGCCACATTGCGTCCATCAGGATATGAGCGAACTCCGCTCCTTGGTGAGTCATGGCTGTATCTCCTCCAAGCCGATTCCGGTGATGAGCGCTGAAACCACCCTACGGCGCCTCATGCTGAGCCTAAAGTTAGACCGCCGCCGAAGCGCCGATTCGTTTTTGCGCGAATCAATTCCTGGTCTTGTGGACCTCAATTATCACTTGTGATTTTCATCTCGGTGTCACTGACCTCGGTTGCCGGCTCGGACTCGAGAGTTTAGACCTTCGGAACCAAGGCGAGGGTTCGTTGGCGCCCCATCTTGCGCTTACAGTCGCTTAGAACAATTGCGAGAGCCTTGGAACATTCTTGGAACAAAACCCTTAGTTTACGGGGTGATTTTCAGCAACTTCCGGGCACAGAGGCAATCGAATCATCAGGATTTATGGAGCGGGCGATGGGAATCGAACCCACGTCCGAAGCTTGGGAAGCTTCTATACTGCCATTGTACGACGCCCGCTCATCTCTCGAGCTGGTTGATTATACATAATTAAGCGACGTCACGTATAGACTTGCCATTTTCCAATGACTTCCCATTCTCCAAAACTACAATTTTGGGGCCGTTGTTTGTGGAAAATGCAGCCCGGACTTTTTCAATAGAAATCTCGCCGGTGTACCGCGCCGTCATCGCTGCAGTGCTGTGAACCATCTGTTGGCAAAGCACGGCGGGATTCATTCCGGTTCCCATCTGCGATAACAGCCATGACGGAAGGCGTGCATCTCGGCTTGTTTCAATCCTGGACGAACAATAATTGTTTTGCGCGCGAATGCTTGCCTCACCTCCGCTCCGCATTTTCGTCGCGGCAGAGTCGTGCGGTCGGCGCAACCGAAAACGTGAGGGACGCGACGGGGTAGCTGAGTGCGAAACCGGTCCGAATCTCGTGCTTGGCGCGCGAGGCGGCATGGCGTTAGGCTGGGTCGAATTTGTCGCCAAGGAGACGTGCCCAATGCAGGCGGTAGGGGCCCTGCTTGCTGCGCCCCAGCTTGCCCGGGCGTCAACAATTTCCTCGGCGCCGCGGTTGCACTGGAGTTTGTAGCGGCGGTTTTTAGACCGCCAGCCGTTGACGTTGCATCTCCATCTCCGTCGTCATCCTTCGGCCGGCGCCTTTACCTCAAGCTGGCCGAAGGATCTCTCCCGATTTTCTGTACGCACTCTGCGCCTCAGCGGTTACCGCGCTTTCTCAAATTTTCTTCCCGCCATTCCTCCATGCTAAAGTGGCATTGCCAAAAATAAGGAGCCGAAGTGGCGCACAAAGATCTCCGCGATTTCATCCACAAACTAGAAAAGCACGACGAGCTGAAACGCATTTATCTCGAAATTGACCCCATCCTGGAAATCACAGAAATCTCCGACCGTGCCGTAAAATCAAAAGGCCCAGCCCTGCTCTTCGAACATCCCAAGAATTCCAAAATTCCAGCAGTAACAAATCTAGTCGGCACCGAACGCCGCATGTGCCTGGCACTGGAAGTTGACGACTTAAAAGAAATCGCCGCCCGCATCAGCTCCTTCCTCGAGCTGCAATCCCCGCAAGGCCTCCTGGAAAAAGTAAAAATGCTCCCGAAGCTGGCCGAAATCGGTTCCTTCTTCCCGAAATCAGTCCGCAGCGGCGCCTGCCAGGAAGTAGTCCTCACAGATAATTTTTCCCTCGACGCATTCCCCATCCTGAAATGCTGGCCGCAAGACGGCGGCCGCTACATCACCTGGCCCATGGTGATCACCAAAAATCCGGAAAACGGCAAACGCAACGTCGGCTGTTACCGCATGCAGGTCTATGACGCCCGCACGACCGGCATGCACTGGCAGACCCAAAAACACGGCGCCGATCATTACCGCAGCAGCCGCGCGAAAAATCCCACGGGCAAATTAGAAGTCGCGGTAGCCATCGGCTCAGACCCAGCCACCGCGCTGGCAGGCATTCTTCCCGTTCCGCCCGATATGGACGAGTTCATGTTCTCCGGCTTCCTGCGCAAAGACCCCGTCGACCTCGTCACCTGCAAAACGGTGGACCTCGAAGTCCCAGCCAATGCCGAAATCGTACTAGAAGGCTATGTCGAAATCGGCGAGATGCGCACCGAAGGCCCCTTCGGCGACCACACCGGCTTCTATTCCCTTGAAGGACAGTTTCCCGTCTTCCACATTCAATGCATCACGCACCGCAAAGATCCGCTCTACCTCACCACCATCGTCGGCCCTCCTCCGCAAGAGGACTACTTCATGGGCCACGCCATCGAACGTATCTTCATGCCCGTCATGAAAATGCAGTACCCGGAAATTGTGGACGTGGCCATGCCCGCCGAAGGCATCTTCCAAAACCTGATGATCGTCTCCATCCGCAAAAGCTACCCCGGCCAAGCCCGCAAAATCATGAACGCAATCTGGTCGCTCGGTCAGGCCATGTTCACCAAGGTTATCGTCGTCGTGGACCACGATGTCGACGTCCAGAACCCCAGCGAAGTCGTCTGGAAAGCGCTCTGCGCCATCGACCCCGAGCGCGATATTCAGTTCGTTCTCGGTCCCGTGGACACCTTGGATCACGCCGCGCGCCGCCAGGATTTCGGTTCGAAAATGGGCGTCGACGCCACGCGCAAATGGCCCGCAGAAGGTTTCGCCGGACGTTGGCCCGACGAAATAAAAATGGACCAGGCCACAAAAAAGCGTGTGGACACAATATGGCAACAGCTTAAGCTCGACCCCCCGAACAAAAAGTAAACCTCAGGCGAACACCCAAACTCTTCGCCTTTTTGGGCCTTTCCCGCAGTATTTCAGCCCTTTAGCGACACCCGACCTGTCCTTTTTACCTGTACTTTTCGCCTACCTGTACTTCCGGACTATGTTTTACCAATAGCACACCATCGGAACACGTTGCTTGACACTCCGTGCTGCGGATGTAATAAACGGAGAAAGAGGAAAGGTACCGGGCGTA
>Ga0070762_10001695_pt1 | contig 10268 bp, 12 predicted proteins | sample HubBroMetageREF2_FD_66726 | JGI IMG/M metagenome (GOLD analysis project Ga0070762, IMG submission 66726) | Reference soil microbial communities from the Hubbard Brook experimental Forest, New Hampshire, USA - Hubbard Brook CCASE Soil... | ecosystem: Environmental > Terrestrial > Soil >... | reverse complement strand
CGAGATAGATGGCGGACTATGCTCCCATGTCCGAAATTCGCCGGCCGGCCGTGAGCGTGTTGATCGTGCTCGGCAGGAGCGTCGATCTGCAGTCCGTCTTCTGGGGCATGGAGGAAGAGGGCATCCCGTTTGAGGTTCAGGAATGTCCTTCGGGAGAGGCGGTCGGCGTAGCCAAAGAAGCGGCCCAAATGTCGCCGCTCAACGTGGGCATCGGCGTGGATGGTACCAAGGGGACGATCGTGCTGCATCATCGCGATCTTCCGGCCGACCAACCCTTGTTCGTGCTCAATCTGCGCGAAGCCGGTTCCAGCCAGTTACGGCGGTTGGGAGTCAATGCCGCGCGGCTGGTTAAGAGCGAGCCTCTGGTTCTCAGCGATGAGCCGGAGCCCGACTCGAACAAAAACCGCCCTACAAACATCGAGCCGGCGGCGGTGTCCGACGCCGACGTTGATCAGATTGTGCAGAGGATTCTGGCGGAGCTCGTAAAAGCATGAGGGACGCGATGGAAAGAGACAGCCTCGGATTGATCGAAACCTCGGGATTGGTAGCCGCCATCGAAGCAGCCGATGCCGGGTCGAAAGCAGCCAACGTCAGCTTCCGCGGCTACGAACGCGCACGCGCCGGCTTGATCACCGTCGTGTTTCTGGGTGATGTGGCGGCCGTTCGTGCAGCGGTGACGGCCGGATCCGCGGCGGCGAAGCGGATCGGAACCGTTCTCTCTGTACACGTGATTGCCCGGCCTGACCGGCAACTACGCGTAGTCGCGAATGACGCGAAGCCGGTAGACAAGTTGGTGTCTTCCCCGATCATCGAAGACGTCGCGCCTCGGGCAATCAATGTCGAACCGGTAGAAGTTGCGCCCGCGGCAGCCGAAACGGCGGACACCGAGAAAAGCGTCCTCTCTTCCGCTGCAACCTGTGAAGTTCTGGAAGTCGCGCGGACCGAGACGGAGCCGCTGGTCCCGGAGATCAGCGCTGAGCCCGCAGTCGAAGAGCCTTCGTACGAAGAAAATCTTGAGGCGGAAACGGTGAGTGACTACGCGAGCGGTAACGGCCATTCGTCGGCTGAAGAAGAGGCTGAGGAAGAGGCGGTCGTCGCCGCCCATGTCTCCTCGTCCCACAAGAAAGAAAAAGTTCGTAAGCCGAGAAGCAAACGTAAAGCTTGATGTGAACTCAGGCAGCGCGCCCTGATGCGCGAGCCAGTGAAATCAAAAGGAGTCGACCATGCCAGTTCTCGAACAACCGCAAGTCAAGCCGAGCGAGGTTTCGAAACCCCGCCCCGCAGTTGAACTACGTTCTTATGTCTACCTGGACCGCCTGCAGCCGCAGTTTGCCGCATTCCTGGGAACCAACATGCGGGGCTATCTTCCAGTAGTCGGCATGGCCTCGATGTTGATTGAGATTGCTCCGGGCGTGCTCATCAACCAGGTTGCCGACGCGGCCATGAAAGCCGCCGACGTCCGTCCTGGGCTGATGGTCGTCGAGCGTCACTTCGGCGTGTTGGAGTTCCACTCCAAGGCGCAGGCTGACGTGCAGTACTCAGGCAGCGCCTCGCTGAAGGTGCTGGGAGCCACGATTGAAGACCGCCTGAAGCCGAAGGTGCTCAGCTCTCAGATCATTCATAAAGTGAACGACTATCACACCCAGATTGTGAACGTGTCGCGCTCCGCGTCGGTGCTGATTGCCGGACAGGACCTGTACATCCTGGAAGTGGTGCCTGCCGGCTACATCATTCTGGCGGCCAACGAAGCCGAGAAGAGCGCGAACATCACTCTAGTCGACTGCAGGATGTTCGGGGCGGTAGGGCGGCTGTATCTCGGTGGCAAAGAGTCGGATGTGGCCCGCGCTGCCAAGGCTGCCGAGTCGGCGATTCTGAGCATACATGGTCGGGAAGGCTCCGGGTCGAATGCGGGTTAGCTGCTATCCGCAGCCAAGTAACTCCGATTGCCGGACACGAACCTGGTATCGAAAAACGTGAATACGGTCCTCCAGTGAATACACAGGAGAGGATGAAGTGAACATCGACCCCATGGCGAACGATCTGTTGACGGCATTTCAGGAGTCTCTGTCCCTGACCGGGCGGAGGCCTTCGAATGGCGCACTGTACGCCGGCGTAGATCTGGGTACAGCGTACATCGTGACCGCCGTCGTGGATGCCATGGGGGTGCCGCTGGCGGGAGCGCTGACTCGCAGCGAATCCAGCATACGAGACGGCCTGGTGCTCGACTACATGGGAGCAATCCGGCTGCTTCGCGAACAAGTGCATAAACTGCGCGCCGCCGGTTTTCCTATCAAGAAAGCTGCCGGAGCGTATCCACCGGGCACGGTGGGCAGAAATGCTCAGGCAGTAGGGAATGTACTGTACGCGGCTGACTTGGAAGTCTCGGGGTTGATTGACGAACCAAGTGCAGCGGCAAAAGTGCTGCGGATAACCGATGGAGCGGTGGTGGACATCGGCGGCGGCACAACCGGAATCTCCGTCATTCGCGACGGCGAACCAATCTATACCGCCGACGAAGCTACCGGAGGCACGCACGTCGATCTGGTGCTGGCAGGCCACTACAAAGTGGATGTGCAGGAGGCGGAGAAGATCAAGACCGATCCGTCGCGGCAGCGCGAGATTTTGCCGCTGGTCACGCCGGTGTTCCAGAAGATGGCCAGCATCGTGAAAGAACACCTGCAGGGCTACTCGGTTGACACGATCTACTTGGTGGGCGGCACTAGCTGCTTCCCGGGAATTGAAATCGTAATGGAGCAGGAGACAGGGATTCCAGTGGCCAGGCCCGCGAATCCGCTGCTGGTTACGCCCTTGGGAATTGCCTTGGCATGCGCGGAGACAGCTTAGAGGAAATGAATCGGCGATCTTATGACTGACGAGCGGATTCAGCAAGTCGTGGTGGAAGTACTGAAGCGATTGTTGCCGCATATGGGAGCGACCGGCGATCGCGGTTCGGTGATCGTCGTGTTTACCGGCGCGACCATCGGTTACCACGAAGCGATTGACCAAGTCCGCGCACTGGTCATGAACGGCTATCGCGTGCAGCTGGTCTTCTCACGCGGCGCGGAAGCGCTGTATGCGAAGTTTCTGTGGGATCAACTCGAAGGCTTCCCGTACGTGACGCCCATGGAAGAGTCAAAGTGGCTTCACACCTTGAAAGAATCGTGTGCAGTTGCAGTCCCCATGTTGAGTCTGAATACGCTCTCCAAGCTGGCGCTATTGCTGGCTGATAACTTCGCCAGCAATATCATCCTGCATGCGTTATTCGCTGGGAAGCCGGTGCTCCTGGCCCGGAACGGTGTAGATCCCAGCGACAAGGGACGGGAGGTACCGCACTTCGACCAATGCGGTCCGGTGATGGCGGCGGCGATTGAAGAACGTCTTCGGATCGTCAGCGGATACGGTTGTCATGTCACCGATGTCAATCAGGTATCGAGTGTTTTGACATCGTTGCTGGACGCTAAGAGCATATTGGCGGCGGTTGGCATTCATCGCAGCGCGGCCAGCCGGCCAGCAGAGGCCAGAACGACGAACAGCATCGTCACCGCCGCTGATGTGCTTCAGGCTCATCACTCCGGAAAACAATTGCGAATTAGCTCGCCAGCGGTGGTTACACCGCTAGCGCGTGAGCTGGCATTCAAGCACGGAGTCAGCCTGGAGCCGGCCGACGTTCGCTGAAGTTTTGCAGAAAGAAGGATCAGTATGGTGATCGGAAAAGTTGTAGGAACCGTGGTCGCAACCCGAAAGCACGACCGGTTGGTCGGAGGCAAGATTCAGGTGGTTCAGCCTCTGGATCCCAGCAGCCTGGAGCCGGCAGGCGAACTCTTTGTAGCCATCGATGCCGTGGGGGCGGGAATTGGGGAGCAGGTGTTAATCGCCCAAGGTAGTGCTGCACGCAAGGCAGTCGACAACGAATCGGCTCCGGTAGACGCCACCATCGTCGGCATCATCGACGAGATCGACATTCCGAACAGCAAGCTAAGCAAGCAGTGGGCCTGAGACTGGAATCATGGGTTCGAAAATCTATACGCGGAAAGGCGACCTGGGTCTCACCAGCTTATTCAGTGGCGAGAAGGTCGCCAAAGATGACCTTCGGCTGCAGGCTTACGGCGCTTTGGACGAGTTGCAGGCGCAGCTCGGCATGGCACGCGCGCTTACGAAGAATGAGGAGCTGGGCCCGATCCTGATCGAGATTCAACGTGACATCTCGGCGGCTTGCGCGGAACTCGCCTCAAACTCCGACGTACGTGGGCGGTTGCCGAGGCACATTGAGCAGAACGATACCGAACGGCTCGAGACCTTCATCGACAGTTTCACCTCGCGTTACCCTTTGCCGAAGCGCTTCATCATCCCTGGCCGAACTCCCGACAGCGCAGCTCTTCATCTTGCGCGCACCATTTGCCGGCGCGCCGAACGTCAGATCGTTGTCGTCAACCGTGAACTCGGTGGATATGACGAGATCCTGGTGTACTTCAACCGCCTTTCTGACCTGCTCTTCGTGCTGGGCTGGTCGATGGAAGTCATGGCCGTAGTGAACGACGCGGTACAAGAGGTCCTCACGTCCGCATTGAGATGAGGTCTGGCTATGAGATTGCCTTACGTAATATCGGAAATCCTGACGGGCGTTGCTGAAGCCGAGGCGGCAAAGATCGAAGTGCCCATGGCGATCGCGATCGTCGACGGCGAGGGCGGACTACAGCTGTTCAAGCGTATGGACGGCACTTTGCCGGTGAGCACCGAACTGGCGATATCGAAGGCATATACGGCAGCGGTGTTGCGGATGCCGACACATCAAGTCGGCGAGCTGGCCCAGCCTGGAGCGGCGCTCTACGGAATTCAGCACACGCACCATGGGAAGATCGTGCTCTTCGGTGGCGGCTATCCGCTATGCGTCCAGGGAAATGTGGTCGCCGCGATCGGAGTCAGTGGAGGCACGGTTGAGCAGGACATGCTGGTGGCTGCGCCCGCGGTCGAGATGCTGCAGTACATCGAGTGTTGGGCGAAGGAAATTAAGCCACTGCTGCCTCACATGAACGGCAACGGATCGCGAAGGGCCATGCCGGCCGTGAGAGACAAGCTGGTGAAGGCGTTTGGCGGCCTGAGTCCGCAGATTCCCGAGCGCACGATAGCTGCTCTCGCTGGTGGCGTGATGTTGGCGTTGGCGTGAGGCCGACTTTCGGTGATCCCGGCAAGATAAGAAAGGGCGCCCGGGTTGCCAGGTTTGCAATTGGGGAACTTCTGATGTCAGGCGAAGTCCCTCAGCGGATAAAGCCGAAATGATGTTGTGGTACTTGCGGACGGACTCAAAGGCCGTCCCCTTCAAAGCCAGAGTTAATCGGAGTTTCCTTAGAAGCCGGGTGAAAGCCCGCCGATGAGATTGATGTCAAAGTTGATGAAGATGGAGGAGATTGCAATGCAGACCAGCCCGGAAGTCATCGCCTGCTTGATTCAAAAAGTCTTGGAAGAGCTGACCACTGCCGGAGACGCGCAGACAGTAGGGGAAAACGGTCTTTATCCGACGGTCAATGATGCGGTCGAAGCGGGCGTGGCGGCGCAGAAGAAGCTCATTGCGATGTCACTGGAGCGGCGCAAAGACATCATCGCTTCGATCCGGAACAGCGTGTTGAATCGGAACGAAGAACTTTCCGCGATGGCCGTGGAAGAGACGAAGCTTGGCCGCTACGAAGACAAGGTGCGCGAGAACATCCTGTGCGCCACCAAGACTCCGGGAGTGGAAGACATTGAACCGCGGGCCCGCAGCGGCGATCACGGACTGATGTTGCTGGAGTACGCTCCAGTCGGCATGATCGGAGCGTTAACGCCGATCACGAATCCTACGGGTACGGTCATCAATAACAGTATCGGCATGATCTCGGCAGGGAATGCGGTGATCTTCAATGCTCATCCCAGCGCCCGGCGTACCAGCACGACCATGGTGCAGATTATTCATCAGGCGATTGTCGACGCGGGTGGCCCGGTCGGCTTGGTCTCCTCCGTCACCAACCCAACTCTGGAGACGGCGAAGGAAGTCATCGAGCATCCCAAGATCAACATGCTGGTGGCCACCGGTGGCAGGCCGATTGTGAACATCGTGCTGCGGTCGGGCAAGAAAGCTATTGGCGCGGGCGCAGGCAATCCTCCCGCCCTGGTCGACGAGACTGCATGCATTCGCAAGGCTGCACAGAGCATTGTCAGCGGCGCGAGCATCAACAATGGCATCTTCTGCACCTGCGAAAAGGAAGTGATCGTTGTCGACGAAGTGGCCGATGCTCTGATCAAGTTCATGCAGGAGACCGGCCGAGTCTATCTGCTCAACCCGGATGAAGTTGAAAAAGTCACTAAGCTGGTCGTAACACCCGAGCGAAAGATTAATGGCGCCTATATCGGCAAGAACGTACAGGTCATTCTGCACGATATCGGCGTTGAAGTGGCAGACGATTGCCGCCTGGCCATCTTCGAAGCGCAGAAAGACCATCCGCTGGTGTGGCTGGAGCAGATGATGCCGGTGCTACCGATCGTCCGGGTCAAGGATGTCAACGAGGGCATCGAGTTCAGCGTAAAAGTGGAGCAGGGCAATCGTCATACGGCCATCATGCACTCCACTCACATCGACCATATGACGGCGTTCGCTCGTGCAGTGCAAACGACAATCTTCATTAAGAACGGGCCCTCCTTCGCCGGCATCGGGTTGGGCGGAGAAGGTCACACCTCGTTCACGATTGCGGGTCCAACTGGCGAAGGCCTGACTTCGGCGCGGACGTTCACCCGCCAGCGCCGTTGCACGCTGGTCGAGTCGTTCCGAATCATCTGACGGTGGTTACAGGATCTCCGGAAGGGCAGGTTGCGGATGGGTGTCAGCAGGGTGCTTTGCGTCTGCCGCTGGCCTTAGGTAAGGTGGTCGGACTTGTCGGCGAAACCGACCATAACTCGACGTAGCGAAAGGGCTGCCTGTTCCCTTGGATGGATCTCGCAATGACGAAGCTCGACTTACTCCCCATCCTTTTGCTGGCAATCTCCAGCAATGGTGACAACGTTGCGGTCGGCATTGCTTACGGCTTAGGCCGCATCGATGTACCCCTGCCTTCCAATTTTCTGATCGCTATCGTAACCGGAGCCGGCACCCTCGCCTCAATGTGGCTAGGTCAGGCAATAGGTAGCGTCATGGATCCCAGACTGGCCAGCGCCGCGGGGGGAGTGCTGGTCGTCGCCGTTGGCGGCTGGGTGATTCTCCAGTCCATTCGGGCAACGACAGTCGGCAAGAGCAGTCGGATCCTGACGATGAATTCCGAGCAGGGCAGGAGCGTCAGTCCTCTCGGCAAGCTGATGCTGGTGCTAAAAAACCCGGCGGGGGTGGATGCGGACTTGTCCCGCAGCATCGAACTGAAAGAAAGCTGGATGCTGGCGATCGCCTTGAGCTTGAACAATGTCGTGAACGGACTAGCTGCCGGTATGTTGAGAATGGATCCCGGTCTCACCACTCTCCTTGTGATGGTATTTAGCGTGCTCACTCTTTCAGCGGGGCTGGCGGCCGGCTATCAAGTGGGGAAGCGATGGCTGGGTAGTTTGTCCGGCTTAATTTCCGGGCTGGCTCTGGTGGCGTTAGGCCTGTACGAAATACACGTTTAGCTTTATCTGCGAACCACGCCACAAATATCAATACGCCTCCTGCGATGAGCAGCCCATCTCGATGTGATTACAGTCACGTTTGGCGGTGATGGGTATTGTGGCGTGGTGGAAGATCGTCCGGCTAGAGTTTGTTTCAGGAAATCGATGTGCTCGACAACCTGTTTCAACGCGTGCTTTTGCTTACCTGTGGACCGCGACGGTAAAGGATCATTCGGCGCCTTGAAGGATCGCTCGTTTCGTGATTGTGACGAAGTGCAGCGGGTTCCGTTGGATATGCGGGGTGTGCGCGGGAAGAAATATGTCTGTAAGACTTTCAATTTCGCGGCCTGCTACTTGCGGGCAACCGGTCGAAGAATCGCGCCTGGTCAGTAAGTTCTGCTGGTGCCTTGTGCTCATATTGGCGCTGAGCGCCTCCTCCTGGGCCGCTCACTGGGAAGTCGACGATGCCGGCCGCTCCGTAGCGGTGCCCGACCATGTGCATCGTGTGGTGTCGCTCTCGCCGAGTCTGACCGACATCGTCTATGCTTTGGGCGCGCAGGATGACCTGGTCGGTATCACCGATTACACGGACTACCCGCCGGAGGCCGCGCGTCAGAAGCCCAGCGTTGGAGCGATTGTCAATCCGTCGTTGGAGAAGATCTTCGCCCTACACCCGGATATCGTTCTGGCGCTGCCGGCATTCAATGGAGCCGACACCATTGCCGGACTGCAGCATCTAGGGCTGCCGGTGTTTCTGTTCAACACCTCTAATGTGAGCGATATCTATCGCAACATCACGAGCGTCGGGCGGATGTTGGGACGCGACCAGCAGGCCTCAGCGCTAATTGCTCAGTTGCGTTTGCGCCAGGAACGAATCAAGCACCAGCTAACCGGAAAGACCAGACCGAAAGTGCTGGTAGTGGTTGCGATTGACCCGCTGATTACCGCGGGGCGAAGCGCTTTCATGACGGAAATGATTACCACAGCCGGTGCGGAATCGGTAACGCAGAACATTTCCCAGGATTGGCTGCAACTGAATCTGGAAGCGGCCCTGCCGTTCAAGCCGGACTACATCTTGCTGATACAGGGGGGTCCGGTGACGCTAAAGGCCATGCAGCAGCAGCCGGGATGGAACTCGCTAGAAGCGGTGCAAAAGGGACGGATTATCACTGTCGACAACCGTATTCAGGTTCCAAGCCCAGTGGCTTTCGACGGATTAGAGGATCTGGCCAGGCAGGTACGTGCCGTGCAATCTCACTAAGGCTCGACGCGATTCTATAACCGAGAGCACAGGATGTAAGGGACGCTTGGTGAAATTCCGCCACTGCCCCTATCAAGGGCAACCAATCGATTGTCGAATGCCACTGCGTCCCAAGTGGTCTGCGGTTTTCAGTGCATGCAGGACCGGAGATCGGGGAACGCTGGTTTGACAGTCCGCAGACCCAACTCTAGAATCGAAACAGGGCTGGACGCGTTACGTCCGGCCTTTCGATTGATCGAGAGGGTCATTTCCCGCCCCTGATCGACTTTGTATCTCCCTGTAAAGCGGCGTGCAAGCCGCTTCTGACCGTTGGCGGTGTAGCTCAGGTGGTTAGAGCGACGGTCTCATAATCCGTAGGTCGTAGGTTCGAGTCCTACCGCCGCCACCAATTAAATCAGTAAGTTCCGGAGGAATCTGCTCGATGTCGGCGTCGAGCGTTTGCGGATGTTTGCGCCCGTCTGCGTCAGCCTCGCATCAAGTCGATCCAAATACGCGACATTCGCACCGGGCGTCCATCAAGCCAGATGCAGAGTCACAGACTCCAGCAATTCCTTAATTCCGTTCCAAGCAATTTGCACGCCAATGCAAACCAGAAGAAATGACGACAATTTCGTGATCACCAGCGTCGCGGTTTGCCCCAGTGTTCGTGCCAGTCGATCGGCAAACCCATAGCACAGGAAGATGCTGAGCGCGATCAGCGCGAAACCAACTAATGCCGTCAGAATTGTCAAAGGATGAAGAGCGTGACCGCGTGACGCGTTTGCCCCCAATGTGATGGCAACGGAGATTGATCCTGGACCCACGGTCAGCGGCAATGTTAATGGATAGAATGCTCGACCAAAAACATCCTGCGGTTCAATGCGGGTACGCGCACTTTTGTCACACCCTTCGTCGTTCTCCATCAGCGTCTTCCACCCCATCGCTACCAGGATCATTCCTCCGCCCAGTTGCACTACCGGGAGCGAAATTCCAAAGAAAGCCAGGATGTAGGTACCGACAAAATACGAGCCGACCAAGAGCACGAAACTGTCGGCGGCAATTCGCCATGACAAGGCTCTTCGCGCCTCCGAATCGTAATCACCGGTTAGAGCCAGAAAAAACGGACTACCTCCGATTGGGTCCACAATGGGGAAGATCGCGCTGAGAATTAGAAGTAGGCTCTTGGTCGCTTCGAGCATGCGTCAGACATCTCCCCTCGGCCCCACCAATACTTTTCGGTACGGAGCGGCACTATGTAGAGGCTTAGCCGGTTGCTGAAAAATTCGTTCCGCGTCTCCGGTGCCGTCGGCTGAAGCCGACTCCGAGCAAGAAATAAAGAGCCTGGACGCTGGCCTGAAGGCCGGCTCTACCTGAAATTTCACCGAGCAAGAAATAAAGAGCCTGGACGCTGGCCTGAAGGCCAGCT
>Ga0070762_10001690_pt1 | contig 10291 bp, 9 predicted proteins | sample HubBroMetageREF2_FD_66726 | JGI IMG/M metagenome (GOLD analysis project Ga0070762, IMG submission 66726) | Reference soil microbial communities from the Hubbard Brook experimental Forest, New Hampshire, USA - Hubbard Brook CCASE Soil... | ecosystem: Environmental > Terrestrial > Soil > Temperate... | reverse complement strand
GCATCATCAAGTCGCGGTTGGCCAGCGCGTAGTCCTGCGCCCAGTGCACTGCGCGGACATAGTCCTCGAAGTGCTCCGTGCCCTGCGGCAGGTAGGCGAGGTCTTGATCTGGCAGGTTGATCATCCACTGGCGCATATCGTTCTTGGCCAGCTCGATGAAAAACGTGCCAAAGCGGTTGCCCACGCCACGCGATCCCGAGTGCAACAGGAACCAGACATTCTCGCTCTCATCAAGGCAGACCTCGATGAAGTGGTTCCCGGTGCCGAGCGTTCCCAAGTGGTTCACGCGCTGCTTGTGATCCAACTTCGGATACTTGTCGACGATCGCCTTGTACGCCGGCTCCATCTTCGCCCACACTTCCGCGTGATGCGACGGAGCATCCGACCACGCACCGCGGTCGTTGGCGCGTCCGTTGTCGGTACGCCCGTGCGGCACCGCCTTCTCAATTGCCGTGCGGATGCCGTGCAGATTGTCCGGCAGATCGTTGGCGTGCAGAGAAGTCTGCACGGCCATCATGCCGCAGCCAATATCCACACCGACCGCCGCGGGAATGATTGCGCCACAGGTCGGAATCACGCTCCCGACAGTCGCGCCAATGCCCCAATGCACGTCCGGCATGGCCGCTACCCACTTGTAGATGAATGGCAACTGGGCGACGTTCAAAAGCTGCTGACGTGCGGCGTCCTCAAGCGGGACACCCTTGGTCCAGGCCTTGATGGGAACGCCGTTGTCTGGCTTCATCACGTTGTAAGTTGCATCTGTCATCGTCTTTCCTTTCTTGCAGTCAACACTCGCCGTTACGACTCTGGTGGCTCGGCACGGAATTGAACCGACAACTACATCCAGGTTCCCAAGATGGTGGTCGCGTCGGTCCTCGACGAGGATGGAAACCAGGTGTACCCGCGGAAATGGAACCACGATTTCATCGACATGCCGATTGTCGAGGAAGCGGAGCAAAACCGGCCGTCGTTCTCGTCAGAAATTATGACTGGGCTGGCGAAGTATCACAGACCGCGGGAACAGATGCTCTTTATCGTTGAAGGCGCCGGCGGCCTCCGTGTTGGCGAGGGGCTAGGAATCGAGATCGATAAACACCTGTCGGCTGACTGCTCTACGATCACAATCGAGCAGAAGGCTCGCCGGGGCCGCGTCGAGCATCGCGTCAAGAACCGTAATGCTAAGCGGCAGGTCGATCTTCATCCCGAGGTCGCGAAGCTGCTGAAGGGCTTCATCGGCACGCGAACCAGCGGATTCTTGTTCCAAACCAAGAACGGGACGCCGCTGTCGCTGACCAACGTTCTTCGTCGCCACCTGCATCCGGCACTGAAGAAACTAGGGTACGTCAACCCGCACACGGGCGATCATAAGGCGGGAACCCACGCCTTCAGGCGCTTCCGTAATACGTACCTGAGGAACGAGACCTCGTGTCCCAAAGGTCTTCGCGACTACTGGTTGGGACACGCAGGCAATTCGATGGATGATCTGTACGACATGGTGAAAGACAACGCGGCCTTTCGAAAGCAGAAGGCAGCGGAGCACGGAATCGGCTTCGAATTGCCGAATTCGGTCTCAATTGTACCGAATGTACCGAAAAACTCAGCCAAAACGAAAACCAAGAAAGCTGCGTAAGCAATTGAACAGGCGAGAGAAAGATTGGTCGGGGAGAGAGGATTTGAACCTCCGACCCCCTGGTCCCGAACCAGGTGCTCTACCAGGCTGAGCCACTCCCCGACGAAATCGCTGGTCTGCACGAGGATAGGAAACGCGGGCGCAGACCTCGAAATACCACGATAGAATGGAATTATAACATTCAGCGCCTGCCCGCTTGCTTTCTGCGCTGCAAGTTTTGCCTGTTGCCGTGAGTTCGGCTGAAAAGGAAAAGCGGGCGTAGTTTCCGGAAATATCGTATAACTGGGTAGGATTTCCGAGGCTTTCCCGCGCTAAGGAAGTCTTGGCAACTGCGAAAATCCCCTTTAGAGTAACGTTTTAATTGATGATTGCCTTCACCGCAAATCGTCTGTACACGCCGTTGGAACGAATAGAACAGCCCTTGCTGCTGGTGGAAGACCACGTGATCGTCGAGTGCGCCTCGCGCAGCGCGCGTGAGATTCCCACGGGCACTCGAGTCGTAGATCTTGGCGATGGCATCCTCGCTCCGGGCTTCGTTGACATTCACATCCACGGAGGTGCGGGGCACGATGTGATGGAGGCAGATGCATCCGGTCTGGCCGCGGTAGAGCAGCTGCTTTTCAAACATGGAGTGACCAGCTATTTTCCGACGACTGTGACGGCCCCTCTTGATCAAACCTGGTCCGCACTCGACCGCCTGGCGAATGCGATTGAGAGCGCATCGCGGGACGGCAATCCTCGTACAGACCGTGCCCAGCCACTCGGCATTCATTTAGAGGGACCGTTTCTCAGTCACGTTCGCCGTGGTGCACATCCTCCAGCAAATCTACTGTTGCCTACTCTTCCGGCATTCAACCGCTTCTGGCAGGCAGCGCGTGGGCACATTCGCGTCATGACCATTGCCCCTGAGCTCGACGGCGCTCGAGAGGTGATCGCGGAGGCCGCTCAGCGGGGTGTCTGCGTCAGCCTGGGGCACTCCGACGCTGACCTGAATTCGACGCGCGCCGCAGTAGCCGCTGGAGCGCGACACGCGACGCACACATTCAATGCCATGCGGCCGCTTCATCACCGGACGCCGGGGATTATCGGCGAAGTGCTCACCGACTCGCGGGTCTCGGCCGACATCGTCGCCGATGGAATTCATCTCGATCCGGTAGTCGTCGAATTGTTTCTCAAAGCCAAAGGGCCCGATGCCGCGGTCCTGATCACCGACGCGATCTCCGCCACCGGCATGCCGGATGGACGCTATCGGCTCGGAACATTCGAAGTGGAAGTGAAAGATGGCCGCTGCCTGGTGGACGGCACGTTGGCGGGGAGCGTACTCACCATGGATCGTGCCGTGCGCAACGTCATGCAGTTCGCTCACTGGGATCTGCAACAGGCGGTTCGTCTTGCCACGCTCAATCCGGCGCGGGTGGCTGGATTGGCGAATCGAGGCAAGATTGAGGCTGGGGCCGAAGCCGATTTCGTTGTTTTGAGTCCCAGAGGTGAAGTGAGAAGCGCGATTGTTCGCGGCGAAGTGGAAAAGGCGTAAGCAGGGAGTGAGGATAACGAATGGCGGATAAAGGCGGCTTCCCTCATCACATGCTGAAAGAGATTTTCGAGCAGCCGCAGGGTTTGCGAGACACGATCGCACCTCGCGTCTCGCTTGAAGAAGGTACGGTCCGGCTCGACGATGTGCGCATTACTGTGGATGAATTGTGTGTCGTGGAGCGGATCAACATCGTGGCCTCGGGGACCAGTCGTCACGCCGGCATAGCAGGCCAGTTTATGATTCAGGATCTCGCGAATGTGCCTGTTGAGGTGGACTACGCCAGCGAGTTTGAATATCGAAATCCACTGATCTGCCGCAACGAACTCACCATCGTGATTACCCAGTCGGGCGAAACTGCCGACACAACCGCGGCCCAGCGCGAAGCCAAGGCCAAGGGCTCACGAACGATTGCGATCTCCAACGTGATGGATTCGACAATCGCCCGCGAAGCGGATGGCGTGCTCTACACTCACGCCGGACCCGAAATCAGCATCGCTTCCACCAAAGCATTCACGGCGCAGATGGCCGTGCTGTTTCTGTTTGCGGTTTATCTGGGACAGGTGCGTGGCAAGCTCACGAAAGAGCAGGTACGGGAATATATCCGCGAACTGCTTGAGCTTCCTTCCAAAACGGAAACTGCGCTCGAGTCCGCGTCCGATTGCAAAGCGCTCGCCGACCGTTACTATCAGGTCGGAGATTTTCTGTTCCTGGGCCGCGCCATTCACTACCCCATAGCCATGGACGGCGCTCTTAAATTGAAAGAGGTTTCTTACATCCACGCGGAAGGGTATCCGACCGGAGAAACCAAGCACGGCCCAAACGCAATGATCGACGAGAATCTACCCGTAGTCATCGTCGCCACCTGCGACCGGAGCGACGGCGGATCAGTGTTGCGCTACGAGAAGAATGTTGCCAACATCAAAGGATTCAAGCGGCAGTCGGCGCGAGTAATTGCGATCGCCTCCGAGGGTGATGAAGACATGCGCGAGCTCGCCGACCAAGTCGTTTTTGTTCCGCAGGCATCGGAATTGCTGTCACCCATTCTCGAAATTGTGCCGCTGCAGTTGTTTGCGTATTACATGGCTGTTAGAAAGGGCCTCGATGTTGATCGGCCGCGCAACCTGGTGAAGTCGGTCACGTTGGAGTGACGGTTTCCTGCTACGCGGCGAAGGAATCGTCGTCCGGATCGGGGAGCGACGAGGGCGGATCGCTCGCTGGGAACGTATCCGCCACGGTCTTATCCATCATTTTATCTTTCTTCTGGACCAGACTGCTTTCATCGATCTTGCGGTCTTCCGGGTCTCTCGCTTCTTGGGCGGAATGTCCATTCATGAAGATTGCCTCTCATTTTCTAATGATGCTACTCGATCTCCGAGGAAACAGAATGCCGGCGCGATTTCCTAAGAGATCCTTCGACTAAATCAGAATTCACGCTCGCCCGCATGAGCGCGGATGCTCGCGCCTACATTTTGTCTAGTGAGTAAACGAGAAATTAAGCCCGGTGGTCAGAACAATGTCGTTTGTCTTGAGCGCCGGGGTGCCCGCAGGTTGCGTCGGCGGATTGGTCACGTAAATGTCGCTGAATGCATTCTGCCATGCCAGCCACTTGCTGATCTTCGTTACCGTCCCGAGATTGAATGTCGCATGATATTGTCCTACCAGGCCGGAACTGAGGTCGGGGAAGAAATACAACTTCTGGGTAAGCACAGTCGTCGCGCCCAGTTTTTGCATGAGCTCCTCTCCCAGAGTAAGCGCCAGGAATGTGTTCGTAACCGTGCTGTAGTCTTCTCGCGTGTAGTTCGGTCCGGCCAGGAAGTCTAGCGTTGTCCGGTCAGTTTTGATCGCGTGGAATCCCAGACCACCTCCGAGAATGGTTCGAAGATTCAGATCCTGCAGAGCATTGGTCTGAAAATCGGCGCCCGCAAAAGCAAACAGCCTTGGGTTCAGATTTCGAGAATACCGGGCCCCGCCTTGATTCGAGTCGGCGGTCGTACTTGGGGTTGTCCCAGGGGAGTTGTTTGTGGCGTAGACCGTGTTTTCGTAGAGAGCGATCTCGTCGTGCAGTGTCTTGCGGTCGCCGGTGAAGGCCACGGCCAGACTCTTGGTTTCGCTGTTCCCGGCGGTGAGCGCAAAGCCAATATTCGCTCCGCCAACCCAGCCCTGCGAAAGACCGGGATGGAGCGACTTGTCATACGCTGCTTGTTCCGAATCGCTGCGCAACCCGGTCACATCGGCCTTGGCTACAGTTACCGTTCCACTCGCCGAGGTCGTCACCGCGAGACTCCCGTCAGCCGTGCTCACCGGGCCGACGACGGTTTTTCCGTTTGATATGGCCACGTGAAGCGGCTGGGAGGAAGTTACTTCCTGAACCGCCGGCCACTGAACCGTAACGTCTCCAGCAAACTCCGTCTTAATCAGCAAAGTCTTATCGTCGGATTTTGTGATAGTCCCAGTCAACCGATCTCCATTCTTCAACACTACTTGATCGGCGAAAAGCGCGGAACTGAACGCGAATACCGCCAACGCTACGCAGAGATGCACCTTAGGCATGACATTTCTCCATCAGGAATTTTGGACTTTCATTTACGAGAACTGGTGGATGACAACAAACAGCGAAGAAATTAAGTTACCGCAGATATCGGAATCCTGCCATAGGGGAAACCCCGTCCGGCGACTTGATAATAGAAGGATCGAGTTTGTGTTGGAAAAAATGCGAATGGCGCTGAACTAGGAACTCGCTACTGTGCTTTGACGATTAGCTCTTAGTACGATTGCTTTGCACTTCCGTGTCGGCGCTCTTCGGCGGCTCGGCAGACGAGTCCTTCATGCCCTCTTTCAAAGCACGGATACCTTCGCCAAGCCCTTTGCCGAGCTCGGGCAATTTCTTGGGGCCAAACACCAGCAACGCAATGAAGAAAATCACCAGCAGATGCATCGGTTGAAAAAGACCCTCAAACATACAACACCTCCCGCATACACAACCACAGCTTAACCTTACTGAAGGCAGATTATTCCGTCAACCTCGGCTTCTTCCCTCGCACCTAGGGAGCCCGGCCAAGAAGCCGCGGACAGAGAGACACGTTCGAACGTGGCAAGCGTCCTGCTCATTTGAAGTCTCAGTTTGAAAGGAAGGACGGCTGTTGTCGCGAAACAAGACGCGGTGAACGATTGTAAGTTGCTAATTTTGCAAGCCATTGTTTGGTCGGTCAACTGCAGTGGATATCAGGCAGCCATTCAGACATGGACTTCCGTGCCGTCGTAAACATGGCCCTGACACTCCTAGAATGGCGGAGTCCCAAGTCTAAAACGCGGCTCTTGAGCCGTCTGGAGTTTGATTATGACCTCAACCCCCATCTCGCCGGTCGGGATCAAAAAGCCTGTTTCCCCGGCAGTCCTCCCATCTAACAACGAGACGCAAACCGTGGAGCGAGCCGCCAAAGTAAATCTGTCGCACGGAGCGCAGATTGGTCCGAAGCAAACCGGTTACGGCATGCCTTGTGCAAATTGCAAGACTTACTACGCGGCCGATCTGAAAGCTTGCCCGGTTTGCAAAACGGGGGAACGCCTCTCGCCCAGCGCGGTACCGTTGCGTTCGACAGTCGCTGCCGGCGAACTGTGTCCTGATCCCGTGGAACTGGAAGAAGAACGCGAACGTTTCTTACGCGACTTCAAGGCGCAAGTTTTCGCTTCCCAATTGCCCGTCAACCTGAACGGAAATCTGCCCTGCACCCACGAGGAGAACCATCCCAGCGGCCCCGAACCTGCGGCCGTGTGCCAAGGCTGTTTCGACCACTTGCAGGAGCGTGTAGACGTGCTCGAAGCCGCACTGCACATAGACTTGAAGGACGCGGCACAGATCGTTTACGACGCTGTATGGGCGGATCCGTCCGACGCCACCAAAACTTACGAGAATGCGGCCCATGCTCTGCTTGCGGAACTGCGAAGACGCTCGGGGGTCACACAGGTCTTCGGATTGTTGCAGCCCTTGCCAGACTAAATTCTCAACACTGAATCAGTGCGCACCAGCGAATCGTAAGGTGCCGAATGCGCTCTGCACATGAAAATTCGGCTGCGGCGTGTTTGTTGGCCGCCACGCCAGATACGCTCGCGGCTCGGTTTTACCTTCGACTCGGTAAAAATTGGCGCGCCAAGTCGCAGAGGGATCAAAGTTTTTGACAAGCGACTTCATCGGGATGGCCAACTCCGCCGTCCACGTGTGTGATTTCTCGTTCACCGCAACCGAACGCTGTAACCCACTTTTCAAGTCCGTACGGCCACCGGGAAAAATGTCGAGATCAACCCACATCCCATTTGGACTAACTTCAAATTCCCGGTAGAAACCTGCGCGCGAAGGATCAGGCTGCAAAAAAACTTCCGCGACGTCCCGATCCCATAAGTGATCGCGACGGCCATTAGGATCAGAGTCTTCAAACACAAAAAGCTCGCGGTAGCGGCACTCGAACCTCAGATACAAATATTCTCGCGACCACAAGGCCCGCACGTCAGTTTCGCGCCCCGGATCGCCATCCTTACCCTGCCAGTCGGAAGAAAAAACCACCGCGCTGGCTTTCTGCCATGACTCCCCGAAATGCGAAGCGTCGAGCCGGAGCTCGTGATCAATGTAAGTAGCGACGGTCTCGGAGGGTATCGTAATCGGGAGACCGTCTTTGCTCATCGACATAGCTGAGTGCGGAGTGCTGGGAACTGAGAACCGACCTGAATCCTGAGTCTCGGACCCACCAGCATAGCGCAGAAAAGTTGCTTTGACCGCAAGATCCGGATGGTCCACCGGAAATCGCCGGCCTAAGCTGACAACATTATGACAACCAATGCGATACTCAATCTGACGGAAGCGATGGAGATGGCTCCCCGAAAACAGAACCACGACGAGAAGCCCGAGGAGAAAAACGACGAAAGGACTCACGACCTGCGCTGGCAAGCGGTTCTGGCCCGCGATGCCTCGCAGGACGGGAAGTTTGTCTTCGCGGTGTCTTCGACCGGTGTTTATTGCCGGCCATCCTGCGCCGCGCGCCGTCCCCGCCGCGCTAACGTTACTTTTTTCGCCCAGCCCGATCAAGCTGAGAAAGCTGGTTATCGTGCTTGCTTGCGCTGCCGGCCCAGAGCGATCGGGGGCCATGGCGCGACCGAAACGGTGAAGGCGATATGCCGATATATTGAGCAACATCTGGACGAACCTCTCACCCTGGCGCGACTCGGATCAGAATTTCATCAGAGCCCGTTTCATTTGCAGAGGACTTTCAAAAGCGTGCTGGGCATCACGCCTCGAGCCTACGCCGACTCCTGCCGCATGAACCAACTCAAAGGCAATCTTCGTGCCGGACACTCAGTCACCCGATCGATGTACGACGCCGGGTACAGCTCCAGCAGCCGTTTGTATGAGCGAACTGCGTCGCAACTGGGCATGACTCCGGATAAATATCGCCGCGGGGCGATCGCAGCGCCCATCCGTTACACCTTCGCCGATTCTCCGCTGGGACGCATGCTGATTGCGGCCACCGACAAAGGAATTTGCGCCATTCAGTTTGCCGATTCTGACGACGAGCTCGAGCAGGGGCTGAGACACGAGTTCCCTTTCGCCATCCGCCGGCGCGACGACGAAGCCATGCGGAAGTGGAAAGAAGACTTGCTGCGCCAGATGCGCGGCCAGCACTTGAACGCCGCTCTGCCTCTGGACATTCAGGCAACGGCATTCCAACGGCGCGTGTGGACGCATCTGCAATCCATCCCGTTCGGGGCAACGCGTTCCTACGCGGCAGTGGCGAAAGCGATCGGACAACCCACGGCCACCCGAGCCGTAGCTCGAGCATGCGCGACCAACCCAGTGGCAGTCGTCATTCCCTGTCATCGCGTAGTGAGTAAGACCGGAGACGCGGGCGGCTACCGCTGGGGCATGGAGCGAAAGAAAGCGCTACTCGAACTAGAGACGGGACACAGCGTGTAGTGCGGACACTGCTGTCCGCTCCCTTGATTTTGTGACCGTGTGCAGCGGATAGGGGCGTCCGCTCTACACGGTCAGTTCTCCAAACCGACATAAATCCGACGGGCGCGGTTCAGCAGATCCAGCACAGAAGCCTTCTCTGCTTCCGTATTCCAATCTCGGTTTGCTTTCGCGCCTTCAATCAAGCGATCGATCCACGCGATGAAGTAAGCAGCGTCCTCGGCTGGTTTCGGCGAGGAACCCGCTACCGTCACGTAGATTGGGCTGGTGGTGGCGTAAGGATAATTGTCCAGCACCGGATACTCGGCCTTGTCGCTCCACGCGCGCAGCAGGCACCATCCGCTTCGCGAGAGCGGAATTGTATCTTCGATATCAGTGGTTTCGCGATCGCCGCTTAACTTCAGTTCACGCACTACATGGCCATTGCAAATCACCTCCAGATGATCGACTGGAACAATCGAGCGAAGCCACCCTGTGAACTTCACTCTATTCTCGCCAGCGGGAAGCCGCAGCTCGTCTCCCGGAGCGCGGCTACCAAGCGTAAGGCCCAGTAGCGGACCGTTTGTGGCAAAGGTGTGGCCCTGCTTCAACGAACTCAGCCACGTTTGGATGTGAATGTCGAGAGGACCTTGCGGAACGCTCGCATACACTCGATTAAGCCCAACCGGTCCGCGTAAAGAAGCGAAGTTTGCCATGGCATCCGTACCCGCCGCAGCCGGTAAGCGAAAGCCGCAGTTGAGCAGCCGATACCACACTGCCGCTGTCGATTTGTGATCGCTAAAGCCAAGCACCTCGATGTAATCAACCTTGCCGAGCGCGGCATCGACAGGCAACTCCTGCGTGAGCGTGGCATCGTTCGCAGGATCAGGGAACGTGTCGTACGGATGAACGTACCCAACCAACGCACGTTGTTCGTGCGCCATATCAGCCACATCCGCATTCGTGGGATAAAGGCTGGCCGCGGCAGTATTGGGGTAAGCCGCGTAACCTGGAATAAGGAAGTGTTGACTCAGGTTGAGCAGGCCGAGATGCCCCCAATAGCTGGTGTGGAATTCCTGGCCATGAAACAAAAGAGTGGAATCCGTCGATGCAGAATCGCGCAGCCCCCCATCGTAGGTCGAAAAATATGCGATGTCGGGTATCCGCTGCTCCTTGTTTACAATCAAGT
>Ga0070762_10001685_pt1 | contig 10300 bp, 6 predicted proteins | sample HubBroMetageREF2_FD_66726 | JGI IMG/M metagenome (GOLD analysis project Ga0070762, IMG submission 66726) | Reference soil microbial communities from the Hubbard Brook experimental Forest, New Hampshire, USA - Hubbard Brook CCASE Soil... | ecosystem: Environmental > Terrestrial > Soil > Temperate... | reverse complement strand
GATCTTTACGAAGATCAGTTTGAGTTGATGACCCTGACCACACAAAGCGGTTTGCGCTACCTTAGTTACCTTCCCACGCTTTGGCTCGGAAAGCTCCGGGGCACCGCAGGCGTGCACTTCTGGAAAGCCGACAATATCCTCTGCGAGCCACTTGGCGCGGACCCAATTTACGCTCAGGTGGACGGCGAGCCGCTGGCACGCCTTCCTGTCGAGTTCAAGATTATGCCGCGCGCTCTAAGATTGCTCGTTCCACGTAACGGCCATTCCGCGAAGACGAAAGAAGCCGCGAAGACGTAATTGTGGACATCGTCACCCATGGACTGGGATCGCTCGCCGTGGCGCGAGGCTTTTTTCCTCGCGCCGGAAAAGCGGCTCTGGCCAGCGCCGTACTTGTGGGTTGCGCTGCAGATCTCGATTGGTTCAGCCAGTATTGGGGTCCTTCCAACTTTCTTGCCTGGCACGGGACGTACACGCATTCCATCCTGGCCATATTTTTTTTCCTGACACTGATTCCCTCGTTTCCGGTCGTTCGGCACTATTTGCGCTCAGGGAGCGAAATTGTTGGCACTCCCCTGCCCGCAGGAACGCTCTGGGCAGGAACCTTCGGAGCGTCTTTGTGCACCGGTTTGCTGCACATTGCGATGGACGCGTGCCAATCCGACGGTGTCGCGCTTTTCTGGCCGCTCAGTTCGAGACGCTTCGCGGCGGACTGGCTCCCGCCGATTGACCCGTGGATTCTTACGATCCTGATCGCTTGCATAGCGCTGCCCGAATTATTGCATCTCGTCAGTTCCGAAATTGGCGCCAAGTCAAAAAAACCGCGCGGACAAGCCGGCGCCCTCATCGGCCTGGCTCTGGTGTTGGTTTACGTGGGAGCTCGCGCAGCTCTGCACTCAAATGCACTGGCCACGATGGAATCTCGCACCTTTCACGGAGAGACTCCGCGCCGTGTGAGCGCTTTCCCGGAGTCTCTCTCGATCCTCACCTGGCGCGGATTGGTGGAAACGGAGAGCGCCCTGGACGAAATCGAAGTCAGCGCCTCTTCGTCGGACACGTTTGACGCTGACTCCAGCGTGAGGCAATTCAAGCCGGATCCTTCTCCCGCTCTTGACGCGGCCAGAAACACAGTCGTGGCCAGGCGATTTCTCGCGATAGCGCAGGTTCCCAAGGCCAGCTTGGAGAAAACCGAGAGGGGCTACGTGGCCATCTTACGCGATTTGCGTTATGCCGCCGCCGGCGATACTCAACATGAGATTGCCGCCGTCATCGAACTCGACTCAAACAACATGGTCACGTCCGAGGAGCTGGTTTGGGCTCGAGATCTTCGCCATTAATCCACACCCGGTTCACTTTTGCGGCTCATGATGCGGCTTATGCCGCAGAATCCAGCGCGATAGTCCATAACTGACCGCCACAAGCGCAATCACGAGCGCCGCCACTTGCAACTTGTGAGCAGCGAGATACGGCATGGCGTCCGCGCCGTAGCGAACGGCGAGATAGCCTACACCGAAATAGCGAAACAGACGGGCCAGCGTGATTGCTGAGGCGAATCCAAAGAGCGGCGCCTCAAAAACGCCGGCAGCAAACACAAATATTTTGAACGGCGTCGGCGGTGGCAGCAGCGCGGCAATCAACATTCCACCGAAACCGTTGCGCTCGACCCAATGACGAATCGCATACGCTCGCGCACCCGCCTTCCGATGGAAATAGGCTTCCCCGCCCATGCGCGCCAGAAAGTAAAGCGCAACGCAGCCCAATACCGAGCCGGCCGCCGCCATCAGAGCGTAAACCGGCATGCGGGCGTGGTTCTGCATGGAGAGCTGAATGAGCAGAAGGTCATTGATAATGGGAAAGGAAAGCACCGAGGAATCCAAAAAGGAAATGAGAAAAAGCCCCGGCGCTCCTAGCCCGCCGGCGAAAGCTACAATTCTTTGCTTCCATCCGTTCAGATTTACTGACAATCGCCGCTCCAGCCTCTATCCATTTTCCATCCGAACAGCTGCCACCTTTTCCCGCCACACATCTAGGCAAATGCATCCGCCGAATTCCCGACGATCAGTCTAGCAGACGGCTCAATGTGTTCTGGAGCAATAGCAGGGCCACGGCGCGCAATTATTGCGAAAACGCGGCGCGGTCGAAGTGGTTCATGAAGATCTGCATCAACGCGGTGCGGTGAAGATTGGGCAGGCGCGGAATTTCGCCGATTACCCGAACGTGTCCAAACTTCTCGATGGTCTCGCGGTTCTCGCGATTTTGGTCGCCGATCAATACCACGCCATGTACGGGCAGTTCCGCCGCGTGCAGGGCCGCCAGCGTCAGCAATGTGTGATTGATCGTCCCCGCGCCACTGCGCGCCGCAAGAATCACCGGCAGTTTGAACTTGACCATCATATCCAGCATAAATTGCTTCTGGTTGATGGGAACCAGCACGCCGCCCAAGCCTTCGACGACCAGCCAGTCATTCAGCAGGCTGGTCGGCAAATTGATGCGTCCCAGATCGATTTCCACGCCCGCCCAGCGCGCGGCGAGGTCCGGCGAAACCGGCGGCACAAATTTGTACACCTCATCCAGCGTGCGGTCCGTCCCAATTCCGGCGAGCCGCATCACCGTCACGCGGTCCGAGCCTTCGAGCGTTCCTGTCTGGATCGGCTTCCAATAAACTGCATCCAGCGCCGCGCAGAGTAGCGCCGAGAGCGTCGTCTTCCCGACGCCGGCATCCGTGCCAGTAATAAAGAAATGATGTCTCACGCGTGTCCCGCGGCTTGCTCGTTGTGGTTTTGCCCGCGAACCCTCAGCAGCGCGGACGGCGTATGGCGGACCGCGCCGGCTACCAAGCGTTTTCCATTTTGGCGAACTGCATCAATGGCAGCCGCGACTCTTGCTGCTGCCTGCGAAAAATCTGCTCTCATGGACCCCCGTCCATACCGGGTTGTTTCCTGCTCTGGCAATGAAGGCATGTTACCATCGCTTTGCGATTGTTTTTCGCCCGCATATTTGTCGCGGTACCGTCCTATAAACCTCCCAATCCGCCCCTCTTCGGGTCGCCAGAGCGATCGACTTCACGACCCCGGAACGGCACTTTCACTGTTTGACCCGCCACTCCGCTAAATGTTATAAATCAACGTTTTGTGTACGCCCGTGTTCGGGCCCAACAGGGGCTGCTTCGCTGTATTTTAGCGAGGCAGAGAGGTTGGGTACGCGCTCTGGCAGCCCCGGTCCGGCCGGGGGGACACAAGAGCGAAGTTCCTATCCCGTCTGAGGTGGGAGCCTTTAGAAATCCGGCAAGGCAATCCCCCGACGCTCATTGAGACGCGTTCGGTTGAAATGGTGTGCCGGAGACGAGTGTGCAGGGCGGCGGTTGACCCTGAATCCGATTTTTCTTCATGGAGGATTTTTAATGCGCACCTGGCTTGCAAGTGCCTGGTCCTTGGGACGTAGATTCGCCAAAGGTATTGCCGCGGCCGCTTTTCTCGCGCTTTGCAGCGGTGCCGCAACCCCGGCTCAAGAAGCCGGCGGTGAAGCTGGCCTCAAAGTGCCCGATCTCTCGCAGGTCACTTTTCTCGGTATCGATGGCCACAAGCTGCTTCTCTTCGGCATCGTCTTTTGCGTATTCGGGCTGATTTTCGGACTAGCGATCTACAGCCGGCTGAAGGGCATGCCCGTCCACAAATCGATGCTCGACATCTCTGAGCTCATTTACGAAACCTGCAAAACCTACCTTCTCACCCAGGGCAAATTCCTCGTCTTCTTGTGGCTCTTTATCGCCGTCGTCATCGTTCTTTACTTCGGCGTCCTCGCTCCCGTGCATCCGACGGCCGTGACTTTGCCGATCATTCTCGTCTTCAGCATCGTGGGCATGGCCGGAAGCTACGGCGTGGCTTGGTTCGGCATTCGCGTAAATACCTTCGCCAACTCGCGCACGGCTTTTGCTGCGCTCCGTGGCAAGCCTTATCCCATCTACCACACGCCGCTCGAGGCCGGCATGAGCATCGGTATGATGCTCATCAGTGTAGAGCTGTTGATGATGCTCTTTATTTTGCTGTTTATTCCGGGCGACTACGCGGGCCCGTGTTTCATCGGCTTCGCCATCGGGGAATCGCTTGGCGCGGCGGTGTTGCGCATCGCAGGCGGCATCTTCACGAAAATCGCCGATATCGGCTCCGATTTGATGAAGATCGTCTTCAAGATAAAGGAAGACGACGCGCGTAATCCTGGAGTTATCGCAGACTGCACCGGCGACAATGCAGGCGATTCCGTTGGGCCCAGCGCCGATGGCTTTGAGACCTACGGCGTCACTGGCGTCGCGCTGATCACGTTTATTCTCCTCGCTGTGAAAGATCCGAGAGTCCAAGTGCAATTGCTCGTGTGGATCTTCGTGATGCGCATCATGATGCTGGTTTCCAGCGCCGGAGCCTATTTCATTAACGGCTTCATCGCCAAAACGAGGTATGGCAACGCGGACAAGATGAACTACGAAGCGCCGCTGACTTCGCTAGTGTGGATCACTTCGGTTGTTTCTATTGCCCTGACCTATGTGATCTCGTATCTGATTATTCCCACCCTGGGAGTGGACGCCACGCAGTGGTGGAAACTTGCGACGATCATCTCTTGCGGCACGCTTGCGGGCGCCGTCATTCCGGAGTTGGTGAAAGCATTTACTTCCACCGAGTCGCGCCATGTTAAGGAAGTCGTCGCTTCGGCGGAAGAAGGCGGCGCCTCGCTCGGAATTCTCTCCGGCTTCGTCGCGGGAAATTTCTCGGCCTATTACATCGGCTTGGCAATGGTCCTTCTGATGTCCCTCGGCTATCTCATCAGCACTCTCGACCTCGGACTGCTCATGCTCGCGCCGGCTGTATTCGCTTTCGGACTGGTGGCCTTCGGCTTCCTCGGCATGGGACCGGTCACGATCGCCGTCGATTCCTACGGACCGGTCACTGATAACGCGCAGTCTGTCTACGAACTGTCGCTGATCGAGCAAATTCCTGGCATTCAGGGGGAATTGAAAAAAGCCTACAACATCGACGTAAACTTCGAACGCGCCAAGGAAATGCTCGAAGCCAACGACGGCGCTGGCAACACGTTTAAGGCCACCGCCAAACCCGTGCTCATCGGCACGGCGGTCGTAGGCGCCACGACGATGATCTTTTCCATTATCATGGCACTAACGCACGGCCTCACGGAAAACGTGAACAATCTCTCGCTCCTCCACGCGCCGTTCGTTCTCGGACTCATAACCGGCGGTGCGATGATTTACTGGTTCACCGGCGCTAGCACGCAAGCGGTGACCACCGGCGCTTACCGCGCCGTCGAATTCATCAAAGCGAACATTCACCTGGAAGGCGCAGCCGCCGCCAGCATCGCCGACAGCAAAAAAGTCGTCGAGATCTGCACCAAGTACGCGCAGAAGGGCATGCTCAACATTTTCATCGCGGTGTTTTTCGCTACGCTGTCCTTCGCCTTCGTCGAGCCTTTCTTTTTTATCGGCTATCTTTTCTCCATCGCCATCTTCGGCTTGTACCAAGCCATCTTCATGGCCAACGCCGGCGGCGCATGGGACAATGCCAAGAAGATCGTCGAAGTCGAACTCAAACAAAAAGGCACGCCGCTCCATGACGCCACCGTCATCGGCGACACGGTCGGCGATCCGTTCAAGGACACGTCTTCCGTTGCCCTCAACCCGGTCATCAAGTTCACAACGCTCTTTGGCCTCCTAGCCGTCGAGCTGGCCGTGCAACTCACCGCCAGCCAGGGCGGCAACGGCCTGACACACATCTTGGCCGCCGCCTTCTTCGTCGTCTCTTTCGTCTTCGTCTACCGTTCGTTCTACGGAATGCGCATTCGAGGATCGGCAGCGTAATAGCGGAAGCAATCCATTTGGCCAATTCTCGGGACAGCCGCTGGCGGCCCCCATGGCCCCCGTTTTTCGCTGGAGTCAGACAAAAGGCTCTTCTTGACCTCTTTGGCTTCTTCCAAAAACGATTTCTGTATTCACAAAGCATTCGGCGCTAGAATCCTCGCGCGTTCGAGCGAGGTCCGAATCATGAAAATAAGCTGTCTCTCTCTTGTAGCCGCCGTCGCCATCACTCTAAGTCCTAACATTTTGCTAGCGCAGGTAGATACCAAATGGAAGATTCACGATCTGAATCGCCCCGTCCCCTCAGTGGTCGATCCAGGCAGCACGAGCACGCAGGATAGGCCCGGGCGTCCGCCTGCAGACGCTACGATACTTTTTGACGGAACCGATCTCTCCAAGTGGCAGCACAAGGACGGCACTCCCGCGAAATGGAAGGTGGAGAATAGCTACGCAGAGGTCGTGGCGAAGACCGGCTACATCTACACCAAGCAAGCCTTCGGCGATTGCCAGCTGCATGTCGAGTTTCGGGAGCCCACACCTCCGCACGGCGAGAGCCAGGAGCGTGGGAACAGCGGCGTTTTCCTGATGGGCCTCTACGAAGTGCAAGTTCTGGATTCCTACGAAAACAAAACCTACGCGGACGGCCAGGCATCAGCGGTGTACGGGCAATACCCTCCGCTCGTGAACGCCTCGCGGCCGCCAGGCCAGTGGCAATGGTATGACATCGTCTTCCATGGCCCGCGCTTCGATGCCAGCGGCAAACTTCTCCGCCCCGCCCGCGAAACCGTCTTTCACAACGGCGTTCTCGTACAAGACAACGTCGAGCTTTCCGGTCCTACCGAACACGGCGAGCGACCGCCGTACAAAGCCACGCCGGAAAAACTCCCGCTTGCACTACAGGATCACGGCGATCCCGTGCGTTTTCGAAATATCTGGATTCGCGAACTGAAGACCACGGAGTGATTTGGAACAAGTGGGACGAGTGCCCTCGAAGTTTTCGGGTGTGCAACTGTCCAGCGTGATGGAATCGCTGGCCAAGTCCGAGGACTGAGACGAGCGATTCGGGCTAGGCCTTGATCAGTCCTGTAAATTTGTGCGGATTGTTGTCGAATCCAGGGAATACCGGCGCAAGATCCTTGACCCCGATGTGCTTCGTCAATATCTCTCCAATGACACTGCGGAAGTCCGTCGTCAGCGCTAGATCGCGCCCCTCGTTCAGCTGGTGATCGTCCAGCCCGGGCCATTTGCCATAGACGCGGCCGCCCTTCACGTCGCCGCCCATCACAAACATGCAGTTCGCGTGTCCGTGGTCGGTGCCGCGATTGCCATTCTCTTTCGCGGTGCGGCCGAATTCGCTCATGGTCACAAAAACGATGTCTTGCATGCGGTCGCCCAGGTCTTGATGGAAGGCCGCCAATCCCTGTCCCAGGTCCTTCAGCAAGTTGGAGAGCTGCCCCTGCACACCGCCTTCATTTACGTGGTTGTCCCAGCCGCCGCAATCGACGAACAAGACTTCCACGCCGATGTTGGCCTTAAGCAGCTGCCCGATTTGTTCTAAACTCTGGCCCAGCTTGTTGGTCGGATATTGAGCGCCATTCTCCGGCTGATACTTCGCCGGATCCGCTTTGCGCAGGAGATCGATGGCCTCGAAGGTTTCCGCACCAGTACCGTGCAGAGCGTGGTCGACGGTTTGCGCGTACATCGCTTCGAATCCGCCTTCGACCATCTGCCCGGACCCGGGTGCCTGCGCCATCACCTTGAATTGCTTCAAATCCGGAAGCGCAATCGCCGGGGCGCTTCCGCGAAGCATCCGCGGCAGATTCGGCCCCATCGCGACGGCGCGAAAGGGCGAGGCATCCTCCTCTGGCACAATCTCCAGCGCGCGGTTCAGCCAGCCGTCATCGGTTGCCTTCACGCCTGGCGTTCCCGACTCCATGAAATCCTGCGCGTCGAAATGCGATCGCGTCGGATCCGGCGATCCTGCCGCATGCACGATGGCAAGTTGATTCTGATGGAATAAAGGCTCGAGCGGTGCGAGGCTCGGATGCAGCCCAAAAAATCCGTCCAGATCAATGGCTGCATCGGCGCCGCCCCGCTTGGGCTGCGGAATCGCAATGCTAGGCCGCATCCGGTAGTAATTCGGCTCGCCAAAGGGAACCACGATGTTCAGTCCGTCAGCCGCGCCGCGTTGAAACAGCACAACGAGCTGCTTCTTGCCCGTCATCGGCGTCGCCGCCACCGCGCGCTGCAAGAATGCTGGCATCGCGCTCAAGCCAACCATGGCCACGCTGCCCTGCTTCAAAAAATACCGCCGTGAAAACTTCAACCCTCTCACGCCTTCGCAACATTCATGGCTCATTGGAACCTCTCAAGTTCTTTCCCGAACATGGAGTGCGGCAGCTTTGCAGCCGCTTTTTGCTCCGTGCAATACTCTAGAAACGGGAGTGCGGGAGCTGCGCTACCGCCTCTGAAACTCCGGGGCTCCCAATACCAACCCCGCCACGACTCCCAAATCCACCTGCCTTACAGGGTCGTCCAGCTTGGCCTGCACCACCTGAGGGCTATCCAGCTGCTTCTCTAACGTCTCCACAGTCGTCGGCGCAACTTGCCCGCCCAGGAAAACCAGTACAGCGCGTTCGAGTGCGCCCTTCGGATCGCCAGACGCTTCCGAGCCAAGCAGCGCCGTCACATCCGTGCGCGACCCGCGCATCTTGTTGCCCGCCAATGCCAGCGAATAATTCAGCCGGTTCAGCAACGCCCCTGTATTCACCCACATATCCGCTTTGTCTGCGTAGCCTGTCGGTGGCTGGCATTGATAGAGCGGCTCGCCGATGCGCCCCACCCAGCCGACCAGAGGCTGCGGCATGTCCACATCGGTCCCCAAAGCGCGCGCAGCCGAAACCACCAGCTCAAACGGCGTCTTGATCTTCGCGCGATACGTTTCTCTCGACCAAAACTCCGGCGAATAAATCATCGTGTGCATCACTGCTTTGATGTCGCCATCGCTTTCCGTGAACGCTCGCGCCATACGATCCACCAATGCCGGCGGCGGAGTATCGGAAACAAATCGCCGCGCCAGCTTCGTCGAAATGAAGCGCGCCGTGCTCGGGTCATGCACCAGCAGGTCGATCACTTCCTCGCCGTCCTTCATTCCGCCGGCGTGAATCTTTTTCCCCAACACATACTTGGGGTCGGGGTCGTGCAAACGATCGTCAAACTTGAATTCCGGATGCTCCCGCGGCTTTTCGATCGTCCAACCCGTAAAGCATCGCGCCACTTCGGTCACATCTTTCTGCGTGTATCCACCATCGACGCCGAGTGTGTGCAGTTCCATCAACTCGCGGCCGTAGTTTTCATTCAGTCCGCGATCATTCTTCTTTTTCTGTTCGGACGGTGGGACGGGCGGCGGACCCCAGCCCCGATAACGCGCCATCTGGCGCGCATAGCGCTCCTGTGCCTCGCGCTGCGCCGCGCGAGGATCGGCGCTCAAGAAATTGTCGAGGTAAAAGAGCATCGCCGGGCTCTTCGCCGATGCCGTCAAAAGATCCTTGAACTTTCCCAGCGTGTGCGGCTGGATGACGTCGCGTTCGTAGGCGGTCAGGTAGTAGCGGTCCTCGCCCTTGCCCGCAAACACATTCAAATGATTGAACCAGAAATCGTCCATCACCTGCTGAAGCTGGCGCTCGCTATAAGTGGCGCGCATCACTTTTGCCATCGCCAATTCCGCAACCACACGCTGCGGCCGCTTGCTGTCCTCGGCGATGGCGCGCGGCACATTGTTCGGGTCACTGCCCAAAACGTCCCGTTTCCCGGCACCTTTTGTTCCGGGATTCCCTTGCGCCGGATCGTCTTTCATCGGGGCGGGCGCATTGGCATCGCCGCTGCCGGGTTGCGCGGCCAGAGTCGTCTGATTCGCGTCCGCCGCGATTTCCGTAGGGGCCGGCGCCGGCATCATATCTTTCGAGACAACTGCCGCAGCCGCATCGGAACGCCGCTGTTCGTCCTGCTGCAATTGCGCTTGTGCGCGCTTGGCCGCCTGCTTTTCCACTTGCTTCGGCTGCGGATACTCTCTGATCAGATTCGCAGAAGACATACCCAGCGTCGGATAGTTCTCCAGCCGCGCTTCCAGAGCCTTGTCATCGATGGAATTGGGATTTAGTTGCTGGTCGATCCATTTTGCCAGCCCCATCTGGCGCACCCGTTCGAGGTCGCCCGGCCGAGGGCCGTAAGCCAAACGGTTCAGCGCGTGCATGATCGCCTCATCCGCCGTCAACTCTGTAATCGGTAGATTTTTCAGGGCGGGATCTTGCTTGGGTTTCTTATCCTTCGCCGCGAGCAAAGGCAGATCGATGCCCGCTGAGAACACGCATGCCACCGAAAGAATGGCTGCTAGAAACGACCTGGGCGTCGTCGAAATGGAAACCGATTGCGAGGCGAGGCCTGGCT
>Ga0070762_10001683_pt1 | contig 10307 bp, 10 predicted proteins | sample HubBroMetageREF2_FD_66726 | JGI IMG/M metagenome (GOLD analysis project Ga0070762, IMG submission 66726) | Reference soil microbial communities from the Hubbard Brook experimental Forest, New Hampshire, USA - Hubbard Brook CCASE Soil... | ecosystem: Environmental > Terrestrial > Soil >... | reverse complement strand
GGGGTATCGCCACGAAGTCACCCAGGTCATGAAATGGTGTCGCGGTCCTGCTCCCGGCCGTAGCCTCAGCGCTCACAGTCACTCCCCCTTAGAGATCGATAAGTCGCAATCCGCAACATACCCCGGCACCCGTTCCGCGACCCCCGGCCGACCGGCCTGGTGCGATGGTGGCGCGTGGTGCGAGCGGGACATGATTCGAGCCAGATTTCGAAAAGATCTTGGAAGATCCGGGTTCCGCGGTAATTCTGGTGGATCCCAGTCCCCCTTTTCTTCCACTGAACCCGGAATTACCGCGATAATCCCGGGCCGGCGACCCATAAGGGCACCGGGGCACAAGACGCCTTTCAGGAACAGGGTCAGCCGGCCTCGGTGATCATCGCGGCGCCTATCGTGGCGTTGGTGGTCTCGTCTATCAGGATGAGGCCGCCGGTGGCGCGGTTCCTCGCGTACGGGTCGCAGAAGATGGGCTGGGTGAGCCGGAGCCGGACCCGGCCGATCTCGTTCAGCCCGAGCTGGGCCGCGGACTCGTCCCTGTGCAGGGTGTTCACGTCGATCCGGTAATGCAGGTCGGTGACGATCGCCTTGACCGTCCGGGTGGTGTGCTTGACGACCAGCCGCGTGCGCGGGGCGAGCACGCGCTCGGACGACATCCAGCAGACCATCGCCTCGATGTCCTGGGCGGCGGCCGGCCGGTTGTTCGGGCGGCAGATCATGTCGCCGCGGGAGATGTCGACGTCGTCGTTGAGCAGCAGCGTCACGGACATGGGCGCGAACGCCTCGGGCACCGCCGTCCCCGCGGCCTCGATGGCACGGATCGTCGTCGAGAACCCGGACGGCAGGTGCAGCACCTCATCGCCGGGCCGCAGCACGCCGCCCGCCACCTGTCCGGCGTAGCCGCGGTAGTCGTGCAGGGCGGCGTCGGTGGCGGCGTGCGGCCGGATCACGTACTGGACAGGGAACCGGACGTCGATCAGGTTGCGGTCCGACGCGATGTGCACGCGCTCCAGGTGATGCAGCAGCGAGGGGCCGTCATACCAGGGCATGTTCGCGGACCGCGCCACCACGTTGTCTCCGTGCAGCGCGGAGACCGGCACGAAGGTCAGGTCGCCGACCTGCAGCCGGGCCGCGAAGGCGGAGAATTCCGCGCAGATGCGCTCGAACACCTCGACGTCGTAGTCGACGAGGTCCATCTTGTTCACCGCCAGCACCATGTGCGGCACCCGCAGCAGGGTGGCGAGGAACGCGTGCCGCCGGGACTGCTCGGTCAGCCCGTTGCGCGCGTCCACGAGCACCACGGCGAGGTCGGCCGTCGACGCCCCGGTCACCATGTTGCGCGTGTACTGGATGTGACCGGGGGTGTCGGCGATGATGAACTTCCGCCTGGGCGTGGCGAAGTACCTGTAGGCGACGTCGATCGTGATGCCCTGCTCCCGCTCGGCCCGCAGCCCGTCGGTGAGAAGGGCCAGGTTCGTGTAGTCCTCGCCCCGGTCCCTGCTGGTCCGCTCGACCGCCTCAAGCTGGTCGGCGAAGATCGACTTGGAGTCGTACAGCAGCCGCCCGATCAGGGTCGACTTGCCGTCATCGACCGACCCGGCGGTCGCGAACCTGAGAATGTCCATCAGAAGTACCCCTCGCGCTTGCGGTCTTCCATCGCCGCCTCGCTTGTCCTGTCGTCGGCCCGGGTCTGGCCGCGCTCGGTGATCCGCGTCGCGGCCACCTCGGTGATGACCTCGGCCATCGTCGCGGCCGTGGAGGAGACGGCCCCGGTGCAGGTCATGTCGCCCACCGTCCGGTAGCGCACCAGGGCATCGAACAGCGGCTCGTCCTCGCCCCTTGGCACGTACGGGTTGTCGGCAAGCAGCAGGCCGTCCCGCTCGAACACCTGCCGCTGGTGCGCGAAGTAGATGACAGGGATCTCCAGTGATTCCCGCTCGAGGTAGGACCAGATGTCGAGCTCGGTCCAGTTGGACAGCGGGAACACCCGGATGTGCTCACCGCGGTGCAGCCGCGTGTTGTACAGGTTCCACAGTTCCGGCCGCTGGTTCTTCGGGTCCCACTGGCCGAACTCGTCGCGGAACGAGAACACCCGCTCCTTCGCCCTGGCCTTCTCCTCGTCCCGGCGCGCGCCGCCGAACAGCGCGTCGAACCTGTGCTCCTCGATCGCGTCGAGCAGTGTCACGGTCTGCAGCCTGTTCCTGCTGGCGTGCCTGCCGGTCTCCTCGACGACCCGGCCCGCGTCGATGGATGCCTGCACCGAGGCGACCACCAGCCGCACGCCCAGTTCCGCGACCCTGCGGTCACGGAACTCGATCACCTCGGGGAAGTTGTGCCCGGTGTCCACGTGCATGACGGGGAACGGGATGCGCGCGGGCCAGAACGCCCGTTCCGCGAGCGCCAGCATGACGATCGAGTCCTTGCCGCCGGAGAACAGCAGCACCGGCCGCTCGAACTCGGCGGCGACCTCGCGCATCACGTGGATGGCCTCGGACTCGAGCACGTCGAGCTGGGACATCTGGTAATCAGGATGCATTCGTGACTTCCCGGATCGCTTCGAGTAGCGCGCCCGCGAGCGCGGGGCGGCACACCAGGATATCTGGCACCAGGAGGTCGGCCTGGTTGTAGAGCAGCGGCGACCCGTCGATGCGCGACGCGTGGAACCCGGCCGCCCGCGCGACCGCGACCGGCGCGGCGGTGTCCCATTCATAGAACCCGCCGCCGTGCACGTACGCGTCGGCCGCACCGCAAACCACGGCCGCCACCTTAGCCCCGGCTGACCCGAGGGGGACCAGTTCCGCATCAAGAAGATCAGAAATATCCCGAACGAGCCGTGGTGCGCGACTGCGGCTCACCACTATCCGCAGCCGGGCATCGCCGGCCGGATGGCCGTTCTCATCGGACTGGACCGCGGCGCAGGTGGACAGGACCTGGCCCTGGGCGGGGAGCGCCACCGCCCCCGCGGTGAGGCCGCCGCCGGCCGGCGTTCGTTCCCACAGGGCCACGTGGACGGCCCAGTCCGTGCGGCCTGGCTCGCCGAACTCCCTGGTGCCGTCGAGCGGGTCCACGATCCATACCCGGTCGGCGGCCAGCCGCGCCTTGTCGTCGGCGGCCTCCTCGGAGAGAACGGTGTCCCCTGGGCGGCGGGCAGCAAGCTCGGCGGCGAGGAACTCGTGCGACAGCCGGTCGCCGGCCAGCCGCAGCAGGTCCGGCTCGCCGCCGCCCGCCCGCAGCTCAAGCAGCCGCCGTCCGGCCTGGTCGGCCAGCTCACGCGCGAGTGCGTGGTCGTTCCCCGTGGTCACAGTCACTGTGGTCACAATCACTCCCGGGCTCGAGCACCTGCCAACCAACAGCAGTCGCCGGGCCGTTCTGATTCCGCGGCGTTACGCCTCCGCGAGCGGATCGGCATGGTAGACGTTCTGCGCGGTAGCCAGGCCCTTGGTGATCAGGGTCTCCGTGGCGTCGGCGCAGCGGTCGATGAGCAGCGGCAGGTCCTTGCGCTCCGCGGTGCTGAAGTCGTGCAGCACGAAGGCGGCGGCATCCATCCGGCCGGGCGGCCTGCCGATGCCGAACCTGACCCGGTAGTAGTCCGGCGTGCCGAGCGCCCTGGTGATCGACCGCAGGCCGTTGTGGCCGTTGTCGCCGCCGCCGAGCTTCATCCGCAGCACGCCGAACGGGATATCGAGCTCATCGTGGATCACCACCAGCCGTTCGGCCGGAAGCTTGTAAAAGCCGAGCAGGGCGGAAACCGGCCCGCCGGACAGGTTCATGTACGAGCGCGGCCAGGCCAGCGTGACGGGCATCCCGGCGAGCACGCCCTCGGCGATGTCGTTGCCGGACCTGTGCGCCTTGAACCGAGCACCTGGGCCGAGCGCCCGCTCGGCGAGCAGCGCGGTCACCATGTGGCCGACGTTGTGCCTGTTGCCTGCGTACTCCGGCCCCGGATTGCCCAGGCCCGCGATGATCCAGCGTTCCCCGGTCAGCCGGCCTGCTCCCCTTCGCTGGGCGCCCCGGCCACCGCCTCAGGCACCTCGGGCACCGCCTCGGCGGCCTCTGGCTCCGGCTCTGCGGTCGGCTGCGCGGCCACGTGCAGAACCAGGATCTCGGGGTCGACCTGCAGGGTCACGTCGGTTGGCAGCTTGAGGTCGCGGGCGTGCACCGCCGCGCCTATCTGCATGCCTTCCACGTCGACGTCGATGCCCTGGGGAATGTTCGTCGCATCCACTTCCAGCGGGATCTGCACCAGCTGCTGCTCGAGCAGCCCGCCGGGGAAGATCTCGCCGGTGACCCGGATCGGCACCTCGACCGTGACCTTCTCGCCGCGCCGGACCAGGATCAGGTCGACGTGCTCGATGAATCCCCGGACCGGATCCCGCTGCACCGCCTTGGGCAGCGCGATCGCGCTGCCGCCCTTGAGGCCCTCGAGGCGCAGCAGCACGTTTGGCGTCTTCAGCGCACGCATCAGGTCACGCTCGGGCAGGCTCAGGTGGCGGGTTTCCGTGCCGTGGCCGTACAGGACGGCGGGAACCTGGCCCGCGCGACGGCTGCGGCGGGCGGCGCCCTTGCCGAAATCGGTACGGGCCTCGGTGGCGATGTGGACCTCGGGCACGGTGCTTTCTCCTCAACCTTAACGTGCGATGCGCGTTCGAAGTGTAGCCGAGAAAGCCGGTGCGCGCGGACGCCTCACTCCGCGTCCGCGCGCGCCTGCTGCTGCCTGGTCAGCCCTGCGGCATGTTCTGGGGCACGGCCTCGGACGGCATCCCCTCAGACGGCATCCCCTCGGATGGCATCCCCTCGGACGGCATGCCGTTGGTCCAGACGCGGAGGGTGAACGTGTGCGCTCCCTGCGGCATGTTGGCCGGCCTCGCCGCGGCCGCGGCCGCGGTGCCGCTGGCCAGCGCGGCCAGCCCGAGGATCCCGGCGGCGGCGACGAGCTTGGTACGGCTGTTGGTACGCATGGTGATATCCCCTTCTACGTTTGCATGAATTGCACAGCGATTGAGCGTGCGCGGGATTAACGGATTAGCTTGCTTTGACCATGTGATCGGCGGCGCGGTGGGCATCGGCCCCCATGCTCATCACGAACCAGACGAGGCTTGACAGTTCCCGTGCGAAGCAGGCCGGGAAATCGGCGGCCGGGCCGGCGGTCTCGCCGACGCGGCCAGGCAGCCATTCCCGTGGTGCCGCGGACAGGTCGCTCGGCGGCAATTCGGTCGCGCGGCGTTCAAGGACCGTTTCCACGCAGTTTCACCTCTTCCGGGCGGCACGCTTGCGGCGAAGCGTCGGGCCTTAAGAGCCTTCCGGTCTGGCCGACAGGCTTCTATGGCTAATGTGCGATAACCCGGGTCGAGCGTGACCTGCATCCGGAAGATTAACTGCGAAAAATTTGATCGGCGCCGATTTGGTGCGCAGCGAAATTATTGAGGCGGATGACGGATTTGTCCCGCGCCAGGCGCCCCGGGCGCCGGCCCGTTTACCCGCACAATGACGAGCGGGTGCGGACGCGGGACAATCCCGCAGCCGCACCCGCTAGCCGACGGCCGTATCACTCGGCCGGCATAGTCTCGGGGTCGTCCTCGGCCGGCATGGTCCCGGGCTCGTCGTCGTCGTCTTCGTCGTCTTCCTCGTCGTCGTCGTCCTCGTCGTCGTCGTAATCGTCGTCGTCGTCCTCGTCGTCGTCCTCGGGCTCAGCCTCGCTCGCGTCGATCTCGTCGATGTCGGCCAGTTCCTCGGCGACGGCAACGTTCCCCATGGTGATCCTCTCGTTTCCCTGGCCCGGGCCAGGAGGGTGATTGCGGGTGAGACGCGCAGCATCGTATCCGGCGCCGTGCCGCGAATTCTCCCGATGCCGCAAACGATCTACGCGAAGTCGGCGCGGCCCGCCCGCGCCCTGTCCGGCCCCTCGCCCCGGCCGCCAGCATCAGGACAAAGGTGCAGGTCAGTCACGTGTGTCCGGAAGCGACTCGAGTTCGGACCTGACCTGTTCGGCTGCGGCGTCGTCGGCGAGCTCGGCAAAGATGGCCAGCGCGGCCGAGAAGGACTCACGTGCCTGCGTCAGCTGCCCGGCGCTGCGCTGGGCGCGGCCGAGGAACTTCAGCGCCAGGGCCAGATTGGGACGGTCGCCTGAGGCACGGTGGATGTCCAGCGCACGCTCCAGGCAGCCCAGCGCCTCAAGCCTGCGCTCCAGGTCAAGGTATACGCGTCCGAGGTTCAGCAGCACGTGACCCTCGCCGTGCGAGGAATTGATGCCCGCGAAGATCGGCAGCGCTTCCTGCAGGCATTCGACGGACTCTTCCAGCCGTCCCAGCTCGAGGTAGATCTCGCCCAGGTTGTTGAGGGTGGCCGCGAGGACCGCGGGCTGGCCGGCCGCCCGCTGCACTTCCAGGGACTGGAGCAGGTACGGCAGCGCCGCTTCGGCCCCGTTCACCAGGTAGTGGACCTCGGCCAGGTTGTGCGCTGCCTGGGCTTCACCGTTTCGGTCTGCGATCTCCCTGCGGATGTCAAGCGATCGCTGCAGATGGTCCACGCCTTCGGGCAGCTGCCTCCGCCCGAGGGCCTCGCCGAGGTTGTTGAGCACCCACGCCTCACCCCAGCTGTTACGGGCCTCACGGGCGCTGCCGAGCGCGATGCGGTGCGTCGCGACGAGGTCCGCCCAGTTGCCGCGGCGGTTGAACATGCTGAACAGGGACGCGGGCAACCGCCAGGCGGCCTCGTGCAAGCCGCGTTCTGAGGCCTGGCGCGTCGCGGCGACCACGTTGACGCGCTCCCGGTCATACCATCCGAGGGCATCCTCCACGCCGGCGAAACGCAGCGGCTGCGGCCCTTCTTCCGCCGCGTCCGGCGGAACCCGGTAGCGGTGCGGGGAGACGGCCTGCGCGGCGGCGTCGGCGGTGTGCACATACCAGTCGAGCAGGCGGCCGATCGCGGCGTCCCGGTCCGCCGCGGGCAGGTCCGCCATGGCCCGTTCGGTGGAATACACCCGAAGCAGGTCGTGGAACTTGTACCTGTCGGAACCGACCGATTCGAGCAGATGCGCGTCCACCAGGGTCTCAAGCGCGTCCTCGGCCAGGTAGTCGGCGACGCCGAACAGGGCGGCCGCCGCGGCCGATGAGATCGCCGGTCCCTTCCACACGCCGAGCAGGCAGAACGCGCGGGCCGCGCCGAGGCCGCCGGAATCGGCGCTGGCGGGCAGGCTGGTGAAGCTGACCTGGAAGCTGGCGCGGACCGCCAGGTCGCCGACCCTCAGCTCATCCAGCCGCCGGCGCTCGTCGCGGAGCCTGCCGGCCATCGCCCTTATGCTCCAGCCGCTGCGGGTGGCCAGCCGGGCCGCGCAGATCCTGATCGCCAGCGGCAGCCCGGCGCAGGCCTGCAGCAGTTCGGCGGTGGCCTCGGGTTCTGCCGCGGCGCGTTCCTCCCCGACCACCTTGGTGAACATCGCCAGTGCCTCGTGCTCATCGAGCACGTTCAAGTCGACCAGCTTGGTACTGGCCAGGTCCGGCATCCGGCTCCGGGTGGTAACCAGCACCGCGCACGACGCGCTGCCCGGCAGCAGCGGCCTGACCTGAGCGGCGTCGCGCGCGTTGTCGAGCACGACGAGCATCCGGCGCCTGGCCAGGATGGTCCGGTACCTGGCCGCACGCTCATCCTCGTCGAGTGGCACGTCCCCGCCGTCCATGCCGAGGTCGCGCAGGAACCTGGCCAGCACGTCCGCGGCCGACTGCGGGTTGGGGGTCGCGCCGAGCAGGTCCACGTACAGCTGGCCGTCGGGGAACCTGCGGCGGACACGGTGCGCCGCGTGCACCGCGAGGGATGTCTTGCCAAGCCCGCCGGAGCCGGCCACTACCGCGATCCGGACCGCGCCGGGGTCGGCGTTGGCGGCCGTGCCCGCCAGCATCTCGCCTAGCCGCTCGACCTGCTCCTCCCGGCCGGTGAAGTCGGCCACGTCGGCGGGCAGCTGCGCCGGGGTAGGTACCGAAGGGCGCCGGCCGGCCGCGCCCGCGCCGGCCCCGGGTCCTGGCGGCGCCTTCGCCCCTTCCTGGCCGCCGGATGAGGCCGGTTCCTGCGGCCGGGACCCCGCCACGATCGTGCCGCCCGAGATGCTGCCAGGGACGACCGTGCTGTCCTTGGCCAGCAGCTGGGCATGGAACTGGCGCAGCTCGGGACCGGGCTCGACGCCAAGCTCGTCGGCGATGGCGGCGCGCGCGTGACCGTAGACCTCCAGCGCTTCCGCATGCCGTCCCGCGCCGTCGAGGGCCCTCATCAGCAACAGCCACAGCGCCTCTCGCAGCGGGTTGTCGGCCAGCAGCCAGCGGAGCTCGGGGACGGCCTGGACGTGCCCGCCGCAGGCCAGCTCGGCGGTGATCCGGAGCTCGATGGCGTCCAGGCGCAGCGCGGCGAGCCTGTCCGCCTCGGCTTCGACCAGCGCGGTGGCGGGGACATCGGCCAGCGGCTTGCCGTGCCAGAGATCGAGCGCCTCGGTGAGTGCCCGCGCCGCGCCCTCCGCATCGCCGGCCGTGAACGTGCGCCGGCCGTCCCGCACCATGGCCTCGAACAGCTGGGCGTCGGTATCCGCCGGGGCGAGCCTGAGCTGGTAGCCGGGGGCCCGGGTGACCAGCAGGCCGCTGTCGGCATCACCGAGAAGCCGGCGCAGCCGCAGCACGTAGATGCTGATCAGATTGGCCGCCGTGTCGGGCGGCGTGTCGCCCCACACCTCGCTGATCAGAAAGTCGGCGGGCACAACCTGCCCAGCATTGATCAGCAAGGCTGCCAGGACCGAACGCCATTTCGGCGCTCCGATTCCCTTCCAGCCTTCTCCGGCCCGGACCTCAAGGGGTCCGAGCAGCCGGAACTTCATCATTCCCAGGGATCACGCCTCCGGCAACGCAGGGCCGTCCGAAGATTTCACTTAATCACGACTTAATTAGGACGTAAACCGCCTCCATGAGTATGGCGGTATCGCCTCGGCAACGGAGCCCACGGGCGAAATGCTAGTCGCGCCGGACGGCAACGGGGGCGCCGTCCGACCCGGCGCCCTCTAAAAACGCCCGCTCGCCTAGCGGGGTGGGTGCGGCGGGAAGCGGTCCTGGCCCTTGGTGGGGGATGGAGGGGCCGGCCAGGCGGCCAGGACCGCCCGCAGCCGCTGGGGGCGGTCCTGGCCCGGGCTGGGAGGCCTGGGAGCGGCCATGTGGCCGGGACCGCCCGCAGCCGCCGGCCGACTTCCTGCGGGCGCCTCAGCTCTGGCCGTCGAAGAGGCTGGTCACGGAGCCGTCGCTGAACACCTCGTTGATCGCGCGGGCGAGCAGCGGCGCGATCGACAGCACGGTCAGCTTGTCGAACCGCTTCTCCCCCGGGACGGGCAACGTGTTGGTGATGATGATCTCGCTGATCCTCGAGTTCTTCAGGACGTCCACCGCCGCGCCGGATAGCACCCCGTGCGTGGCTGTGGCGATGACCCGGTCCGCGCCCTGCTCGAACAGGGCCTCCGCGGCCTTGGCGATCGTCGCCCCGGTGTCGATCATGTCGTCCACCAGGATGCAGGTGCGGCCCTCCACCTGGCCGACCACCTCGAACATCCTGACCTGGTTGGCCACGTCCGGGTCGCGCCGCTTGTGGATGATGGCCAGCGGGCAGCCGAGCCGGTCGGTCCACCGCTCGCAGACCCTGACCCGGCCCGCATCCGGCGCCACCACCGTGACCTGCCTGACGTCCAGCTTCTTCTCGATGTAGGTGGCCAGGATGGACAGCGCGAACAGATGGTCGACGGGTCCGTCGAAGAATCCCTGGATCTGGGCGGTGTGCAGGTCGACGGCCATCAGCCGGTCGGCGCCCGCGGTGGCGAACAGATCGGCCATCAGCCGCGCCGATATCGGCTCGCGGCCCCGGTTCTTCTTGTCCTGCCTTGCGTAGCCGAAGAACGGCGCGACGACCGTGATGCGCCTGGCCGAAGCCCTCTTGAGGGCATCGACCATGATCAGCTGCTCCATGATCCACTGGTTGATCGGCGAGGTGTGGCTCTGCAGCACGAACACGTCGCAGCCGCGGACCGAGTCAAGGTAGCGGACGAAGATCTCGCCGTTGGCGAAGTCGAAGAGCTTCGTCGGCGTGGCCTCGATGCCCAGGCAGGCGGCCACCTCCTCGGCCAGCTCGGGGAACGCCCGGCCGGAAACGAGGATCATCTTCTTGGAGTTCGGTGTCATCACTCCGCTCATGCGCCTCGCGCCGCCCTACCCTCGTCCGGTGCCCTACCCTCGTCCGGTGCCCGACCCCCGTCTGGTCCCGGGACCTCGGGGCCGCCGGCCTGTTCCGGGGCCTCG
>Ga0070762_10001679_pt1 | contig 10312 bp, 11 predicted proteins | sample HubBroMetageREF2_FD_66726 | JGI IMG/M metagenome (GOLD analysis project Ga0070762, IMG submission 66726) | Reference soil microbial communities from the Hubbard Brook experimental Forest, New Hampshire, USA - Hubbard Brook CCASE Soil... | ecosystem: Environmental > Terrestrial > Soil >... | reverse complement strand
TCGAAACAAATGTGCCATCCCGCAGCGCCCATGGCGATGAAGCGGTGACCGATGTTGGTCCACAGCGTCAGGCGCGTGCCGCCGCCCACGTCTTCGAGTTGCCACCGCATGTCAAAGTCGCCCCAGTTGTACTCAAGCATGTTGGGAGCGTCGGCCCGCGTCACCCTTGCCTCGGAAACGGTCGGCTTGGGCGCTGCCACCGTGGTGAGCTTCACCGTGGCCCCAGCCGTACCCAGGCTCCCATCGGCTACAAAGGGAGCCCACTCGCGCAGATGCGCCGGGTCGGTTATCGCCTCCCAGACTTTCTCCGGCGAGTGCCGCAGTTCACGGACGAGAACCAGTGTCCACTTCTCTTCGCCGTTTGGTCCCCGGTCTTTCTGTATCCGCGCGATGTTGGCCGGACCCGGCACGTACTGCTCGCGATCGAGCATCTCTTCTCCTTAGCGCTACCAACGTGCGAGTTGGGTGAGCTGAATGAGATTGCCGCAGGTGTCGTTCAGCATCGCGATGGTCGAGCCGGTCACGTCGGTAGGCGGCATGGTGAACTCGGCGCCGCGGGCCTTGATCCGCTCGCAGTCGCCCTTGACGTCGTCAGTGAAGAACATGACCGCGGGCTGATTCTGTTGAAAGATCGCCTCTTGATAAGCTTTGGCCGCGGGGTTGTTGTTCAGCGCCAGCTGCAGCTCAGTGCCGTCCGGATCGTCGGGCGAGGCCACGGTGAGCCAGCGATACGGGCCGTTACTGAAATCAGCCTTCTTGGCAAAGCCCAGTACCTCCGTATAGAAGCGCAGGGCGTTGTCCTGGTTGTCCACGTATACGCTGGTCAGTTTGATTTTCATTTCGTTTCTCCTTTCACGTTCTATTTTGTCTTTCGTTTCTTTGGTGGTTTCTCATCCGAGGGTGGTTTCTGATCCATACGATCAAGGTGGCGTTCGAGAGCATCCACATGAGCGGACCAGAACCGGCGGAACTGAGCCAGCCACGCATCCATCTCTTGTAGCGGTTTAGGCTTTAGCCGGTAGAGACGACGCTGAGCGTCCACCGTGGATTCTACGAACCCGGCGTCCCGCAACACTCGCAGGTGTTTTGACACGGCCGGCTGCGACATATGAAGCTGACGCTCGATCTCTCCCACCGACTGTTCGGACGAGCCCAGTAGGCTTAATATCGCGCGGCGGTTCGGCTCGGCAATGATTTCGAAGACGGATTCCACTTTCTTTATATACTCTATTGAGCATATACGTGTCAAGGCATATATAGAGAAGAGTTTCGGCAGGAATCCAGCGAGGATTTTCAGCTGGCGTGCGGGGATGCCCCCTTAACCACGGGCCACGCACGGGGATATGCGGAGCCGCGGATCTCGCCCACTACATTTGCGCTCGGAACTGGTTCGTCCGTGAGCGGGTTCTGAACATTCAGGTGCAAACGAAGGGATTGACTACGCCCCAGTCGTGCGATCCTCTCACGGGTATGCGGCGGAGTTCACTGCGCTTTATCAGATTCATCACTCACTCGGGTGTCGGTTGCGATCCAGTTCACTTCCCAGGTCTTGCCCCCATCTTCCGAAAATGCTTGCTCGAAATGGCACGAACTCGGAGTGATGTCCGACCAGACCTGTCGAACCAAGATGTTTTTCCCATTGAATGGTTCAGTATCAAAAAACTCGGCGCGGCCGTTCTTGAACTCGCCACTCGAAGCCACGCTGAGGGTACCGCCCTGGCCACCCGAATAAGTGAGGTTCCACTGCCGGGCTTCGGGATTGTAAAGGCGCAGGGACAACGCTTCGAGGTGACCCGCTGGACCATCGGCTTCGGTCTCCCCCAGGCTTGCGCGGCCATTCCAGATTTTGCGGACGTCCGAAGTGCCCTCATATTCCAACCATGTGGTGGAACCGGACAAGGGATGCTGAAGCCGCTTTATGTGGGTCTTCCACGTCCCGAAGGAGAAGTCAAAATCGTGTTGGCCATCCCGTCCCGCAGCGTTTTGCGGAAGGCTCGTTCCTACTGTCGCGGATTCATCCGTCACGCGCGTGTCTGTCGCGACCCAGTTTGTTTCCCAGGTTTTGCCTCCGTCATCGGAGAACGCCTGTTCGAAATGACCCGAATTTGGAGTAATGTCAGACCAGACATTCCGCACCAACATCACTCTTCCATTAATCGTCTCCTGATCGTAGAACTCGCCGCGGCCGTTCTTGAACTCGCCAACCGTGGGCACGCCCACGATCCCGACCTTACTGCTGGCAAAATTGAGACTCCACTGGCGAGATTGCGGGTTGTAGAGGCGCAGGCTCAGGCCTTCCAGGTGGCCCGCTGGCCCATCGACCTCCAGTTCGACGATATTGCCTTTCCCGTCCCAAATCTTTCGAACGACCGAGATGCCCTGATATTCGCTCCAGGTGTCGGGGCCGGCAAATGGGTGCTGTAGACGCGCACTCACTTTCAAGCGCGTTTTCCACATGCCAATCTCGAAGTCGAAATCGTGTTGCCCATCCCGTTCGGATGGTTGACGTGCGGCCGAAGCCCCGGGGTTCTCTTGCGGTGCTGCGTGCAGTGGGTAAAAGCAAAAAGGCAAGCAAAACAGGAGAAAATAGGATCGAAATGTCTTGAGCAGCGTCATAACTGAGTCCCTTCGTTCATCTCCAAACTTCCTGTAAAAATTGCGAGTTCGCGTCTCTTAAATCGTGACCGCGTATTCATAGCGATCGGGAGGCGTTCAAGGGAAACATAACCGTGCGAAGTGGCCGCCCGCAATAGCCACTCATGTGTGTTATGCTAAGGCCACTTCAGGGCAAACAATTTTCATGAGACGCACACCTGCGACCTTCATTCCGCCGATAATGCTCGATAGCCGTAGGAACTCTCCGATATATCGACAACTCTACGATTGGCTTCGGACTGCGATAACCGAAGGCCGGATGCGGCCGGGACAACGTCTTCCATCCACTCGAAACATGGCCGCGGAACTGCAGATCTCTCGGATCTCTGTCTTCAATGCATACGAACAACTGCATTCTGAGGGTTATCTGGAAGCGTTCGTTGGATCGGGAACATGCGTGGCCAGAACGATCCCGAATGACGCATTCGGCTTCCCGGCTCAGCGGCGGAAAGGCTCGCGGCGAGCAGTTACTGAGTCAGCTCCACGCAGGATGTCAGCGCGCGCAGCGATTTTATTGAAAACGCCTTCGGAGACGTGGCTACACAACCTGGGTGCGTTTCGAGTGAGCCTGCCTGCTCTTGAGCACTTCCCGATTGAAGTCTGGTCGAAGCTGGTGACACGACATTCCCGAAAGTTGTCGCGGTCGATCATGGCCTATGGCGATGCCATGGGATATCTCCCATTCCGCGAAGCCATCGCGGAGTATCTGAGTACGTTTCGCGGAGTACGATGCGAGTCGTCACAAATTCTGGTCACGACCGGGTCTCAACAGGCGTTGCAGATCTCTGCTCAGGTTCTGCTCGATCCTAAAGATCAGGTGCTGATGGAAGACCCAGGCTACCCAGGCGCCCGCATGGCTTTCACGAGTGCCGGAGCCCGGTTGGTTCCGATTCCGGTAGATGGCGAGGGGATGGTGGTTTCAGAAATCACCGGTCGAAGTCGTCATGCGCGGGTCGCGTACGTGACACCCTCGCACCAATATCCCTTAGGCATGACAATGAGTGCCGCGCGACGCATGTCCCTCCTGAAGTGGGCAGCGCGCGCGGGTTCCTGGATCATTGAAGACGATTACGACAGCGAGTATCGGTTCGGAAGCCGCCCCATTCCATCTCTGCAGGGTTTGGACATGGATGGCAGGGTGATTTATATAGGGACACTCAGCAAGGTTCTGTTCCCTGCCTTGCGATTAGGTTACGTGGTCGTTCCCAAGGATTTGGTGCCCGCTTACTCCGCGGTGCGGGACGCTGCCGATATCTTTTCATCTACGCTGCATCAGGCCGTATTAAAGGATTTTTTCCGCGAGGGACACTTCGCCCGGCACATCCGCAGGATGCGAATGGTTTATATGGATCGTCGGACAGCGCTGGTAAATTCGATCCGAAATCAGATAGGAGATATTGTCGAAGTGATCGGAGCCGAAGCAGGCATGCATCTGGTTGCATTGCTGCCAGCTGGAACAGATGATGTGGCGATATCGAAGCACGCGGCCGAAAGTGGCATTTCCGCCATGCCCTTGTCTTCCTGTTACTTGAAGCCCTCCAAAAGGGCAGGCTTAATTCTTGGCTACGGAGGCGTTAGCCCACGTCAGATTCAGGACGGAATCCACAAACTCAGAACTAGCGTAAACCGGTTTGCACCTTGTCACTCGATGGATCCCGACACTGTAAAAAGGCAACTGGTCGCTCGATGAGCTCGCAGTCGGCTCACGACAACTGAAGGCACTGTGGCAAAAGGATGGAGCAGGGGTTTTTGCCGGAGGACACTCATTCCGCAGCGTCTAATCCTGAACTACAGCGCGAATCGACAAATAATTGCCAGTGACGGTCGAATATGCGGCCTCTCATCCGTCATGCAATCAGGAGCGCAAAAGCGCTCACAATTGTTTTCGAAGGAGAAAGTTGATGCAATTTGCCCTGCTGATTTTCGAACCACCAGAAGCGTTTGCGGCACGGAATGCTGACGAGAATGATCCCTACCTCGGTGCGTGGCGAGCCTATCACAAGGCCATCGTCGAAGCCGGCATCTTTGTCGGTGGCAATCCACTGCAAGCCCCGGAGACCGGGACCACGGTGCGACTTAAGAACGGAAAGCGGCGCGTACAGGATGGCCCTTTTGCGGATACCAAGGAGCAACTAGGGGGATTCACAATCCTGGAGCTTCCTTCGCTTGACGCGGCGCTCGAGTGGGCAGCGCGATGCCCGGCCGCCTCGATCGGTGCGGTGGAGGTCCGTCCCGTTTCGCCTGAATACCTGCGCCGGGTCACGGGATGAATGAACTGGGCTGAATGAAACTGGGCTGAATGAAGATGAGTGGAAGCGAACAGGAGAGCGCTCACCGGATTATTCATCGAACTGTCGAACGTGTGGCTCGCGAGTCCTACGGGCGCCTCGTTGCGTACCTGTCCGCACACACGCGCGACGTGGCCAGCGCGGAGGATGCCCTTAGCGATGCGTTGGTCAAGGCACTTAGGGCTTGGCCCCGAGACGGCGTGCCAGAGAATCCAGAAGCCTGGCTGATGACCACGGCACGGCGCTCAATTATCGACCACGTGCGTCACGAGCAGGTAGCGAAAGCGAGCGAGCCCACGCTCGCGCTCCTCAGAGAGGATTCAAAGGAGCCCAACATGACCTTGTCGCCGGAGTTTCCAGATGAAAGGTTGAAACTGCTGTTCGTATGCGCCCACCCGGCGATCGATCCGGCGATGCACACGCCACTCATGCTCCAGACCGTTCTCGGTCTGGATGCCGCGCTCATTGCGCACGCCTTCCTGATTTCGCCGACCACGATGGGGCAGCGCCTGGTGCGTGCCAAGACGAAGATTCGCGATGGCGGTATACGGTTTGAAATCCCGCAGGAGCGTGAGTTGCCGGAGCGGCTCGACGCGGTGCTGGAAGCGATCTACGCCGCCTTCGGGATTGGCTGGGACGACATGGTGGGCGTTGACCAGCGCGGCCGGGATCTGACAGAAGAATCAGTCTGGCTCGCGCGAGTTCTTCTGCGGTTGATGCCCCAGGAAGCTGAGGTGCACGGCCTGCTGGCTCTGATGCTCCACTGCGAAGCCCGGCGTTCCGCGCGCCGAGGGCCGGATGGTCGTTTCGTTCCACTCTCGGAGCAGGATCCGAAGCAGTGGTCACTTCCTTTAATCGAAGAAGCGGAACGGCATCTCGGCGAAGCGTCGAGTCGCGGTCGCGCCGGCCGGTTTCAACTTGAGGCCGCGATTCAGTCGGTACATGCTGAGCGGGGCCGCAGCGGCCGCACTGCGTGGCCTGCGATCACGTTGTTCTACGAACAGCTAATCCGCATCTCACCCACGCTCGGCACACAGACCGGATACGCCGCGGCAGTAGCCGAAGCTAAGGGACCCAAAGCGGGGTTGGCCGTTCTGGATGAGATCGACCTAGCGGCTGTCTCCACTTATCAGCCTTATTGGGCGGTTCGCGCTCACCTTTTGCAACGGCTAGGGAAAATACCTGAGGCCGCGGATGCCTTCGACCGGGCGATTGGTCTGACCGAGGATCCCGCTGTGAGAAAGTTTCTGCTCCAAAGAAGGGGCTAATTTTTTTATTTTCCGTGTCGAAATGACCGCGCCCTACCCGTCACACTTATAGAGGCGGCTTAACAGTCAAGTTGGCCACCGAGGAGGCAAACGATGTGCCCATTCTGTTTGGCAACCATGGGAGTAGTCGTCGCCGGAGCGGTTTCTACCGGCGGCCTGGCAGCATTGGCTGTGAAAGTTTCTCGCAAAAAAAACGGAGCAGAAGAAATCATCCCGAATCTGAATAACAAGGAGAAATAAAATGTCGACGAAAGAAGAAAAAGATAAGCAACACGGAAAAAGGCTCGCGATGAAGACACCCCCGATCGTGTCGCAGCAGGAGTGGGAGGCTGCTCGGCAGCAACTCCTGGTGAAGGAGAAGGCCTTGACCCGCTCCCGTGACGCGCTGGCCGCCGAACGCCGGCGGATGCCTTGGCTGGCTGTCGACACGAAGTACGAGTTCGACGGACCCAAGGGCAAGGTAAGCCTGTTCGATCTGTTCGAGGGCCGCCCTCAGTTGATCGTCTATCGCGCCTTCTTCGATCCCGGGGTGTTCGGCTGGCCCGAGCACGCTTGTCGCGGCTGCTCCCTGGGCGCCGATCAGGTCTCGCACTTGGCCCATCTGAACGCCCGCGATACCACTCTCGTCTACGCTTCACGCGCACCGCAGGCGGACATCGCACGCCTGAAGGCGCGGATGGGCTGGGAGATGCCCTGGTACACCATCACCGACAGCTTCGACAAGGACTTCGGCGTCGATGAATGGCACGGCCACAACGTGTTCTTCCGCGACGGCGACAAGGTGTTTCGCACATACTTCATCAACAACCGCGGCGACGAGGCCATGGGAAGCGTTTGGAGCTATCTCGACATCACGCCGCTCGGGCGCCAGGAAACTTGGGAGGACTCGCCAGAGGGTTATCCCCGGACCGAGCCGTACAAATGGTGGAACTGGCACGACAACTACGAAGCCTCGGCCTCGCCTGACCCGAAGTGGGTCGATATCGTGGTCGATGCAGATGCCGCCTTTCGAAAGCGCGCCGCAGAGGAGAAAGCGAGCTAAAGAAGGGCGACGGGCGAACACTGCGCCGCCGTCGAGCAGCTGGCCCCTTTTCAGCCAGGAGCTGCGCGAGTGCCCGGAGGCGGCGAGGTGCTTCCGCCGGATGCGCGGAGCATAGCCAGGAGAATATCCGACCCAGACCTTTCTAGCCCAAGGAGTCTTCGAAGTTAATCCACGTTGGTACACAGGTTTCTGAACGGACTAAACACCAATGCTTCGTACAATCAGACGCATGCACTGCAGAAGAGCGGAGGTCACCTCAATGAAGACAGTTTTTGCGATGGGTTGTATCTTGCTGGGCCTCGTGCCGATTGCCCCAGCGCAGAAGGTGGAGTTCAAGAATCCGTCGGAGCTGAACAAGCCCAACGGATATAGCCATGTGGTAATTGTGAACCAGGGTCGGCTAATTTTCGTCTCGGGCCAAACTGGAATGGACAAGGATGGGAAGATGGCCGACAGTTTCGCCGCACAGGCGAAGCAGGCATTTACAAATCTTAAAGTCGCGCTCACAGGCGTGGGTGCGAAACCTGCCGACATAGTCAAAATTAACTACTTGGTCGTTGGGCTCAACCACGAGAAGCTGGTAGCGTTGCGCGAGGCGCGGGACAGCGTTATAGACGGGGAGCATCCGCCCGCAAGCACACTGGCAGGCGTAGAAGCCCTCTTCCGAGACGATGCACAAATTGAAATTGAGGCCGAGGCTGTGATCCCGTGACATCCTGGCGGACTGCGATCTCACGACCGCGCGGAAAGGAAGGACGATGACGAAGCATGGTACTGGAGACAGTCAGGTCGAGCGCGACCTCTGGAAAATAAAGACAGCGCCCAGGCGCTAATGGAGAGAACGATGACAGACATCACGAGAGATGAACATGCAGCCCCTAAGGTAGTTGATCGCGCGATGTTTCAGGCCGAACTGGACGCATTGCGGGCTCACACCAGAGAAGGTGACGCCATTGCAGCCGCCCGCCGAAGGCTCCCCATGGTCGAAGTGGACGGTGCCACACCACTCATTGGTGAACGTGGCGCGGTGATACTATTGGACGCGTTTCAGGGACGCCGGATGCTCATCGCCTACTACTTCATGTGGCACACCGGCCACCCTGCGCCGGAGCAGTGCGAAGGCTGCACCTGGGTTACCACGCAGATCCGCGAGCTGTCCTATATTCATTCTCGCGACGCCACCTTCGCCGTGTTTGCCCAAGGCCCGTACGAGGAGAGCGCCCGCTACCGTGATTTCATGGCCTGGGAGATGCCTTGGTACTCGGCCCAGGTCCCGCTCGACACCCTCCTGGTTGGGCGCCGGGTGGGCAGGATGCATATCGTTTGCTACCTGCGGCAAGGATCCAAGGTCTTCGAGACTTACTGGACGACGTCACGCGGCGTCGAGGCGATGGATAACAGCTACCGGTTGCTCGACTTGACCGCCTATGGGCGGCAGGAGACGTGGGAAGACTCGCCGACCGGCTGGCCGCAACAGTGCACTTACACGCGGACTAGCAGCGGCCCGCCGACTTGGGAACCAGTGTGGCCGGGCGGACGCCCCATCGCCCAGTGGCCGCGGCTCGAAGCCGGACGTTCCGACAACCTCGGCGCCAACCGCAGCATCAGTCGACCTCAGTCGTAATGTGCATCAAGCCTGCGGTCTGCCAGGTTCGATACAAAGTCCTGAGAGTGAATATTTTGTCGGGCCGTGGCTTGGTCCGCAGCAATGGTTTGCGCCATAAATCCCGATATTGCTATAATTTACGCGAAACACCCGGGCGAATTCTGCTTCAGGTCCGGATGCCACAATTCTTGGAATTAGATCAGGAGCGTAACTCATGTCTGCACCCAGCCGTAGGCCGGAGATTCGGCGTCGTCGTACCCGCAAGGAGAAAATTCTCAAGCTGCGCAAGAGTCTGGCTGCGGCTTCGTCTGAAACCGATCGGGCTCGCTTTCGGGCCAAGCTGCATCGTCAGGGGCTGATTTCTCCGGGAACGCCGTTGCTTAAGAGCGAGTAGGCGGGACGAGAAACACCTGTCTCCGAAATTCATGCTGCAACTTTTCGAGCCCTGCTTGCACAGCACAGGCAGGGCCGCACAAGCTTACACCGCTTTGTCGTATTGAATTTCTCTCGTTTGTTTTCCTGCCACTGCTTCGTACACGCCGAGAATCTGACGGGCTGAAGCGTCCCAAGAGAATTTCTTGACCTGCTCGTAGGCTCGCTGTTTGAACTTGTCGCGAACCTGTTGGTCCAGCAGCACGCGGTGGAGCGCGCGCATGATCTCGAAGACGTTTTCCGGATTGACCATCACGGCTGCATTGCCCACAACCTCGGGGAGCGACGAAGTATTCGACGTCACGACCGGAGTGCCGTGCGCCATGGCTTCCAGCGGCGGCAGCCCGAAACCTTCGTAGAGGGACGGGAAGACGAATATTTTGGCCGCGTCGTAGAACACTCGCAACATTTCGATGGGAACGAATCCCATGAAGCGCACATCATTTTGTACGCCGCCGCGGATGACGGTCCGGCGCAAGTCGGGATGCTTTGAAAGTTCGTCCCCGATAATGATGAGTTTCAGATCTGGGAAGCGCCCCTCCTTTTCAAGTTCGGCTTTCAAGGCTGAGAACGCTTCGATAATCCTGACGAGGTTCTTATGCGGGCTGATGCGACCCGCATAAAGAAGAAAGGGATAGGTCACCAAGTAGCGTTCGGAGAGGACTTGCCGGTCGGTGTCAGATGCGTGACCGTGAAGGAAGCGCTCATCAATCGCGTTATATACGACTTCGATACGGGAACCGGAAATGCCAAACAATTTTTCAATTTCGCTCTTAGTGTATTTTGAAACTGCCAAAATTCTGGCTGCTCCCCTGAGCACGCGGCGGGTCAGATGAAAATGCAGGGAACGCCGCAAGTTGGAGCGATCATGAGCACGATACATGTGCTCGAGAACGTCATGGACGGTCATTACGTAAGGGCAAGGTAAAGTGCGCGGCATCCAGAAGAGGTGCGGGATGTGTACCAGATCACAATTCATGCGCTTCAGAATGGCGCGACATTCCAGATAGCCTTTCGCGGT
>Ga0070762_10001678_pt1 | contig 10315 bp, 10 predicted proteins | sample HubBroMetageREF2_FD_66726 | JGI IMG/M metagenome (GOLD analysis project Ga0070762, IMG submission 66726) | Reference soil microbial communities from the Hubbard Brook experimental Forest, New Hampshire, USA - Hubbard Brook CCASE Soil... | ecosystem: Environmental > Terrestrial > Soil >... | reverse complement strand
TGATCTCCGTGCTGGCGCCCTTTTCGCTTTACTTTGCTGGGTTGCAGCATCTGGAACCAACCCGCGCCATCGTGGTCAGTTGTCTGGAACCAGTTTTCTCCATCGTGATTGCCGCCGTCACTTTGGGCGAAGTGATGAAGCCGCTGCAGACGGTTGGGATCGTCCTGGTTCTGGTCGCAATTGTCGTGGTCCAACTACCCGATCGGAAATTGCACGAAGAAATTACCCTGGTTGAGCCCATAGAATGATGCTCAGCCGGTCACTAAGGTAACCAAAACCGGCAGTTTTGCTCTAGGTTTTTGCCGTCCGAAGCGAGATGCTTTAGCCAGGTGTTTCGTCCTGCTTAGGTGGAGTTTTTTCTATGAAGCCTTCTCGCATCGGCTGTCTGGTTGCTTTCGTGATGTGCTCGCTGCTTCCTTGCTTCGCGCATCATATGGCCGTGGTAGTGAACAAAGACAACGCCATCGGCGAAGTCAGTTCGGCGCACTTGGGCAAGATATTTCGTTTGGAAGTTAAGAAGTGGCACGATGACAAAGACGTCATTCTTGTCCTGCACAAGAGTTCGAGCGGGGAAATGAGTACCCTGGAGCGGCTGAGCAAGATGTCATCGAGTGAGCTGAAGACGTTTATCGCGGCTCACCAAGGTTCGATCACGATCGTTGATTCCGACGAAGAGGTGCTCAAGGTGGTCGAGACCATGCCGGGAGCCGTGGGCTTGGTTGACGTGCGCTCCATCAACGACCAAGTCAATGTGGTCAGAGTCGACGGCAAACTTCCTATGGAAGATGGCTATCTGCCTCACTGATCGAAGGCGACCATCGACAATCAAGCCTTCGCTTAATCCCTCAATTGCAACAAATGAAAATAGCGCTGCGCCTTCCTTACGTCTTTGCCAATCTGCTCACGTAGAGCTTCCACGGAAGGAAACTTGATTTCGTCGCGTAGCCTCTGCAAGAAGTGAATCTCGACTTCTGTCTCGGGATTTAATTCGATGGGATGAAAGTTGAGCAGATGAGTTTCGATGGCGAACGACTCCGTCCCGAAGGTGGGACGGTTTCCGACGTTAGTCACGGAATCGAAGCACTCTTCGCCCACGCGAGTACGGGTGACATAAACGCCGTCGCCAGGAACAAGCTCTTCATATCGGCTTAAGTTAATTGTGGGAACGGTGTACTTGGAGCCGTACCCGCGTCCACGTCCGGCGGTCGACAAAATACTAAACGGGCGCGCCAGCAGATGGCGAGCGCGGCTTACTCGTCCTTCGCCGAGTAGTTTGCGAATGTGGGTGCTCGAAACCGGTTCTCCCCGAAGCCGCAACTCCGGATAAGCCTTCACTTCGAAACCCATCTCTCGGCCGAATTCCGTTAGCAGATTGAGGTCGCCCGCCGCCTTGTTGCCGAAATGGAAGTTGTAACCTTCGTGCATCTCGCGAGTTTGCAGCTTGCTTTTCAAGATGTCATGAGCGAAGTCTCGCGGCGTCATAAGAGACAGATCGCGCGTAAAAGGAAGCAGGAGAACAGCGTCGACGCCGGTTGCCTCAAGCAGGCGCAGTTTTTCGGGAGTGGGGGTGAGCAGCTTCAGGCTGGAATCGGGCCTGAGGATCCGTATGGGATGCGGCTCGAAAGTTACCGCTATGGACTTGTGTCCTTGTTTCCGCGCCCCGGACACGATGTCGGCCAGCACTCGCGTATGGGCGCGATGCACGCCGTCAAAATTACCCACGCTCAATAGCGTGGGACCAAAGCCGGCGGGAACGTCCTCGAGTTTATGAAAAATCTGCATTGATTCGTAGAGTGCGGGCACCCTCGCCCACAGCCCTTCAGTTCGAAATTCTCACGACAGATACGAATGTGAAATCCGCGGGCGAGGGCAGACCGCGCCACCCAAGCTAAATCTCAAATTCCAGTTTCATCCCGTCATAAGAAAGCCGCACGTTCGGCGGCAGGGAAGCATTTGTAGCCTCATGAGGCAAGTCGTGGCAAATATGGGTAAAAAAAGCGCGCTTGGGTTTGAGCCGCTCGACGATGCGCAAAGAGTTCTCGACAGTGGAATGCGTGGGATGCGGGATGTGCCGCAGCGCATCCAGAAACAGGATGTCGAGATTCTGAAGTTTTGCCATCGATGCCTCGGGAATGCTGCTGTGATCGGTCAGATAAGCCGCGCTGCCAAATCGAAAGCCGTCAATTTCCGTTTCGCCGTGAATGACCGTGATCGGCTCAAAGCGCGCGAAGAAGAGATCAATTGGGCCGTCGAACGATCGCAGTTCGACCTGTGCCAGTCCGCCGTACTTGTAGTCAGCGTCGAAAATGTAGCGAAACATATTGCGGATAAAATCTGCCGCCGCCGGTCGCGCGTAGAGCGGGAGCTTGTTGGGTCTGTGCCGAAAACTGAGAGGGCGCAAATCATCCAGGCCTAGAATGTGATCGGCATGGCTGTGGGTGAAAAGGACAGCATCAAGTTTGCGAATGTGCTCGCGGATCGCTTGCTCACGGAAATCGGGAGTGGCATCAATGAGTATGCTCTTGCCGCCGAACTCAACCAAAATCGAGGGGCGGGTACGACGGTCGTGCGGGTTGTCAGAACGACACACAGCGCAATCGCACCCGATGGTTGGCACGCCCATGGACGTGCCGCTGCCCAGGACCGTGAGCGTAGCCTTCATCGCTTGGTGGCTGCCGCAGTCGAGGCCGGAGTCTGTGGCGGACGGGCCAGTGCGTTGGTCACTTCGACATACGCCATGCGAAGTTCGTACAGACAATTTTGCAGAAAGTTGTCCTCGGTGCTCGTGAGATTGCCTTTGGTCTTCTCAGACAGCAGACTCAGCGTGTCGATGGTCTGGCGCGCGCCAATCAAGTCAACTCGTGGTTGACCTCCTTGTTCGTGCATCAGTCCGAGCTGGACCATTGCAGACATGTACAGCGAGGCCATGAACCGCTCAAAGGTCATCTCCAATTCTTTACTGGAGTGCCCGCTGAGTTCCACTCGTGCGTCGAGGTCCTTTGCAGATTTCCGATATGCATCCGCCTGTTCCCTTTGTTCGGCAGCAGTGGGAGTCGGAGGCGCGTCCGATTCCTGCGCGGGAGTCGCAAGGTCTGATTGGGCGACCGGTGCAGGCGGTGGAGCGGGTGCCGCACTAGAGACTTCCTCTTGAGAAACTTCTTCGCGAATCTCGCCCTCGGAGGTAAACAACCGCCGGTCAGTAACCGTAAAACTTTCCTGCTTCTTCTCAGCCATAGGTTTTCCCTTCAATGTTTACAGGTTTTCGCGTTGGAATATTTCGGAAAACGGCAGGGGCGCGATTGAAAGCCGCGCGTCGCCTGCCTGAATTTGCTTGCCCGGAGCCGCAAGTTCGCGCCGGATATAACCGAGCGCCACGGAACGCTCGCCGCCGCTAAGGGGCAGGGAGGCGACACTCGTAATCTCGCCGATATCCCGGCCATCGGCTTGAATCTTTGCACCCACAGCGGGCAATGCACTTTCAACCTCGAACCCCGTGAACTTGCGATGCACGTTCCCACGGGAACGAATCCGCTCCACAATCTCCTGCCCTATGTAGCATCCCTTGCTGAAATGCACGGCGCGCAACTGCTCGGTTTCCTGCGGCAAATCCCGTTCACGGATGTCCTGCTCGTAACGCGGAATCCCCGCGGCGATGCGCAGCAACTCTAACGCGTTGGCGCCCACCGGCATAGCTCCAGCACGGGTAAGCGCATCGCGAACAACTGTTCCTTGATCGGGCGCTAACCACAACTCATAAGACTCGACGCTTGGATTGTCTCCGCGTACCACAGTCACAGCCGCATCGCGCCAGGCCAGATCCACAAATTGCAGGGGCTCGAGGTTCGATACTTCAAATCCAGCAGCCTGCAGAACGGCTCGCGACTTCGGTCCCGTAATCCCGATCGCCGTCAATTTGTCGCTCACGTCTGCGACTTCGACATCGTCCATGATGATGTAGTGATCGAAGGTCGCCAGCAGCTTTTCGGACTGGGACCGATCGGTATCGATCATCAAAGATTCGCCGCGGTTGTACGCGTAAAGATCGCCCAGAATGTGTCCCTGCGGATTCAGCAGAAAGGCATAAACGCCGCGCCCCGACGCAAGGTCGCGGATATTATTGGTGACCATGCCATTGAGCCAACGAACGCGATCGCTTCCGGTGAGCGCAACTTTGACCCTGGAGTTCAGGTCATAACACCCGCAACCCGACAGCAGCGCGTCGAATTCAGCGCGTACCTCTCCTGGATTCATCATCGGCGAAGCCGGGTTGCCATGAAAGATAGTAGAAGCCATACGATCTCTCTCAATTATACAAGGACGACAGAAGCCGGACTCGCCGCCAGCACCGCGCATCTTCGTATTCTTGCTCTCCAGCCATACTGTATCGGCAGTTGCATCCTCAGTGCACTTGCGTCTGGAAGCGCAGTGAGCAGTTCTCACGGTGACTGTGTTACCTTTTCTTCGCGTGAGTGCAAAAAAAAGAATAGCCATTATTCCTGGAGACGGTATTGGGAAAGAAGTTATCCCCGAGGCCGTGAAAGCGATTGCGGCATCCGGCGCCGAAATCGAAACTTCTCAGTTCGATTGGGGCGCCGACCGCTATCTGGTGGACGGCGTCACGGTCCCGCCAGACGGCTTCGCCCTGCTGGAGCGCGACTTCGACGCCGTCCTGGTGGGCGCGTTTGGCGATCCGCGCGTCGCTTCCAACATCCACGCCAAAGAAATCCTCCTGGGCATGCGCTTTAAAATGGACCTCTACGCCAACGTGCGCCCGGTTCGCCTCCTCGATGCCGCATTATGTCCGCTCAAGGGCATCGAACCCAGGCACATCGACTTCATCGTGATTCGCGAGAATACCGAAGGCGTTTATACCGACGCGGGTGGGGTGTTTAAGCAAGGCACACCCGATGAGATCGCGATACAGGAAGATATCAACACTCGCAAAGGCGTGGAGCGCATAATTCGCTTCGCGTTCGAATATGCCGAACGCCATCCGAAGCTGGACGGCAGTCCGCGCAAACGGGTGCTCATGTGCGACAAGTCCAACGCCATGACCCATGCCGGTGGATTGTGGCAGCGCGTTTTTAAAGACGTGGCCAGCGAGTATCCGCAGATCAAGCCCGAGCACATGTACGTGGACGCGCTCTGCATGCAGATGGTGCGCGACCCTCGGCAGTTCGACATCGTCGTCACGAATAATATGTTCGGCGATATCATTACCGATCTCGCAGCTGGATTGCAGGGCGGCCTGGGAATGGCGGCCAGTGGAAACATTCATCCGGGAAAAACGTCGATGTTCGAACCGGTCCACGGTTCCGCTCCGCCCATTGCAGGGAAGAATGTAGCCAACCCGTTTGGCGCAATCCTGACCGCCGCGATGATGCTCGGACACCTGGGACTGGCCGAAGAAGCGAAGAAGATCGAAAGCGCCGTGCTCGAAGCGGTACAGCAGAAGCGAACCACACAAGACATCGGCGGAGCGCTGGGAACGAGAGAAGCCGGGGATTGGGTGGCGGATAGGGTGGGTCGCGGATGAAACGACTTCGTTAAATTGTCTCAGCAGTTAGACGTTCAAGGCCTATCCGCGTTTATCCGCGCAAATCCATGGCCGAGAATTTGTCAATTAAACATCGCTCGCAACCTTCGCACTCCCGCGAGCGCCGACATATATCTTTTGTCCATCGAATAGGCCATTGCGTAGCACTCCTTCGCCTTCCCCCAATTTCTTTGGTGTTCATACACGCGGCCCAGGTTGAAATAGGGATAACAGCGGGCCTCGTAGCGGGGCGCGAGCATGGCCTTTTGAAACCACGGAATGGCTTCGTCCCATTTCTCTTGTTCAATCAGGTAAGCCCCGATATCGTTGTAAGGGTTGCCGAACTCCGGATCAAGCTTGATCGCCTGCAGGCACTCGGCGATGGCGCGCTCGTAGTCCCCGAGGAACGAGTACGTCCATCCGCGAAAAGTGTAGGCCTCGGCAGTCGCGAAGGCTTCGATGGAACGACTGTAGAACTCAATGGCTCGCTGGTACTCGCCCTGCATCTGCAGTTCGTAGGCTTTTTGAAAATAGTCAGCCGCAGTTTGGCGAGAATCGTCTTCGGACATAAATGGACCCAATGATTGAAATGAAGAAATTGTATCGGAAATCGTCGCTCCTGCTGGCGGTTGCGGGGCTGGTATTGATCTCGGCATCGTGTGCCTGGGCACAATCGCCTGCACAGCCGCCGCAATCCGGCGCGGCAACGACTACCGCGCCTCAGAGCCCTGGGCCTGAACAAGACAAGAAGGCGGACACCGCAAACGCGGAACAGAAAATTTCTCCAAAGGAGGCCCAGGAACTCTTCCGCGATGTCGATCAGATCATGCAGTTTGCCAGCAAGGAAACTGGCTTGCCCATTAAGAAGGAGGTCAAACGACGCCTCGTCAGCCGCGATGAAGTGGTGGCCTATCTGCAAAAAAATATGGCTGAGGACAAAGACGCGCAGCGCTTGCGGCGCTCCGAACTTGTATTGAAGAAGTTCGGACTACTGCCTCGGGATTTCGATTTGCAAACGTTTCTTGTCGCTTTGCTGCGCGAGCAAGTAGCCGGATATTACGATGTGAAAAACAAAACCGTGAACCTGCTCGATTGGATCGACAGCGAACAACAGCGTCCGGTCCTCGCGCACGAACTCACGCACGCTCTTCAGGACCAGTCTTTCGGCCTCGAGAAGTGGATGAAAGTCGGCGACACCGATCTGAATGACAAGAAGGAGACAACGGCCGCAGACATTGAAAACGACGAAATCAGCGAAGCCCGCCAAGCCGTAGTTGAGGGTCAGGCGATGGTGGTGCTGGTCGACTACCTGCTGGCTCCCACGGATCAATCCATCGTCACTTCTCCACAAATTGCCGACGCCCTGAAAGAGACCATGCTGGTAGGCTCGGACGACTCGCCCGAATTCAAGAACGCGCCCATTTTCCTGAAAGAAGAATTGACCTTTCCATATCGCTACGGCCTGGATTTCGAGACAGAACTGCTTCGTGTCGGCGGAAAAGAGAAGGCTTTTGCATCGGCCTTTGCCAATCCACCGCGAACTACGCGTCAGATCATGGAGCCGAAAACGTATCTTTCCGGGGAGCAAATCGAGCCCATGCGCTTGCCCGACTTCGAGCGGGATTTCAAGAACTATGAACGCTTCGATGTGGGAGCGATCGGGGAATTCGATGTCGCCATTCTTGTCGACCAGTACGCTGGCAAAGAGGCTTCGGACAATTTATATCCGCACTGGCGTGGCGGGTATTACTACACGGCGCGGCCCAAAGGAGATCCCACCGCGCCGCTCTCGTTGGTCTATGCCTCGCGCTGGTCGAGCCCTGAGAAGGCGGCCGCGTTCGCCGACATCTATGCGCAGTCGCTCGCGAAGCGGTACAAGCACGTGACCGAGGTGACCCAGGACGCAAAAAATCTGTCTGACAATCCCCGAAAGTTCGTGGTGCTAACCGGACCGCGCACCTGGACAACAGAGGAAGGGCCCGTCGTGATCGATGTTGAAGGCGATAGTGTTTTGATTACCGAGAGTCTGGATGAACCGACGACGGAACGGTTGCGGCAGGAATTGTTTGGCACATTCGTGGCCGCCGGAAAATGAATCTGTTGTGGTAGTCGTGATCGAATCGATAAGCGTCTTGCGAATCGCCGCAAGGAAGCCTACAGCTAAAGGCGTTCGCGCTCTTACTTTTGTATAATCACCAGTCCGTTAGTATCGAGCGAAATTCTTAGGGGGATTCTTGTCGCAAGCGGAAATTGGCATCATTGGTGGCAGCGGGCTTTATTCGATGCCCGGCCTCAGCGATGTGCGGGAATTGAAGCAGTCGACTCCGTTCGGAGATCCTTCCGACCCGTATGTTCTGGGTACGCTCGAGGGCCGCAAGGTCGCATTTCTGGCGCGGCACGGACGCGGACACCGCATTCTGCCTACGGAATTGAATTTCCGCGCCAATATTTACGGCTTTAAACAGCTAGGCGTCGAACGCATCGTTTCTGTCTCCGCGGTCGGGTCGTTGAAGGAAGAACACAAGCCGCTCGATTTCGTAATCCCTGATCAGTTCTTCGATCGCACCCGCCATCGTGTTGACACGTTTTTCGGTGAAGGCATTGTAGCCCACGTCGCCTTTGCTGATCCTATCTGCCCTGAACTCGCCCGAACCATGGAAGCCGCGTGCAAGAAATCAGGGGTGCCCAGCAAACGCGGCGGTACGTATCTGTGCATGGAAGGACCGCAATTCTCTACTAAGGCGGAGTCCAACGTCTACCGCAGTTGGGGCATGGACGTGATCGGTATGACCAACCTGCAGGAAGCCAAACTGGCGCGCGAAGCCGAGATTTGCTACGTCACCGTGGCTATGGTGACGGATTACGATTGCTGGCATCCGCATCATGACGCAGTCACGGTCGATCAGGTCGTCGCTGTGCTGCTGAAAAACGCCGAGAACGCTGCCACGGTCGTTCGGAACGCGGTGGCGTCGATTCCGACCAAGCGGAGTTGCAAGTGTGGCGCGGCTTTGGCCCACGCGATCCTTACCGAGCGCGACAAAATTCCTGTGGCCACTCGTGAGAAACTCAAACTGATAATTGGAAAATACCTGGAGATCAAAACCTCATAATGAGCATTCTGGCTGTTGGTTCGATTGCCTTCGACTCGATTACTACGCCTTCTGGCCGCGTCGAGAATGTGCTGGGCGGCTCCTGTACATTTTTTTCCCTTGCCGCCAGCTATTTCACGGATGTCCGCGTCGTGGCCGTGGTGGGCGAAGACTTTACCGCCGAACACGAAAATGTTCTGAAGAAACGAAAGATCGATATTCGGGGGATCGAACACGCCAAGGGCAAAACCTTTCGCTGGGGCGGGCAATATCTCGATAATCTGAATGAAGCCAAAACTGAGTTCACTGATTTGAACGTGTTCGAGAGTTTTCAGCCGCGCATTCCGCCCGAGTATGCCGATTCACAATTCCTGTTCCTGGGCAATATTCATCCCACTTTGCAAACTGCGGTTCGCCGCAAGATGGACGGAGTTCGCCTCACCGGCGGCGACACCATGAACTACTGGATCAACGGTTCTCGTCCCGACCTGATCGAAACACTCAAGGGTGTCAACGTGCTCTTGATCAACGACGCCGAAGCCAAGAGTCTTGCGGGAGAACTCAACCTGCTCCGCGCCAGCCAGAAAGTTCTGGCCATGGGACCGCAGGCGCTCGTCATCAAGCACGGTGAATACGGCGCGACCATTTTCTTTCGCGAAGGCGCATTCGGCATTGGCCACCATCCCTTTCGCGCACCCGCTTTGCCGATCGAGGAGGTCAAGGATCCGACAGGAGCCGGCGATTCCTTCGCCGGAGGGTTCATGGGATACATCGCCTCGCAAGAACAGTTGAACCGCGAAGTGCTGAAGCGGGGACTGTTTTATGGTGGCGTAATGGGCTCGTTTGCCGTAGAACGTTTTGGTACTGAACGCCTGCAATCCCTTACCCGCGAAGAAATAGATGCGCGCTTCCAAGTCTTTCGTGAATTGACCCATCTGGAATGAGCCCCCGGCGAAGCAGCACCCAGCCAGCGAAAATCCAGCCCACTCGTTATTGGGATCGCGAAACCGCGTTCGTAGCCCAGTTGGCCGCTTGCGTCGCGTTCATATCGTTCGCCTATTATTTCCAGCATAACGACCTGCTTCTCTACGGGGATGCAGTAGCGCATATCAACATCGCGCGGCGTGTTTTCGACTCCCGCACGCCCGGCATTCTGCAGCTTGGCACCGTGTGGCTGCCGCTGCCGCATCTGCTGATGATTCCATTTCTACTGTTCGAAGGCGCGTGGCAGTCGGGGGTCGGCGGTTCCATTCCCTCTATGGTCGCGTATGTTCTGGGAACGGCAGGCATGTTCCGCCTGTTGCGCAGTGCTCTAAGTGTTGGCCCCGAACCTGACCTCCAGGCCAGAATTGCCGGCTGGCTGGGCGCGATCACTTATGCCGCCAATCCTAACTTGATCTACCTGCAGACGACTGCGATGACCGAGTCGTTGTACCTCGCGTTATTCGTCTGGGCCTTGGTCTACTTCAGCGACTTAGTCCGACAATCGTCTCAGAAGGATGGCCCACCCAATGCAGCCTCTTCGGCTTTGGTGAGGTGCGGCCTATGTCTCGCCGCCGCCTGCTTCACGCGCTATGACGGATGGTTTCTCGCGGTCGGAATTTGTATTGCTGCGATGGCGGTCGTGTCGCAATCAAACGATCACTCCCTGCGTCGCAGTTGTGCCAAATTTGTTCTGCTCGCCGCAGCC
>Ga0070762_10001676_pt1 | contig 10317 bp, 8 predicted proteins | sample HubBroMetageREF2_FD_66726 | JGI IMG/M metagenome (GOLD analysis project Ga0070762, IMG submission 66726) | Reference soil microbial communities from the Hubbard Brook experimental Forest, New Hampshire, USA - Hubbard Brook CCASE Soil... | ecosystem: Environmental > Terrestrial > Soil > Temperate... | reverse complement strand
CCGCACCGCTGATTGTTGATCCGATTTCTTTGCCGACGAGTCCGAGTCCGTAAGCGTGAAAAATTACAGTCAGCACAATAAGCGGTAAGCTCCAGGCCCAATCCAAGCCCCAATTATTTTCGATTTCCGGATACATAGATCACCCCTATGACTCATCGCCGTTCTAGGGTCGGAAACGTCAATTATTTAGTCCACTCGTTTGACCCTTACTGGAATCCAGGCGGCCCTTACGGGAAGAGTAGACAGAAAGCAAACGATATCTAGTACCAACAGTAACAGAGGCGGCAAACACCTCAGCGAACATAAAGAATTTTCGCATTCAACAATCAGATACGAAGGTCAGCGGTGGGTACCCTGTCACTTCTGACAATATCCAGTGAACGATCCTGTGCCTATCGTTCGGGGCCAGGTCAATAAGCCTGCGGGGGTATGAATCGTGAAGAGCTCGAAGAGAGAACGCCACGTTAGAGGATTACTTCGGATTGCTTTGATTTTGCCCCTGTTTCTGCTGACAGAAGTGGCGACTTATGCACAGCAGACGACTGGCCCGCCCTGTTCGCCCAGTGCTACCACAACCGTCGATGGCAAGTACATGCCGTCCCCACCACCACCTTTCGGGGGTGTCATCAACCTCAGCGCCGCCGATTCCAAGACTTGCTGGACCGCGACCGTAGTGCCGCCCAAGGGCGCGCCTAACGTGCTGCTGATCATGACCGACGATCAGGGCTACGGCATCACCAGCACCTTTGGCGGCGTCATCCCAACGCCGGTCATGGATCGCCTGGGGAAGGCCGCGCTCTGCTCGCCGACGCGGGCGGCGCTCATCACCGGCCGAACCATTCGGTGGGGTTCGGCGTGATCGGCGAACTGGCCACGGGCTACCCCGGCTACGACAGCGTCATCCCCAAGGACAAGGCAACTATTGGCACCATCCTCAGAGACAATGGCTACGCCACGTCGTGGTTCGGCAAGAACCATAACACTCCGACCTATCTCTATAGCCTGGCTGGTCCGTATGACCAGTGGCCGAGCGGAATGGGCTTCGAGTATTTCTACGGGTTCATGGGCGGCGAGACCAATCAGTGGGAGCCTTATCTTTTCCGCGATCATACCCAGATCTATCCGTGGATCGGGAAGCCCGGCTATAACCTGACCACCGACATGGCAGACGAGGCGATTAGTTACTTGAAGAGTTTGAATGCCGCCCCGCCGGAGAAGCCGTTCTTGTAAGGCAGGCCAAACTGGCGGCCGAGTGATCGGACAATCGAAATCCTAAACACCAAGTACCAGCACTTGTAGTAATTCAAGACAAAGAAATAGTTGAGGAGGATCACATGAAGAAGTCAGTATTTCTGGGGGCTCTTATGGTTAGCGGCGGGTTGCTTGCACTGGGCGTGGCGCAATCGCAGACGACCACAGGAACCGCACCAAAGGTCAACGTTGGGCCAGCCGTGGCGGCAAAGGCCAATTCCCCCGCCCCAAGCGCGACGGCAAAAAACCAAAGCCAAAAATCGAGTGTTGGCAAAGGCGCAACGTCCGTGAAGTCGTCCGCGCCAGCCTCGTTCTGGACCGACCAGGTGGACATCGACGATGACGGCACCGTCGAAGACAACCAATTCCTGTGGGATGCGCTGCGCGGCGTGCTCTACACCTACCGCGAAGATGATTTCACGTGCCCCAACGGCAAACCCGAAACAGGCAAGATCCTCATGGGCATCTACGCCAAGGGCAACACAGCCGGAAAGCCAGTGGGATCCGGGTGGTATGTGGTGGGATTGAATGCCGGCCAATGCGGCGTCGCAAAGGAAGGAACATTCGGCTGCAAGTTCGACGGTTCCGGAAACTATACGGAGTGCGGCGCAGCCGTGGTGAATGATAAGACGGGAGAGCTGGATGTGGTGGTCGCGAAGCCGTGATTATTAGTAGTCGGTCCGCCATTCGCCTACCAAGATAAAGTTTGCCACATAACACTACGACCTTGGAGATAGCCAATATGAATATATACTCGTCATTCGCTGGTGAAATTCGGCCCACGGTACTCTCGCAGTTCGGCCCACTGCAGTCGGCAACAAACTGGGGTAATGGAGTCTCACCCAGTTGGCTGCTCGCCGCCGTTCTCGCTTTAGCTTTTTTAATCTCTGGAGTGACTGTGGCGCAGACCGATCCTTTTGTCGGTACCTGGAAACTGAACGTAGCAAAATCCAAATTCGGACCCGGCACTGAGCGCAAAAGCGAAACGCGCATCGTTGAATCGTCTCCCACGGGCATGAAAGTTAGCGTCGACCGCACTAATGCCGACGGCAGCAATCAACAATACAATTACACCACTAACTTCGACGGTAAACCTCACCCCATCACCGGAGTGGCGCCCTACGGCGCAGATTCCATTGCCGTAACTCTCGGCACCTCCAACTCTCTCTCTTTCAAATTGACGAAGGGCGGCAAACCAGTTGGCTCCGGCACGTCCGTGGTCTCTGCTGATGGCAAGACGCTGACGCTCACCTCAAAGGGTACCGGTGCCAGTGGCCAGACTGTCAGCAGCGTTGCAGTCTACGACAAGCAATAGCTATTCACACCAGCCGAGTTAAGCTATCGAGCCGTCCGTACCAAGCCGGGCCGTCCCTTACCTGCACGACTATCGAATGGCTGACTAACAAGACGTCCGAAAGATTCTCCAAAGTCACATCACTATGCTGAATGCGGAGGAGTTGGCCGCCTCTCCCTCAAGCTGAGTGCACCTGTATCCCTAATCATTGCGACGAGCAGGTGGAGGAACCCATGTTCCGTTCAACGCTTCGTCCTTCGGCCAGTACAAGCGAAGCATCAGTATGAACTCGCCATCCGGACTGGGGAGCCAGTTGGATTTCTTGTCCGCTCCGGGAGACTCCTTCTGAATGTACAAATCCATCGAGCCATCTTGGCCATGTTTGAACTTATCCCGAGAACAGTGCGTCGAAGATGACTGTTTTGCGGCGGGCCTGCTGCATGATGCGGGCCTGATGCATGATGTGGGCAAGCTTATCCTGGCCTCTGCTGCTCGTGAAAAATACGGCGAAGTGCTGGCGCTAGTCAAAATCCGTATTGGTTGCAGGACGGTACCGTCGTGGACGTCGATTAGCTTCGCAAAACCGACTGCCTGGAGCGAGAACAGATTTGGAGTCGCGCACTGGAAGGCGCTACGCCAGAGAGCCTGAAGGTTCCGGAGACTTCGAGCGCGGCGGAGTTGGATTCTCGTTGAATTGATGCCGGGGCGTGTCTTTAACTTCTTTAAAAAAGTACGGGCGTGATACATTCCGTGCCGGTGATGTTGCCGCCGTCCTGCGTCAAAACGATCGTCTGGTCCGCGCTTCCGGCTTCGCCACTTACGCTGACGTTCAAGGTGCACGCACCCGAAAGGCGAACTATCGTGACCCTTCAACATTCGTTCAAAAAGTCTCGCGTCGCGCGATTCTTGGGCACCTTGTTGGCATTCATCTCCGTTGGCGGCGTTCTTGGCTCACCGGCATTGTGCCAAGCCCCGGCGAACGAAAAAACTACAGATGCGATGCGCCTGATGAGCAACTCGTTTCAAAGCTTGGTGAAGCGTGTCTCACCGTCCGTGGTCGAAGTGTTGGTTACCGGCTACGGCTCGGCCAGCGACGAGGATGGGCACGGTGACACAGCCGTCGGCCGAGAACGTAGCCTCGGTTCCGGTTTCATCATCGAGTCCGATGGCTACATCGTGACCAACTATCACGTGGTGCGTGGCGCAGACCGTGTACGCGTCGTGCTCACTCCACCGGTCGTCGAAAGTTCCCAACCAACGGCTCTTCTCAAATCCCACGGCCGTATTCTTCCCGCGCGCATTATCGGTTTCAACAAGCTGATCGACATCGCGATTCTCAAAGTAGAGGCCACAGGGTTACCCACGCTTCCCCTGGCCCGCTATAATCAGATCGAAAAAGGCCAAGTGGTGCTGGCATTCGGCAGTCCAGAGGGCTTGGAAAACTCCGTCAGCTTTGGCTTGGTCAGTTCAGTTCTGCGCCAGCCGAATGTCGACGAGCCGATGGTTTACATCCAAACCGATGCGGCCATCAATCCCGGCAACAGTGGTGGGCCGCTCGTGGATGCCGAGGGCAACGTGGTGGGCATCGATACATTTATTTACACACAATCCGGCGGCAACGAGGGAATCGGGTTCGCCATTCCCAGCGGCATCGTCCGTTATGCCTACGAGCAGATTCGCAAATATGGACGAGTGCGGCGTCGTACGATTGGCGCCGAGCTTCAATCGCTCACGCCTGATTTGGCGCAAGGCTTGGGCCTCGCGACGGAAGTCGGCGTCATCGTCTCCGATGTGTATCCCGGAAGCCAGGCGGAACACGCTGGCCTTAAAATTGAAGATGTCATCATCGGCATCGACGGTTTCCCGGTCGATAACCTACCGCTGTTCGCTTTGAGCCTGTATTTACTAAACACCGGCAACTCCGCGAAATTGCAGGTTCTGCGCGGAGACAAGAAGCTCGATCTGAACGTCCCTATTTACGAGCCTCACAATGAGCCCAGCCGACTGGCCGATATGGCTGATCCTAAAAAGGATCTGATACCTAGATTGGGAATCGTGGGCATCACCGTTACTCCGGAAGTTGCGGAACTCTTGGATGATCTGCGCATTCCAACAGGCGTCGTGGTGGCCTCCACGGTCGCCAATCGTCTGGCGGTCGATTCCGGGCTACTCGAAGGCGATGTGATTCATGCGCTGAATCGCATACTCATCACCAGTGTGGATAATTTGCGAGCGGAATTCAGCAAACTTAAGCCCGGCGATGGAACCGCGATGCAGGTAGAGCGCAACGGGAAATTGACTTACGTTACATTTGAAATGGAATAATTCATCGAGTGGCCACTCGTGATTTTATTTTGCGGCAGCGGCTGCAAGTGCGTGCCGCATGATGGTGGCGAGGTCGGCGCCGTAAAGTGGAAAGGCGTGCAGGTAGGTCTAACGGCCGATCGGCGTTGTTGCGATCATCGGAATCCGTATCCGTCTTTTAACTCGCAGCGGTAATCCTTGGCTTCATTCTTCTCAACGCGCACCTGGCAGTTGGCCCAGCTCAAGATGGGATTGGGTCCCAAGGGAAACACGATGAACGAGCCGTTCAGGTCCGCTTCGATAGATGGACCTTGGGCCGTCGAAGGCAAAGTGAAATTCAATGCGCGGCCGAAAATTACCGGATAGACGCGGCGCGTTACGTCTCCCAACTGCGACCGAAAAACTTCCGCCTGTAACAAAAACGTGGTGGTGTCCGACCAATTTCTAATCGAAACGCGAATGTCGCGGCCGCCACGAGAAAAACCGTCAGTATCTATGCGGGTAAAAGGGCAAGGCCCCGCGATGCAGGAAACGCGCGCGTCGCGGAACACGTTGCCTTCGCCCGCGTCCAAAGATGCGGATCCCATGGAAGCCTTCCACTTGCCGTCGGATGAACACGGGGGACGGTTGTTGCAGGGAACGTTGCCTTCATTGGTGACTTGAAAGGTTTTTACCGCGCTGCCAATGTTCTCGGTGCGCATGGTCTCCGTGGAATAGCGCACCACCACATTTCCGACCTTCGTTTCGGTCTGATTCAGCGCAGCTTCCACTTCGCTGTGCAACGGAATCATATGAACAACGAGTATTTTGTCGCTGAGCGGTTGATCCAACTCCAAAGGTTGAAAATCCGGATGGTGAAAGGTGAGCTTAAGCAGAGTTCCAAGCTTTACTCCCTTTGGCAAAGTGAGCGCGAAGCCGCCTATGAAGTCACTTTTCCCGTCGCGGACCGCCGTTCCATCGGCCGCATGCACTTCCACATTTTCTACCGGCGACTGCTTCCGGGGATCACTATCTTGTTTCAGCACCGCGCCACGGATGGTAATCGGCTTGTGTCGCTTGCGCTGCCAAATCACCAGTAAAGTGGCAGCCACCACCACCGCGATGGTGCCAAGCACCACACCCCAGATCACTAGTTTGCGTTTGCGCGTCATCCCCATTTCCCAACGTATACTGCGCCACCTTTCAAATCAAGGCAGACGCGTCTGTATCGTCCAGCAAAGTGCCTCAGGAAAGCACCATAGGTCTCTCCCAGGTGTATTCCGAGGCATATCGGCTTCTCACCGCCGCAAGAGTGTCTATAATTGAATAGAGATGCAAAGAAGAAAGAAAATGAACGTGCACGGACTTTCGCGTCGCGCATGGCTAAAGAATACTGCGCGCTTAGCCGCAGGTTTACCCATCTTGGGCATGAACCCGCTAGCGGAGTTGCGGATGTTCGGCCAACAAGCTTCCGCACCAGCGCCCGCGATTGCACCTGCTGCCAAGGGGAATCCATTCTCTGCCGCCGATGAATCCTTTCTGGACGAACTGGAGATGGCCAGTTTCAAGTTTTTCTGGGGCCAAGCTCATCCGGAGACAGGCATTGTGCTGGACCGCTGCAACGCCCGCAATCCAGTAACGAGCGAATTGGGAAGCATTGCCGCTACCGGCTTTGGTCTTACGGCGCTCTGTATCGGAGAAAAACGCGGCTACGTTTTCCGCCCCGCGGCGGAAGCGCGCGCCCTGAATACCATGCGCTTCCTGTGGAAGAAATTGCCGAATCACCGCGGCTTTTTCTATCACTTTGCGAATATCAACACCGGCGAAAGACTGTGGGACTCGGAAGTTTCGTCCGTGGATACGGCTATTTTGCTCTGTGGCGTGCTGACCTGTCGTCAGCATTTTAACCATACGGAGATCAGCGAACTGGCACACGAGATTTTCAACCGCGTCGACTGGAACTGGCTCTCGGAAGACACGCCGATTCTGCCGCACGGGTGGACACCCGAAGGCGGCTTTCTCCAGTACCGCTGGGGCGATTACAGCGAAATGATGATGATGTACCTGCTGGGACTCGGCTCGTACTCGCATCCGTTGCCCGCCGAAGCCTGGAACGCCTGGAAGCGAACCACTTTCGAATATGACGGCATTCGTTATATTGGATCGTTCGCGCCGCTCTTTATTCATCAATATTCACAGGCGTGGTTTGATTTTCGCGGCAAGCGCGATCGCTATACCGACTATTTCCAGAATTCGATTCTGGCCACGGATGCGCATCGGCGCTTCTGTCTCGACCTGTCAAAACAATTTCCCGATTACAGCGACGACCTGTGGGGCATCACTGCTTCGGATTCGCGCAAGGGATACGTGGCGTGGGGCGGCCCGCCGGAAACTGGGCCCATCGACGGCAGTGTAGTTCCTTGCGCCGCCGGTGGCTCGCTAGCGTTTTTACCGTCAGCGTCGATGCGGGTGCTGCGAACGATCAAAGATCGCTACGGTAAGGATGGCTGGACGCAATACGGCTTCGTCGACGCCTTCAATCCGCTGAACAATTGGTATGACACGGATGTCGTGGGCATCGACACCGGAATAACCATGGTGATGGCTGAAAATGCGCGCAGCTCTTTCGTGTGGGATACGTTTATGAAGAATTCCGAAGCGCAGCGCGGTATGGATCGCGCCGGATTTAAGGTCGATCCCAATTCGCCAACGCATCCGAACGCGGCCGCGGCAAATCCTGCTCGCTGACTTACGTTTTCCAAATATTGGAAATAATGTTGACGGTACTGCGGTTAGCCCGCTGGCATTAAAGCTTGCTGTGGCGGATTCGATGGAGTAATCGGAAGCTCCGCTTGGCTTTCCGTTGGTTCCAGTTCCAGCGCTGGCGTACGCGGAACTTTCTCTTGCAGGATTCTCTCCGCAGCAGCGACCATCGGTTCCGCATGGAACCGGCGCTGCATGGACATTTCGCCAAGCACGGTGGAAGCGGCAACCAGAATCATGCCCTGGTGGTGGGCCATCCAGCAGCGCACCATTTCGTGGTTACGCCCATTGCTCATGCGCGAAGGCGTAAAGTCGCATGCGTCGTAGTAACCGTACGCGCCAACCCAGCCTTTCGTTTTCATCTCGCGAAGATTCTTCGCGGCGCTGGGCGCATCCACAAGCAACGCAAGAAACGCCGAATACGGTGAGATAACCAGATCGTCGCCTTCCGGGCGGCTTAACGCCAAGCTGGGCAGCCCGAATGCATGGTAGCGATAATGCGTGTCCGGGTTCCGGTCGCTGCAGGAAGATTCCGAGATGCCCCAGGGAACGGATTTCGCGGTGGCGAAGTCCTTCTGGGCATGCACCGCGGTCTTCGAGCTCTGTTCGATCAGCGTGTTTGGGTAGCTCTTCATCCAGAGCGACGGCAGCAAATATTCGAACATGGTGCCGGTCCAGGAAAGCAGAACACCCGCCTTTTTGTACGTCTTGCGTGGCCGCCCCAACTGGAACCAGCCGGCTTGGGGAATTTCACCTTTGGCAATCGCGACGAAAACTGCGGCGCGCGCCTCCGATGCCAGCAAATCATAATGAGCTTCGTGCAGACCATTTTTCTCTGCATCAAAGCCAATTGAAAGCTGCTTCTTGGCCGGATTGTAGAAGAAGCCGAAATCAATTTCCTTGGCGGCAGCTTCTGCGGTTGCGGCGAGAGAGGCGAGCCGATCGGTTGTCTTCCGGGTTATGTCAGCGGAACTCGAGAGCGCCGCGCGCAGCGACTCCATAGCAGTACGTGTTTCCTGATCGGTAGCTTCGCTCGCGAGAATTTCCTGAATCCTTTTCTCAAGAACGGTTTGGACCTGCGGCAACGATTCCAGCGACAGGCTCTCGACGCGGAATGGACTCTGAGCCGCGAACTGTCGCCGGTACGACTCGAATTGCGGCGCTAGCCACGGCGCAAAATTAGTGACCATTTCTTGCAAGCTGGTGATTCTGGTTGATAGCTCGCGCACCCACCACTTGGCGTCCCCGCCGACATCGGCACTCAAGATTTGCTTTTGTAGTTCCGCGACGTCTGCGGCAAGATTCGGAAGCGCGTTTGGCCAATCAGCCGTCCCTCCACGCCCAAAAGAACGCACCTTGAGTCGCAGTCCTTCGGTCATCAGCACCAAGTGCCTGCTGGCTCGGTTTTGCGAGAGTACTTCCAAAACGACTTCCAAGTGATCGCAAACGCCTTGCCAAAACGCTTTGCGGAATATTGGTTCCCGAGTGGCTTCCAAACAGCCCTGTTTCAGGGTCCACAAACAGCAGACCAGATTGCCGTCGTCTACCGTGGAAACAAAGCGAGGCGGAACGGGCTGAAGGGTGAGGGTGTCGTACCAGTTGTACAAATGCCCATTATGCTTGGGCATTTTCCGTATGGTTTCGAAAGTGTTTTCGGTGTCGGTCAAAAATTCCGTTACCGTCGACCATCCCAGGTCATACGCCGACAGTCTGGAGTTCAAAATGAAACCAATATTGGTAGGCGATATGCGATGCGCGATCAAACCACCTTCTTGCACGATGTCTGGAATCAGCCAATTGTCTTCCGCATTGCTGAATTCACGGAAGAAGCGCCACGTCCGCAAAGCAGTGCCGCGCAGCAGGTCGCGGTCGCTCCCGCTCAGCCGGGTGCTAGTCGTCCAATAAGGAAGATTCAGCCACTCGCAAATTGCTTTCGAAGATCCCCAGAGGGCGAGGAACGGCAGAGCAATAATGATCGACGTCGGGCGCAGCACAACCACGACCAGGTCGAGCATGAAGCACAGCCAGGGAATCCACATCAGATACAGCTCGATGGGATCTTGCTTGCGCGTCAGCGATTCTGATTCCGCCGCGGTTTCCCACTGCAACAGTCGCTTGCGCGTCACCGTCATACGCACAATGGTGCGCACGATGGCATCCATGGTCACCAGACTCTGATGGAAAAGCAGCGCCAAGCGAAACACCAGCGTCGCAAGCGAATTCGAAAAGTCCATCAAAATATTTTTCCAACACGCGGCAAAACAGCGTGCCTTGGCGGCTCGTAGCAGCGATACGGCGGTTTGAAGCACGGTGGGAAACAAAATGATGGCCAGAGTTCCCAGCGTCCAATACAGCGCCCTGGCTGGCGTCATAAACCAGCCGGTCATCAGCAATAGAAAGAGCGAAAATTCCGTCAAGCTGCGCCGCAAATTGTCGACAATCTTCCATTGAGAAACGTGACCGATCGGGTTGTCGACCATTTTCCCGGAGTGGTCCGGAACCTTGGTCATCAGCCAGTAAATAATTTGCCAATCACCGCGCACCCAGCGATGCTTGCGGCGGCTATAGGCGCTCACATGCGAAGGATAATCGTCGATGACTTCCACGTCGGAGATCAAACCTACTCGCGCGTATGCGCCTTCGATCAGATCGTGACTCAGAACCGCGTTGCAAGGAAGGCGGCGATCCAAAACTTGTTGGAACGCCTCTATTTCGTAAATACCTTT
>Ga0070762_10001674_pt1 | contig 10321 bp, 8 predicted proteins | sample HubBroMetageREF2_FD_66726 | JGI IMG/M metagenome (GOLD analysis project Ga0070762, IMG submission 66726) | Reference soil microbial communities from the Hubbard Brook experimental Forest, New Hampshire, USA - Hubbard Brook CCASE Soil... | ecosystem: Environmental > Terrestrial > Soil > Temperate... | reverse complement strand
CGCAGCCTGGCGCGCCAATCCGGATCGCGGACGTCGATGAGGGGGTTGACGTGAATGTGCGCATCACCGGCGTGGCCGAAGATCGCACCGCGGATGTTGTGCGTGCGCATCGCTGCGCGCACCCCTCGCACGTATGCTGCCAGATTCTCGGGCGGCACGGCGCCATCTTCGATGAATTGCATCGACTTGAGCGCAGGATCGAGCCGGGACAGCACCGGGCTCGCGGCGTGGCGAATGTCCCAGAGCGCGGCCTCGGCGTCCGCGCCGGCCGCGACATCCACGTGCGTCGCGCCATGGGCGCGCATCTCGTGTGACCATGCGGTCGCACCTTCACGCGCGGCCGCCAGCGATGCAGCTTCGATCTCGATCAGGAGCACGGCGTCGGTGTCCGCGGGCAGCCGGTCCGCGGTCTCACCGGTGTGCGCCGCCTGGCGCACGAAATCGAGGAACGTGCGGTCGAGCAATTCGCAGGCCGCCGCCCCAAGGTTACGCGCCACCCGGGTGGCGCCGACCGCCGCTTCGAGGGTTGGGAATGCCGCGAGCAGACTGGCCGTCGCGCCTGGCCGCTCCGCCAGTGAGAGCTCGATACCGGCGAAGAGTGCGAGTGTGCCTTCGCTACCGACGAGCAAGTCGACCAGATCTCCGCTCCGGGCGTACTCGGCGAGGGCGTAACCCGACGAATCCTTGCGTACGCCGGGATGCTGGAGCCGGGCCGCGTCCGTGGCGCGAATCTCGGGTGCAACCTGCTCGAGAAATCGCGTGACGGCTGGCACGCTCGCGGGAACGGGCTCGCCGCGACGGATCACGGCCCGAGTGCCGTCGTCGAAGATGCAATCGAGTGCGGCGACCCACGGCCGCATCGATCCGTACTTCAGCGTGTGCGCTCCCGCGGCATTGGTGGAGGCCATACCACCGATCGTACAGAATGCACCGCTCGATGGGTCAACCGGAAAGCGGAGCCCGCGGATGCCGGCCGCGGCATCGGCCTCCGCGCGGAGCACCCCGGGCCCGACGAGAAGGTGGCGGCCGTCGCCGGCCGGCGACACTTCGCGCAGCCGGCTCACGTCGGCGATCACTCCGGCGCCGATAGCGCCACCCGCCATGCTGGACCCTGACCCACGGGGAATCAGTGGTGTGCGTGTCTCATGCGCCCATTGCACCAGGAGACGCAGGTCGGCGGCGTCCTCAGGAACCGCGATCGCGAGTGGCCAGATACGCTGGATGCCAGCTGCCTCGGCGTAGACCGCCCGGGCGTCCTCGTCGTCCCGAAACACTCCGCGAAAACCGGGAGGTCTGCCGGCCGCCGCCGGGCGCGGCGCCGAGTCCATGGGGCCGATCAGCGGGACAGGAAGGCGGACACGCGCGCGGGCTCGGCCGAGTAGTCATAGAACCCGCGTCCCGACTTTCGTCCGAAAAATCCCGCCGTGACCATCTGCCGGAGGAGCGGTGGCGGCGCGAAACGCGCCTCTCGGAACTCCGTGTACATGATCTCGGCAATCCGCAGCGTCGTGTCGAGCCCGACGAAATCCAGGAGCGTCAACGGACCCATGGGGTGTCCCGCTCCGAGCCGCATTCCCGTGTCGATATCCGTGACCGACGCGACGCCCGCCTCGACGGCGCGGATCGCGTCGAGCATATACGGGATGAGCAACCGATTGACGACAAACCCCGACGTATCGCGTGCTGCGATCGGCTGCTTGCCCAGGCGGCGGACGAACGCGGTGGCGGCGTCCACCGATGCGTCACTCGTGGTGATCGCCCGGACCACTTCGACCAGGGCCATCAGCGGAACCGGATTGAAGAAGTGCAAACCGACCACCCGGTCGGGGCGGCCGCTCGCGACCGCCATGTCCGCGATCGTCAGGCTCGACGTGTTGGACGCGAAGATGGTGTGAGGGGGCGCGAGGCGGTCGATCTCCTGCCAGAGGGCGACCTTCACGGCGAGGTCTTCGACCACGGCCTCGATGACGATGTCGCACGAGGCGACCTCGTTGACGTCGGTGCCGAAGGTCAGGCGGCCCAGTGTCTGGTCGCGCTGGGCAGTTGTGACCTTCCCCTTATCGACACCAATCGCCAGCGACCGTTCGACGCGGCCGCGAGCCTGGGCGGCCAGCGCCGGCGTCACCTCGCGCAGTCGCGTCGGAAAACCGGCCGCCGCGGCCACCTGTGCGATGCCGCTGCCCATGAGGCCACCGCCGACGACACCCACCGTTTCGATCGCCATCCAAGTCTCCGGGCCGGGTGTGGTCAGCGGGCGAGCACGTCGAGAAGTGTCGCGGGTCGTCGCAGTTCGTTGTGCTCCAGGCGATCCAGGACCTGTTCGAGCGCCAACTGCGCCCGCTGCAGGATCTGGCGGTGTGTCCGCGCCACGGCGACGCCACCCGCGACGCCGGCAAGCGCCGGCACGGCACCGATCGCGACGGCCGCCAGCAGTACCGGTTGAATCAGCATCGCCAGCCCGAACGCGATCCCGCCTGCCACGGTGCCGGCCGTGGCGACGGCGATGCCTCCTTGCAGCCGCCGGCCGCGCGTGCCGGAGACGTCAGCGTCGAGCCGGACCAGGGTGCGCGAATCGTCGACCGCGACGGCGGTCGCGGCCACTTCACTCACTCGCAGGAGGTCGTAGGCACGACCGGAGGCGACCGAAAGCCTGCGCAGCGCCGCCCAGAAATCGCGTCGCGGTTCCCACGTCACCCGGTCCGCATAGCGCCGTTTGACGATCAGCGACTCGTCGCGCTGCATCGTCTGGTTGAGCGCGGCGAGCACCTCGGACGGCGTCCCCCGCACCATGCGTTGTGCGGTGGCAACTCCCGCTCCGGCCATCTGCGCCACGAGACCCCGCTCGGACGGTACCGCGTTCCGTGTGCGCTCTTCGGCGAGCGCCAGCCGAAGGTGTACCGGTGACAGACCCACTTCGCCGCCGACTTCGAGCAATTGCTGTTCGGTCAGCCCGTCGTTCGGCGATCCATCGTCCGCCGTCGTCGCCTGCAACTCAGCCGCTCGCGCAAGGACCCGTTCGAGCGCCGCGCGATCGATGGCCATGAGTGCCCCGACGCGCGCCTCGGTGCTTGGGGCCAGGCGGACCGGCAGATTTGGGGGAACGATTTCGTCAGGCATGGTACCTGACGGAATCTAGCCGACGGCCTCGACCACCACCGCGATGCCCTGGCCACCCCCAATACACGCGCTGCCGAGTCCGTAGCGTTTTCCGGCCCGCCGGAGCGCATGGATCAAATGGGCCGTGATGCGGGCCCCGGACGCCGCCAGCGGATGACTCAGGGCGATTGCGCCGCCATGAATGTTGAGCCGGTCACGATCGATGCCCAGCGTGCGCTCGACGGCGACAGTCTGTGGCGCGAACGCTTCGTTCACTTCGACGAGGTCCATATCGGCGAGCGACAGCCCGGCACGCGCGAGCGCCTGACGTGCCGCCGGTACAGGCCCGATGCCCATCACACGGGGATCGACGCCCGCGATACCCCAGGACACCAGCCGTGCGAGTGGCGTGCAGCGGTGTGCGGCGGCATAGGATGCGCTCGCCAGCACGAGTGCCGCCGCGCCGTCGCCAATGCCGGACGCGTTGCCCGCGGTGACTACGCCGTTGGGCCGAAAGACCGGCTTGAGCTTGGCGAGTGCATCGGTGGTCGTCTCCGGGCGAGGATGCTCGTCGCGTGTGAACTCCGCGGGGCGCCGCGTGCGTGGATCGGTCACCGGAACGGGAATGATCTCGTCATCGAACGCGCCCGCCGCCCACGCATCCCGAGTGAGAGCCTGGGACCGGAGCGCAAACGCGTCCGCGGCCGCGCGGTCCACGTCGCACTGCTGGGCGAGATTCTCGGCGGTGTCGCCCATCGAGCAGCCTGCCCGCGTATCGGTCAGGCCCTCCCACAGCGAGTCCGTCAACACGGGGGACTGTCCCAACCGAGTGCCCCACCGCAGCCCGCGGGCGACGTGCGGGGCCTGGGACATCGATTCTCCACCTCCGACGAGACAGACATCCGCATAGCCGAGCAGGATCTCTTCGGCGCCGCTCACGACGGCCTGGAATCCTGAACCGCAGAGGCGGTTCACGGTCAGCGCTGGGGTTTCGATCGGGCAGCCCGCGGCGAGCGCGACGTGCCGCGTGAAGTAGATGCTGTCGCCGGTCGTCAGCAGGACATTGCCGAAGACGGCCTGGGACACTTGCGATGGCTCGATTGATGCGCGCGCGAGTGCAGCCCGGGCTGCGATCGCCGTCAACTCCACGACCGGAATGTCCTTGAGCGCGCCTCCGTACGTGCCGAAGGGCGTGCGCACACCGGAAAGAAACACGACCTCGGTCATCCGGCTCCTTCAGCCGTCTCGATCTTACGGCCGCACGTCGGACAGAAATGCCAATCGACTTCCAGCTCCGCGCTGCACGCGGGACACTGCATGACCGTCATGTTCTGCCCACAGTGCGGACAGAACGTGATCGCGCGGCCGGCGGGCAACTCGCCACTACAATAGCGGCAACTGCCCTGCGCCGTCACTGGTGGCACGGGGTCGTCCTCGCGAGCGGTGCTATCGGGACTGATAGTCGTTCATCTTCTTGTCCGCGTCATTCATGAATCGCTCGCGGTCCTTTCCCCCGACCCGGGCGACGATCCGCGCGACGATTGGCTTGTCGTAGTGCTGCGCATCGGTGAATCCGTAGGAATAACCGGCACAAACGCCGATCGCGAGGGCGAGGAGATAGCGCATGATCAGTCGGGTCGATTGTCGGTAGACGGGTCCGGACGTGACTCGGCCGGTGGGCTGGCGGCAGTCCGCCACGCTCAATGCTCCCGACGCCCCGCCGCAGAGAGCGGTAACGCATGTGTCGCGTCTGGTAGCGTGCGGCCGGGATTGAACGCCTCGGCAGTGGGAAACGGATCCGCGGCGCGCAGCCCGGGGCGACCGGCACGCGAGGGCCGGCTTCCGATCCACGCCTCGAAATGCGATGGGACGAAGCCTCCCGATGTGGTCTGCGAGGCGGCGGCGTGGGTGGCGAGGTGGTTGGCGTACTCGTTCTGAGCGTGACCGTCGTGTCCGCGCACCCACCGCCAGTCACACCGATGCCCGCCGTCACGAACGACGGTGACCGCGTCGCGCCACAGCGCGAGATTCTCGATCGGGCCGCCCTTGCGAGTCCATCCGCGCGCGGCCCAACCGTGCACCCAGTCCCGAAATCCGTCGATCAGGTATTTCGAATCACTCGTGAAAATCACATCGAGTGGCGTGCCCTTGGCGGAGAGTCCGCGAAACGCCTCGATCACCGAGCGCAGGGCCATGCGATTGTTGGTCGTGGCCGGTTCCGAGATCCAGAAATCGCGGCGAGTCACGGCGCCGGATTGGGGGTGCTGGTATTCCACGACACCCCCGGCGCCGCCAGGCGTGTCGCGATCCTGTCCGTTGCCGAGGCACGATTCATCGGCGTAGACGGCGACGAGGGGGCGCGCGGTGGTGGGGGACGTCACCAGGACTATCGGCCGGGGATGGGTTCGAGCGCGTCGAGCTCGTCGAGCACCAACGTCAGGCTGTCGCCGGTCGTGGGATGGCGGGCGTCCAGCACTTCGCGACCGGTCACCGTTCGCAATCCGAGCGGCACGACCACGAACTCCGTGCCTCGCCGGGTGACGACGATCCGGCGCCCATCGGTAATGGCGCGCTCCAGGGCTTCGTATTGTGCGTGGGTCAGACAAGCATCCGGTGCGCGTGAATCGGGTGGGGCATCGTCGTGGCGCATAAGTCTATCAGGCCGCGCGCTGGCGGACAGGACCGTTGCCACGCCGGCGTTGGCGATTCACTATGGCTGGGCACGGCAGTTGCCCGAATACCTTATTATGGATGACACCACGGCCACAGGCACTCAGACTTTCGCGTCCGGCCTGGCCGGCACCTCCGTCCACCATCGCGTGCCCGACCACGATCGTGAGGCCCATCTGACGGCGAGTGGCGCGGTGCGCGTGCCGGCACCCATGCGCGACGGCACACGGTATGATCGGCCAATCATCCTGTTGTCGAATCGGGAGCCCTACGAGCATCTAGCGGTGCCCGACGAGGGCGGGGTGACGGTGCGAAATCCGTACGGGGGGCTGGTCACCGCCCTCGACCCCGCGCTCAAGGCGACCCACGGAGTCTGGGTGGCATGGGGGTCGGGGAGCGCGGACCGGGCGACTGCCGATGCGCACGGCCGGGTCGAAGTCCCTCCGCCCCCCGCCGATCCGCTCTACACATTGCGGCGCGTCTGGCTCGACGAAGCCGATGTCGAAGGCTACTACCTCGGCTTCGCGAACTCCGTCTTGTGGCCTCTGTGCCATCTGTTGATCCATCACTTGCGATTCCGCGACGAGGACTGGGCGCGCTACCAGAGCGTCAACCAGCGGTTTGCCGATGCCGCGCTCGAGGAGGCCGCGCGCCTCAAGGCGGAGACAGGGCAGGAGCCGATCGCGTGGATCCAGGACTACCATCTGGCGCTGGTCGCCGACTCGCTGCGGGCCGCCAGGCCGGAGTTGTTCATCCACCAGTTCCTGCACATCCCGTTTCCGCCGCCGGAAATCTTCCGGCTGCTTCCGTACGGCGTGTGCCAGGCGCTCCTGCGTGGTCTCCTGGGCAACGACCTGCTCGAGTTTCATACCGAACGGTACGCCGTGAACTTCGTGGACTGCGCCGCGCAGCTGCTGCCCGGCGCCGTGGGCGACCGGGAAGCGCTGACCGTGCGATACGCCGACCGGACGACCGCCCTCGGCGTCTTTCCGATCAGCATCGACGTCAACCGGTTTGAGGCGATGGCTGCGGCGCCGGAAGCTGCCGCTCGGGCGGCCGAGCTGCGGCAGCGGTACGCGTGGGGCGACCGCCAGCTGGGTGTGAGCGTGGACCGAATCGACTACACCAAGGGCATCCTGGAGCGGCTCAGCGCGCTGGAGGTGCTCTGGGCGAGCGCGCCGGAGCTTCGGGACCGGTTCACGATGCTGATCGTGACGGCGCCGTCGCGGACCGAGTTGCGGCCATACCGGGTATTGGAACAGCAGATCGACGCGCGGGTCGCGGCGATCAACGCGCGATTCGGCACCCCGACGTGGACGCCGATCGTCGTATTGTCGGAAGCCATGCCGGCGACTGAGCTCGCGGCTATCTATCGTGCGGCGGATCTCTGTCTCATCTCTTCCCTGCAGGACGGCATGAACCTCGTGGCAAAAGAATTCGTCGCGTGCCAGCTCGATGAGCGCGGCGTGCTCGTCCTGAGCCGGTTCACCGGCGCCGCCGAGGAGATCGAGGGTGTGGTGCTGATCAACCCGTTCAACGTGGATGGCGTGGCGGCGGCGATTCGCGCGGCGCTCGCCATGCCGATGGCGGAACGCGCGCGGCGTATGGGCGCGATGCGCCGCCGGCTGCGACAGGCGACGGTCTTCGACTGGCTCGATGGCGTGATGTCCCGGGTGGCATCCATGGCAGGAGCGCCCGAAGCGGGCAACTCCGTCACAGGGTGAGCGCGCCACCCGCACAGCCATCGCGGCCGGCGGCCGCGCGAGGCGCGTCCAGCCAGGACGTTCCAGGGGGCACGCCGGCCTACTCGCCGATCTCCGACTACGGCATCATCGGCGACCTGCACACCGCGGCGCTGGTAAGCCGGACCGGAGCGGTGGACTGGTACTGTCCGCGCGCATTCGATGGGCCGTCGGTATTCGCCGCGGTGCTCGACGCGCGGCGAGGCGGGTCGTGCCGCATCGAGCCGCTCGGCGCATTCACGACGGAACAACACTACCTCGGGCGGACGGCGGTGCTCGTCACGACGTTCCGAACGCCGTCAGGCGTGCTGGAACTGACTGATTTCATGCCGGTTGGCAGTGGCGGCGGCCGGCGGTTCGCGGAAATCCACCGCCGGGTGGTGTGCCTCAGTGGCGAAGTCGAGTTTCGCGTCGAATTCGCGCCGCGCTTCGACTATGCGACCGGGCAGACCGTGGTGTATCCGCGCCGGCACGGCGTCCTGGCGAGCGACGAGGAGGATGACGTCCTGACGCTCGCATCGCCGCCCGAGATCTGGTGGGCCCTCGACGGCAACGCGGCGAGTGCGACGCTGAAACTGCGAGCCACGGAGGGGGGAGCCGCTACGCGCACGGGTGGCGACGACGGCGAACTACCCGCTGTCGCGGCAGCGCATGCCACTGATGCGGCCGGCGGCCGGACGGAGGGGACAGGCCCATACCGCCGTGGTGGCATGCGCGCGAGCGGCCCGCGCCGCCGGGTCAATGCGGCGGTCGCGATCGTGACGGGCGCGGTCGCTCGCGTCGCGGATGTGGTGGGCCGGATGGGTGGGATCGGTGACCGGGATGACGGCGCAAACGAGGGGAGCGCCGGCCACGCGGGGCCCCACTCGAGCGGGGGCGATGATGGCGTGTGGTTCGTCCTGCGGTACGACGACGATGAGGTGCGCCCGCTCGCCGCGTACGAATCCGACAAACAGCTCGCGTCGACGCTCACGTTCTGGAAGACGTGGGTGGGCGCCATTCGCTATGAGGGTCCCTATCACGATGCGGTGATCCGGTCGGCGGTGACGCTCAAGCTGCTCTGCTACGAGCCCACCGGGGCGATCGTCGCGGCGCCCACGACATCACTCCCCGAAGAGATCGGCGGCGTGCGCAACTGGGACTACCGGTTCACGTGGATCCGCGACTCGGCATTCGTCCTCTACTCGCTGAGCATCCTCGGGCATTCGGAGGAGGCGGACCGGTTCATGGAGTTCCTGAAACGCGTCGCGCGCCGGACGAGCGATACGCACCTGCAGGTGATGTACGGCATCGATGGGCGTCGCCATCTCACCGAGCAAACCCTTCCCCAACTCGAGGGCTACCGAGGATCGGCGCCGGTGCGGATCGGCAACGCGGCCTACGACCAGCTGCAGCTCGACGTGTACGGCGAGTTGCTGGAGACCGCGTACCTGTGGAGCCGCACACGGCCGTTGACCGAAGGCACGTGGTCCACGCTCGCTCGCCTCGTCGGGTTCGTGGCCGACAACTGGCGGCGGCCGGACAGCGGGATCTGGGAGGTGCGGGCGGGCCTTCGGCATTACGTGCACAGCAAAGTGATGTGCTGGGTGGCGCTCGACCGCGGCGTGCGCATGGCGCGGGAGTTCGCGCTGCCGGGCCCGCTCGAACGCTGGGAGGCGGAGCGTGCCGCCGTGCATGCGGACGTGCTGGCCAATGGCTGGAGCGAGCAGAAGCAGAGCTTCGTGCAGTATTACGGGACCGACGCGCTCGACGCGTCCAATCTTGTGATTCCGATGGTGGGTTTTCTTCCGCACAGCGATCCACGGGTTGCGGGCACCGTGCAGGCTACGCTGCGCGAGCTCACCAGCGAAGGCGAGGAGTTGGTGTACCGGTACCGCAACGAGGACGGCATTCAGGGTGGAGAGGGCGTCTTCTCGATCTGCACGTTCTGGTTGGCCGAGGCACTCGCGCTGTCAGGTGACCACGAGTACGCCGTGAAGATCTTCGAGCGGATGCTCAGCCACGCCAATCACCTGGGTCTCTACAGTGAGGAGCTCGACCCTGCGACTGGTGGCTTCCTCGGCAATTTCCCGCAGGCGTTCACGCACATCGCACTGATCAACTGCGCGCACGTCATGGATGTAATGCAATCGGGCAAACTCCTGTCGGCGGTCCAACCGGAGCTCTGAGCGCCGTCACCGTCCCGCGGCCGGCGCGGACGACGGCTGCTCGCCCGCGCTTGCGTGCCTTGCCGCCTGGGTGAACGCGGCCCATCCCAGGGTGCGGATTGCGGCGCCGTGTTCATCGAGGCGGGGCGGCGGATAGCGGACGGTGCCGGGGAGCGACGGCGCGATCCCGGTCAATGCCGACGCGGTCACACTCTCGAGTGCCTCTCGCACCGAGCGGACCAATCCCGCCGGCACCTCCGCGACGCTGAGGCGCGCCATCCACTCGGCAGCCGGCCGCTCACGGAACCGGGACGCGAAACAGGTGACCACGTGCTCGCGCTGGGCGACGCGGCCGGCGTTGGTCGCGAGGGACGGATCGTTCGCCAGCTCGTGGAGCCCGAGGGTGAGCGCGCAGGCACGCCATTGGGCATCGGTCCCCACCGCGAGCGCGAGGGGCCGGTCCGCGGTGTCGAACAGCTGATAGGGGACGAGGTTCGGGTGCGCATTTCCCCAGCGGCCGGCATCGTCGCCGCCGACAAGGACATTCTGCGCGACGTTGACGAGCGCCGCTGCCGCGCTGTGCGCGAGGGAGATCGTCGCGTGCCGGCTCGCCGGCGGCATCGGGCCTTGTGCCCGTGCCGCGAGCATCGCGAGCACGGCGATCGC
>Ga0070762_10001672_pt1 | contig 10323 bp, 9 predicted proteins | sample HubBroMetageREF2_FD_66726 | JGI IMG/M metagenome (GOLD analysis project Ga0070762, IMG submission 66726) | Reference soil microbial communities from the Hubbard Brook experimental Forest, New Hampshire, USA - Hubbard Brook CCASE Soil... | ecosystem: Environmental > Terrestrial > Soil > Temperate... | reverse complement strand
ATGGCAGCGATGTAGCGCGCAAGTTTCATGGCCGCCGAGCTGCGTTGGATTTTGTTGGCCTTGAGTCTGGTGTTGCTAGCCGGCATTTGGTGGTGGGGCAGGCGACGCTCATCGCAGGCTCCGGGCGATGCACAGCTGCGCGAAATAACACCCACTGTCGAGCCGCAGCGCCCGGCGGCAGCGCCTCGGGAGACTCTGTCCGCAACCGAGGCCGAGCCTGAGACCGAGTGGGGCGTACCGCCGTTCGAACCGCTCAGCATCCACACCCACGACTATGAACACGTTCCGGTGCTGGACGGCCCCATGATGGTGAGCGCGGATCCGGCGCCGTCGATGAATGCGGCGCCCAGCATGGCGCCGGCTGCGCCCGCTGCAGCGCTGGCCGCGGCGCCGGTTCCTGGCCGCGTTCCCACGCTGCAGCCCGAATCGGCCGAACGCAGCGCTGTCGCGCCCGTGCAAACGCCCAACGCCAGCGAGCAGCAGAAAATCGTGACGGTGCGCGTCTGCGCGCCCGGTGAGGTGCGCTGGTCCGGTGCCATGCTGCTGTCGGCTCTGGAGTTGCATGGCCTGGCTTATGGACGCTACCAAGTGTTTCATCGCCGGCATGTGGATGGCCGCAGTTTGTTTTGCGTCGCGAGTTTGATTGAACCGGGGACCTTCGATGTGGCACGAATGTCCGCGGAAGAGTTTCGCGGCATCACCCTGTTCGCGGTGCTGCCGGGTCCCGTCGAGCCGCTGCTGACGGTGGATGAATTGCTGGGGGCTGCGCGCGGCCTGGCGCAGGAGCTGTCCGGCATGGTGCAGGACAATAAGGGCATGCCGCTCTCGCCGCAGCGCGCGGCGGCGCTGCGCGATGACGTGGCCCGTTTCCAGGCATCGCTGCCGCGAGGCTAGACTTCCCGTGTGCGCTGAGAAATCAATCGAGCCGCCCAAGAAGGCGGCGGCGCGCGCCGTGCAATTACGGGAATTGCTGGAGCGCTACAACTACCGCTATCACGCGCTCGATGATCCCGAAGTTCCGGATGCCGAATACGATAAGCTCATGCTTGAACTGCGGGCACTGGAGACCGAGTTTCCGCAGCTGCTGATCCCCGATTCACCGACCCAGCGCGTGGGCGCCGCGCCCCTCTCCGCCTTCGGCGCGGTGAAGCACCGGGTGGCCATGTTGTCCCTGGATAATGCGTTCAGCGACGACGAGGTGCGTGATTTCGATCGAAGAATTCAAGAGCGGCTGGCGACGAGCGCTCCCATTCGATATTCGGCGGAGCCGAAACTAGATGGTTTGGCAGTCAGCGCGCGCTACGAAAACGGCAGTTTCGTGCAGGGCGCGACCCGCGGCGACGGCGAAACGGGCGAAGATATTACGCAGAACTTGAGAACCATCAAGGCGCTGCCGCTCAAGTTGCGCGGCGCGAATTTTCCTAAAGTGCTCGAGGTGCGCGGCGAAGTTTTCATGCCCTTCGCGGGATTTCGCCGGTTCAACGAGGAGGCGGCAGCCCGCGGCGAGAAGACCTTCATCAATCCACGCAACGCCGCCGCCGGCAGCTTGCGCCAGCTCGACCCGCGCATGACGGCGGCGCGTCCGCTCGACTTGTTCATCTATGGCATCGGCGTGATCGAGGGCGGCGAATTGCCCGAGTTTCACAGCGAAACCTTGCGGCAATTGCGCGCGCTGGGTTTCAAGATCTGTCCCCAGTCGACCGTGGTCGAATCGATCGAGGGGTGCCTTACGTACTATCGCGACATGGGCGTGGCGCGCGCGACGCTGCCCTACCAAATCGACGGCGTGGTTTACAAAGTGGATGATGTGAATCTGCAGCGCAAGCTGGGATTCATTTCCCGGGCGCCGCGTTGGGCCATCGCGCATAAATTCCCGGCCGAAGAGGCGCTCAGCGTGATCCGCGGCATTGAATTTCAAGTCGGGCGCACCGGTGCGCTGACGCCCGTGGCGCGTCTGGAGCCGACGTTCGTCGGTGGCGTCACGGTGAGCAACGCGACGCTGCACAACATGGATGAATTGACGCGCAAGGACGTGCGGGTGGGCGATACCGTCGTCATCCGCCGCGCCGGCGATGTTATCCCCGAGGTGGCTCGAGTGTTGCCTGAGCGCCGTGTGGCCGGCGCGCAGCTGGTGCTGCTGCCCAGCCATTGCCCCGTGTGCGGCAATCCGGTGGTGCGCGAGGGCGATCAGGCGGTGGCGCGCTGCACCGGCGGCCGTCGTTGCGCGGCGCAGCGCAAGGGAGAGATACAGCACTTCGCCTCGCGCCGTGCGATGGACATCCAGGGGCTCGGCGACAAGTTGGTGGAGCAACTCGTCGACAACGATTGGGTCAAGACGCCGGCGGATCTATTTTCCCTGCAGGCAGACCGGCTCGCGACGCTCGAGCGCATGGGCGAGAAATCCGCGCTGAAATTGCAAGCGGCGATCGAGTCGGCAAAGCATACGACTCTGCCGCGCTTCCTATACGCGCTTGGCATTCGCGATGTGGGCGAAGCGACTGCCTTGGCTCTGGCGCAATATTTCCCCGAAATTGCCGACCTGCGCCGCGCCGGCGAAGAGGAGATACAACGCGTGCCCGACGTGGGTCCGGTGGTTGCAAACCAGGTCGCGGCCTATTTTCGCGACACGGACAATGCCGCCGCCGTGGATCGTCTGCTCGCGGCGGGTATCACGTGGCCGCGTGTCGCTTCGTCAAGCCGCGGCGGGGCGCAGCGCGACAAGACTTTCGTTCTGACCGGGACCTTGAGCTCGCTGACGCGGGATGAAGCCACGGACGCAATCCAGCGAATGGGCGGAAAGGTGAGCGGCAGCGTCTCGAAAAAAACCGACTATGTGGTGGCGGGCGCGGAGGCGGGTTCCAAACTCAAAAAAGCCGAGCAGCTCGGCATTACCGTTCTCGACGAGGCAGCGTTTCTGAAGCTCCTGAAAACGTAGCGGACCTTTTTTGGGTCCGCTACGTCACGAGCCGTTTCGATTACAGCGATTTCTCGATTTTCGCGGTCTTCTTCAGGGTATCGACATAGGCCTGAAGTTTCTTCTGCATCACGCCCGTGCTGACCTGCTGCTTGACCTGTTCGAAGGGCGGCGGCGCCGTCTCGCGCGTGTCTTCCAGCTTGATCACATGCCAGCCAAACTGCGTTTGGACCGGCGTTGCGGTCATCTCGCCTTTCTTCAGGCCCTTCACGGCGTCGCCGAACGGCTTGGCCATGCGCGTCAAGGTGAACCAGCCCAGATCGCCGCCGTTCGCTTTGGAACTGTCGGTCGATTCGGCCTTGGCGACATCTTCAAACTTCGCGCCGCCTTTGATCTTCTTGATGGCGGCTTCGGCCGCTTCCTTGCTGGCCACTAGAATGTGACGGGCGTGATACTCAGTCTTATCCATGGAGGCGACGGCCGTTTCATATTCGGCATGCAAATCCGCATCAGTCGGCTCCTTGTCCTTCAGATACTTCGCGGATTCCGCATCCGCCATCACGCGCATGCGCACCACTTCGAGTTGCGCGGCGACGTCCGGATCCTTCTCCACGCCTTCTTTCGCACCCTGCGCCGCAAGCAGCTGCATATTGACCATTTCATCGAGAACCTGGCTCTTCTGCTCGTTGGTGAGATCACCGATAGGCCGGCCGCGCAGCAGGCTCTTCAAGTAAATGTCATATTCCACGCGCGAGATCGGCGTCCCATCGACGGTGGCGACTGGCGGGGTGGCAGGCGCGGCTGCCTTCTCGGGCGCCGGGGGCGGGGTCTGTTGGCCTTTTCCGCAGGCCGTTACGCTCACGGCGAATGCCGTCAGGATGGCGATACGGATCCACGGTGTGCTCAAAAATTGGCTCATTTGTTCCTCTACGCAAAAAAAAAGCGACTACGGCCTTAGTGGCCAGCGCGCCCGGGGGCGGCAGTTTAGCCTCAACAGAGCGATCTCACCAATTTTTGATGCATTTTGCGCCTGCAAACGGGCATTGTCGCGGCGCAACATCGGCCTCTGTCAAGATTTGTCGGGCGGTAGCGCTTCGATCGCGAGCGCGTGAATATCGCTCTTCATCAGGTCGTCGACAGCCGCGTAAATCAGCCGGTGCCGGGCCACCGACGAGATGCCGCGAAACGCCTCTGCCACAATGCGAATTCGAAAGTGACTTTGCCCTGTGGCCGCGCCGGCATGGCCCTCGTGCAAATGGCTTTCATCTTCCACCGTCAGCTGCGCCGGCGCGAAACGCTTCTCCAACCGCTCGCGCAGGCGCTGCGCGCGAGTCGCGGCGGGGGGCGAGGCTTGGCTGGCAAGCCAGAATATTTGCGGAAGCATGAAGAGCATGGTCGCGGCGGGAAATCCAAAGACCTTGAATTTGACCCAAAGGTCGACCGCAAAGTTTTTCGCGACATAGAGATTCAAGATGGCAAAAGCAGCAAACCACGCAGCCCAAAGAAAGTTGATCGTCAGCCAGGCGCGCGTGGAGACGGCCAACGGTTCGGGAAACGCGGCCTCGAGCAAGCGGCGCACGAGCGGTTGCTTGCCGATCACCATGCTTCCCAGGAATACGGCCGAGGTCAAGCTGAGCAATACCGTCAGCTTCCATTGGATAAAGCGCTGGTCGTGCAGCAGCAGCGTCGCAGAGCCCAAGACCACTACGACGCAGGTCGTGACGATGTGCATCGTCTTGAAACTGCCGGCGCGCAAGCGGTGTATCGCCAGCTGCAGCACGCAGGCAACCATCAAAGCGGCTGTCGCCCAGTAAATGTCCCGAACTTCAAAAGTTACAAAAAAGACAATCAGCGGCGACCATTCGAGGAGTTGATTCATCCGAGTATCATAGCCGACGCCATGAGCATCTATCTGCAACTGCATCCAGTCACGCCGCAACGCCGCTATATACGCCAAGCGGTGGAGACGCTGCGGCGCGGCGGGGTGATCGTTTATCCGACGGATTCTTGCTATGCGCTCGGCTGTCATATCGGCGATAAGGCGGCACTCGAGCGCATCCGTGAGATTCGCCAAACGGACCGCAATCATCACTTTACGCTGGTCTGCCGTGACCTTTCGGACGTCGGCAAATACGCCCTGGTCGACAATTGGCAGTATCGATTGCTGCGCGCGCATACACCGGGACCTTATACGTTTCTGCTCAAGGCCTCGCGCGAGACGCCGCGGCGCTTGAAACACGAACGGCGCGGCACGATTGGCCTGCGGGTTCCCGATCATCCGGTCACAGCGATGCTGCTCAGTGAGCTGGGTGAGCCGGTGATGAGTTCAACCCTGCTGCTACCCGGCGAGGAACACCCGCGCACCGATGCCAAGGAAATCTACGAGCGGCTCGAACATAGTGTCGATATGGTCTTGGACGGCGGCAATTGCGGCATGACGCCGACCTCGGTCATCGACCTGTCGAGCGACCGCGCCATCGTGGTTCGCGAAGGGCGGGGCGATGTCAGCCCCTTTGCGCCGGCGGCCACCGTATAATGCGGCTCCATGCGGGCGACGATGCTCGTAATTAATTTAAATAACGAGTGCAAGCATTGGATTTATCTGTATTTCTTTCCAACTTATCGATCTGGGCCATACCGGTTTTATTCGCCATTACTCTTCACGAGGTAGCGCACGGCTGGACCGCACGCTATTTCGGCGACCATACGGCGCAACTGCTCGGCCGCCTGAGCCTGAATCCACTGCGGCATGTTGATCCACTCGGCACGGTAATGATTCCCGGAACACTCCTGGCATTTGGATTTTTCCCGCCGTTCGGTTGGGCGAAACCCATGCCGGTGGAAACCAACGGTCTGCCCAATCCGCGCCGCACGCTGATCATGGTCGCACTCGCAGGTCCCGCGGCGAATATATTGATGGCAATTCTCTGGTGCGGAGTGTTGGCGCTGGTGCTGCAGATCAGGCGGGGTCAAACCTTGGACAATTGGGTGCTGCTCATGGCCCAGGCCGGCATCAAGGTCAACGCAGTTCTGGCTGTGTTCAACTTGCTGCCGATCCCGCCCCTGGATGGCGGCCGTGTGCTGGTCGGCGTTCTGCCCGCGCGTCTCGGCGCGGGCTTACAAAAAATCGCGCCCGCGGGCATGTTCATCGTGGTCGGTTTATTGGTGCTGGGATTGCTTGGATGGCTGTTTCGCCCAGCCTACCGCGCGGCCGGCCAACTCATACACGTCTTGGGCATTGGAATTTCGACATGAGCGTCCCGGCCCAAAACCGGCGCGTCTTGTCCGGCATGCGTCCTACAGGGCAATTGCATTTGGGCAATTATCACGGTGCCCTGAAGAATTGGATTGAGTTGCAGTATCAGTACGAATGTTTTTTCTTCGTTGCGGACTGGCATGCCTTGACCACCGGGTATGAGGACACCTCGAAACTGGAGGAAAACACCTGGAGCATGGTTGTCGACTGGTTGGCCGCGGGCCTCAATCCCGGGGTCGCCACACTGTTCATTCAGTCGAAAGTGCCGGAGCACGCGGAGCTGCATCTGTTGCTGTCGATGATTACGCCTCTCGGTTGGCTGGAGCGGGTTCCGTCCTACAAAGATCAGCAGGCGCAGCTTGCGGACCATGATTTGAGCACCTACGGTTTTCTCGGTTATCCGTTGCTGCAAAGCGCGGATATCCTGCTGTACCGCTCGCAATACGTGCCGGTGGGCGAAGACCAGGTCGCTCACGTCGAGATAACGCGCGAGGTTGCGCGGCGCTTCAATCACATCTATGGCCGCGAGCCCGAATTTGAGCAGAAGGTGGAAAAAGCCATCAAGAGCTTGGGGTCGCGAAACTCCGCCATGTATCGCTCGCTGCGCAAGGCGTTCCAAGAAAAAGGCGATGACGATGCACTCGCCAAAGCACAGGCATTGGTCGAGGCGAATGCGCGCCTGACCGTGGCCGATCGCGATCGCTTGCTGGGTTTTCTGGAAGGCGCGGGAATCGCTATTTTGCCGGAACCCGAAGCGCTATTGACCGCAACGCCCAAGGTGCCGGGGCTCGATGGACGCAAGATGTCCAAGTCCTACAACAACACGATCGGTCTTCGCGAGGATCCGGACTCGATCGTGAAAAAACTCAAGGCCATGCAAACCGACCCGGCGCGCGTGCGCCGAACCGATCCCGGCGATCCTGACAAGTGTCCGGTTTGGGATCTGCACAAAATATATTCGACACCTGAGACCCAAGAATGGGTGCAAAAGGGCTGCCGCTCCGCGGGTATCGGTTGCTTGGAATGCAAGGCGCCGCTGATTGAGAAAGTCGTCGAGGAGGTGTCCGGCATCGCCAAACGGGCGCTGGAGTTCGAGGAGAATCCGGAGCTGGTACGCGGTATCATCGCGGAGGGGTGCGAGCGGGCGCGGACCGTGGCGCGCGACACCATGGATGCTGTCCGACAAGCTATGGCCATGAACTACAGATGAAACCTGAATTGACGCTGGTTCAAAACGCGGCACCATCCCCGCCGCCGGCCAGCGTGAGCGCGCCGGCACAAGGTGAAATGCCGTTTGCAGTCGTGGAGGGCCAGCCGATTATCGAGATGCCGCGAGATCTATACATCCCGCCGCAGGCGCTCGAGGTGTTTCTCGAGGCGTTTGAGGGACCGCTCGACATGCTGCTGTATCTCATTCGGCGGCAGAATCTGGATATTCTCGACATTCCGATCGCTGAAATAACCCGCCAGTACATGCGCTACATCGAATTGATGCAAGTGCTGCAGCTCGAATTGGCGGGCGAGTATCTGTTGATGGCGGCAACGCTGGCCGAAGTGAAGTCACGCATGCTCCTGCCGCGCGTCGGTACGGATGACACGTCCGAGGAGGCCGACCCGCGCGCAGAACTGGTGCGCCGCTTGCAGGAATACGAGCGCTTCAAGCGGGCGGCGGAAGGTATCGATCGGATGCCGCGGCTGGAGCGCGATACGTGGGTTGCGTCGGCCGAACTGGTCGATCGCAAGGTGGTGCGCATTCCCCCGCAGGTAACATTGCAAGAAATGCTGATTGCTTTCCAGGACGTGTTGTCGCGTAGCGACATGTTCGCCCACCATCACGTGCAGCGTGAACCCTTGTCGGTGCGCCAGCGCATGGCGGATGTCTTGACCTCGCTGCAGACCAACGCGTTCGTCGATTTCGTGCGGTTGTTTACTGCGGAAGAGGGACGCCGCGGCGTCACCGTGACCTTTGTGGCCATTCTGGAACTATTGCGTGAGGGGTTGATCGAAATAGTTCAATCCGAAGCATACGCACCCCTGCATGTGCGCCTGGGCAATCCAGCCCGGAACCTGTCGCTGGTAGCCGACGACGGCGCCGCCAACGATGATCTTGCGAGAAATCAATGAACCATCAATACGTGAAGAATGTGGTTGAAGCAGCGCTGCTCGCGGCGGGCCGGCCTTTGGCGTTGGAGGAGCTGATGAGCGTCTTCGACGAGCGCGACGGATCGATCTCCGAAGAGGTCAAGGGCGCGATTGCGGCGCTGACCGAGGAGTACGCGACGCGCGGACTCGAGCTGTTGGAAGTGGCGAGCGGATTTCGCATTCAAATCAGAGCGGCCGTTGCCCAACCGGTTGCGCGTCTATGGCAGGAGCGGCCCGCCAAATACTCACGCGCACTGCTCGAGACATTGGCGTTGATCGCGTATCGCCAGCCGATCACGCGCGGCGAAATCGAACAAATTCGCGGCGTCGCCGTGAACCCGAACATCATCAAAACCCTGCATGAGCGCAACTGGATTCGCGTGGTCGGTCATCGCGACGTGCCGGGCAAGCCGGAGCTGCTCGGCACCACGCGCGAGTTTCTCGACTACTTCAGCTTGAAGAAGCTGGACGACTTGCCGACCCTGGCGCAGCTCAAAGAGCTCGAGGATTTGCGTGTGCAATTGACTTTGCCCGGGGCCGACGCGGAGGTTCTGACCGACCCGCAGGTGGCGCCGGAGGCGGCCGCGGATCTGGATGCGGCGGCGGATCTGGAGGCATCGGCGGACGACGAGGAAGAACCAAACGCGGAGAGTGCCGCGCCGCGCACGCACGGGCTGGTCGCAAGTGGTGCGCAAGATGATTCCATTTGATGGCCACGCGACCCAAGGCGAGGCCGCCCAAAGCCGTGCGGGTGCGGAGAGCTGCACTCGCAGGCAAAGAAGCCGCGCCGCCTAAGGCGCCTCCCGCCGGTGAACGCGTGCAGAAGCTCTTGTCTGCGGCGGGCGTCGGTTCGCGCCGCGAAGTCGAGCGCTGGATCCGGGAATCGCGGTTGAAGGTCAACGGCGAAGTCCCGGAGCTGGGCGCGAAGCTTACCCCGCGGGACCGCATCACCCTGGACGGCCGGCCGGTACGACTGCATACACCCGCGGTGAAACAATCGCGGGTCCTGCTGTTTCACCGCTCGCCCGGCGAGAATCTGGATCTCAAGGCGGCGACTTCACGGGCCGCGGAGCATTTAAACCTGCCACGCTCGCCGGGCCGCTGGCTCGCGATTCAACCGATGCCCCCGGTCGATGGGGGTTTGGAAATTCTCACCGACGATGGATCCTGGGCGCATCGCGTGTCGCGAGGCGTGCACGCCTTGACCATCGATTATGTGCTGAGAATGCGCGGCCCGTTGAACGAGGGCTTGGTCGCTGAGTTCCGCGCGGCCACGGATTGCGAGGGTGAGGCCATGAGCATTCTCGAGGCCAATGCAAAATATGGCGAGGGTTTCAATCACTGGCTCAACGTGACCGTGCGCGCCACCCGTTCGGCGCAGGTTCGGCACTGGTTTGCGGCTCGCGGCATCATCGTGAGCCGCCTGATGCGGGTACGCTTCGGCCCCGTGCATCTGAAGCACGATTTGCCGCGAGGCCACTCCCGGGCGATGCTCGCGAGCGAGCGCAATGCACTCATCAACGAAATCGACGCGGCGCAGGTGCCACTCGCGACGGTGGACAAGACGACTCAGGGCCACGAAGAAATAGGGCCTTGAGCCGTCGGCCTAATTAGCTGGCGGGTTCTTCGAAGTCTCGAGCAATTGCTGCAGATATTGCTGCCAAACGGCGGCCCAGGTGTGCGTACCATGGCCATGCGTCTGGTCTGAAGCGGGCAGCAAGATGAAGCGGCCGTTCTTGACGCGCTTGATTTCGCGCTCGGCGATGCCCAGTTCCGGCGGATTGATGAAATCATCGCCTGAGTTGATCTGCAGCAGCGGCGCCTTGATCTTCTCCAGACCCGCCGAAGGGTCGTAATCCCGCGACGCATTGACCTGGTATAGAAAATCATTGGCGTCCAAGGTCTCCATTTCCCGCGGCATGTATTTTCCGACGAATTCATCCGCGGCATCCCGGGTCGGCAAAGTGAGCTGCATCTGAATGGGCGCGCTGCCCGCAATCAAGAGCAACCC